>Ga0302280_1000617_pt1 | contig 31565 bp, 25 predicted proteins | sample III_Fen_E1_1_FD_198771 | JGI IMG/M metagenome (GOLD analysis project Ga0302280, IMG submission 198771) | Peat permafrost microbial communities from Stordalen Mire near Abisko, Sweden - III_Fen_E1_1 | ecosystem: Environmental > Terrestrial > Soil > Wetlands > Permafrost | place: Sweden: Abisko... | reverse complement strand
AATAAATAATAAACATTCTATTTGACTGAATAAACTATCAATATTATATTCTTCTGATCGATCTTGATTATTTTCAAATTTAAATACAATAATGAAAAGGATTTCATTAGAAATTATTAATTAGCAAATTTATGAACAAATCTAATTTGTAAATGTCCACCAAATAAAAGGAAATAAGTCAGCTTCTAAAACTTTAGGAACTTTTCCATTTTCATTATTTGACGGGGGAACTTCTCAACGAAATGATTCTACTCTATGTAAGATTAGTCGAAAAGATTTCTGATTTTAATCATCCCCTCAAGATGTACTTCATGTAAAAAATTAAATTCGTTCTTTCTAGCCCAGAAATTATTAAGATTCTTTAAAAAGAGACAGCTACTAAAAATCAGAGTATGCGAGAAACTATCAGAGGGGTAATAGGAATTAACGAATAATAAAACTAAATAATAATGCGGAAGCTTGCCTAAGAAGCTAAGGAGTAAATTCAAGTAAATCAAAAAATTAGTATGAAAAAAGATCGGCAGTATGATAATATAGTATTAGGATAATAATTAAAACGCAAGGAATGCAATCTGAAAATTGAGCTACAAATGAAAATCATGGAAGAAGTAGAACACAATATGCAAAATATTACTCATTAATTTCACAAAGCTGATTAAAAACGATAAAAAAAGGAACACTAAATAAACAAAATTGTCACCAAACAAGATTAAAACTTAAATTAACGATTAGCAAATCGAAAAAAAAAATTAAGGAAAAAATCAGCTTCCTTTCATTAAAAATAAGTGATAGTTTCCGAAGAACCTTTTCTTATACAAAGATAACAGCTTCTTTTGGTTCAAAAATAATTAAATCAAACTTACGAAAGATTCACCAGATTGACAATGAATAAAACCAAATTGGGAAGCAATCAAATAACTAAAAACAGTTAAGGGAAGATTAAGATGAAGATCGAAGACCCTCCCATCGAAGAGGAAGATTTTTTTAATTAAATAATAACAGAATAGGCAAAACTTAAATCAAATGTAAATAGGGATATTAAATTATAAAATATCTCAATTGAATCCAAGCCCGTAGACCAAGCGAAAGGTCGAGTCACAATGCGCATTAAATAATATGAATAGATTGAAGAAGAAGAGATTTTTTGATGGATTCATATATCATAGTATGAGAATTTTTTTATCAAGAATTCTGTTTTGATGCCTTTATCATTATAATATAAATAGAATTTTCGATTTCTAAAATAAATAAATGAGTTTGACTGCAATCTTAAAGAAAATTGACAAAGTTAACTAAAAACAAAAGGCAGTAGAAATGCGCTTTAACTGTAAAAGTAAGGGATGCCCCAGAAAGGATGATCTAAGGAAAGAGGAATCGGAAGATAAACGCATTTACGGTAAACATTATGCTATTCAGGCTATTCTCATTCGTAAATACTTCGTATGCTTAAATCGCAATCTTCCAAAGATCTTGATGAAACAAGACCGTGCACTGCAGTCTTTGAAAGGGCAAAAACTTCGCATTTAATGGTTAGAAATTCAAATTCTGAGAAAGTGAGTAGAAGAGTAAAAAGCGCCAATAAATTTGTCATCAACTACAGGTAGCAGTATAATTTTTTGTTCAAGGAAGATATTTTCAATCAAAATTATGAAAAATTTAAATACCTTTATAAAGATTGCAAAAATTAGATTTAATAGGACAAAATGATGATGATGTTCACAGATAAATCGGCTCCTCTCACGGTAAAAAAAATGCATAGTAAATCCATTAGAGCGGAAAGGATTAATTTTGTAAATTGCTTCGAAGAAAATATATAAAAGTTAAAAAATTAAAATCGGAAACCTACTCCTAAACTCTGCAAACATAAGATTGTCTATGAGAGACAACCTGAAAAAGATGATATCCTCCGCCGAGCTTGCAAAACAGTGGCTGCATAGGATAAATTTGAGGAAGTTTTTAAGCTCACAAAAGCTAATTTAGACAAATAGCCAAGCAAAAAGCATAAAATAATTATTTCTTCATCAGCAGACAATTTAAAGGAAGTGAGGATGCTACTTAGTTCTCTTTAAAGCAAGGAACTATTGAATATAGATAGGCATACTCAGTTTGGAAGATATCTTCCCCTTTATCAGACTAATTTTATTGACTTTCTTCCCAATAAATTTATTCTCACTTGCATTCTTGTTTAGACTCTTCAATCAATCCGAGTCAAACTCATGATAAAAAATGGGTAAATCGTATTTGAGTAAGGAAAATAGATCTTTAATTTATAAAATTTTGAAAATCATCTTCTAAAAAGCTACTCTTTAATTCATCTGTGTTTTCACGAGGAAGGCAAAAAGCTAATCTATGAGGAGTTTTTAACAGATGACCCCTTGTGCTTTTGGAAAAATAAATAATATGAAATCATATTTTTGACTTATTACTTAAAAAGATTTCTTTTCTATGACATAGTTTCTTCACTAAAATCAATTCAATAAAGTACTTAATTACTTCTCAAAAGTAAATTTAAAATTATTCAGGCAACATAGACATACCAGATGATTTTGTCGACTTCATTGACAGTCTTGGACCCAAAAACTGCAATATTTTTGATAAAGATTGCCGATTATACACTATAAATTTAAAAGAAATGCTTAAAAACGCGCTCTCAAGTATACTGGCTTTTAAAAAATAAATGGGCTTTGGAAAGAAAGTTGTGAAACTACGTCATGGCTCAAGGATGTAGTTTAAAAAGTATTTGTATAATTGGGAATATTTTTACATCTGCTTTTCTTTATTTATTATTCATTGAACGAGACTTATGATTGATTAGTCATTTTGGACGAGTCTAGTTTTTAAGAAAATTTTGTTAAATCTCATAATTTTCCAATCGCCTGCCTCAATTGAAACTGCATGGCAATTAATGGTTCAATATATCCAACTTAAAATTTTCATATTTTAGATCTTAACTTCAATTATATTTTGATGAAAGCTCAAAAAAATTAAGCTGTCAAAGTTGCTCTTCGAGTCAGACCCCTGAACAAGAGAGAAACCGAAATGAACTCTCCTCTGTGTGTTGAAGCAAACGACAATGTTCTTAGCATTAAAAAAAATGCAGATATCAAAGAATTTGTTTTTGACTATGTCTTCGGAATTAACACTAGGCAGGAACAAGTTTATGATTCTTGCGGTTTCAGCATTGTCGAAAATGCCCTATAAGGCTTTAATGGAACTATTTTCGCCTACGGACAAACAGGGGCGGGAAAAACCTTTACAATGGTGGGAGACTACAAAGATCCTGAGTGGAAGGGAATCATACCTAGAGGTTTTGATCATGTCATTACTGCCATTCAAACATCATAGAACCGGAAATATGTGGTCCGAGCTAGTTTTATCTAGATATACAACGAATAAATATTTGATCTGCTGGATATGAAAGGGGACGTCAAAAAATAACTTAAGGAAAGTCCACAGATCGGAGTTTTTATTAAGGGCTTGAGGTGTGTACCAGTTAAATCTTCCGATTAAATGTTTAAGCTTCTAGATTATGGAAATAAAAATAGATCAGTTGCTAAGACACAAATGAATGCAACTTCTTCAAGGTCGCATGCTCTCTTTACTGTTCATGTTGAGTCAGTTGAAGGGGAAGATAAAATTAAAGCTTCAAAGTTAAATTTCGTTGACTTGGCTGGGTCTTAGAGACAGGGAAAAACAGGAGCCACTGGAGACACTTTAAAATAAGGAGCTAAGATTAATTTGTCATTGACAGCTTTGGGGAATGTGATTAATGCTTTAGTTGATGGCAAAAAGGGCGGACATATTCCTTACAGAGATTCTAAGTTAACCAGATTATTGCAAGATTCTTTAGGAGGAAATACCAAAACCTTAATGATTGCAAGTGTATCTCCTGCCCAAGATAATTACTAAGAGACCATCAGCACTTTGAGATATGCTGCTCGGGCTCGAAACATTAAAAATAGCCCAAAGATTAATGAAGATCCCAAAGATACTTTGATTAAAGAATATTTAGCAGAAATTGAAAAATTGAAAAAGCAGTTAACAACAGGTGGAATTTCTGGCTAAGTATCTGAAACTTCATAAGATTTGTAAAAGATAAAAGAAAAATAAAAATAATTATCAGAAAAAGAGAAAGAGATTTTGTAGATGAAATTGAAGATGAAGGAAATGTAGTAACTGATCATAAAAAAAGTTAAAGAAACACCTGAAATGCAGGAAAAAGCTAAAAAGAGAAAAAACATCAAAAAAAGGAACATGAAGAATGAAGAACTCAATTAAAATAAAGTCCAATAACTTGAGCAGTAAGAATAAAATTAACTCAATTAAAGTTCTGATAAAACTGATGATATTAATTATTGGAAAGTTCTCTCGAAAAAACTTAGAAAAAAACTGAAGACTACCATTCAAGATAAAAAAGATCTTTGCGCTTAGTTTGAAGATGAAAGATAGAGATTAAATGAATGTATAAGGAATATTGAGGGAAATCTATCTTTCTATCAGCAAATAGCAGAAAAATTTCTTTCAGAATCTGATATAGCAGCCCTTAAAGATCATTCTACTTTTGATTTTGAAAAAAGAGAGTTTACAATTCCACCTTTCCTGCTGCATGATTAGAAATTAACTTTACCAAAAACCCTAAAAAAGCAAGAGGTTGATGATCTTTGGAACTAAAAAAGAAAAGGGTATAAACTTGAGTTCATCACCTAAGCTCTTCCAGAAGTAAAGGGAAATAATTCTAATTTTCTTAATAGCATTCCCGAAAGTAAGAGTGAAGTTTTCAGTAAAGGACACAAAGAATCCAATTTTTCTCCTTTGCTTCAAAATCGAAGAATTTTAAAAATGATAAATCCAAATGATGAACGGTACAAAGAGAAATAATACAATTCGGAGTCAAGGGATACTTTCTTTAGGAGAACCAATTTCAGAATCACTGAAAATAGTAAAAGTACATAAAAGAGACCACCTTCTTCCTCAAATCGATTTAACTCAAGGACTAGTAATTATAATTTCATTTAGAGCTGTAATCATTAGGCGGCGTCAAATAAAAACTGTAGACTTCGCAAGAGAAAAGACCTATATCTCGAGGGCAGCAAAAATTGTAGCCTTTACAAAAAAAATGATTTATCTCATTAAAATTATCAACAATTATATTTTTTAGTTTTCCAACATTATTATTATTATCTTATCTCACATATTACAATAAATGGATGTATTTGATATGGATCCTCGTTTGCTTACAACAGCTTGTAGTAATAATAATATAAAGTTTCTCCTCAAAGCATTTCTCTTCGAATCGTCTAAGATCTTACTGAGTGGATTCACAACATTAGTCCCTCAATACATATTCTTACATCGATATTCAATGAACACCTCGCTTGTAAATAATGTTAGTTCCTCAAAGTTACAATCGGTTCTGTTTCAACTGTGATAACTAAATTACAAGATTTTAAATGTCCGAAAATATTAATCAGAGCTTATCTAGCTGTGATTAAAGCGAATAGACCGCTTCTTAAAGATTTTTATTCAAAAAAAGAACTTGCCGCGAATTGGAAATATGTGAATGTGGATTTGTTAGAGTATTATTGCAACACCTTTGATATTATGATTTAGAAACATTAAAAAAACCTTTCAGATGGGTTCTAAATTTCGCGTTCTTAGTATATGATATGATAATAAGAGTGAAAGTGAGAATAGAGTAACTTATTGAAAGCAAGCAGTATGATAATGCAATGAATCTGATCAAAATTATAGAATATCCTTAATAGCTTCTAAAAGTACGTTACTTATAAGTCAGATGCTTTTTCAAAAGATGAATAATAGTAAAGAAGCATCAAAAGCTGCCAATTTTCTTAAGATTCATAAGATTAATCCTGAAATCTTTTCATAAATCGGAGAAAGACTTAACAAAAATATGGTGAGGTATTTTTTAAAGGCCCATGGATGGGAAGTTGCTTAGTAAATTTTTGAGGATAACAATGAAGCTTTGGCTTGCTTAGTTTAAGATCTCATTTATAAGGCAAATATCAAATAAGCCATCTCAATTTGGTACCGGCATAAAATGTTAGCGAAGCAAATTAAAAAAAAATAAGCTTTATAATTGTTAACAATTTAAGATCAAAAGAGTCAATAAGATGTGGAAAAAAATATTTTGCAAAATAGTCTGCACCAAGATTATTTTGGTCCTTTTGATAGTGATAAATATCTAAGTTTAGAAGAGTTAGGAATCAGCAAATAAAATATAATATGGGTCAATAGTGAAAGTCCATAAATGAATAGTTTAATTGATTCACTTAAGATGCAAAAATACATGTCCATCGATACATAAAGTATCATCGGCAAAAACAAACTTGATAGTAAGTTATTAGAACAAGCATCTATCATACAAATTGCTTTTCCTGACAAAATATATTTGCTTGACGGACTCAATTGCAAAAATACTAACATTAAAAATGGTTTTAGCCATTTTATCGGGAGTGGAAAGCTTATCTTGGGCCACGCTCTTTAAAATGATATCAATGGATTACTTTGCTCTGTTGGATTCACAGATTTATAAATTAGATCGCTAAAAATGAACAATGTGGTTGATACTTGTAAACTGTTTAAGACAATTTACCCGAATGAAAAATATAGTAGCTTAGCACATATTTCGAAAAAGATATTAGGAAAATAGGTGTGCAAAAAGCAGACGATGACAAACTGGGCGAGACGACCACTTCGAAGCAATCAAATTCATTACGCAGCAATGGATGCCTTTGTGGTGATCAAAATATTTTAAAAATTGAAGGAGGAAATCGGAGAGGGCATAATGGACTATTTCCTTGATTTAGACGAGTGATTCGCCATTGAAAACGTTATTTGCAGTATCTAACCAAGTATCCAACGCCTATAATAAATGCTAATCACGACTCAAGCGAGCATTTGCCGCAAGTAATAGCAACAGTCGCTGATTTCCTTTTCAATTAAGCAGTCTCCCTCATTAAAGCACTTGTCTTGAGCATTTTCAAAGAGACAGTCCGCTCCTAAGTGTCGTAAGTAGGAGATTGGTTCGTAGTCTTACAGACTTTTATCGCAGCATAAAATTAAGATTTATAAGGCTGCCTTTTTTAAGTCAGAGTTCCTTGAACCGTGTTTTTGCTCATCTTCGTTAATTAGGTAGCAGCAGCTGTCGATTAACTCTCGCCAGTTCTATAAAAACACTTCTTCGAAAATACTGAAAAGGTTGTCGCTTTTGATTATTTGTTTGATAAGCTTCAGCTTCTCCAGTTCGCTGTTTCCCCTCAGCAGTAAATTTCTAAAAAATGGTTCCTCTTTATTGGCGATGATATTTTGAATTTCTCCTGAAAAATCCTCGATTCTATTTTCTTGAGAAGAGTCGACGATGATATTTGTTAAAATATTAATAGCAATGGAATTCCAGTGAGCTGAGCGATTGTGAATAATTTCATGAATAAGAAGATAGAAAAGGGCCTTATCGTTAAAAAACATGGGAAAATCGAATGTTTACACTCTTTCACTCACTAGTTCGTATGTTATCAAAAATCCCTCGTGAATGATTTCATCAAAAAGACCTTTGTTGTGGCTGCTGCTCATCAGTTTGAAGTGAATGTCCAGAATCTGCTTAAATATTCCAAGATTTCTGTTGAATTTTAAGTTTGTTTGGTCGACATATTCCTATTCATATAATAAATATTGCATCAGTGAGGAAACTATCTCCTGGCAAATATCTGATATAACTTGATACTCCTTTCCCTTTTTGAGACTCTAGTCATCTTAAATGATGATTTATACTAATTTTTATAGAAGGATTAAAAGTAGCGTAAGAGCTGCTGATTCACATTAAATGGCCATGCATTCGTCTATAAATTTAGCAGCTTTCATCAATGAAATAATAATGTGAGTCAGTGATAACATCAAAGTAATGTTTCTTCTTTCTTATGATTCTAGCTATTTTCGTATTTAAGGAAGAGCAATTATGGACAAGCATAAACTAACAATCTTTTCTTTTTCGTCAACGCTAATGTCGTCAATCAAAATATTTGAAAATATTACGAGAATTAATTACAACTATCTGACTGAAGATCCTTCCTTGATGATTACTTCGATTTGCTCAAGCAAGCTGCTAAATTTAATTTCAGAAAGCAGTCCATTTTTAATTAGTGATTTATGTATAAACATTCGAAGCAAGCCGATTTCTGGACTTTGTTGCTAGGTTGTCTCGGCTTATAGAGAAGTAAGTAATTATTAGCGACGCTATTGAAAATACTTTTCTTTTTGTTGCTTTGAGAGTTCCTTAGCAATTTTACTTCTCCTGATTGAAATTTCGTTCATTGAATGCCAATTCAAATCTAATAATAATATATGTACAATAGCCATTTGCATATTTTTTAGCAATATCTTTATTTTTAATTATTCAGCAAACTTCAACTAACTGAGCATTATTCTAGAAATGTTTATAACATTTTTGTCTTTCAAATTTATTTCTAATGAGTTAAAGTAGCATTGCTTCTTAGAGTGAACGGAATATTGCAAAAAAAGGAAACCTTTAAGCCAAACCAAGATACGAAAGGCTTGTTGATTCGATAAAGCCGATGTTGTTTTCTCGTCTTTTTAAAGTAATCATCAAATTACTGGGATCGGTCTCTTCGGTTTTTTCATTTTTGGTTGCCTTTGCATACCAAAATTAGCCGTAAGTAAGCAAACATCCTGAGTTCAATTAGAGAAATTATGAAAAATCAGTTGATTCACTCAAATTATCTCAAGGATAATTAGGATTTACAAATCAAGTTCTTTATCAAGAAAGTGTAAAGGCAATTACGTTTTACTTGCCAGTCTATATCACATGCAAAATAAAAAGTGTGCAAGAAGTATCAGTGCAAAGTTTGATTGGGAATATAAGTTGTGCTTTGATCATCAATGTTGCCTATGGAGACATTCCGGATTAGATAGTGAAAAAGCTATAAACGTCAATTATTGTTCAATTAAATCGAGGTTAAGCCCTTAAACTCCAAGATGATGGCTTATCGATAACAACCAAAAATGATAAAAAGACCAAAATTTTAATATTCACCATTAGAAAAGTGTTTACTGCTTTTCTAATCTAAGATACACTTTGGTCTCCCTTTGAACTCATTGAATTAATTATTTCCTTGACTCTCAATACAGTAACAGTGGCTGTCGGCGAATTCAAAAAATAGAATCCGGCATAAAATGATAAAGCAACAGGTTATGATTAAAAGAAATAATACAAAATTAGTTTTAATTGTATGAGAAACAGTGACAAAATCCCGATCAGTTTTGCTCTTGATTGTGTCTTTGGAGTTTATGATTTAGCATAAAACAGACTTGAAAGTTATCATACTCAATTAGGGTCGTATAGTGAACTAGTTCGGGCTCATTAAACTGAAAGGGAAAAAAAGTAAGAAAAGAAAAAATAATAAAAAAAAAATCTTGAATAAAGTATTAAGAAATAATAGAAGAAAGATGATAAACCATTACTATCTATGAGTGAATTTACGAAAGGACTAGTAGATTTTTCCGCTAACTTGGTTATGCGTAAAAATGAAAAAGGATCCAGTAAGCCTCCCAAAAAAGTAAAATATTTTCAGTACACTCATTTTGTCATTCCTCTTTATAAATATCCTGGAAATTCACTAGCAACTATATTCATTCCAATATTCCTGCTTGCTCTTGTAAGCCTAGCCATCTTTTTCCAAGGACCTGACCTATCAGGACGTATCGGCGCAATCGCCACAATGATTTTGGGTTACATTGCTTTGATTCCTTCAATCAAAGAACAGCTGCCTCCATCTTCAAAGATCACAATCATCGAGACTGTGGTGTATATTGAGACTATGTGCTGTTTGCTGTGTTTGTATGAAAGTTTCAGAATAAGCAGCATAGATGAAAGTGAGTTTATATTTATTTGGCATTAAAATATCGTGTTTATGGTATGTCTTATAACTCACGTCTTCACTTTCCTATTTGTCATTGGTCTTTTTGCATTTCACAAGCTAAAATGGGAGCCCGATTATAATTGTGAGTAAAAAATAGCTTAAATCAAACCCGCTGACAATATTGTATCTTGGGATAATCCTTATTGTGATAAAATATTTGCTCAATTCAATAAAGAAGTTTTATCTAATAAAAAATTATAGGAAAAATAAAAAAAAGAATTGGAAGTTAAAATCTATACAAACCCCTTTAAAAAAGAAGAAAAAAAGGTAGAAAAAAAGAAATCTGAAAAACCCAAAAAGGAGGGTGAGAACTTATGCAAAGAGTAAGTTTCTGTGATGGAGAAGGATGCATCCAAGACAAAGGAGAAAAAATCAGTAGAAATACTTCTAACAGATTTTCCAAACACAAATGAATTTATTTACGAGCCGAATTTGGAATTGTACGAATCAATAAAAAGGAATACGCCACGAAGCAAGAATGATTGATTGAATGATCAGCCCAATCTACAAATATATGATTATCATTTTATAAGGAATGAGAGATAGTATGAAATCGTATTATTTTAATTTAATTAAGAATAGATGCCATAATGGTTGCGAGAAAAAGTAAATATGTGGATGAAAATATTAGCGGTGATATTGATGGCAAGCTCTTGCTTTTAAATTTTGTTTAAAACTATTGATCCTCTCTTGAATTTCTTGAGATTTGGATAGGCTTCAATATATTTCTAAAAAATGGTGTAGTCCTACATCATCCTTTACTTACTGTTTCTGAGCGTGAGCAAGTTGATCAAAATTAAATTCGACCTGACAATGATGTACTAATATTTAGCGATGACCTTATTCTCGAAATATATTTACATCTCGCTTTTTAGTTCACTATTAAGTACTATCAAGCAAAAAATTTACATTAAACTAGTGCAATTCTGGTATACTTTTCAAAAAGAGAAAGTTGAGATTACAATGGTTGTTATGATTTGCGCACTTCTACTAGCTGGCACAACTTTAATATTGCTGCGAGTCAACCCCAAGTCAACCCGAAGATAAAGACCATTTTTGGCTCGATGATTTTATCTTTTTGTTTCTATTCATTATCTTGCTAATAATCAAACAAAAACCCTATTAAAATGCAAAGCTCTCTGTATTTTATTTCGATTATAGTAAATGCAAAGCGATTATAGAAGGTTTACCCTTAACAGATAACTCTTCCCCCGTGATGAAGAGTACAACACTAACCGCCTTATTTGTGGGCATCTCAATAGATTGAAATTTCCGCCTAATATTGAAGGCTATCTCAAGGCGAGAAAAACTGGAGTGAGCATGCGTAAGGCTATGGCTCAATCAGGTCGATGCTTCTGCAGAAGAGAAGATATTCCCCGCAATTTGACTCGATAGAAAATGGATGAAATATAAAGTAAATTTTTCACTCGGAGAGTTTTCATAACAAAACTATAGAGTATCGACATAACAATGCCAAAAGGACTGCATGAAAAAGAATGATTGAAATTAACTGTATCAGTATTTAAGGTTAAAGTATGATCATTTATAGTTGTTCATGAGCTAACTCATGGTTGATTTCTTAATGTCTTGAAGTCGACTTTGCCTCTATTTTTCTTAATTTTCCTTAATATGTCTTATCTTTTTGCTGACTTCGATCTTCTATTTGAAGTTTTATAGTTGTTCGTTATGCTCTCGCTCGAAGGTTTGTTGATTTTAGTATAAATATTTTCTGGTTTTTTCTCTAATTTCACTCAACGCTTATTTCTAATTGATGCCTTCAGTGTTAAACAACAAAGGTTTACTCTCTTCCTCAATTTTTGACTTTAATTATCTCTTGGTATAAAACTGCCGCATCTGATTTGCATAACCTATTAATTTTTATGGAAAAATGCCTATGATTTTGAACCTCTAAACAGGAGTGATAGCTAGATCATCAAGCATTTCCAATGATTTCAACTGTCTTAGTATTTTTGATTTGTAGTCGATATCCTATATTCTAACAGTTATACCAAGCAGACTGGATTGTTCTTAAATGAAAGTAACTGCAAATTTTATGGCAATTATTTTGGTTATAATTCCTCAATGCTATTATTGTTTAGATTAAGTCCCATAAGCTTCTTCAAATTTGTTAAATTCTCGAGGTTTGAAATTTGGTTGTCATTGAGGGCCAAATACTCTAAATTTTGAAGATGATCTAGTCCTTCTATCTTAGCAATGCGATTCTAAATGATGAAACTAAAGATACATGCTGGAGATAAAGGACGTTTAGATGCTAAAAAACTTAAAGATTTTCGATTCTACGAATGTTGAGCCATTCAAGGTGAATTGATTTGAGTTTTAGTATTACGTTGATTCTGTATAATACTAGTGGTACTTTTCATCCTCAGTTAAGGTATTGGCTTAATTATTTTACATGGAGGTTTGTGCGATGAGAGACATGCTGATTTGATTGTCCTTATCTGCTTTTTCGTTATGGAATTTCTTTGCCTCGGGAATTTGTTCGTCCAATTCCATTTAATGTCAATCAATTTAAAAATGAGAATGAATATTATAATTGTGATCATGTTAAGAAATAGAACTCCTAGCTCTAAACAATCTCAAAATAAAACTATTTTTTTGGGCATCATCAACGTTGCAAAATATTTAGATAGCTCATGATATAATCATTTCAGAATCTACCTAAACTCTCAGCACAGGTAATTTTGAATCCAGTTTGGTTTTGCACTTACTCAAACGTAGTATTATCGGCAATTTCAGTTAGCACCAGTTTACCATTACGATTCTAGAACACTGCCAGCTCAGTAATCACCATTGAAACAACCCCTTGAGCAGTCAAAGGTAAAGTGCAGAGTGGCAGCAACTTTATTTATCGCTCACCTTTTTTAGACATAGCTGAATGCTGCATTAGGACTATTACCCTTGATCCAGAAGAAACCAAATCCATTGCTCCTCCCATACCCTTCATGACTTTGCCTGGAATCATCCAGTTCGCTATATCGCAGTTTTCACTGACCTGAAAAGAGCCAAGCATTGTTGCATCTAAATGACCTCCTCTGATCATTGCAAAAGATTGCGAGGAAGAGAAATAAGAGCCTCCCGGATTAAGGGTGATGGTTTCCTACATTAACAAGTATATACCTTTCCAGCATTGATATCATCGGGATCAACCTCAGCCATACTTGGATGGTGGCCCACTCCAATCACTCCATTTTAGCTTTGAATACTGATGTTGACATCTGGTGGCAGAACTTAAGGCAAGCAAGTGGGGATTCCAATACCGAGATTTACACTCATTCCATTCTTAACCTCCTTCGCGGCACGAGAAGCTATCTTATATCTGATATTTTCCTTTGCATTTAGGTTAAGATTGTCATCTTTAAATGTGAGTCGTTTCTTGTGTACCGAAGTGTATCTTACTCTACGTTTGACCTCAACGTGATCCACTATTGTGAGTCGCTCAATCACACTTTCAGAGTATTCGCTGCGAGGATCCATTTGATAGATTCTGTCCACGAAGACAGCAGGCACATGAATGGCTTCTGGATCTAATTGACCAGGCTAAACGATTTCTTCGACTTCAGCAATGACTATTTTAGCTGCAGTTGCCATATCTGCATTGAAGTTTCTGGCAGTTTTGTGAAACTCGAGATTTCCCATTGTATCAGCTCGTTTTGCTTTCACGAAAGCGAAGTCTGCGTATATTGACTATTCCTAAATATATTTCCTATTGTGAAAGACCTTGACTGGTTTGGGCTGCGAAAGGATTTCTGGTTCCAGTGTTCCATCAGCCAATTTTTTGTACTTGATGACATATCCTCCAGTTTAAACGATTGTACCGACTCCCGTTGCAGTGTAGAATGCTGGAATGCCTGCGCCTCCTGCCCGAATTTTTTCAGCTAGGGTACCTTGCGGGCAAACATCAAGTTCGATATCTCCGTTGAAATACTGTGTTTGACTTGCAACATTCTCTCCCAGATGTGAAAAAATTAATCTTTTTATCTGTCGAGTTCTGAGAAGCATGCTTAGTCCCCAGTCACTTTTTAAGTCTTTGCCGTCGACTCCGCAACTGTTGGAGGCGATTGTAAGGTTTTGGATGTTTTTGAGTCTGACAGCATTAACAAGATTCATGGGCACCCCGCAGAAACCAAAACCTCCAACCATCACAAATGAACCATCTTGGACGCCTTCAATGGCCTTTTGAGCATCATAGTAAATTTTAGAGAAGCGGAACGCATTTCGCAGGAGAGGCGATACAAACATCGATTCTTTTTAAATATTAATTTAAACTTCAAAGCTCCCTATCAGAATAAATTAAATTTTACTAAGCCACACCCGTTCAAGAAATATATAATCTCGTTTATAATAATATACTATATAATTAGGAGAGGCGCAGATACTATGAAAATGAAGTATTTATTTACTCAAATACGCAACTGCAGATTATTGTTTATCTTTTTATCTTTCATCATTTGCCTTTATAATATTGTAGAATAATAACTTCGACGGAAGATGAACTAATTGATATGAGGTACTTACTTGCCAAAGCCTTATGCTACCCAGCACCATATGATAGTTTTAATTCCAAGTTGACTAAAATTGTTGAATCATTGTTTCGGGTTGGGAGCATAAATAAAAATGGTTTATAATTTCTCCTAAATTACAAAAATCCTTCGATTAGTTTTAGAAAAAGAATCATTACTTTTGTTATTGTTAGGCAGAATCTATAAATTTGAAGTAGATTAAAAGTATATACCTTTGCTTTTCTAATTCTATAATTACTACTTCTAATGGGAAATTTCAGCGGCAATTGTCTCGAGGATCCATCTCCTCCAATCAGCCCAATCTAAATTGCGAAAATGTAAACCTCACATGATAAAACACCTAACTACTCATTCCTGGAGATTGAGGAAACTATGGACTAATGTGATAACCCGTCAAAAGATCTACTTAATACCAAATTTTTAAAGACCTCTGTCATTGCTTCCAATAACATGCTAACAAGTACCTCTTAGCTTGGAAAGAAGAAATCACGACCAGCTTTAGGAATTAATTAACAATTTCAAGTTCCTTCTAAGGGTAAATAAGGAATCGTTCCAAAAAAGTTCGGATAATAAAAAAAAACGAGATTATAATATCGGGTTTCTTTGGACTTGGCTCTTTAAAAATCAAAAGAATAATCATAGACAGCCTCCAGTAGCTTCAAACAGGTATCAAAATTGAAACTATCCGACTATCAAGTGTTTTAAGGGCTAAAAATAAATAAAGAAGATGTGGTGCCATTAAAAAATGATGATGTGTATTTGGAATACAATTTTCTCGAAAAATTGGGCGAAGGGACTTTTGGAGAGGTCTATAAGGCGACAAATCGTGAAAATGGATAATATAGAGCCATAAAACTGCTCAAGAAAAAATAATTTCCTGCAATCGACCATAACAAGATAATGTGTGAAATTGATACTCTTCGTAAGTTAGACCATCCAAACATTATTAAAATATATGAGGCATATTTCTACAATGATAATTATTACATAGTCACCTAATATTGCGAAGGAGGTTGCTTGTCTCAAAATCTCAAGTCATTAACTCGTTGCCCTATCTCCTCGATCAAGACCATCATGCGAAAGCTGCTCAGTGCCTTGGTGTACATGCATGCAAGAAACATTGTTCACCGTGACATCAAATTACAAAATATTGTTCTGGTAAATAAACTGTAGAATGAAGGCGTAGATAATTATTTAGATATTAGAGTTATTGATTTTGGACTTTCAAAGACTCTGCGGAATAAAAGAGTTCAAGATAAACAGAAGATAGGCACTTATACTCATATGGCCCCAGAATGTTTTGACGGAATATACTCAGCAAAAAGTGATTTATGGAGTGCAGGGGTTGTCCTTTATTAATTGATATCAGGAGAAAACCCTTTTGTTGGAAAAAGCAAAGATATGACGATGTATAAAATCCAGAAGGAGAGTTTGACATTTTTTGGTATTTTTTATGTTATGTAGGCCCTTTATGGAAAGCAGCACCCCTTGAAGTCAAAGATTTGTTAATAAAACTTCTTGATAAGAAAATAAGTAATCGAATTAGTGCATAGTAAGCTCTTAAACATCCATGGTTTAGATAAGTTCCATATTCATAAAATTATAAAGATGTTTTCCTAACTGTCACTCAAAAAATGAATAATTACTGCAGAGGCAACAATTTTCAGTCTATTGTTGAGTTCTATATTTCCTTTATTAATACGAAACAATATGAGCTTTAAGAATTAATTAAAATGTTTGATGTGTTGGATCAAAACCATGATGGGCTCATTGACAAAACTGAGCTGGCCTTAGCTTATTAACAAGTTGGCCAGCCACATTCAGATCATAATATTGACGGCGTCTTGTTCAAAATTGGTAAAAGCACAGAGGATAAAATTAATTTTAGCTAGTTTGTTAATATTCTTTCAGATCGAACCAAATTACTAACAGTTAAATCATTGACAGAAGTTTTCAAATATCTAGATAAGAACAAAAGCGGCTATCTTTCAGGCCAAGATTTAAGCGAATTGCTGCACTCTTCGTGCTAAGGTGAGCAGGTGTTGGCCTGCTTGAATAAATGCCAAGGCAACAAAGTATCCTTCTAATAGTTCCTATAATATTTTACCGAAATAGAAAATATTTGATATTGTATTATATTGCTTCTTATAAATAAAAATACATAGTAGGATCATAAGTCACGCTTGGTTGTCGATTTGCTATTGACTAGTGTATAGCTGCCGCTAGCTTTCGGTTTTGCCCATTAGATATTCATAAGTAGTTTTCTTGAGTCCACATGTTAGATAAAGATGGAAAACGAGCAGAGTGTCAACAGAAAGCATTGCCAATAACGTAAGAATTACAGTCGCCAGCACTGTCCAGTTATTAATAATCTGCTATTTAAAATTAGAATTGCTGAAGGTAGCTGCGAATATCCACACTCCCTGACCAATAATAGTCAAGCAAAATATAGTAACAGTTATAAGCAACCTCAAAAACTCATGATAATTCTTGCCTCCGATGCAATTATTAAGATATCTGCAGTGATGATCGAAATACTAGACGCACCGATTGCAGGTATTGCAATGATAGCTGGAGCGGTGAACGCTTACCTTGCAATGCATGCAATATATTAATTCGTTTCTCTTATATGATTATTTTTGTATGCCCAATACGAGGTCATCGACAGGATCCTGAATGGTGAGAGCGCAATAGTCATAGGCTATAACAAGCAGAAGAATATATGTGACCGATAGCAGTATCCAAAGGATAGGTTGGCCGAACATGGCAATGGAGGAAACGATAAAAACGGAGTGCATGACGATGATGATCAAAAAAAGAACAAGAGTCAATATTTGTTAAGGAGAGCAAGAATGAGAGTAAGCGTTGACGCGTTCATATGTGTCGTTGCCATTGTGAGTATTGTTGGTGTTGCTTTGGCCATTCTAACTGTTGTCATTGATCATTGTTTATTTAAAACCATAATAATCTTGGAAATGGAAACATCAAGTCAGTAAATTTGTATTCAATTGTATTTATATCGTGTTATAAGATCACTCGATTGATAAACTAACGCAGAGGAGCGATTTGCCTTTATACATCTTTAGACTATCCACAACGCAGTATTACCGGCTATGCAAAGGAAACTCGCATTTTTATGATTTACGTTTTTACATAACCGGTGCATCTTTCCCCTCTTTCTTTACGACTTTTTTGTCAGCTACCTTCTTTTGGTCCTTTCCTCCTTTCTTTTGCTGCTTTAGCAACTCCTACTCTTATATCTTTTTTAGAGCTTACTCTTCTTTCTTCTTCATATTTTTTTAAAATTATGATTTCTGCTTTGTGATCAGATCCTCCTCATTTTCATATGGATCGGCAAATAAAGGATTGTTGACTGCTTATGAACTGAACAATCGATATTTCAAGCGGATCTCCTTTTTTTTGGCTATGTGTAGTTGTCGTAAATCAATAAAGATAGCGCCTAAAATGGAAGTCGTCATGGAAATTTGTCCATTATTTATTTCGGGTTTGAGTTCGAAAGTATCTGCATCTTTGACCATCTTGGGTTCGATTTGATGAACTTCTATTCGAGCGCCCTGATTTAATATAAACATACCTAATTAAATTTAAGAAATGAGTCATAGCCGAGGGTAAATTCACTGAGTATATTTGCTTCTAGATTTAACCTCATCTATTCATTTTAAATGGTCGCATTATCAAAAGAAATCATCTTTTATTTAAGCTATACTTATTGACCCAGCAAAGTATATTTAAGCCAGTAATTTGTTTGAGTTTTTTTGAAGTCAAAATCAGGAGGAAATAGGGAGGGATCAAAACTATTACCAGCAAACTGCTCCAAATTGGTTATTTTTATTGTAATTTTTACTTTCTAGAAATCATCTTTGGTCAACTACCTTTTCACCTCGATTTTGGGTGGTTCTACTTTAGGAGGTTAGACTGGCTTTTCTTCCACTTTTCCTCCCTTTTTAGTTTCCTTTTTAGTCTATTTCTTTTCTTATTTGACTTACTTCTTCTCCTCTATTTTCGGTTCTTCAATTTTTATCTCCTCTTTCTTGACGTATTTCTAACCATCAATATATATCAAATGGACATGGTCAGTCAAATAGCTATAATATAAAGCCAACATGGATATAGGGTTTCCATAAGCTACAAGCACCTTCAGTTTCGTCAAGCTGCTCATGAGCTCTACGAATTCTTTCATTTTTTATATGCGATTCCAAGCGACGTTAAAACATCTCAATTCTTGACATGTTTTTACTATTTTTTGACAAACAGCGTCATTTATTACGTTGTGTGAAAGTGAAATTAACTCCAAGGAGTTGTTACTTTTTTGATTTATGTCATTAATCTGGTTAAAATCAAGATAAAGTTCCTTGCAATTAGGAGGCAAATTTTCAATTGACTATTTTAATTTATGCTTACTTTAATGCTATTCCTGACAAGGTTCAGGATTTTAACATTTTTAAATCTCAGGCAAGCCTCATCAATTACTGTAAGGCTCTTTTGCGTGAATTATAGATGACGGTAGAACTCGAAAAGATAGTCCTTGTTGCAAATAAACTCTGCCATTCCATTTTGAAGAATTAATTCATAAAGCTATATATTATTTTAGCTCCATTCTTTTACCTGAGTTGCATTTAGGATACAGCCTATTCTGAAATACTAAAGTCTTCAGGATCAATGGGGTCTAGCTTGATAATTTTGTTTGGCCTCTTCTCGACAATGTGCAGAAGCCTCATTTATAGTTTGAGTTTTCCTACATAGGACAAAAATTACTGAGAAAAAGATGAGTCAATTACATTTTAAGTTATACAATCGAATAACTTATATCGAGCGTTCTAATATATATTTAATGAGAAAAATAAATAGAAATATCAGGTGTTATATTACTAAAATTAAATCCTTTATTCAAATTGGCGGCAGTGAATATTTTACAAAAAATAATGTAAATAATCAATGTTGGCTGCTTTAGCAAGTATCTACTAAAGGCGGAAGCACTATGTGATAGTCCTTCGATTCATCTTTAGCATGTAATAAGTAGTTTCTCTCTCTCTTAACATATCTGCAAGCCTCTTTGAGATAATTGTGTTTTTCAAAGGGCACATCTCGTCTTAAATGATTTAACAAATTAGCATTGCCAGTTGAGTCTAGTTCGCGGTTCATGCATCGAGCAAAACTTTGTTGATTTTCTTTTACACTTTGCTTAATATCCACAATATTGGGGAAAGGACTTTTGCAGTTGTTGATGTTGTGCTTAAGTCGTAGCAGACACCCCTTTTTAGTGACCATTTCCTGATATTAATACACTTTGCTTGGTATAGATTCATTTTTGTATGGGAGAGGAGAAAGAGTGATTTTTATACTATTCTAAACAGATTTTCCCTTTTCCAGGCGAGCTGAGATAGAACTTGAGACTCTGCCTTTGACATTTGGCATTTTTTGAATTTTCCTAGGTGAAGATTATTGACTGCCATAACAAGCCAACTTTCTGATATTTTGTGCTGAAAATACGTTTTGATTATTTTTCAGGCATATTTATGAGAGTTGCATTTGTTGTTTTTTGATGAGCGTAATAAAAAGTTATATTACGAGCAGTGTTATAAAATTAAGTTAATTTATTAGGAATTTAATTGCCTTCGAGTTAAAAGATAGCATAATCGTTTATTTATATTAGAACTTAGAAATTGACTAAAAATAATGAACATAGACGTTATTTATCCTATAACTTCTCCCAAATATTTATATTTTTACTCTGAGGTTTTACTGTGAGAATTATTGACATTTATCTCTCAATATTTTGCCGTCAATTTTTCATAAAATATTTTTAATAGTCTCATAAACAACTTTAAGTTCATCCCTTTTATGTATCAGCTCGATTTGAAAAAAAAATTGCTTAAAATTGTCTCTGTTTATATGAATATCACTATTAAGTGATATTTGAAGTCGCTTTATAAACATAATTGCCTCTATTAAATGCCATCTCATACCGATAGTCTGTCTTGTTACAAACAGATCATCAAAGAACTTTAGAAGCCCTTTTTGGACAACGCACCCGACGACTCCCTCTTCAAATAGTTCAAATTAAAACTGTCTTCGAAGTTCAAATTGGACATCACTTTCGATTCAGACTTCAGTTAGGCACTGCGGGAATACTACAGAATCATCAATGATAATTTCATGGGCACCGATGCCTTCATTAGCAAGCTGCGCTTCATTGAAAAACTCAACAACATTCTCTATGATAGGAAGTTCATTTCTCGGCGTGACTGTTTTCGCTTGCAATAAATTTTGAAGCGGGAACTAGAATCCCCAATAAATAACTGGCTTGAGCAACTGGCCTACCTGAAAGATGCCAAGAACATAGAGGAGTTTCGTTCTGATTTTTTGTTGCGATATATGCACATTCCAGATGAGGAGGTCGACAACCTAATCTGCGATAACGAGGAGATGAAAAAATACTACCATAAATTCTTTAGATCCTGCCTTGATGAGAATATCAAGCCTCGGGTTATCAATTTCATAGAGGACATCTTCAGCCAGCAATAGAACAAATCAGCAATGCTAAGAGATGATATCATCAAATAACTGGAGAAGAGACTCGGAGCTGAAGTTGGGGGCAGCTAAAAGTAAATTCTACTTAATGCTGCATTGGTTGATTTAGCTCAAAGGAGTGCCTACCAGAATGACCAACAAATTCAGCAGCGATTGGAAAATTAGGTCAAGCAACTGGAGCGGGCTCTCCAAAAATTTAGTGGGTTAAACATCATAAAATAAAAGAAATTAAACCTGAATCTCGGTAAATTCGGGTCATTAGCCAGCGGGTTCGCCAGTATTGATGCTGATCTTGATCTTACTATCCTCACCAATTCCTATGTCAATGAAATAGAACTTCTTAAACTACTACATGAATTCCTCAAGAGATAATACAAATAGGACATTCGTCGCAATGGACGTAGAGTAAAAGTCGAGATCATTACCAGCGCAAAAACTCCACTGATAAATGTCTAGATCTCATAATCCGGTGAACAATCAATAAACGTGGATATAATAGTAAACAATATCTTAGGAGTGATAAATTCTCAATTTTTAAAGGTGTATTCAAGCGTAAGATGGGTCAAAAATTTAGGTTTGCTGGTAAAAATGTGGGGAAAAGCATCTGGACTCATTAAAAAATCAATGCTTTCCTCCTATGCCATGATTCTAATGCTGATTCATTATCTCATTCATAAAAATCTCGTCAACCCATTGATAGATGCCCGTGAACAGAATAAAGAGAGACCAAATTTTCATTTTAAACGTATGAAAGTAGGGGATACTGAACAGTTTGATGTCTATTACACCTTTAAGTCAACTTCAAAAGATGTGACCAACTGTGAAAGAGTCAATTATTGTAAAGTGTTAATGGGTTTTATGAAGTACTATGCTTAGGATATTTGGAAGCTCAAGGAGGATACACGAATTATTACAGTAGATCAGAGCAAGGATCGCACGATCGATACGGAGTGCTGCATCACTATTAAAGACCCTTTTGATAAACCTCATAATCCTGGTCGATTACGTTTGGACTCAAAAGATTTCTTTATTCAAAAATTTAAGGACGCTTATGAAGTTCTGAATTCAGGGAAAGAGGATCGCGTTTTGTAGCTATTTAAGCCATGATCAATGCTCTTCTGATCTCTGTTTAATTTGAATAAATGTAGTCACTATCATATAATTATTAATAATCACTGTTGCAGTACTCCCATCCCGTTTTTGACCTTGTAAATCAGGTTATCAAAGTATTTCTTGGCGGCTTTGTGATAATTTTTGGATTTGAGGCCGTTGTAGATAAATTTGTGGTTTTATTCACCTAATCTTTAAGCCATTTGGGTTAGTATTTCCTGTATTAATAATAAGATACTTTAGGCTTGAGTTCTCCATTCTAGGAAAGCAACTTAATAATGGGTTCCTCCATGTTATCGATGGTTTTGGTTAATTTCATAAAGGCAATCTCTTCTTCGTCTTCCAAGCAGGCATTCAAGTGTGTTTAGGACTTCATCATGAGCCGATAAAACTTTTCGCCTCTGGAGTTACGCTTATTGGCGTATTAGAGGTAGCAGTCAAAGGAGCACTCACTGTCATTTTTGCAGTAAAAATGATAGCCTATAACTTGGCCAGTGTTGGAGTTTATTTCTTGAGTTTTGCATATCTTTCCACGTGACTTGATTTATAAGTCTCTCTTGATTTATTTTATCTCACCTAATTATAAAAAAAAGTACCTTCCAGATACAAGTTTTCCTCCTTCTCTTCTTTCATCTAGCCGACTTCCAATGACAGTTACTGTTACATTTAGCTTTATTTTCGTTCAGGCTCATTTGGAGATTCAATCTTTATGCTTGACAAGCTAAAACTGTTCTCTTATTTTTCATTTGGCTTCCACATTCCCAAAGGAGAATTTTCAGAGATTTCATTGAGAGAACTCCATTTCTCTGTTGACAATTTATGAAAAGGAACATTAATGGTTTTTTAGGGAGATTTTTCAGGGTTGAGTTAGGAGTCGAGAGGAGTTAATTCCAGATTTTAGGCGATCATTTCCCTATTTTTGATTTTTTTAGGAGATTTAGGCGAAGAGCAGGGGGACTGGTGGTTTTGTTAATTTTTGCTTTTTTGATTTTTTTGCTTGTCAGCAAGATTTTGTTGCGAGATGATTAAAAGAGCACTCTAGAATAATCTATTAGCTTCCTCGTAAGTGAGCTCTCTATTCTCCATCGCAATCTTAGAAAAAATATTATATATGGGGGCAATAAAAAGTTCATATCAAAGGCTTTTTTTAATATAAACGATAAATCAACAATCAATGGGAACCAATGCCAGATTTACCTGATCTTTGCGAACCGTTGTTTAATTTTAGGCTTTTCAAAAGAATGCTGCCGAATCCTATAATAAGCATAGTTTTAGTGCAATAATTGCAAGGACTACAGGATTTGATGACGCAATGATTCAACTGAAACTTTAGAGGTCACTTTATAAATCCATAAGGACTAATATTTTTGCAAATCATTTATTTTTTAGGCCGTCAACTAAAATCATTATCAAAATATCTTAGGGCACTTAGTGAGACCTATTTTATCGTCGCCACCAAATTCGCCTCTAAGAGTGAAAATCCTTTGGTTTGAAGGTTGGAATCAACTTAGAGCCGATTACTTTTATAAGTAATTGTCTAAATTTGCTGCCCTTTCTTAGACTTAAATTGCTATTCTTAGATTTATAACTCAATAATATGATTCATATTAGTACACTTTTCGAGTCATTTTGCTAAAAGATTACATCTGGCGGCTGGTAGTATATCAAACATGAGGTCATAGACCAACCACTCACCACAGTCATATTTATGAGCTTAGTTGCTTTTGTTCAGATCCTAAGGATCATCAATAGGAAATTATTCCAGCATCAAAGCAATACCTTGAATGAGCGATAATATTCCTTTGAGTAAAATTAAGTTCCAAATGAGGGATTAGAATGCAATAAATAGATAGCAAGTCCATTAATAGGCTCAATAAAGAGTGAGGCTAATCAATAGTTTCCAGATAGCTTATAAAAATAATAATTGATGAAAAGATAATACGCTAGGTAATTAAAGTAGGAAAAGACTGAAACGGGCGGTAAGAAAATGCTAATTTAATAGTTTAAAAGATAGCAGCAGTAAGCAAAATCAAAATAGTTATCTGATGCAAAGAGATTGATGTTGCAATAAAAGACTAAAAAGATGACAGATTAGAGAAATGAGTTAATCTGCATGAAAATCAAAGATAGAATATCAAAATTATTTAAAAGCAAGAAGGAGAAAACAAAATTAGAAATAGCTGTGGGTCAAAATAATCACACAATAAAGCAGCATGCCTTAATTGAAGGAGCTATTAAATCACATAATACTAAATAAAGATAAATAGGTCAATAAAAATTATCGCTTATTATCCAGCCCGCAAAAACTTTAATCCTCTTTCCTAAATTTGCTCCAACTGTTGAAAACAACAAATAAAATACAAAATAAATCAAAGGATTGTTTTCGAACATTACCACTTCCTGCTTTAAAAGGTAAAGTCCTTAAAAAAAGATCTAAATTTAAATATCATTAAAGGAATAACCCAAAAAATCACCTCCGGTGAATATGGCTATTGTAAAAAATTAAATTGTCAATTAAGAGTAATTTCTTGAAGCTATTATTAAATTTGCAGCCGGGGTTCAATCTACGACTGAAATCACAACAGCCATGAGTAATTTAGGTGGAGCACGGTCAAATTTATCAAATCTGCTAATATTTTCCAAATCTTTTATTTCGACAATAAACCTCTCCAATGACAATTAAGTAACTACTTTTGCCATTAAAATTTACAATAGTGTCGTATTCACTCTCATTCATAACTCAAATTTAAGAGATGGAGTGGAGAGAATCCCGCCTAAATCAAAAAGCAGCCAAGTTGAAAAGAATTCTATCAATTGCTATATCCTCATTATCAATATTTATCGATTGATGGGATTATAAAAAATATGGTTGATAGTCTTTGGAAAATTACTAAAGCTGCTTGAGTTTACATACAAACGAACAAAGAGCCTAAAATCTCATGAAGAGTTGTAGTTGATTGTAAATGGGTATATTGAGAAAAAAGGAGAAATAGCAAGTCGATATCTGAGCAGATTAGATTATCTTACATATTTACTACTTGGATTGACGGCTTTTGATCCCATATTAATTTGGAATTTGAATTTAAAAAATGACTCGTAAACCATTAAGAGTAGAGAGGAGATTCTTTCTTGGAAAAGGATTTGGTAATACAAAGAATTTTGGATTTTAGTCAATAGCCTCTTCAAGAATAAGAATGAGTTTTATTTTAAGCCGATCATTTTTATGAATATTTTGACCGTTTTATATCCAAGAATATATAGGAACAAATTGAATGATCAACTTTTTACCCATTAGATGCTTCTCTACAAAGTAATCTTGAATAAAGCCAAATAATTTTTTGAAAGATACAAAACTAATTAAGAAATACAGGCCCTAAGCAAAAGCGTGATGAGACCTTATGAATATGATGGATAGGATTTCAAAGAAGGCATTAAAGTTTTATAAAATAGAATTATGATGGAAAAATCGAATGAAATCAAACTCATTGCGTGTGATTTCGAAGCCAAAGCTAACATTTTCTACTATTTTGTCAAGGAAAAATGATTGATTCAGCATTTATTTATAATTATTGAATGGGCATCTATCGTATCCTTGTTTATTTTAGGCTCAATTATCTTATTTATAGAAATTATCCATTCTAATCATGAACTACTCTCACAGTTCTTCTCCTTCCGCTCCCAAGTTGTAAGTGCTCTTGAACCAGTGTAAAATCTGAGCAGCATTTCTAAGTCCTGAAGGGACACTGCCCATTTGTTCCTCTCCCAAAAATACAAAGAGTTTGGGATAGCTAACCATGTGAGTAGTCTGATCCACAACAAATTTATTCACCAAGTCATGATTATTTTAGCCAACGTGGCCAACTGTAACTCCAAAATCAGCCAGCATCGGTGCAAGCTTTTCAATTTCTGGTTTGAGCTGGGTGCAATGACCACACTACTGTTATGATAAATATACCCATGAGGCCGAGAACATGACAAGCCAGAACTTGGGCTCTGAATAGACTTGTTCTGCGAAATTGGCGTCAGTGAGTTAAACAACCCCTTCAAGAGAGAAGGAGATTGCAATGAATGCGAAGATAAACAACAATTTGTTCATTTTAAATAATAATAGTAATAATAAGATATCATCTATTTGTGGGGTTAACATTTAAATTTCATATTATTGGTCATTATGGACGTGATATTTTGGCAATAGTGAGATAATGGCAGTTACTAAAGGAGATACATAATAGAGCTTCATTACTTTGTTATATCACTTAAAGTTGGGCAAGAAATGTCAAAATAATAATATTGGCTTTTCTTGTGAACATTATCAAAAATACTATTTGTTCATATTAATATCTTATAGTATAGTCGATTATTAGTTGAATAGTTGCTTTATACAATAAGTCACCGTGGAGGTTGTACCAAAATTATTGGCTTAAAACGATAATTTTCCTCCTTCTGTTCCTTATCTTCCTCCGGCTACGTGAAACCCTTCAGACTAGTTGCCATATCTTTAAACTATAGTATCCATTGATTAATCAGAGAGTAAATTAGCTTGCTACGATTCCGTTTACAGGCGAAGCACCTGTTAATTACGATGGTATTGAAGCTACTCCACTCGGGAACAAACACAGGCAGTCGATATTTATCACGTATTTATACTTCCCGCCGGTGAATGTTTGCCTTGATGATCTCAAGACGATCGAAAAGTTGCGTGACATCTCCGGGGAAGGTGTTGATTCCAGCTATTATCCTAGAAATGAAGTGCTTGTACTCCTATTTACTACTTTCCCTTTGTCGAGCTTTACTTTCCAAGCTATTATCCTCAGCTTATAAATACTGTTTTCCCTATTCCAGTTGCTCTCGTAACTCCTGCTCTTCTCCAGGGTTTTACACTCCCGATATGCCCTCTGCGAATACACTAAGCAGGTAGATGAGAGCGCTGGGGAACTCGAAGAGAGGATCATCGGGTAGATGACTCTGAGCCACTTAACTGGCACGCCTACTAACCAATTTTTTGAATTCCTTAGCGTCATGACGGGGTAGAGAGAAGAGTTAGCGGATAAGAAGCAGGTGGAAGAGTTTTTTCTTTATTTTGGAGTTCATTAGTATCTTATTGGACATGTTGGAGACAAGGGCTGTCAAGTTGATACCCTCCCGAAACCACTCCTGGCTTAGTACGCGATGAATTTCTGCCAGAGACACCACGTTCTTCCCCTCGAAGCTCTCCCGTGTGCCTACGCACGCTTCATACTCACGTTGGAGTCCTCTCTCTCCCAAGTGCTCGATCAGCGGAATGAAGATGTTCTTTGGGTAGTTCTTCTAAAAGGCTACGTGCCGATTGGCCCGCTTCTCCTGTCGTGATGCTTCCTACTAGGAAGATAATTTAGGAATGAGATTTTAGCTAGGGATAGCCTTCTGCTCCTACCCCTATTCCTTGGCTAACTGCATGTGGTAACCTAGGATTAAAAATTAAAAATAGTTTAGATTATTTGTACAACAACCGCCGAACAACTCTTTCGGTGACCCTCTGTCCCTTCAAGCTTGCTAACCCTAAAACGTAAAAATGAAAAATATGACACCACTCTTCCATGAATATATTAATTTTGAAATGTATAAGTCATTTTACAGGAGAATAATAATAGAACTCCTACATATCCCTTTATTTACTATTTTTAACTTTTGCCATCATTTAATCAGTCAGTGCCCACTATAAAAGAGCAGGACATCATCAAACCAAAATGGGCCTAGCATACCGGGAAGAACTTATTTAGCAAAGGTCCCTGTGTGTTTAGAAAAAGGTTGATATTTAAATGAGGATTAATGATTTTTCACTTAAATATAGGAAAAACAAGAAATCAATATAAAGTGATTCCGATATATCATGACCATTCTAAAAAGTACAAAATTTGTAATCGATGAGCATGGGCTTATCGGATATTCCTTGGATTATAAAATCAGTCTATGTTATTATTAATGGGCAAAACTGTTAATCAGCATTTATATTAGAATTAGATGTACTTTAAGTTTTGCATTTTTAACAATATTTGATTCATTTAATTTGGTGATGTAGAAAGACCTCAAAGAGAATTCTTCCGATCGCATCAACGACATTGAGGAGTTCTTTCCCAAGAACAATATAGAACTCATTAACAAAAATATCGCCACCAACGACCCCAAAACCATACACGATAAAATTGAAAAATACGATGAACTTGACTCAGAACAGAGGTACACGCCTTTCCACTTAGACGATCAGTCGTCCGCAACCTGCCGCTTTTGCTATAACAACTAGGCAACTAGGGCGTATCCCTCCTCAAGCCTTTACTCAATAAAGTCGTAGATAAAAACATATGCAGATCAAGGACAAAGATGAGATCGCTCGCACTCTGCTCTAAAAAATTGGAGAAATCGGTAGGCAACTAGAAAAGCTGGATAATATCGAAGACAACATTAAGAATCTTCTGATCCCAGTCTTAAACTTTTTTCTCAACTCAAATCTTCTCGATGTAGCCTCTCTCTTATTCAGGTAAAGGAACAAGCTGGAAAATAACTCGGTCTTCTTGCACACAAGCTCAACGACAAGGATCGTGGCGATTTTGTTCTCAAGCACGTGATCGAGATGGCCCACGATGACTAAAGTGAGGATAACCGAATTGTGGCAGTGCAACTCTTCAGTAGCATGAGTGAATGCTTTGGTAAAAATCTTTGCTAGCAATTTATCGGTCTATAGATTCTATCTTTGGGCGAGGATATTAGTTTCAAGGTCCGAAAGTAAGCCATAAAGCACTTGCCTTGCATCGCCCGCCTAGTAAATAAACAGTTCTTCTCGCGTCTCTTGAGCTTTTACCAATTAAAATCAAAGGATAACAGCGACTGGGCTATTCGTAAGATGTGTGTAAGCATCATTCTGGAGATGGGCTAGTTATGTGGAAAGTAGGAGAGAGAAACCTGTTTGACAGAGGTTATGACAAGTCTGCTGAAGGATAATAACAAGTGGGTACGCATTACTGCTTACAAAAATCTCGGCCCTTTTATTCATTTGCTAAAAGGGCTAAAGTTTAACTACGAACTACTCCGATAATTTTGTAGGATGGCCGATAGTGATGTTAACTCTTTAAGTAAAGACAATGAAATCATCTACAGTTGTGCCTACAATTTCCCGGCTGTGCTTGATACTGTCAATAAGGAGAAGTGGGAGACTGATCTGTGGAAAGTTTATGAAAAGTTGCTCAAGAGTCAAGATAAACGTATCAAGCAAACTTTGAGTGAGAGTTTGCATGAGGTGGCCAAGCTTATCGGGGAAACTTATACTGAAAAATATTTGTTCAGAGTGGTGGACACCTTTTTCAAGGATAAAAACGACGATATCAAACTTGGTGTGATCAAGCACATGGCAGAAATAATGACAGTCCTCAGCGAAAACAAACGTTAAAGTCTCATCGGAGTATTCGAGGAGTTTCAGAAAGACCAGAAGAAATGGCGTATTCGCGAGTGCATCAGCAAACAGTTAGGCCAAATATTGCAAATATATAAGCCACACACAATCTTCGAGTATGTCGTACCAATCTTGCTTAAATTCTGCTCTGATACTGTCAGCACTGTTCGAGAGGAAGCGGCTCGGAAGGTTGCAGACTTCATTGAGAAGCTCAGCAGCGAGGAAGGACTGATGATAGGATTGATTGAATCTGTGAAAGCCTTTGGGACATCACCAAAATACACCCAAAGACAAGAGTACATTTATCGAGATGCAGATTCCTAATAATGAGCTAAAAATTGATGAATAACAAATAGCTGTTTAAGGACCATTTCTTGGAAATTATGGTAGGACTTGCGGACGACAAGGTTGTCAACGTAAAATTAGTGTTAGCTGAAATCGTAAAGAACCACATGGATAATAAGGGGAAGCTCAGCAACGACGAGACTTTCCTAAAACTGAAAGCCAAATTGTAAAACGATTTGAATGAAGAAGTTAAGAGTGTTTTCGACCAATAGGTTAAAAATGTGGATCTTATTTGATGCATAACTCATTAACTTATTTCCACTCAACATAATCTTATTAATATAATCAATTATATCTCTAGGAACCTATCGTATGTTCATTTTTCATATTGCAGGGGGAGATGCCACCGCCAATGTAATACTTTTTTCAGTGGTCTGCTTTACTAATTTGCGCAGCTCTCCCTGCAATAACTCTTCGTAGACATTCTTTAGGTTTTTTTCGACTTTATTCAACTCTAAGTAGCGCAGTTTATTTATCTTTGAGAATGATTAAAAATGCCCGTATTTTTCTTCGTAGGGTGTAATATCGTGAATAAAGTTAGCTGCCTCGATAGGTTCCTTCTTTGTGAAGCTGAAAAACTGTTTGTGTATTTTGGGAATGAGTTCCACCGACAATTTGTCCACAATTGATTCCTGCACCTCTTTAGCTTTGAGGTTATTTTTTTGTATTAATATTTATTCCAGGTAATGAGAGAATTATCTTAACTAGTCTGTCTCAATGTAATCGAACTTCTATTTATTTTTTTGCATTTAACAACTTAACCTTTCCTTCGCTTAAGAGCTCTCCTTTAAGTATTCATACTCCTCTTTCAAAGTGTAAAGACTTTTGCTGACATTCTTCATGAAGATCTATTTCAAGGACGGTTTACGAATATCACAAAAACTCAGCACCCAATCGTTTATCTTGTACTCAGCGTATCCCATCTCACGCAATATGCCTATTTTTCTATAAATATCGTCAACAAGAATGCAACATGCCTCAAATTGTTTACTTTCCTTTCGCTATTGACTTGAAATAGTGTTTTATTTTCTTGAAGAACGAGGTCGAAGGGGAGGAGTGGGCTGTGTAAAGGTTCTTTTATGCATATTGGAATATTTGCAGCTTAAACCGCTTATATGATACTTGAGAGTGTTAATTTAGCTGATTCTTACATCCGAAAAATGAGAAGTCCCATCTTTTGCATTAATATGCCATTGCAAGATTGTCTTCAAATCTTTTCCTTTCTTTCGACTGTAATTCGCATTCACTGTCCGCATATTAATTGCATTGCTTATAAATTTTTATAGGGCACCACTTCCACACTATGATGCTCTAAGACTTTATTTGTTGTTTTTTGAAATAACTGTTGATTTTGGTTTGATAAGGCGATGGTTGTCCATTTTACACCAGGATTAATCCCCTTCAGTCTTGATGACTCGCTTTCTGAGACGCATTTGAATTATTCTAAGAAGAATAAAATGGAATATTATATAATGCAATTCAATTAAAAAATGTTTGAGAAATTGTCTAAGGTATTACTAGATAGAAGAGGTCAAATAAATATTTTAATCCTGACAAGTAATAAGCAAGCTATCTTTATTGAAACTTCACTTCTCATTTAAATAGGCTAGATAAATTATCGTATTAAATAAAATTAATTTC
>Ga0302280_1000616_pt1 | contig 31605 bp, 27 predicted proteins | sample III_Fen_E1_1_FD_198771 | JGI IMG/M metagenome (GOLD analysis project Ga0302280, IMG submission 198771) | Peat permafrost microbial communities from Stordalen Mire near Abisko, Sweden - III_Fen_E1_1 | ecosystem: Environmental > Terrestrial > Soil > Wetlands > Permafrost | place: Sweden: Abisko... | reverse complement strand
CTGCTTGCCGGACCAGTTTGGCTTAAAACCGGAGATTGTTTGGTTATGTTTTCAAATGTTTCCTTAGCAAGAGGCAAAAATAACTTGAAAGGAATTCCGGCCTCTTTACACAGGGCTTCTGCAATTACAAATAGATGATTGGGAAAGTTATTAATAAATACTGCTGCCAGATGAACCTTAGCCCGCTCTTCAGAATTTATATAATAGGGTTTGCCTTTCATTTCATTAACCAAATCGGTTAGTACCTTTTCATCTTTTTTATTGGAAGCTTCTATAAAAAAAGAGGTTCCCGACGCTAACTTTGCTTTTCCGGCAAAAGAATACATAGGCCATAGCACGCCATATTTTTTTGAAATATTTTTGAGGATATCCAAATTCGTGCTGCCGGAAGTATGAATGACCAATTTTCCATTCAGTTTTAAACTTTTACATACCTTTTCAATGGCATCATCCTTTACTGCTATTATATATAGGTCAGCATGTAAAGCAATTTTTTTCAAATCATTGGTATATGTGCATTTTAGTTTTTGACCAAGAGTTTTTGCATGTGCAAGGGTTTTACTATATACCTGTATAATCTCTCTTTTATCTTTTAGGGAATCTGAAAGCGATGTTGCAACATTGCCTGCGCCGATGAATACAATTTTTTGAAGATTTTTTTTCATCATAGCTGTTTATAAGGCTATGGGTGGTTCTGTATTATTTTGCAATTCTTTTTTCGCTTCTTTACTTTTCTTTATCCGCTGCCGAATGGAAAGTACCGTTCCTATTACCATTATCAAGCATCCAAACCAAAGTACATTTATATAGGGGAAAACAACGGCTTCCAGTACAATAAAATCTTTAGCGGTGCGCTTGGATTCGGCAATCGTAAAATCCATTTTATGGGTTTCGGGATTTATTTTTTCGAATGAAAACTTCAATCCTAATTCAGGAATTGTAGCATCAATAGGCTTAACCATGTCATTAGAAATAACATACAGTGGTTCTGCACTATGTATCTTATCGTTAACATCAATCACCTTAAGAACAGCGCCAACAGCAATATCATCAGCCTTGAGGTGGTATTGCAACTTATCTATATGTGTATCTAATGCAGTTAAAATAATAATACTGTTAGATGAAAACATAGTATCTCCAACCCCTAAAGTATGCGGTTTGGCTTCGCCATAGTCATTTCCGTTACCTTTCTCTTCGTCTGTACTAAGGTCAGCAAACATAATATGGGTGTAAATATCTTTATTGATAAAGTGCTTGGTGCTTGGTTCCGCTACGTTACCCATCTGCGGGTTAAGTTGTATTAGCGGATTGAGAGTGAATTGTTCCGTGTATTTTTTTGTTGTAGAATCTTTACTGAGAAACAAAACAGAAAACAATATATCATGTCCTTCTTTTCTTTTTCCGGTATATGTTACAAAGTAATTACCCATTCGTAAGGTATCTCCCTGTTCAAGCAAAATATCGGTAGCATTGGAAATATCCTTTCCAAGTGATTCCACATTTTTACCGGAAGTATTTACCGAGATAACTTCTTTTGTAGACGTAGAAATTAATGCCCCCATAATAATAAGCCCGAATCCCATGTGGGCAAAGGTTGCTCCTCCTTTTTTTAAACTGGCTTTTTTATTTTGTACCCAATAATGGAAATTCGCAATTACCGCAAACCAGCAAGTGAAGAGCAATGCAATGAAAAAGCCATTAGTCAGTTTTAAAAGAATAGATGCTATTATAGTAATAACAATGCTTGTAATTAACGGAGGAAGTAATTGTTTCCAAAACAGCTTCATGTCTGTTGTCTTAAACTTAAAGTAAAGCCCTATGGCAACAAGGAATGTAACTATAATGGCAAATGGTATCTGCCAGCGATTATAAAACCCAATGCGGTCAATAGGCGGGGCTTGGTTTAGCCCGAATATCTTATTACTTACAGGAATAGAAGTGGTGACAAGAATCTGCATGCAAGACATCACTAAAACCAGCGCACCCAGAAACATCCAGAATTCCCTGGACCAGAGTTCTTCTTCTTGAGCAGCTTTGGGTATTTTCCTATAATTTACAGTAATAAGAACTATAGAGAGCAGAATAAAAAACAAAAGGTAAACTAACAACTGTCCGGATAAACCCAAATCAGTAAAAGCATGTACAGAGGTATTGCCTAATATTCCGCTACGCGTAAGAAAAGTAGAATAGAGTACCAATACAAAAGTAATAATAGGAAACAGGAATGTGGATAGGGCTCCTTGTTTCCTGGCTTTATAAATGATAAGTATGTGACCCGTGCCTACAAAGGTAAGCCAGGGTATAAGGGAGGCATTTTCCACGGGGTCCCAGGCCCAAAAGCCGCCAAAGCTAAGTGATTCATAAGCCCATGCACCACCCATGAGTATTCCTGTTCCCAGTATCATAATACCGAAGAAAGACCAGGGAAGTGCATCTAATTGCCATTCTCCGTATTTCTTTTTCCAAAGTCCGGCAATGGCGTATACAAAGGGAACAATAGTAGAAGCAAAACCAAGGAATAGGGTAGGAGGATGTATGGTCATCCAATAATTTTGGAGCAGTGGATTAAGTCCGCGTCCATCGAGTTTGGAAAGATAGTCTGGAAATTGGAATAATGGAAGGTTTATAAATTCAGGTGTTTCACGTAATAAAATAAAAGGATTGCTGCCGATCTTTATTCCAAAAATGTAAAAACCCAATAACATGGATGCTAAAAAGGCCTGAACAAGCGAAAGTGTGCTCATTACAGGCGCCTCCCATTGTTTAGAAGTGCGGATTAAAATATTACCAATAACAACTTGCCAAAAGGTCCATAATAAAAAACTGCCTTCCTGACCTTCCCAAAAACAGGCCAAGGTATAGCGTTTGGGCATGGCATTATTAGAGTGCTCCCAAACATAGTAATATTCATAAAAATGAAGGAATATCATACTGAACAGCGTCGTCATTATTCCTATTACAGCTAATGAATGGAGATAGAAAGAAATTCTTCCTAATTTTCGCCAGGTTCCATTTTCTAATTCATCGTTTTGTGCCGAACGGAAATAGGCAAAAGCTGCCAATAGTGCAGCCGTGAATGACAAGAACACAAATGTATTTCCAAGTTGTCCCCAAAAAATGTGTTCGCCAGTATATGAGATATTGTTCAAAGAAATTAGGATATACAATTTACATCAAAGAATGCAAAGTTAATCACAAAGCGTTAATGGGTGGTTTTGTCTAGTATATTCAATAAAATATTTTAAAAATCCTTCTTGAAGTTTAATTCCAATTAGAATTGTACTTTTGTTTCTCTGCTATTTTTCACTCTGATTATTTATGAAAAATGTCCTTATTGCTCTGTTTTTATTTCTTATCGCCTGCATACATACAACAGGACAGAATAATACTGAGACTGAAATAAAGTATAGTAAAAGTGATACAGTCAATGTAAATAACTTAAACCGCTTAAGTGAAAAGCTTTGGAAAAAAAGCCAATTTGATTCAGCAATCGTTTATGCTAACAAAGCGCTAATCCTTGCAAAGAAGTTTGATTACAGAAAAGGCATAGCAGACGCCAACCATAACTTAGGGGTTATATACCGGAATAAAGGAAGCTACTTGCAGGCATTACAGGATGACCTCGATGCATTAAAAATATACCAGGAATTAGGTGACAAAAAAGGAACTGCTACCATGCTGGGTAACATTGGGGTTGTTTATATGAGCGAGGGCGGCAATAATTCAAAAGCGCTGGAATATGACTTTAAGGCGTTGGCAATTTATCTGGAATTAGGAGATAAAATAGGTATTTCCCGTAACCTTGGAAATATCGGAATTGCCTATCATGACATGGGAAATGATGCGGAGGCATTGAAATATGCTAAAAATTCTTTGCAACTGCATCAGGAAATTGAAGATAATCAAGGTATAGCTATTAACTTGAGCAGTATAGGCGCACTTTATTATAAAGAAAAGGACCTCACCACTTCACTTGTATATTATTTTAAAGCTTTGACAAAATCCAGAGAAATTGGAAATAAGGAGCAAATTGCGCACAATTATGGAGACATAGGCAGTGTATATATTCTTCAAGGAAAATATAAGCAGGCAAAAGCATATCTTGATTCAGGTTTAAATTTAGAGAAAAAGATAGGTGAAAAAGAAGATTTAAAATCTATTTACGCTTCACTGTCAGCGCTTGATACTATCAGCGGCGATTACAAAACAGCTTTTAAAGATTTTGAAACTTTTATTATTTACCGCGACAGTATTATAAATGATGGCAACACCAAAAAAATTGAACAGGCGCAAATGAATTATACTTTTGACAGGAAAACGGATTCCGCAAAAGCCGAGCAGGAAAAGAAAGATATACTGGCAGAGGCAGAGAAACGAAAGCAGGATATTGTTACCTGGTCAACTACAGTTGGTTTACTAGTAGTGCTTGTATTTGCAGGATTTGTTCTGCGTTCTTTGAAGATTACTCGCAAGCAAAAACAAGTTATCGAAATCAAAAGCCTTGAAACTGAACAGCAGAAAAGGCTAATTGAAGAAAAAAATAAAGATATACTCGATTCCATTACCTATGCTAAACGGCTACAAGAAGCGATTTTACCGCCTATAAGTTTGATTAAAAAGTTCTTCCCCCAGTCATTTATATTGTATAAACCCAAAGACATAGTGGCTGGCGATTTTTATTGGATGGAAAGATCCGGAGACAATATTTTAATTGCCGCGGCTGATTGCACAGGACATGGAGTTCCAGGGGCATTGGTAAGCGTAGTTTGTTCCGATGCACTCAACAGGACGCTAAAGGAATTCCGCATAACCAATTGCGGAAAGATACTGGACAAAGTTACCGAGCTTGTACTTGAAACATTTGAGAAAAGTGAAAGTAACGTGCAGGATGGTATGGATATATCACTGTGTTGCATAAATACAAAAGCACTTGAAGTTCAATGGAGTGGTGCAAATAACCCATTGTGGTATATTCAGAATGGAGAAATGCATGAAGTGCGGGCTGATAAACAACCGATAGGCAAGTATATTAACTCTCATCCATTCCATGAGCATACTATAAAACTTCTGAAAGGAGATACCATTTATCTGTTTACCGACGGCTATGCCGACCAGTTTGGCGGTTCGAAAGGAAAAAAATTTAAAGACAAGCAATTACAGGAGGTTCTATTATCAAATGAATCAAGTTCTATGGAAGAACAAAAGTCCATATTGGAAAGGAAGCTGGATGAATGGAAAGGCAATCTTGAACAAGTAGACGATATATTGGTTATAGGGATAAGGTTATAATTAAATTACATAGAACTAGTCTGCTTTGTTTCAGTTGGTTTCCCATCCTGGTATTTAGATGGGCATTTCATTAGTAAGTCTTTTGCTTTGAATTCACCATTGCCATTGGCTGTTCCAATAACCACAATCTGCTCCGAGTGTTCAAAGTCATCTGGTTTGGGTTTTTCAAGCATTACTTTGCGCTCGGTTCCATCCCGGTCAATCAGGTAGAAGGTAAACAAGTTTGTATTTAGATGGGCATCGTATAAAAACGGCTTGGCTTTATCCAACTTTCCTACTACATGATAAGTCCGGGTTGGATGCTCATCCGCTTCTTTAAAAGAAGCATAGGTACTGTTATTGGATAGCGAAGTCATAATCACTCCAAACGCAATGGCGATAATGAGAATAGCTATGATATGTATCTTTTTCATTTCTTACTTAATTCTTCAATGTTTTTTTCTATACGGCTTACTTTTCTATCAATACTCATAAGATAAGCAAAGACACCAAAAAGAATGATTACCAAAACTCCAACAACAACATAAATTTTGCCATCGCTTCTCATTCCATCAGCCATTTCCACCGGCGGATTTGACACCGGCTGCGCTTGCATAAAAACACTGCAAAGTAAAAACATTACGATCGAAATAAACCTGATTTTTCTCATGGAAAAGTATGTTATTGATTAGCTAAATGTCGTTTAATGCGTTCGGTGCGGATATTTATGGATGCTATCCAACTGCAAAGCAACAACCAGCCTATTACAGCAGGATAAAAAACCAAGCGCATGTGGCTGTCTAAATCATATTGGTTGAAGCCTGGATTACCCCCATTTCCGGGATGCAGGGAATCAACTTCCTTCAATCGTGGATAAATCATAATAAATACCATCATCATAGCATATGCAAATATGTTATATACCGCCGAAATGCGGGCCCTTTTCTGTTCATCATCCATAGCATTGCGAAGTACCACATAGGCAAAATAACTGAGCAGTGCTATGGCAGCACCATTCAGTTTAGGGTCGTTGGTCCACCAGGCGCCCCAGGTATATCTCGCCCAAAGTGAGCCTGTAGCTAATCCCAATACACCAAACATCAAGCCAGTATAGGAACTTTGGGAGGCGATAATATCATAATCCTCATTAGGTTTGTTGAGGTATTTAAGACTATACACCAAGGATACTGTAAGAATAAACATCATAGAGAACCACATGCACACATGGAAGTAGAGGTTTCGTATAGTTTCATGCAGAATTTCAAGTGCAGGAACAGGCATCAGGAAGCCTGCTATTACAGTATAGGTGAGGAAAATAATACATAGGTATTTCCACCAAGATTTAGAGAATATATCGCGTTTAATCATAACATTTTAATCCCGCCAAAGATAGGGAAATAATAAATAGCACAAGGCTGCAATCATGCCGTCTAATGCAAGCAGGACTGTTACATATCCGCCATAACCGGAAGTGTCAGAGCCTGCTACTGCCATTTCGGAAAGATGTTGCGCTGTGATGAGTAAGGGTACTAAAAGTGGAAAACTGATAATAGCCATAAGTGTAAAGCCTCCACCTCCTTTTGATGCAATAGAAAATGACATGGTGAGAAGCGAAGAAATACCCCAAACAGTTAACAATAAGGCAGCCAGAAAAAGCACCTGGTTCGTATCACCGAAACCCACAAAAAATTGGAAACATATAAAAGCCAACAAGCTAACGGAAAGTAAAAAGATACCATTATAGAGAAGTCGGGCGAGTATAAACCGGCTCGGTGAGACAAGTGTATATATGTAAAACATTTCGCTATCTCTGCCGGCAAAACTGCCCGAAGTAGCGAACATGGATATAAAAATGATTAACAGCCAGAACACCGCATTATGAGTAGCAGTATCTGTATAGCCCTGAAGGCCAAGGTAGCTTATATATACAGTGCTGCCTGTATATAATACAATGGCAAGCCATGCTTTGCGGCTGCGCAATTCATGCCGCAACTCTCTTTGTATTATTGCCATTACTTCTTTCACGCGGCAAAACTAAGAAATATGACCTATACGGTCATCATATAAACCAATGGATAGTGTTTGCACACATTGCGCAATTTTTTGCGAATTTTGCGTTTAACTACCATGCGAACAAAATTTATTACCCCGCTGTTTTTAATTTTTAACATCCTTTGCTTTTCTGCTTTGGCACAGAAAGATTTTACCAACAAGTCGCAAGCTAAAAATGAATTGAAAAACGGTATAAAAGAAGGTAAGTGGGTAGAGTATATTGACAATAGAGATAGTATAACCACTGATACTGCAGCGCCCTTTTATAAGCTTACGGTTTACAAATCTGGCAAACCTTTTGGAATAATGCGGGAATATACCCGGAAAGGAATATTGTATATCAAAATTCCCTACTCAGATGGCAAAGAGAACGGTGATGCAATCCTTTACTATGATGATGGAGTAGTGGAAGAAGATATACCATGCACCGACGGTAAACGAAATGGAGTGGGACGAACCTATTATATAAGTGGCGCATTAAAATCTGAAACTTCCTATGCCGATGGAAAAAAGAATGGACCTGAAAAGGAGTATTATGAAAATGGGAAATTAAAAGGGGAATGCCCCTATAAGTATAATAAGAAAGAAGGAATTGATAAAATATATGGTGAAAACGGAATACTTAGGGGTGAATGCCTTTATATCAATGACAAAAAAGACGGGGTAGAAAAACTGTACTATGCCAACGGTACTGTGGACATGGAAATTTCTTACAAAAGCAACAGCAAAAATGGAGTGGAAAAGGAGTATTACCAAAGCGGAGTACTTAAGTCGGAAACTCCATATAAAGATGGTATAATGAATGGAGTAGAAAATGAATATTATGGAAGCGGTAAGCTAAAATCAAAGAGTCCTTATACTGCCGGTTTATTAAATGGAGTGCAGAAAGAATATTACCAGGATGGAAAATTATCCAGGGAGTTTTCTTGTACCAATGGCCGTTCAAATGGTGTTGAAAAGGATTATTACGAAAGCGGAGTATTAATGAGTATGACTACATATACCGGCGGCGTTGCAACAAAAACAACAAACTATGATGAAAACGGGAATGAAATTAAATAAAACGAAGATAAAATTGTTGCAAAGTTTTACTGAGTGAAAGAATTAAAACAGCCCCCCAAACAGTTCCCTGTCTATAATGTTGATTATTTTACCTAAATCATCGGCATTTTCCGAAAAATTATTTTCATCCACATCAATCACCAGTATTTTCGTCTTCTTCTGGCTTTGAAAATCATCCATCCAGGCTTCATAACGTTCATTGAGTCTCTTCAGATAGTCCAGACGTATAGATTCCTCATAAGGCCGGCCTCTCTTTTGAATTTGGTTAACCAATGTAGGCACAGTAGCACGGAGATAAATGAGCAGATCAGGTGGCTGTGCTAATTCAAGCGCCACTTTAAATAGGGCCAAGTAGTTTTCATAGTCACGGGTAGTCATTAAGCCCATGGAATGAAGATTAGGTGCGAATATGTACCCATCCTCATAAATGGTACGGTCTTGTATAACGGTCTTGTTATTCTTGCGTATTTGTTGTATTTGCCCTAATCTGGCGTGCAAAAAGGAAACTTGCAGATTGAAAGACCAGCGTTGCATATCTTCATAAAAATCATTCAGATAGGGGTTTTCGTCGGCATCCTCAAAATGGGGCTTCCACTTATAGTGCTTTGATAATAGGCGGGTAAGTGTTGTTTTGCCCGATCCTATGTTACCTGCTACGGCTATGTGCATACTCTGCATATTAGTATCCTTAAAATTATTGCACTAAAATACATTGCTTTGGGGAATAATGATACGAAAAGTAGAAAAATAATTTCAATAGTCTTAAGTTGTCGGTAATCAATGGTCGGAAATAAGAGAATTTAGTACCGAAATACTGATTGCTGACAACTGATTACTTTTTTTCCTATCTTTGCAACCCAATTTAAAAAAGACATGAAAAAAGGCATTCATCCCGAAAACTACCGCTTAGTTGTTTTCAAAGACGTTTCTAATGATTACGCATTCCTTAGTAAATCAACAGCTGATACCAAAGATACCATTGTATGGGAAGATGGTAACGAATACCCATTGGTAAAGCTTGAAATATCCAATATGTCGCATCCTTTCTATACCGGCAAATTGAAAATGGTAGACACTGCAGGACGTATTGATAAGTTCAATACCCGTTACAAGAAGAAATAAACCACTAAATAAATTTTCAGGCTGCTTGCCCTGTTAATAATAGACAAAAGAAAATCCTCCCTAATTCAGGGGGGATTTTTTATTTTCCATATAGCCATTTCTTATTATCTTGCAGCCCTCAAATCATAATTCATAACTTATAATTCATAGCTTATTTATGAATCTCCACGAATATCAAGGTAAATCAATATTAAAACAGTACGGTGTTCCAATACAGGAAGGAATAGTAGCCAATACGGTTGACGAAGCAATAACTGCTGCAAAGGAATTACAAAAGCAAACCGGAACTAAAGTTTGGGTGGTAAAAGCCCAAATACATGCCGGTGGAAGAGGTAAAGCCGGAGGCGTAAAAGTAGCTACATCTATGGATGCTTTAAAAGAGAAAGCTACTGCCATATTAGGCATGAACCTGGTTTCAAGGCAAACGGGGCCTCAAGGTAAAATAGTACATAAAATACTGATAGCGCAAGACGTATATTATCCGGGAGCTTCCCCTACCAAGGAATTTTATCTCAGCGTAATGCTAAACCGCCAAAAAGGACGCGATATGATTGTCTATTCACAAGCAGGTGGAATGGAAATTGAAGAAGTAGCTGCTAATACCCCGGAGTTAATTTTTAAAGAAGAAATTGACCCCAAGGTTGGATTGCAAGCTTTTCAGGCGCGTAAAATAGCTTTTAACTTTGGTCTATCCGGCGATGCCTTTAAGGCTATGGTGAAATTCGTAACGGGAGTTTATAATGCCTATGAGGGTTCCGACGCTTCTATGATTGAAATAAACCCTGTTCTTAAAACAACCGACGAAAAAATTATTGCAGTTGACTGCAAAATGGTGCTGGATGGCAATGCGCTATACCGCCATCCGGACTATGCGGCTATGCGCGATATTACGGAAGAGGATCCGATTGAAGTGGAAGCTGCTGACAATAAATTAAACTTTGTAAAATTAGATGGTAATGTAGGCTGCATGGTTAATGGTGCAGGACTTGCTATGGCCACCATGGATATTATTAAACTTGCCGGAGGTAATCCCGCTAACTTCCTTGATGTGGGCGGAACAGCCAATGCCGAACGTGTGGAAAAAGCATTTAGAATTATATTAAGAGAAGAGGGCGTAAAAGCCATCTTGGTGAATATTTTTGGCGGAATTGTGCGTTGCGACCGGGTTGCACAAGGTATTGTAGATGCCTATAAGAATATCGGCGAAATTAAAATCCCTATTATAGTTCGGCTACAAGGTACCAACGCCGTTGAAGCCAAAAAAATTATTGATGATTCAGGCCTTAAGGTTTCTTCAGCCATATTATTGCAGGAAGCCGCAGATTTGGTTAGCAAAGTATTGAAGAACTAGTCGGAGCCCGACTGGCAGATAAATAGACTAAAGCTCAAATGAAAAAAATTCTTGTTGCCAACCGTGGAGAGATAGCCCTAAGGGTTATGCGCACTTGCCGTGATATGGGAATTAAAACAGTGGCGGTGTTTTCAGAAGCCGACCGAAAAGCCCCCTTTGTTGTTTATGCGGATGAAGCAGTATGCATTGGTCCTCCGGAATCGGCCAAGTCCTATTTGAATGCCGATAAAATTATTGAAGTTGCCAAACAATTGCATGTCGATGGTATACATCCGGGTTATGGCTTTCTATCTGAAAATGCTGCATTCTCTGATAAAGTAAAGAAAGCAGGATTGATATTTATCGGGCCTTCTGCAGAAGCCATGCGAATGATGGGTGATAAGCTTTCAGCTAAACATGCGGCAAAAAAGCACAACATACCTATGGTTCCCGGTAGCGATGGGGCAATTACCGATACAAAAGAAGCCATTAAAGTGGCTAAGGAAGTTGGCTTCCCTATACTTATTAAAGCCAGCGCGGGTGGTGGCGGTAAGGGTATGAGGGTAGTGGAAAAAGAAGATTTACTGGAAGAACAAATCAAATTAGCGTCCAGCGAAGCTAAGTCAGCATTTGGCGATGGAGCTGTTTTTATTGAAAGATATGTAAAAAGCCCCCGCCATATCGAAATACAGGTGATGGGCGATAATCACGGTAATGCCGTATATCTATTTGAAAGAGAATGTTCCGTTCAACGGAGGCATCAAAAGGTAATTGAAGAAGCTCCATCTTCTATACTTACCCCTGCGATAAGGAAGGAAATGGGGGAATGTGCCGTACGTATTGCTAAAGCCTGTAATTATTCAGGAGCGGGTACAGTTGAATTTTTGCTGGACGAAAACCTCAATTTCTATTTTTTGGAGATGAATACCCGTTTGCAGGTGGAGCATCCGGTAACTGAATGCATTACAGGTATTGATCTTGTAAAGGAACAGATAAATGTTGCTCGTGGAAATAAATTAAGCTTTAAGCAAGAAGATCTTGGTATATATGGCCATGCCATTGAAGTGCGTGTTTATGCTGAAGACCCGGCCAATAACTTCCTGCCGGATATTGGTAAGCTTCGCATATATAATGCACCCAAAGGCCCCGGAGTAAGGGTCGATGACGGTTTTGAAGAAGGCATGGAAATCCCGATTTACTATGATTCTATGATCAGTAAGTTGATTACATATGGAAAAGACCGGGAAGAAGCCATACAGAGAATGATTAGAGCAATTGACGAGTATAAAATATCAGGGGTAGAAACTACTTTAGCGTTTTGCAAATTTGTAATGCAACATGAGGCTTTTGTCTCCGGCAAGTTCGATACGCATTTTGTAACAAAGTACTTTAAACCTGAAATGTTGAATGCCTCTGCCGATAATGAAGACAATAATATGCTGGCTGCTCTGGTTGCTGACATCTTTGTATCTAAAAGCGATAAAAAGCAATTGATCGTAAACCCTTTATCTGAAAATACAAGCGTTTCAAACTGGAAAAGTAGAAGGGGATAATTCCACTTACTTGTATCGTTAACCCAACGTTCTACGTAATATCTTCGTTTTAAGTGTTGAGGATCTTTCATGTGAAAGAAGCCTAAAAATATAAATAGTAAAAAAACAAAACCATGAAAAAATTAATTCTAACTTTCGGAATATTTCTTGCGGGAATATTTTTTGTAAATGCGCAGGATAAAACCGATGCAAAAGCCACAAAACTCGTAAGTCGGTTAACTCAAATATGTAGTTTGACTCCCGATCAGGTTTCAAAAGTGCAGCCACTGGCAGAAGACTTCATTAAAGCCCACGAAGCAAACAAGCAACAATATGCCAATGATCCCGTTGGTTTAAAAAGCGCAAACAAGGCAACTATAGCGAGCTATAAAGCTAAACTGGATGCCATACTTACACCTGACCAACAACAAAAACTTAAAGAAGCGAATGCGCAACGAAGAGCCAACAGGAAAGCAGGCCAAGGCGCAGGCACTCAAAATGATGATCAGCAATAGATAAGCGTATTTTTATAGCAAAAGGCCCTGACGGAATATGTCGGGGCTTTTTATTTATGCCTTGTCACAGACTTTACCATTATCTTGGACATTATCTTTATATTTGTTTCCTTTATAAGTAATAGAAAATAAACTTCCCGTTTTATTATACCCATATGAAAAAAATCCTTTTAGTGCTAGGAATTATCCTTTTAGTGTTTGGCTGCAATAATGAGCAGAAAAGAATGGATAATATGAGCAATAAGCTTTTAACCCGAATAACGAACGTTTGCCAGCTTAATGCTGATCAGGTTACTAAAATTACCCCCCTTGTTGAAAGTTTTGTTAAACTGAGGAAAGAAACCAAGGAAAAGTATGGTAATGATCAGGAGGCTTTCAGAAACGCTATGCAAGCAAACAGGGGTAAATTTGTAGATACTATTAAAACCGTTCTCAGTCCCGACCAGTTTGAAAAACTTAAAGCATCCTTTCAGCAACAAAGAGCTAAGCAGACCGGACAAGGTGGTGATCAAGATGGTGGAAGTCAGGACTAATTAAAATAGTATTTATACCACCTCTGTGGTCTTAGGATAGAACTTCTTTTGAAAAAGAAGAATTAATACCACTCCTACCGTAATAGCTGAATCGGATATGTTAAATACAGGGCGAAAGAATAAAAACTCTTCGTTGCCCCAAAATGGCAGCCAAGAAGGAAAATGACCTTCCAATAATGGAAAATAAAACATATCCACTACTTTTCCATGCAGAAGGCTGGCATACCCCCCTTCCGAGGGTAAAAACCTTGAAAGTTCATATCCGCTGTCACTGAATAGAACACCATAAAAAGTACTGTCCAGTATATTACCCATAGCTCCGGCAAATATGAGGGCAAAGCTGGAAATGAGGCCAACGGGAGCTTTGCGTTTAATAAGTGTCCATAAATAATAACCGATCCCGGTTAATGCTGCAATGCGGAAAACACTTAAAAATATTTTACCATATTGACCCGAAAACTGCATTCCGAAGGCCATGCCATTATTTTCCGTGAAATGAATAATGAACCAGGGAGCAATAATATGTTCCTCTCCAAGCACAAAATGGGTCTTAATGTAAATCTTAAGGACCTGATCTAAAATCAGCACCAGTAAGATAATTAGTAAAGGCCGTTTCACTTAACTTTTTGCCTATTGATTGAATTGTTGCACCATTTTTGCATCAATGCTCAGGGTAGCATGCGGCACACGGAGTAGCCTTTCTTTGGGGATAAGCTTTCCGGTAACCCTGCAAATTCCATAGGTTTTATTTTGAATACGAACCAGTGCATTTTGAAGATTTTGAATAAATTTTTCCTGACGTAATGCCAGTTGGGCAGTTTCTTCCCTGGTTAAAACATCGGAGCCGTCTTCTAAGGCTTTGAAGGTAGGGGAAGTATCATCTGTACCATGATCGTCAGTATGGCAAAGGGTATTTTTCAAAAGCTCATAGTCTTTTTTAGCCTGATCTAACTTATCAACTAGAAGAGCACGGAATTCAGCCAAATCCTTTTCAGAATAATTCTTCTTTTCATTTGCATCTACTGCCTTGGTAGGTTTCTCCGCTTTTTTTGGTTCGGTTTTTGCCACAACAGGTGCTTTAATTTCTGCCTTGGGGGCGGGCTTTACTGGTTGGGCTGCTTTTTTTGCAACTATAGCAGGAACTTTTTTAATTTCTGCTTTTAATTTCTTTGGTGCCAGTTTCTTTACTGTTTTATTAGGCGCCGGCTTTTGTTTTGCTTTTATCACTTTCTTTTCAATCTTCTTTTTAGCAGGTATATTCTTTTTGGCTATTGGTTTACTCTTCTTTGCAACAGGCTTTGTTTTTTTTGCAGCTGGTTTGCTTTTTTTTACAATCTTTTTAGGCGCTGCCTTTTTAGATGAGGATACTTTTGCTTTATTGGTCTTTTTTGCGGTTTTCTTTTTCATTGCACCTTAATTAGACTTGTTAATAAAAATTGAAGCGCTTAAATTATCAGCCACTTCTACCTGGATAGCTTGCCCTTCATCAAGATTATCAACCATTTCGAAGGATGTCGCTAAAATTTCGCTGCAAATGTAGGCAAAATTATTCTTAATGGCACTCTCTAAGGCTGCATTTTTCTTTATTTGAAGTTTAATTTTGTCAGTTACTTCATAATTTTTTTCTTTTCGCAAGTTTTGAATACGGTTCACCAATTCACGGGCAATACCTTCTTCTTCAAGCTCTTTTGTTACTTTTGTGTCAAGAGCCACAGTCAGTTTTCCATCTGACATAAGGTGCCAGCCGGGCATATCCTCCGAGGTTATTTCTACATCAGTAATAAACAGCTCAACTTCTCTGCCCGAAAGATTAATACTGTATTTGCCTGTTTTTTCAATTTTTTGTATCTCTTCACTTCCAAAACCAGCAATAGCTGCCGCCGCATCTTTCATTAAAGGGCCAAGCTTTTTGCCTAACTCTTTGAAGTTGGCTTTAATCTTTTTATTAAGCATTCCTTCGGTATCATGCACATACTCTAATTCCTTCACGTTCACCTCTGCTAATATGAGTGCCTTTATGCTGTCAATTTGCTGCTTAAGTCCTTCGTCAAGGATAGGAATTAATATTCTATTAAGTGGCTGACGTACACGAATATTTACTTTCTTTCTTAATGCAAGGGTTAAAGATGAAATACGTTGAGCCAAATCCATTCTTTCTTCCAGGGAAAGATTAATGTTTTTTTCATTAAATGAAGGAAATAGTGAATGGTGTATACTATGCACTTTTTCCTTGGTTGAAACACTATTTAAATCAGTAAACAATTTATCGGAATAAAAAGGGGCAATTGGAGCAATTAACTTAGCAATAGTCACCATGCAAGTATAGAGTGTTTGAAACGCGGCTATCTTGTCCTCAGAGTATTCGCCCTTCCAGAAACGCCTGCGTGATAGACGAACATACCAATTACTCAATTGGTCAGTGACAAAGGCTTCAATATCTCTTGCAGCACGCATAGGCTCATAGGCTTCGTAGAACTCATCCACCCTTTTTATAAGGGAATTAAGAACAGATAGGATCCATTGGTCAAGTTCAGGGCGTTGGCTGACAGGTATATCCTTTTCCTCATAGGTAAACCCGTCAATATTGGCATATAGGGCATAAAAGGCATACGTATTATAAAGTGCCCTAAATAGTTTACGCTGAACTTCAGTAATACCGTCCTCATCAAACTTAAGGTTATCCCAAGGCTGGGCATTGCTGATCATATACCAGCGCGTGGCATCGGCACCGTATTTTTCAAGTATTTGGAAGGGATCTACTGCATTGCCAAGGCGTTTGGACATCTTATTCCCATGCTTATCCAGCACCAGCCCGTTCGATACCACATTTTTAAATGCGACCGAATCAAACAGCATGCTTGCTATGGCGTGAAGGGTAAAAAACCATCCTCTTGTCTGATCAACACCTTCGGCGATAAAGTCGGCAGGGAAGTTTTCCTTGAATTTTTCTTTGTTTTCAAAAGGGTAGTGCCATTGGGCATAGGGCATAGCGCCGGAATCAAACCAAACGTCTATAAGGTCGGGTTCACGGAACATTTTTTTGCCTCCTTCAGAAACTAAAAAGATACTATCGCAATAGGGTTTGTGAATGTCTCTTCCAGATTCATTCCACTTACTCTTTTTCAAATCCTCTTCTGTCATGAAACCTTTGGCAACGGACTTCTTCACTTCGTTGTCTAATTCATCATATGATCCAATGCAAATTTCCTCTTTACCGTCTTCTGTCCTCCATATTGGCAGTGGAATACCCCAAAAACGGGAGCGGGATAGGTTCCAGTCCACCATGTTCTCTAACCAGTTGCCAAACCGCCCAGTTCCGGTAGATTCCGGTTTCCAGTTTATGGTTTTGTTTAGGGCAATCATTTTATCCTTTGCAGCAGTAGTCTTAATGAACCATGAATCAAGCGGGTAGTAGATTACCGGTTGGTCTGTTCTCCAGCAATGTGGATAGCTATGTTCAATTTTTTCAATTCTAAAGGCTTTGCCTTCTTTTTTCAGCTTTAATGCTATTGCCAAATCGGTAGATTTTTCAGGATGTTCCTGGTCTTCCTTGGTCTTGACATGCATTCCGGCAAAGTCCGCAACTTCTTTTACAAATTTGCCTTGTTTATCTACTAAAGGAACATTATTTCCTTCAGCATCTTTCACATAAATAGCCGCAATATTGTTTTGGTTACAAACCCTGAAGTCATCGGCACCAAATAGAGAGGCAGTGTGTACAATTCCAGTACCATCATCCGTTGTAACAAAGTCGCCTATAATCACCCTGAAAGCATCACCTTCGGGCTTAACATAGGGCATAAGTTGCTCATAGTTAACGCCTGCCAATTCACTTCCTTTAAAGGTCTTTTCTATTTTGTAGGGCACGTACCTGTCACCATGTTTGTAGTCTTCCATAGGTATTTCCGCCGCACTTTCATGGAAATATTTATGCACTAAGTCTTTCGCTAATATTACTTTGATCGGGTTTCCCAAATAGGGCTGGTATGTATTGACCAAAGCATATTCAATATTCTTGCCAACCGCCAAAGCGCAGTTAGAAGGCAAAGTCCAGGGGGTAGTTGTCCATGCCAAGAAGAAGATATCCAGCTTATCGCTGAACAAAAACTCGGATTTGTTGTCATTTATAACCTTAAATTGAGCAGTTATAGAAGTATCTTTTATGTTTTTATAGCATCCGGGCTGGTTGAGCTCATGGGAGCTTAGGCCTGTTCCGGCAGCCCAGGAATAAGGCTGTATGGTATAGCCCTTATAGAGCATTTTCTTTTTATAAAGCTCATTTAAAAGATACCAAACACTTTCAATATACTTATTGTCAAAGGTAATATAGGGATTTTTCATATCCACCCAATAGCCCATCTTTTCAGTAACTTCTTCCCATTTGTCCTTGTATTTCATCACCTCTTGCCTGCACGCGGCATTGTATTCTTCAACGGTAATCTTCTTGCCAATATCTTCCTTCGTAATGCCTAATGATTTCTCTACACTTAACTCAATAGGTAATCCGTGTGTATCCCAGCCACCTTTTCTTTCAACCTTAAAGCCTTTCATGGTGTGGTAGCGGCAAAAGATATCTTTTATAGTCCTTGCCATTACGTGGTGGATGCCCGGCATTCCGTTTGCAGAGGGCGGGCCTTCGTAAAAAGTGAAGGTTTTAGCACCATCACGGAGAGAAATACTCTTTTCAAAGGTGTTTTCGTCAGACCATTTCTTAAGTATTTCTTTACTTACGGAGCTTAAATCCAGATTCTCGTATTGTGGAAACTTCTTCATAATTAATAAGGGACGATTAAATGGTTGCGATTACTTTGAGTTCAATCGCAATGGGGGTAGGTAGTGAGTTTATCTCAACCGTTGTTCTGCACGGTTGATTTTCTTTAAAATACGCTGCATAAATGCGGTTATATGTGGGGAAATCAGCCTTCATGTTGGTGAGGAAAACAGTCACATCAACCATTTTATCCCAAGAGGAGCCGGCTTCTTCCAACACCGTTTTAATATTGGCAAATACAGAATGGCATTGGGCTTCTATATCATACGAAACAATGTTGCCTTTTTCGTCTAACGTAACACCGGGAATGTCCTTGCTTCCCCGGGTACGGGGACCAATTCCCGAAAGGAATAGCAGGTTGCCAACCTTTCTGGCATGGGGATAAGAACCAACAGGTTCAGGAGCTTTGGATGAATAAAGTTTTTCCACCTCTCTTTTTTTAAGGTTGCAAAGGTAGGAAAAATAAGTCCAGGGTGCTTTGCAGTCCAATATATAATAAAACATATATATTTGTGTTATAGCATATAACCATAAACACCTCCAATGAAAATACAAATAAATAAAACAGGAAACTATATTGCAGTTGCTTTGCTGCTTTTGCTTGCCACTGCTTCTTACGCGCAATACAGCCCTCCGACCATATATCAGCAACATAACAACTCCAATTACTATCCTCACGAGCACGATTCGGCTACGACGGTAATGCCTAAACTTCTTAAACAGAATTTTCTTTATTTTGGTTTTTTATCGATGTTAAACCAGCATATTTCATTTGAATTTGCTCATCAGATGAGTAATGACGCTATGCTTTGCGCTCAAGTTGGAATAATAAGTTCGGGACTTTCCCAGCAATCAAACAATTCGCAGGTATATGGAACCACTACTGCTGTAGCGGGAGGATATTTTGAAGGCGGGGTGAAGCTTTTTCTTAATCCTGACTATACAAAAGATGGAAGACATGGATATTATACGGTAGAAGGATTGTATTTAAAACCACAGTTTGTTGTTTCTATATTTAGCAGCACCGTTACTACGGTTGGATATTCTCCTTATGCATATCCACCCCCAACCAATACTCAATATTCTTATGCAGGTGGCGCGGTAATGCTTAATCTTGGCGGGCAATGGATGATAGCCCATAGTTTATCTATTGATGCTTATGTGGGAGCCGGTGTCAGCTTTTCCAATACAAACTCATCTAGTCTACCTTTTACAGATAATTACTTTAGTTATCTGGTAGCCGGTCAAAATTTCCCATTGGCCGTTACCGGTGGAGTCAACATTGGTTTACCTTTCTGATTGCTGTTCCGCTGTTAACCGGCCGGTTAATACCCTGTTCATAAGATTAGCCCTTAAAAGTGGCTTACAAGGACTGTTTACTATAATTTTGCGTTCCGAATAAAAAACATGGCAGAAGGAAAATATACAGAAGACAGCATTAAATCCCTTGACTGGAAAGACCATATCCGTTTCCGGCCGGGAATGTATATTGGTAAGTTAGGTGATGGCTCTTCTCCCGATGATGGTATTTATGTTCTTCTGAAAGAAGTAATTGATAATTCCATAGATGAGTTTACCATGGGCTTCGGAAAGACCATAGAAATTGCTATAAAAGAAAGAACCGTTACTGTCCGCGACTTTGGCCGTGGCATACCGCTCGGAAAAGTGCTTGATTGTGTGGCTAAAATCAATACCGGCGCCAAGTACGACTCCGAAGTGTTTAAAAAGTCTGTTGGATTGAACGGGGTAGGTACAAAGGCTGTAAATGCACTTTCTTCTTCCTTTAAGGTACAATCTGTAAGGGAAGGCAAGACCAAGATAATTGAGTTTAAAAAAGGAGAGATATTAAAAGACCACTCCATTACTTCATCCGATGAAACCGGTGGAACCATGATCACCTTTCAGGCAGATGAAAGCATTTTCCATAACTATCACTACCTTACCGAGCATGTGGAGCGCATGTTATGGAACTATGCCTACCTGAATGCCGGGTTGAAGATAAAATTCAACGGACAGAAAATAGAATCGGAAAAAGGCTTGCACGACCTGCTGGAACGCAACATTAACGGGCCTATTCTTTATCCTATCATTCACCTTAGGGGCGATGATATTGAATTGGCCATGACTCATAGTATGCAGCAATACAGCGAGGAGTACTATTCCTTTGTTAACGGCCAGCATACTACACAGGGTGGCACACACCTGATAGCCTTTAGGGAAGCCGTGGTAAAGACCTTGCGGGAGTTTTACAAAAAGAATTTTGAAGCAGCCGACATACGTAAATCCATAGTGGCAGCCATAAGTATTAAAGTACAGGAGCCTATATTTGAATCGCAGACCAAGACCAAACTCGGTTCCCAGGAAATGGGGCCTGAAGGGCCTTCTGTACGCACCTTTATAGGTGACTTTATTAAAACAGCACTGGATAACTTCCTGCATAAAAACCAGGCTGTAGCGGAAGAGCTTCTCCGGAAGATAGTACAATCGGAAGAGGAACGTAAAGCCATGTCGGGTATAGAAAAGCTTGCCCGGGAACGTGCCAAGAGAGCCAGCCTGCATAACAAAAAGCTGCGCGACTGCCGCGTACATTATAATGGAGATGCTGAACGCAGACTGGAAACCACTCTTTTTATTACTGAAGGAGATTCTGCCAGCGGCTCTATTACCAAGGCCCGTGACCCCAATATTCAAGCGGTGTTTAGTTTAAAAGGTAAGCCACTCAACTCGTACGGACTTACCAAAAAGATAGTCTATGAAAATGAGGAGTTCAGTCTGCTGCAAAGTGCGCTGAATATTGAAAACGGCATGGAAGACCTGCGTTACAACAACGTAGTCATAGCTACCGATGCCGATGTGGATGGTATGCACATACGCTTGTTGCTGCTCACTTTCTTCCTTCAATTCTTTCCTGACCTGGTTAAGAACGGCCACCTATATATATTAGAAACTCCGCTTTTCCGGGTGAGGAATAAGAAAGAAACCATTTATTGTTATTCCGATAGCGAAAGGCAAGCAGCCATGAGGAAGCTGGGAGTAAGGCCGGAGATAACCCGTTTTAAAGGGTTAGGTGAAATATCTCCCGATGAGTTTAAGTTCTTTATTGGTAAGGATATACGCCTGCAGCCGGTTATCATTACCCAGGACACCTCTATTGACGAGGTTCTCCGGTATTATATGGGAAAAAACTCCCCCGAACGCCAGGACTTCATCATCGAAAACCTGGTAGTGGAGAAAGAAGAAGCACCTCCTGTTGAGGTAGTAGAAACCTAAAATATATACTATGAATCCATATGCAATTGCTGTCCATGGCGGGGCAGGCACCATTCTTCGTTCTACCATGACACCCGAAAAAGAAGCAGCCTACACACAAGGCCTTACGGATGCTATTATGGCCGGAGAAGCCGTATTGAAAAAGAATGGTAGCTCTCTGGAAGCGGTAGAAATGGCTATCAGAAGCCTGGAAGATAACCCTTTGTTCAATGCCGGAAGAGGCGCGGTGTTTACCCATAGCGGTCTGAATGAAATGGATGCTTCCATTATGAATGGGAAGGATTTGAGGGCAGGAGCCGTTGCCGGGGTCAGGAATATTAAAAACCCTATAAGCCTTGCCAAAGCAGTGATGGAGAAATCGGACCATGTGTTTTTGGCCGGTGAAGGCGCTATGCAGTTTGCCCAACAGCTTAAGCTGGAAAGCGCTCCTGATGCCTATTTTTATACTGCTGAACGCATGGAGCAATTGAAAATAGCCATAGCAAATGATAAAACCATGCTCGACCATATAGGCACCGTCGGTGCTGTGGCATTGGATGTTCATGGGAATATAGCGGCCGGGACTTCCACGGGGGGAATGACCAATAAAAAATTCGGAAGGGTAGGGGACAGCCCTATGATTGGTAGCGGAACCTACGCCAATAATGCTACCTGCGCTATTTCCTGCACCGGGCACGGGGAATACTTTATACGGGCTGTTGTGGCGCATGATGTGTCTTGCTTAATGGAATATAAAGGCTTGTCATTAAAGGAGGCATGTGATATGGTAGTTTTGAATAAGCTTGTTAAACTGGGCGGAGAAGGCGGTTTGATTGCCCTTGATGCCAACGGAAATATAGAATTGGTCTATAATTCCGATGGCATGTACCGGGCCAGCAAAAAGCAGGATGGAGAGCTTTACACGGGTATTTATAAAAATTAATTTATTGATATTATATTTTACTTTATTTGCCATAAAATGAAATGGGCAAAATAATAATGATTTATTTATGGAAGCCCCATATACTATTAATGAATCTATAATAAACCCTATTTTGTTAAAATATTGAAAATCAAACACTTGAATCCAAATTTCATTATTAAATAATATAAAATTTACTATTTTATGGCAAAAGTTAATAAAATATTTTGGCTGCGTAGTAAAAATATTCTGACTCATTTTTTGGGGTGTTTTTTCCATATTGCTAAGATAGCATAGGAAAAAGTGGTTTTTAGGATAGTCAATGACTGTCGGCTTGATGACGTTTATTGGGAATGCTTGGATAAAGTGCTATATTTACAGAGCAATAATATAAGGGATAATGTCGTTATTGAATATATACAATGAAAAAAATAAGGCTTATTTTATCCTTTACTATTTTTTGTGGCTATTTGGCTGCCCAAAACGATATAAAATTCAGCAAGCTATATAATGTTATTCCGGGTATGCCATGTTATTCTGATAGAATAAGTGTGTGTTCCAACGGATATATGATTTATGGGGGCACAATAGATTCTAATAATCTGGCAAAAGTAGTAATGCTAAAAATAGATACGCTGGGGAATATACTTTGGAAGAAATCGTATGGTAAAAGAGGGTATGATTATTTTGATGAAAGTATTATAACCGCAGGCGGCGGTGGCATAGCAGTCCCTTGGGGAGGTTATATTGAGCCCGGCACTGTAATCAATAATCCAGAATCATGGGAAAAATTGGCATTATACCGATTTGATGATAACGGAGATACTTTATGGACAAAAATTTATAATGATTCTACCAATGAAATAGGAATAGTATCTAAAGTTACACGGGAAAAACAATTTATAGTAGGAGGTGAATGGGTATTATATGACTCTGTAAATAATGAATATAAACTCTTTACGACTACTTTGAAAAAGACCGATTCATTAGGAAATAAAATATGGCAAAAAACATATCACGCATTTCCATCACATACAAGGGAATCACTAAGCTTGGACACATGTAAGGATGGCGGATATATTATCTGTGCTGTTGATCTTGATACCAGCTATCTATGCGGTTATAACATTTTTATTATGAAAACAGATTCTGCAGGTATATCAGAATGGACGCAGTACATTAATGACCCAATTTGTTCAGTTTACCCAAGTTATATATTATCTTTACGTGACGGAAGTTATATTGTTTGTGGAAGCTATGTTGAATCTATACGGCTAGGTGGAGATCAACAGTTTGTTGAACTATATTTGGTAAAAATTTCCAGTGTCGGAAATGTACAATGGGCTAAACAATATAATACTGGTGGTAGTTGGGATGCTTCCCGGCTTTTTTCTCTAAAGGAATTATCTAATGGAGATATTGTTACAAGCGGTGCCGACAGTAGTTCATTTTTAGGCTGTATTTTAAAAGTTGATTCTAACGGCAATCAAAAATTGTTAAGGTATTATAAAATGGAATCTCCGTCTGAACAAGATTGTCTATATGATATACAATTAACGCCTGATGGAGGATTTGTCGCTACAGGGCAAACATATGGTAGCACCCAAAATATATGGGTGGTAAAAACAGATAGCTTAGGTTGTGATACATTAGATTGTCTATTTACAGGGGTTAATGAAGTAAAAGAAAATGAAGCGGGAGTGAATGTTTACCCCAATCCTAATATAGGGTCATTTACCTTAGAATTAACAAATATTAATGAAAACTATAAAGTTGAAATTTACAATATGCTTGGAGAAAAGGTATACCAATCAACAACAAATTCAGATAATATTCAAATAAATTTAAGTGGGCAATCCCAAGGAATTTATTTGTATCGCGTTATTTCCGAAAACGGAAATTTATTGGGTGAAGGAAAGGTTATAATTCAGAAATAGTTTTCCGTTCTTAGCATAAGGGATAGAAGTAACTATTTAATCGTATCTTCGTTCTGAATTTTGTTGAAAGGGGCTTTACTATCGCAATGTTTCCCTTGGAGATGAAAGGTTTATAAGCATCTCGGTTTCTAATAATATTTATTTAATCTTCATATTATGACAAAATTACGTTTACTCCTTTGTGCTTTACTGTTTTCAGGAATACCAATTGCACATGCACAATATACCGACATGCATGACTTTAATGGAACAAATGGTGGAAATCCGGAATACGGCGCATTAACACTTTCGGGAACAGTGTTATATGGAATGACAAATGAATTTACAGTGGGGACCGGTAATATATTTTCAATCAATACGGATGGTAGCAGCTATGCAGATATATTTGATTTCGGAAATGTTGTAAACGGTGAAAATCCATATGGCTCTTTAACCTTTTCGGGCGGCGTATTATATGGAATGACTTCTGATGGAGGCTCAACATATCCTTACGGTGATGGCAATATATTCGGCATCAATACGAATGGAACAGGTTACACAAAACTATATCATTTCACAAACCTGACAGCCGGTTCAACTCCTAATGGTTCATTAACGCAATCGGGAAATGTGTTTTATGGAATGACACTGGAGGGAGGAGCAAATGGAATTGGTAATATATTCTCCGTTAATACAGACGGCAGCGGATATGTAGATATGTATGATTTCACTAATGCCAGCGGATGCAGCCCCTATGGCACCACATTAGTGCTTTCAGGAAACGTGTTATACGGAATGACCTTTAAGGGAGGCGCCAATGGTGATGGTGATATATTTTCCATCAATACGAATGGAACGGGATTTACCGATATGCTTGATTTTAATGGAACAAACGGTGCAAGCCCCTATGGCTCATTAACGCTTTCGGGAAACGTGTTATATGGAATGACTGCGGTTGGAGGTCCAAGCTATAATGGTAATATATTTTCCATCAACATAAATGGAACCGGATATACCGACCTGTTTGATTTTAATGGGGTTAACGGCCAAGGGCCCGAAGGCAGTTTAACCTTAGTTGGAAATGTGTTATATGGAATGACTGTATATGGTGGTGCCAGCTCAGATGGAAATATATTCTCCATTAATACGAATGGAACCGGATTTACAGATCTGTTTGATTTTAGCGGAAGCAATGGAAAGCAACCTGAAGGTTCATTAACGGTTTCGGGAAATACTTTGTATGGGATGACCTATGCAGGCGGTGCCAGTGGTTACGGAGTTATCTTTAGCTTTAAGGTTAACGGTTTGGGACTTGAGAAAGTAACGTCAACGGAAGGGATGCTAAATGTTTATCCGAATCCGTCAAATGGTAAATTTACATTGGCTTTCAGTCATCCCGAACTTGTTTCGGGATCTCAAACAATTACAATTTATAACGATTTAGGAGAGCAAGTTTATGATGGGATGCCGAAACAAATTCAGCATAACAATAGCATTGATTTAAGCACTCAACCCGATGGCATTTATTTGTACCGCGTCATTTCCGATAACGGAAATTTGTTGGGTGAAGGAAAGGTTATAATTCAGAAATAGTTTTTTCGCGCGAGGGATAGAAGCGAATAGCCCGACGGCTTGTTCATCAGCCGGCACGCCCTAATGCATTTGTCATTCTGAGTAAAGCGAAGGATCTCGTGTAATAGTAGAGATTGCTTCGTTCCTCTTAACGACGCTGAATTACAAGGTATGCTTTACAACCGGTTCTTTAAAATGCCCGATGGTGAGCTTTTTAGATTTCAAATCAAAATGATCGCCCATAGCCATTACATGCACTGTAAGGTTTTCGATAGATACAGGTTCGCCCATCTCCACCTCGGTAACATTGGTGTGGCGCATGTGCGTTGCATCCACTAATATAATAAGCCCTGTACCGATTGCCTCCATAGTGTGCCCTTCGGTTATAAGCAAGCCGGTATCTTCTCCCAGTCCAATACCGAGGTTAACAGGATTGGTGGCGCAGGCATAAAGCAACCTGCCGATTCTTCCCCGTTGCACAAAATGCGTATCTATGATTACGTTGTTTATAAAGCCCAATCCTCCGGTAATTTTTATTTCTCCCTTGCGCAGCGCTTCGGAGCTGCTGCCCTGGTAAATCATATTGTTGGAACTTGCGGCCGCACCAGCCGAAGTACCCGAAATAACAAATTCTTCGTTTTCGTATTTTTCTATCAGCAAATTATGGAACTCGGTTCCGCCAATGATAGAAGACAATCTCAGCTGGTCGCCACCTGTAAATACCACCACATCGGCATGTTTTAAACGGTCAACAAAAGCAGGATCGTTGGCTTCTTCCCGGGTTTTAATATCCAATACATGCACATCTTGTGCATTTAAAGCTTTGAAAGCATTAATATATTCAGTCCCTACTTGTTCCGGAATACTGGAAGCCGTAGTTATAATTTCAATTTTAGATGCATTATTCCTAAAGGATTCTTTTATAATACGGTTTAAGATGCCTTTTTCAAAAAATTTGATTTTAGAATTTGGATCAACCGGTTTTTCAGATGAACTGCCAATATCAACACTACCGCCTATAATCACTAACTTACCCTTGGGACTACTCATAATTATTTAATATTGGGTGCAAATCTAATTTAAAAATAAAGCAGGGGACAGGCTTTTTATATCTTTGTCTCAACATAGTTTGACCTGTAGATTAAAATTTAATAAATATTCACGATGAAAATAATCAATATACGTGTATTGAGAGGGCCCAATTACTGGTCTAATTTTAGAAAGAAGTTAATTGTTATGCGCCTGGATCTGGAAAAGATGGAGGAGTTCCCGACCAATAAAATAAAGGGTTTCCCCGAAAGACTTGAAAAGATGTTTCCCACCATGCAAGCGCATCGTTGCTCGCGTAATAAGGAAGGGGGCTTTTTTGATCGGGTGCGGGAAGGCACCTGGATGGGACATGTAATAGAACATATTGCCTTGGAGATACAATCGTTGGCGGGAATGGAATGCGGTTTTGGAAGAACCCGCAATGCCGGAGCGCCCGGAGTATATAATGTTGTCTTTTCCTATTTGGAAGATAAAGTGGGCATTTATGCTGCCAAAGCAGCCGTCCGCATTGCGGAAGCATTAATAGATTCAAATGACTATGACCTGGCCGAAGACATAAAAGTGATGCGGGAAATACGGGAGAAGTATCGCTTTGGCCCAAGTACTGGCTCTATTGTTGATGAAGCAGTAGCCAGGGATATTCCTTATATACGTTTAGACAGTGATTCGCTGGTGCAATTGGGTTATGGAAAAAACCAGGTGCGTTTGCGTGCCACCATGACGGATAAAACAAGTTCCATAGCAGTAGATTTGGCAAGCAATAAGGATGCCACCAAGAGAATGTTGGAGGAGGCTGCCATTCCGGTAGCTAAAGGGATGTGTATTGTTTCGGAAGAAGAAGTAGATGAAGCTATTGAAAATTTGGGATTCCCATTAGTATTTAAACCGCTGGATGGCAATCACGGCAAAGGTGCATCCATCAATGTAAAAACTGTGGAAGAAGCTAAATCTGCTTTTGAACATGCCAAAAAATATTCAAGGAAAATAATTGTCGAAAAATTTGTAAAAGGCTATGATTTCAGGGTGCTGGTTATCAACCACCGCTTTATTGCTGCTGCTTTGCGGGAACCGGCACATGTTATAGGAGACGGGGTTTCTTCCGTTCAGCAACTGATAGACTTGGAAAATAAAAACCCGAAACGCGGCTATGGACATGAGAATGTATTAACCGAAATTACCATTGACCGTGAAACTTTAGACCAACTGGCCAAGAGAAATCAAACGCTTGAATCCATTCCAGCCAAAGGGGAAATATGTTATTTGAAAGGTACGGCCAACCTGAGCACCGGCGGCACTTCTACCGATGTTACCGAGTTGGTTCACCCGCATAATATTTTTATTTGCGAGCGCATCTCCCGTGTTATCGGATTAGATATTTGCGGAATAGATATTATGGCCTCCAGTATGAGTGAACCGCTTGAAAGCAGTGGTGGCGTGGTGCTGGAAGTGAATGCTGCACCCGGATTCCGGATGCACCTGGCGCCTGCTAAGGGTCTTGAGCGGAATGTGGCAGCCCCTGTGCTTGATATGATGTATCCACCCGGAAAAGATTGCCGGATTCCGATTATTGCCATCACCGGCACCAATGGTAAAACAACTACCACCCGTTTAATAGCGCATATTGTGAAAGGCAACGGATACCGGGTAGGTTTTACTACTTCCGATGGAATATATGTGCAGAACTCTATGCTTACCAAAGGAGATACCACAGGACCTGTGAGCGCTGAGTTTATTTTAAAAGACCCTACCGTGGAATTTGCTGTATTGGAAACCGCACGAGGCGGGATATTACGAGCAGGGCTGGGCTTTGGACGTTGCGATGTAGCCGTAGTAACGAATATACAAGTCGACCATTTGGGGCTTATGGATATACATACCCTGGACGATATGGCCAACGTAAAAGGAGTTGTGGTGAAGGCTGTGAAGCGGGATGGCTACGCTGTATTGAATGCGGATAATGAATATTGCCACATGCTGGGCAAACAAGCCGATTGCAATGTGGCTTATTTCAGTATGGATGAAAATAACCCCATTATACGTGCCCATTGCATGAAGGGAGGTATTGCCGCTATTTATGAAAATGGATTTATCACCATAAAAAAAGGCGCTTGGAAATTCCGGGTGGAGAAAGTGACCACCATTCCCCTCACATTTGGAGGAAAGGTAACCTTTAATATTTATAACGTATTGGCGGCAACGCTTGCATCATATGTATATGGATTCTCCATTGAAGATATAAGAAGCAGTCTGGAAACATTCATTCCTTCGGCAGCCCAAACTCCCGGCAGGATGAACATTTTCAACTTTAAAGAATATAAAGTAATGATTGACTTTGCCCACAATGCCGATGGATTCAATGGTATAAAGGAATTTTTATCTACCATAGAATCTCCGAATAAAATAGGGATTATTACCGGTACAGGAGACAGGCGCGATAATGACATACGGGAATTAGGAAGAATATCCACACAAATGTTCGACCATATTATTATTAGGCAGGATAAATTCTTACGCGGACGTGAAGCGGATGATATTGTAAGGCTTTTAGTAGAAGGGATTAAAGAAGTTGACCCCAAACAATCGTATGAATACATTCCTAAGGAAGTAGAGGCCTTGAAACATGCCCTTTCTATTGCTACTCCAGGTTCTTTTATCACAGCCCTGAGCGATGTGATTGATAATGCCATTGATGTGGTGCAATCTTATTTAGATAAGGAAACAGGGCTATAGTTGAATATGAAAGCTGTATTTTAAATGCAGTTTAATAAGCCAAACCTACCGTTTAATAAGTCAAACCCACCGTATAATAAGTGTGGCTTGACAGGGTGTGTTTGCAATATACCTTTGTTAAGTAAAATCACATATTATGAAAAAATACCACGTTTTAATAATTGCCTTTTTCTTTTTCGGAATAGGTGCGGGCAGGGCCCAGTATAACGTTCTTCTTAATTTCGATAATACAAACGGAGCTTATCCCAATGGCTCATTAATACTTTCTGGAACCACTTTGTATGGGATGACAATCGAAGGAGGGGCACACGATAGTGGTTGTGTTTTTTCCTTCAATACTAGCGGCAATGTATATACTGATCTGTTCGATTTTGACGGGCCAAACGGAGCTATTCCGGCTGGTTCATTAATCCTTTCCGGTACAATTTTGTACGGGATGACATTTCAAGGAGGCGCAAGCGGTTATGGCTGTATATTCTCTTTCAATACAAGTGGCAATATATATACTGACTTGTTTGATTTCAACGGTACTAACGGAGCCTATCCTAATGGCTCATTAATACTTTCAGGAACCACTTTGTATGGGATGACATCTGCGGGAGGTGCTAATCCTGATGGTTGTGTTTTCTCTTTCAATACTATTGGTAATGTATATACTGACCTTTTCGATTTCAATGGATTAACCGGAGGTCGCCCTTTGGGTTCCCTAATCCTTTCGGGAACAATATTATATGGAATGACTGAAACTGGAGGTGTTCATACTGAAGGTAATATTTTCTCTTTCAATACAATTGGTAATACATTTACTGACCTTTTTGATTTCAATGACACAAATGGGGGCTTCCCTGAAGGCTCACTAATAATGTTGAACTATAAATTATATGGGATGTCATTAGGGGGAGTAGTGAACAACAGTGGTTGTATTTTTTCTTTTAATACTAATAACAATTTATATACTGACATATTTGATTTCAATGGCACAAATGGAGAATACCCTGCTGGTTCATTAACTCTTTCAGGTAGAAAACTTTATGGTATGACCCAGAAAGGTGGTCCTCATATTTTTGGGAATATATTTTCCATAGATACCAATGGAAGCGGCTTTAAAAATATGTTTGATTTTGACAGCGTAAACGGTAAAATCCCTTTAGCAGATTTAACATTTTCTGGAAGCCTGTTATATGGTATGACAGAATTTGGCGGAGCAAATGGAGATGGAGTTATTTTTTCAGTAGATACTAATTCAACAACTTCAATTGGTAATATAGCCAGCATATCGGGGACAAGAAATATATACCCCAACCCCAATAACGGGCAATTCACAATAAAGTCCTCAGTTGCTAGTGGTCAGTCGTCAGTAAATATTTACAACGTTCTTGGCGAAAAAGTATTTACGGAGACCCTTCGCTCTGCTCAGGGTGACAATACAATTGATTTAAGCAATCAACCTGCCGGTGTTTACCTATATAGGGTTTTGGGTGAGGATGGTGGTTTGGTAGGAGAGGGGAAGGTTGTAATTCAAAAGTAGGGAATACCGGGTATTTCTAATATAGGAGTTTAGGAAATGATTAAATTTGTAAAAAATAGTATTATGAGCATTGCAGTAATTAAAATAAAAAAAGAAGAAATCCCTATCTTAAAAAAACTCGTTACGGCTTTCACAGGCTCTAAGATTCGAATTATAGATGATGAAGAGGACCTTATGGCAAAGCTAATTGATGAAGGATTATCAAGTAAAACTATCCCAATAGAACTATTTAAGCAAGAATTAGCAAAACATGCAAATAGTCATTAAGGGTTCATTTTATAGAGATTGGAATAATATTGGACACAAGGGTCTCAGTAAAATTCTTTACAAAAAATTATTGAAGTTGAATCCGCGAAAAATATTTCACAAATATCACACCTAAAAAAACTGAGAAACTATTCATTCCGGTATAAAATTGAAATTACTGCAGGAACAAAAATTTATTGGGCATTA
>Ga0302280_1000615_pt1 | contig 31612 bp, 25 predicted proteins | sample III_Fen_E1_1_FD_198771 | JGI IMG/M metagenome (GOLD analysis project Ga0302280, IMG submission 198771) | Peat permafrost microbial communities from Stordalen Mire near Abisko, Sweden - III_Fen_E1_1 | ecosystem: Environmental > Terrestrial > Soil > Wetlands > Permafrost | place: Sweden: Abisko... | reverse complement strand
ATCCTGACAAGCCATGGAAATGGTATGGTTTAAGTAGTAATCCAAACATTACTTTTGATATTGTGAATGATAACCCTGATAAGCCGTGGAGTTGGTATGGTTTAAGTCGTAATCCAAACATTACTTTGGATATTATGAAAACTTATCCTGATAAACCATGGGATTGGTATTATTTAAGTAATAATCCAAAAATTACTTTGGATATCGTAAATGGTTATCCTGATAAGCCATGGCATTGGTCTGAATTAAGTGGTAATACAAATATTACTTTTGATTTTATAAAAGCCTATCCTGATAAGCCATGGAATTGGTCTAATTTAAGTTATAATAAAAATATTACTTTTGATATTGTAAATGCTTATCCTAATAAGCCGTGGAATTGGTCTGGTTTAAGTTATAATCCAAAGATCACTTTTGATACTGTGAATGATAACCCTGACAAACCGTGGGATTGGTATAGTTTAAGTTATAATCCAAACATTACTTTTGATATTGTGAAAGCCTATCCTGACAAGCCATGGAAATGGTATGGTTTAAGTAGTAATCCAAACATTACTTTTGATATTGTGAATGATAACCCTGATAAGCCGTGGAGTTGGTATGGTTTAAGTCGTAATCCAAACATTACTTTTGATATTGTGAAAGCCTATCCTGATAAGCCATGGGATTGGTATAGTTTAAGTTATAATCCAAACATTACTTTTGATATTGTGAAAGCCTATCCTGATAAGCCATGGGATTGGTATAGTTTAAGTCATAATCCAAACATCACTTTTGATATTGTAAAAGATAACCCTGATAAGCCATGGAATTGGTGTGGTTTAAGTTATAATCCAAATATTACTTTTGATATTGTAAAATCGCATTCTGATAAATCATGGGATTGGAAAGGTTTAAGTTATAATATATTTTCTTATGATGAAAGGATACATTTTATTAAATTGAAAAAAATTAGAGAAAAAGTTAAAGGATGGAAAATTAATAGATATAAACTAACATTATTAATTAAGACAAAGGCTTTTTGTGAATGGTATTACAATCCAGAAAATATTGGTGGTATAATAGCTAAAAGAAGATTAACTAATTTATTTTAGACCATAACCCATAGCCCTATGGGCAAACCAAGGTCGGCGAAGCAGCAAAGCAGGGTAAGCAAAGCAGATCAAGAGAAGATTAGCAATGCAATGTTACAATTATTTTTGGTAGATTTCAAAACCAATGTTACTTTATTAAATTTTCTCTAAATAACAATCTCTAATACAAACATGATTAATATAACATTTCTTCAATTTGGTTTGCTCTGCTTTGCTAAATAATATACTACACTTAACAAATTTTTCTATGAAATTTTAATGCATATGCTGATGTTAGTGCGCCGAATATTAACATTCCTTGTGGGTTTATTGGACTTTTAAAGCAAAATTTATCTAATACTATTTCTGCCTTTTTATGAAGATTTGGTAGTATTGTTAATTTACTAAATTTATCTATCATATCTTCATGATCGTTAGGATACATATTTTTTTTAGATTCGTTTAACACATGAAAAGGAAGTATATGCATAATATATATGAATGGTATTATATAAAATAAATTAATATATGCCAACTTAGGATTTAAAAATGCTAATTGCACAAATATCCATATGATTACGTGTAACATACATATTGCATAAAAACATATTTCTTTCAACATTTTATTTTAGAAATAATAAAATATAACGAAATAAAACTTATGTTTGAAAATTTAGTTTTAGAAAATTTAGTTTTAGAAAAGTTAATTAACTTTTCTAAAACTAATAAAACAATAACTGAATAAATTATTATTTGATTTTATTTTTTTCTTTTAATATTTTAATCAAAATGAATAACGAAGTTTCAAAGCATAATCAGCAAATGATTAAATCTAACAATGAACGATTAACTATTCCAGCAGTTGAATGTATATTGATGTTCTTGGTATTTCTAATTGCAATCTTATTATTAGAAGTACAATATAAACATATTGTCGATGAATTAAAAGTCTTCAAAACTATGACATCAATTGATATAGGTAACCTGCAAAATAATTATACTGTTCTTATGGAAACTTTTAATAAAAATGTTAATGTGATAAGATCCATGTATTCTTATGAAATGGTATATTGATAACATATATTTTAGAAAAATTAATTAATATTAATTAATTTTAAACTAATAAGTGTACAAAGACTTTATTTATTTTCTAACTTATTTTTTTATATGTAAGAAACCAGACATTAATTCTTTGTTATATTTTCTTACTAAAAATGCCATATCGTTAAGATCACAATATTCAATAAAAATATCCTTTATTTTATTATTAGTATGATTTCTGTAAACATTTAATAACATATCATGGTTTAGATGTAATGACGATAGTAATATTTTAATATGGTCTGTTTGCTCTAATAAACATAATGATTCTAGTAAAGTAATTAAACATTTTGATATATCAAAATGCCCATGGTATAAAATATTTTTTTTATAATTATTTATAATTTTCGTAAAAATATTAAGGTGTTTAACGATAAATTTTATATTATCATTTCTTATTAATAATGATATATATTCTTTATCTTCCGTTTTATCAACAAGATATTCAACTAACATAGATTTATCTAATTTTATTAGATGATAAAACATATCACTTGATATATCTTTAAAACATTCAATTAAAATATCTATCTCATTTTGTATATCAGAATCTGATAAAGTGTTCCATCTGTCGTAATAGAATTTACATATATCTGTTTTAACATATACATTCGATGATATTTTTTTATAAAAAGGTTTAAGATAGTCTATGGTAAAAACAGGACAAATATATTTAGAAAATATATTATGATGATGATTATTAATATCCAGTCGTAATATTAAAAATATTTTATATTTATTAAACGTATCAATATCTAATTTAGAACAGATGGCATGTAATATTTGAGGACGATTTATATGAAAACGATAATCGACAAAAAGACGCTTATAATATGAATAATATACAAATTCTAGACATAATTTCAAAAGAATATAATTATTTTCTATAGCAAATGAACATAGTTGTAAAAAATTCTTATGAAATAACTTGCTGCATCTAGATTCATAGATGGTAAAATCATTTACCATTAAATATTCGATAATCTTGATATTTTCAATATTATTAAAAATCGAAGATAACATATCAGTATTATTAATATGTTTATCAATATCTAATAATAAATTATAATTATTATCAGTAGAACTATTTTCTGTAGACTTATTTTCTGTAGACTTATTTTCTGTAGACTTATTTTCTGTAGACTTATTTTCTGTAGACTTATTTTCTGTAGACTTATTTTCTGTAGACTTAATTTCTACAGACTTATCGTCAGTCATTTTAGTAAATTTTGTACCCATTGTTTAATATTAGTTAATAAAAATAAATTTATTTTTATTAAATCAATTTTTAATTTGGTTATTCATTTTTCAATTATTTTATCGTATAGAAATGATCCTGTAGCCATTGAATGTATATGATTAATATCTTCTATTAATTCTAAAGGTAACTCCACGACACTATTTTTTTTATTAATGCAATCTACAATATGTATTTTTGTCTTTTCATTAAAAATATATTCTTCCGGAATATTTGCTTCTATTATTCCATAAATTTGATCAGACGTATTTATAGGTAATTTATTATATTCTTCCTCTTGTTTACATTCCATTTTTTCTGTTATATTTTTATATAATATCCCTTCTATATTTCTTGACAATACTAACAATGAACACAACATTTTTTCAAAATGGAGATCTTTAGGTTTACAAAACTGACTCACTTTATTCAAACTATTATATACACTTCTTTTAAACAATAACAATGCCTTATCTCTTGTACTAGCTCTTTGATAATAAGGTCGTACTAATCTTGCTATATCTACAATCTGTTTTAAAATAAAAAGATTGTAATGAGAACTTGAAATTTCATTCTCTATTTTTACCCACTCTTTTATCCAGGTGTTATAAATTTGTTGTATATCTTCATAATTTTGTTTTTCTAATGGGAGAATAACAAGTGTTTGTAGAAGATCTATGCAATATCCTCCATATTTTTCAAACAAAATAGAACCTGATTCACATTCTTGTAATATTTTACTAACAGATTTTTCAGCAGATGATGAATTTTCTTCATCCCATCCACATTCCCAATCGATATTAAGAGAGAAAAACATATTCTTAACTATTCTTCTGAATTTTTTTGTGCATTTGTTACCTCTATATTTTTCCATTTCGTAAGAAATAGTAACTAAGAAAAGTTTATAATCTGACAAAAAATCAAACATATTTGACATAAATCCTGCATCAGTATGTGAAAGACTTGCCCAAAGTGGTCCGTCTTCCATATCATTAATGTAAGAAAATCCATAATCTATTATTGTTGGGGTATATCCGTTCGTAGGTATACAGTATTTGTTATCTTTATCAATGATATATAAAAGTACATCATCTTTATTGCATTTTTTCATCATAATGTTGTAAGAATGAAGGTCGTAATGAGAAAACTTTTTAAATTTTTGTGCAATAAATACAGAAATAAGTATTTGTTTAATACTAGAGAAAATAACATCGTCATCGATATCTTCGTCTTTCATCATATCAGAAAACTTTATAGAATCTGATATGTATTCGCATAACATTACCTTTTGTTCTATAGGGTATTTACTGGTAATTTCAAAAGGGTTGTTATTATCATTTTTATTTTTTTTGTCTTGATATTTCTTTTTTTTAAATTTTGGTTCAACGTTGCAAGAAATAACACCAATAGGTCTGCAAAAATGAGGAGTGTAAGAAATATCTTTCAAACCAGACAGAATAGTGTATTCATGGTCAACAAGGTGGTTAATATATTGGGAAGTTTTAAAGACAACTTTTAAGGAAGTGCCTTTAATTTTAAAAAGGCCAACCCAGCCTTGTTTACCAATGGAAGAAAATAATGATATAAATTCTAACCATTCATGCCAATTTTTGTCTTTGTTGGCGGTGTAGTGTTTTAATATAGTATTGTATTCTTTATCAGATCTGATGAAAGAATGAATGAATTTAATTTTATTATCTTCTTCATGGTCTTCGTCATCGTTACTGTTATTAACATCGTCTAAAATATGTGATGGGATGAGTTGTTGTATTTCTTTGGTGTTAAATAAATTTTTGTCAAAGGTATTTGTTGATATTTTTGGTTTAACTGTTATAGACATTTTTTATAAAAATTATGATTGTTTAAATAAAAATCAATAAATTTTAATTAATAAAAATAAAAATTAATTATGAAAAATAATTATTTAATTATAAATAATTATTTTTTTCTTAATTAAATATAAAAATGGCAAAATCAGCAAGAAAAAAATCTCGTAAAAGTTGCAAAAAATCCCAAGTTAGGGATAGTAAAACCAAACGATGTCGATCCAAGGGAAAATCAGGACGACCTCGCAAAGTAGGTCGTCCTCGAAAATCTAAGGCTAAACGATCTAAGTCTAAATCCAAGAAATCTAAATCAAAAAGATCTAAATCAAAAAGATCTAAATCTAAGAAATCCAAAAGATCTAAGAAATCTAAATCTTCTTCAATGGAAGAGTGTCCGGAAGGAATGGTTAGATCTAGAAAAACCAAACGTTGTCGTAAACCCAAGTCTAAGAAATCCAAAAAGTCTAAGTCTCGTTCAAAAGGTTCTAAGAAATCTAAGTCTGGTTCTAAAAAATCTAAGTCTCGTTCAAAAGGTTCTAAAAAATCTAAAAAGAAACGATCTAAGAAAGCTAAAGGATGTAAAAAAGGTACACGAAGACCTAGCGGTTATAATCTTTTTGTAGCAGGATCTTATAATAAGGGTGGTGATGAAGCAAAGGTTCAAATGAAGGCTATAAGTAAACATTGGGTAGCTTTATCTGAATCTGAAAAAGATAAATGGAATGCAAAAGCTAAAAAAGCTAAATGTGTTAAAGTTAAATCTAAATCTAAATAAATATAAAATATAAAATATAAAATAAATAATAGATAAATATGTGTATATATATTATTATTGTAGTAATACTTATAATATTTATATTTTTTTGGCTTTTTAACAAAACTGAATTTTTTTCAGGAACTTATTCAACTATTTTAGAGCCCATTAACCCATTTTCTTATAAAAAATTAAACCCGATGCTTAATATACCATTACCACCAGCTAGCGAACTTTCTGAAACTGGAGGACGTTATCAATATATGGCAGGTATACCATAAAATAATACAAAAAAATATTAAAAATAAAAATTTAATAATATATTATTTAAACAAAATAATATATTAATATAATATTATGAGTAAAACTACTAAAACCTTAATAAATGATATAGCTTGTGACATTACAGACAATTGTTGCGATAACCAAATATTATCTAGTTTTGCTAAAGAGTTTGATACTCTACAATCTCTTGATGAAGAAAATATAAAAAAAATTATTATGGATATGTCTAACTCGGTTGATCTTCGTCTATCTGCTATAACAAAATTTTTTTCAATGAACAGTGAAGAAACATTAAGTATTATTTCTAACATAACTGGTATATATAGCTTTAATGGTGCTAAAAACCTAGAAACTCTTCTTTTTCGTATTTGTACAATGACAGACCTTTCCTCTTTTCTAAAGGTTGAAGCAGTAAAAGGTTTATTGAATTATGAAGAACAAGAGGAAGATATTGAATCAGATGATGATGAACAAATGATAGATATAAAAACATCAGGTAATGAAAATATAAGAAAAAGAAATAATTCTAGACAAACTATTGCCTTTAAAGCATTAAATACAGTATGCGAAAGCTTTGATAATTTTTTAGCAACCCCATGTAGAGTAGATGCAATATTTTCATTAATGAAGTGTTCAGATTATAAAAATAACTCTAAAGAATATTTTAATAAGTTGATTAATGATCAAAAACTAGATTGTGATTATCGTTATAAAATAATTTTATCTTTAGAAAAATTACCTAAGTTTCCAACAACTTTTGATTATACTTATATATTCTTTATGGAATCTGCACAAACAGAATTTATTAACAATAACAAAAATATGACATATTATAGAATCCTGTCTGGACAATATATTTTGTTAAAACTAAAAATAAATATAGAAGAAACACAAAATATATTATTATCATTTGCTAAAGACTTACAACTAGATTATAATCTAAGGGCAGACTCAGCAGATATTTTATTAAACTTAGGTAATACACAAAAAGTAAAAGATGATGCTAGAGAAATTATTAATATCTTAGGAAGAGTTAATGGAAGTGTTAAATCAGTATTTGACAATGCTCAGAATGTTCATTCAACAGAGATAGAAAAGTCATCTTTAGAAAATTTACAAAAATTAATAGAAATAAAACATATTATGGATGGGGGAGATATAACTTTTAGCCATGTTAAAACTGAGATAGAAAATATTTTAAAAAATAAAAAAGATATTGTGAAAGAACAGAATAAAAGTTGTAAAGAAGATTGTAATGATAAAATAGAATGTGGATATTGTTGTAAGTGTTTATGTAATGATGAGTTATGTCAAAATACTACCATTATTAATCTTGATAAAGAAGTAAATAAATTTTGTTCAGTGTTATGTAAAGAAGAAAATATTAAGGAAGAAAAGATAGGTATCTCATTAAATAGAATAGCTATAGATAGAATGGTTTATTCAATATATAATAAATCTTTATCAAATATATTGATAATTGTATGGTCTTATATACAACAGCATGATCAAAAAGAAGCAATGTTACAACGTCTTATTGAAGAATTGATTGATACGTCAGGAACTTGTGCTACAGGATATGCTTCAAGATTGGTTAATGTTATATCAGGTTTTGGAGAATTTAGTATAAAAATATCATGGGAAGATCAGATAGTTGCAAATTTTACTGGGAGATTAAATGCATGTGTTAGAAATATAGATAGTGAGAATTCGATATATTTTACGGAAGAGTTTCAACGAAAGCAAATGATAGCAATTTATAAAAAATATCTTAAAACAGAAGCAATTAAAACATCAAAAGAAAAGAAAATTGATGATGACTATGAAGACGAAGAAGATGATTATGATAAGGAGACAAGAGAAGAAGATGAAAAGGTTTCTATGACTATTAATAATTTTAAACAAAAACAGAATATGAATGCTTTAAAAAAACAAACACAAGATAAAGAAGAAGATGAGAAAATCGATATAAAAGAAGCAATATTATTTTTTAAGAGTGAGGTTATAAATGAGATGAGTTTCCCACCATCAGAATTTAGATATCGAATTAATTTTTTAAAATTTTTTAGAGATCATATGTTGAAAATAAGAGAAGAATTATATCTAGAGTTTAAGGAGTATATTACAGACGAAATGTTTGATTTATATATTAGAAAAGCTATCTCGAGTTATGAGGGATGCTAAATTCATTTCTAAAACTAATTAACAGCGTGAACTTAAGTTTGGAAATTGTTTTTATATCAATCGAAAATCAATTGATACAAAACATATTTTTTATTATTTCTATTTTAGTATTTTTAGAAACTAATTATAAGTTTAGAATTATTTATATTTTTGTTTTGTAAGTTTACTTCGTTCAATTGATTTTCGATTGATACAAAACATATTTTTTTATTATTTCTATTTTAGTTTTTATTATTTCTAAAACTAATTATAAGTTTAGAAATTGTTTTTATATTTTATTATTTTGTATTAATTGATTTTCGATTGATACAAAACATATTTTTTTATTATTTCTATTTTATTATTAGAAAATTATTCTGGTAAAGTTAAAGAAAATATTTCAATATTATAATCAATATGATTAATATCATTGTTAAATTGGATGCTTAGAGTAGTCATTGTTGAATAAAAAACTAATAAAGATGATATTTCATAAATATATCTAGTTTCATTAATTTTCTTTCTGCAGAATCTTGCATCTAAATTAAATAATTCTGTACCTCCACAATACATTTGTATAGTTTTTAATGATGTTAATTCATTGTCAATTTTCCGTCTTGCTGTTACAAGAAGTCTAGAACTATTATCAAGATAAATACTATTATTTTTTAAAGATGTTGTTTTCCAATAGAAAAATTTTAATTGTTCAGTTCTACTAATTTGTTCCATTCTAATTCTATTTATCTTATTAAAAATATGACACTTGATAAAAATATTTGGTTTGAGAACATTTGATGTTACTTTATTCAATTGTATTTTTATTTGATATACATCATCTATAAAAATTCCTTTCTTTAATAAATCTAATAAATCATTATCTGTTGTATTATCAAATTGAAAATCACACGAGTTGTTATAATAGTACTCGTAAAAAAATGGTATTTTTAAATAAAAATTACCTTCTGTCGTATCAATATCTTTATTCAGAATAGTTAGTAAAGAACTTGTTATAGTTTGCACACATTTATTATTTTTATAAAGAGATATAGAATCAAATAAGTTTATAAGAGAAGGTATGTTCGTATTTTGGTAAGTACTTGTATCAAATGATGCATATATTTCATTGACATAATCACAAGATTTACTAATATCGTAAGATAATATTTCTTTTGTATTAGTATCAAGATTATTATTAGTATTTTTGTTTAGAAATATATATTCGCCTGTTAAGTTTACACGATCATCAATAATCTTATTAAATTCGTTATGCATATTTATTGCAGCTAATTTTGTATAATTTGGTGATATGTTGTTTGAAAAAGACATAATATTTTATTTATTTATAATCTTCTTTAAGCTAATTTATGTTAAACTTCTAAACATTTAAATTCGTAGTCTGTTATTTAGTAAACTAAGTCCTTCTCCAACCCCTTCATATGCGGCGAACATCTTAGATTTTCTTGTTAGGTATACCATTAACCAACTGAATGCAACAACAAGTATACTAATTATTATAAGAATTACACCATATTGTGAAGTACTCATAGTACCTGATACCTCTATATCTGTCACTTGGTTAGGATTATAATTAATACTAACAACATTACCAACAGTGTATTGAGTACTAGTTGTCAAAGTTGCTATAACAGGAGTTCCACTAATACTATAAGATACATTATAAACACAATTATAACTTGTTGTACCATCACTATTTACTGAAGGTAAACATGATGCAGATGTAATAGTTGCTGAAGCAGTACTTGTATAAACATTTTTAACTCTTAATAAAACAAATCCAATAATAGCAAAAATAATTCCAATAACGGTACCTGTTATAGCACCTATGTAAGCTGATGCGGTACCTAAAGAAGCAGTATCGTCATAAACACTTTGTCCAAAAGAATTGGATGAAGATTGCGGTGAAGAATTGAATTGCTGTGATGGCGCTGGTTGTGTAATATTTGGTGTTGAAGATATTGGGGGAGGAGGTGGTAAATTTATAGAATTATTGTTTTGTTGGCTCATTATGTTTTTATTTTTAATTTATTAATTTAATTAAAAATAATTTTAACAATATTTTATTTAAAGCATAGTATTTTTTATAAATAATAAAATATAATTATGAGTAATATATGGCATTGTACAAGTGCTGATGCATATGAATTGAAAATACTTTCTGAATTATTGAGTAATAATATTAAGATAGCTAATTTTATCCTAAATAAAAAAGGATTATTTTTAACAATGACGGATCATCATAAATATATTTCTATAGATATGTCATTAGATCACGACAAGTTTTCTCGATGGGAACTCAATATTCCAGAAAATGAAAATTTATATGTTGGTATAAACATGGGTCAATTATTTAAGATGTTAAAATCTATTAAAAAGAAAGATTCTGTAGATTTATTCATCACAAAAGAAAATCCTATGGAATTATCTATAAGAGTTACTCCTAAAGATGGCGCTAGAAATACAGTTTCTACAATAAAAATTCAAAATACTCAACACCTGAAAATTGACCTTCCTTCTAATTATAAAAAATCTATTTTATTAAGTTCTTCAGGCTACCAAAAATCAATGAAAGATCTAGCAGATGTTAACACTAGTAAGGTTAAAATAACTGCTAAAAAGTTTTACATGTGTATGGAGGTTAATGCCGGTGAAATCATGAAGAAAAAAGCAGAATTTGGAATTGAATCTAAAAGTGATCCAATTGAGTATGAACAAACATTTTCATTTGAACATCTTACAAAAATATCGAAAATAGCTGGTTTAAACACCAACATGCAGATTTATTATAATACTAATAGTATTCCACTTTGTTTCAAATCTATGATTAAAAATTTAGGTAATATTTCCATATACATTAAAAGTGATGAACAAATAGAAAAAGATAAAAGAGAACAGAATAGTAGCGAATCAGATTCAGAATAAGTTAATAATAATGATTTTTTAATAAAACCATATTGTGGTTTTATTAAAAAATAAATAATATATATTTGTTATAAGTTTTAAGCTAGTTTCACAGCAGCGTTATGGTAAACAATCATTGATAATTGTGGTCTATATCCAATACTTCCATCTTCATCAATTTTCTTATGACATCCGCCAAATCCTCCAACAATTTCTACATCTTTTTGTTGGCCTGTCAACTTGTTATCAATATGAACAGGTACATTGATATTATAAGATTTGATATCATAACTTTCGACTTTTTTACCTTCCAGTCCAAAGAAATTAACAATCCATCCAGAAACATATGATGTACTACCAGATCCTAAACGACCAGATGTGATATTCATAATCTTATTCCAATAATCAACATTTGGCTTGTTGTTATAGGTATTAACAAATTCTTTTAAAATAGGTTGTAAACTATCAATATAGTTGCTCCAAACGTCACCTTCATGAATTTTATAATTCTTTAAAGATAATGTTTTCTCTTGTAAAGAAGTCCAATCTTCAAGAGTACCCATAAACTTAACAGCTCTAATACCGCAACACGGGATACATCTTCCATATTTAAAAAATTTTTTAAAACTATCCATAACAGTTGCTGTAGACATGATTGATTCAATTCTACCAGTAGTAGAAAAATTGGCTTGGAGTGTGTCAACAACACCATCTTTTGTGTTATTTTTGATAGCTTGAATCATTAGTGTAAAAAATTCATCCCATTGTGATTCAAGTAGTTCTTTATCAGTTTGCACTTCTAGTTTTTTCTTACCGTCAAATGACACTAATTTATTTCTCAAAATTTCTGCATTAACATTAACATACTTTGAAAATTCGAAACAAATTACCATCCATACATCATCTGGCGAAAGGATTAAATCTGTGTGTGTATTGTATGCATTTAAAGCAGCAGCATAAAAAGAATTTTTGTGGAGAGATTGGGTATTTACAGGAAAATTTTCTAGATATGCTAAAACATTACATTCACATTTTCCTCTTCCATAATAATGATCGCATTTTGTATGAAGCCAACTCTTCTTTGTATCAAAGTCGTTTTGATTATAATAGTTATTATTATCTTTAACAGGTTTCAAATCTTGTAATATGATAGTTTTATATTTAAAATTGGCTGGATCTTCTTGAATTGGTTCAGCAATTGATTGTACAATATTTTCTATATTTTTTGTAACATTTTCTTGTAAGGTTTCAATTTTTGGATGGATGTTATGAGAATCTTCATCAATATTTTTGATTGGTTCTTCAGGAGTTTTCTCAAGCTCTGAAGGAACAAGTTCTTTATTTGGATCGACAAGATTGTCAACAGCTTTGTTTAATTTTGAAAAAGTAGTGCCCATTTTAGTTAGTTAATAGTTTGTTAATTTTTGAAATAAATCAATTTTAAATCAATTATTTTTTTTATAAGTTTTATTTCTAAAATAATTTTAGAAATATTAATAAATATTTTTTAGTTTTCTGCATCAGAAGAATTTGAAGAATCAGATGATAAATCTGTATCAGAATTAGGTGATCTTTTTAAATTTATAGGATTATCTAATTTGCCAGTTAACCATGATGAAAGATCAACAGGTGGATACTCAGATTTTTGTAAAGATGTCCATAAATTATTTTCAGGACCAAATGGTTTTACATCTTTTTCTAATTCTACCATCCACAACCCCTCTTCGTTAATCCATGAACGTACAACTTTACCAATCGATGTATTAATAATTACAGGTATACCTTTCATCTTTTCATGAAGTGATTGAATTTCAGTTTTCTTTAATTCTGCTTTAGAACGATCATCATCTGAAGGATCATCATTTGAAGGATTATCTTGTCTTTTTCTTAAATAAGGAGGAAAAATATTATTATCATTGTATTGTAGATAAAATGCATTAGATATTACTAATAACATTGGTAATATTATAGTATCAGTGTCTATTATGTGTAAATAAATTGGAAATATAAAAAATAATGTTATCCAACAGATAAGATAACATGTTCTTTTAGTTTTAAAAAGCATTATTATTGAAAGTTGATTAATAACAATTATAAATTTATTATTCAATTATTATTTGCATCTTAATATAAGTCGTTCATTACGCTTTGCATAATATTATGCTTACTTATTTTACCACCTATTCTAGAAGGATCATACAACCATTTTACACCCTTCTCGGATTTAATCCATCTTTTAAAAATAAAGTATTTTAGATTCTTTCTAAACCAACTACTTATTATTTTTATTTTTTTTATATTAGATTCATAGTTTTTATTATTAACATGGTTTAGCCATATACACCCAGTGCTACTATTACTAACGTGAGGTATTTTTAAAAGAAATCTACAATTCTTGCAATCAAGTATTTTAAGATTAATTAAAGTGATTGGTATTTCTGTTACACTAGTATTATTACAATATAAGGTTTTTAACTTGATAAAAGTGTTAGGTATTTCTTTAATATGAGTACCGCTAACATTAAGAGATTCAAGTTTAATAAAATTACTAGGTATTTCTGTTATTTTAGTAAAACAACAAGTAAGATCAATAAGATTATTAAAAGTATTAGGTATTTCTGTTATATTAGTATCAGCACAACTGAGATGCATAAGATTTTTAAAAGTATCAGGTATTTTTGTAATATTAGTATGTCCACAATAAAGTGAAGTTAGATTAATAAAGGTGTCAGGTATTTCTATAATAATATCACATGAATCACAATTAAGTCTTGTAAGATTAATAAAAGTGTTAGGTAAGTCTATTAAATTAATACAACTGTAACAATTAAGAGATGTAATATTATTATAACAATCAGGTATTTTTCTAATACCGCTACAATAAAGACAATATAATGTGTCAGTTGTATAATAATTGTTTGGAAAATCAGCTGAGCAAATTATACACATTATTAATAAATTTATAAAGTTTATTTAAAAATAATCAATTATTTCTAAATAGCCTAAATGATTGTTAATAAAATATTAAACGATTATTATGAAGAGATTGCATTAAGATGTAATAATATTATAAAAGACCTCCTCGTATGTGAATATAATTCTGATAGTATAGCAGCCACATTCATAACATTATCATCTCAAACTTTTGAAGGTATGAATGTTACACATAAGCCTATTATAGCCAAAACAGAAGCAATAATAAACACAGAACATAATCCAATAGTTATTGAAGATACTGATAAAAATATATGTAAAATATCTTTACGTATTCAAAATTGTGCTGATCTTATCGATTCAGTTTTGATTCCATATGTTTGGAAAGAAGATATTGTATCAATAACATTAAAAAGACACGATGGCGAAATAATAAAGACTTGGAGCGAATTAGAATGGAACAAGTTGGAAAATAATAAATTAAAATTATTTTCTAATGGACCAATGAAAATGTTTAATCATCAAGTCTTATTTGATGGGTTGCATTTAGATATTTATATTAAAAAACCATCAGCAACACTATATATGATTGAACACAATCATTTTAAAATTAAAGGAATTTGTTATGTTGGGTCTGGTCAAGTAAGGGTTGATATTTATCCCGAGATAAGAAATAATAATCTTGTAATAACCAGTGAAAATCTACAATTTGTTTAATCGATAACAGGTAAAATATTTATTAAATTTTACCATATTTTATCTATAAAAAATAAAATTGAATTTATTTTATTTTTTTATTAAAATTGTTAACAAACTATTAATATGGGTAATAAAATTTCTATGAAAATAAATAACTTATTCACTAGTAATAAACTATTAGAATATTCAAGTACAAGAATAATTACATCTACGCCTAATAATACTATTATTGAGCAAGATCTTGTTTATAAAAAAATTAAAGTAACCCATCCAGGTGGATCAACATTAGAATTTGATATGAATGAAGATCCTATAACAGGTACTTTTATTATAAGTGGTAAAATAATTATTAATTCTACTAACGGGTATATATGTGAAACTAATATAAAAAATGGAAATATAGATGGAGAATGTTTGATTAAATCTCGTATTGGTGTATATAATGGTTTTTATAAAAATGGTAAATTTTGTGATAATGGTATGTTATTGCTAAAAAATGGTACCATTGTTACTTTAGTTTTTGGCGATGAAACTATTGTATCTTACACAATAACATATAAAAATGGAGATAAATTGATTATCGATGGAGAAAATAAGGTAAATAAAATCATTTATAATAATGGTGATGTATTTGAAGGACTATGTACAAATAGCAATATGACTTATGATGATGTTTGTAATGTTATTAATAAACCAACTATTTTACCTATTGCAATTAACGATATGAAAAATAAAAATATTAATATTTTTAATATAACTATACAAGAAGGTAAAATGACTTATAAAAATGGTGATGTATATGAAGGATCTTTTTTAAATGATAAGTATAATGGTAAAGGAAAACTAACAACAAAATATAGTGATATATATACAATTTACGAAGGACAATTTATAGATAATATGTTTAATGGTTATGGAATATTTACAACATATTCAAACATAGGTGCACAAGATAAGATTATAACAGGTTTTTGGAAAAATGGATTAATCGCTTAATTTGAAAGTAATTTAACAATATATTTATTTGATTATTATTTAATTTTAATTAAAAATTAAATAATAATCAAATGACAACACAACCTGGAAATAATAAAATAATTTTTGACTATGTTATATCACATAAAAATTGTTCTGATGGTCAATGCGCAGCTTGGATTGCAAAAAAATTTGGCCCTGTTGATGAATGTACTAAATATATTGAACTAGAAGCTGGTAAACCTGTATCATTAACAGACTTTAATTTCAAAAATACTGATATTCTTATGTTAGACATAATGGTATCTAACATTTTTGAATTAAGTCGAGAAGCTCTTTTTATCAAAGTGATAGATCATCATATTACAAACAAAGCTTCTATTGATTTAATTCAATCTTCATCAGTGTTAAATATAGAATTAATTTATGATGTTGATAGATGCGGAACAGAATTAACATGGGATGAATATGCAAAATCTAGAAATATAAAGTTTATAGGCACTTCTTACCCATGGTTTATCAATGTTATCGCAGATAGAGATTTATGGCGTTGGTCGCATGATTTCTCTAAAGAACTTGGTAAGTTTTTATTCGTTAATTCTAAATATGATAATTTTGATGATCTTATGGAATGGAACCAAGAACAAATAAATCATGCTATTAGAGAAGGTAAAAAATTACTTGAAACTGATAAGAAAACTATTGATTGGATGGTTAATAGTGCTATTCCTGCAACTTTATCAATTCCTGGTTTTACTTATAAAGTAATGATAACTTCAGGAAATGGTATGTTTTTTTCAGAAGTTGGTGATATTTTATCCAAAAAAGAAGATTGTGATATTGCTGCTATGTGGAAATATGATCTAAAAACAGATGAATGGTGGATTTCTCTTAGATCGAGTGATAAAGGAGATGGGGAACTTGTTAATGTTGGAAAAATCGCCAAGCACTTTAATGGCGGAGGTCATGCTAAAGCTTCTGGCTTTACAATTAAAGGCGGTAATGGAATTAGATCAGTTTTTAATATCTGTTAAAACAATATAAATATATATTTATTTGATTTTATTTAAAACTTAATTAAGTTTTAAATAAAATTTATAATGATTATTCTTACAACTGAACCTATTACTGGTTATAAAGTATTTAACTCTGATTGGACTTGTAAAGAACAACAATATAAAGTTGGACAATCTTACACATACAAAGAAAATCTTAATAAGATATCTACTGATATAACTCCCGGTGTTGAAGGAATGCATTTTTGCAAAAATCCTGTTGATTGTTTGAGATATTATCCTTTGTCAACAAATCAAAAATATGCAAAAGTCTCTATAAATCCTTTATTATTCAATGATGATCCTAATTTATTTATTCAACAATCAGATGATAAAACCTTTTTTGTAACCAATGCTTTAACAATAGATAGAGAAATTCCTTATGATGAATGGGTGCAACTTTGTAATGGTACTTCTCAATCTTATTATCCACATACTAATAATGTTTATGAACAAATTTATTATTCTAACGGATTAATGGATGGCTCATATAATATTTTTACTAACCAACGATTACTAGTACACCATCGTTATAAAAAAGGATATCTATCAGGAATGCAAGAAGAATGGGATGAAGAAGGCAATAAAATTTATGAAAATTTTTACAATGATTATGGTTTTAAAGACGGTGAACAAAAATTTTGGTATAAAGGTGATGATGGTAATCTTGTTTGTCAAACACAAGATTATATCGATGGTTATCCATTAATTTTATAAAAGATTATTTTAATTTTCTAAACCTTAAAAATAAGTTTAGAAAAATTATTTAATTTTAACTTGAATCTACAAAAACTATTTTTATATTAAGGAGTTATAATGGATTCTAATCAGGTTCTGATGTAGACATATTTATTTAAATCTTTATTAATATTTTATAACATTAAAATAAATTAGCTAATCTTCTTTTAGCTATTATACCTCCAATATTTTCGGGATGATAATACCATTCACAAAAAACCTTTGTCTTAATTAATAATGTTAGTTTATATCTATTAATTTTCCATAATTTAACTTTATCTCTAATTTTTTTCAATTTAATAAAATGTATTCTTTTATCGTAAAAAAATTTATTACTACTTAACGCACACCAATCCCATGGTTTATCAGGATAAGTATTTACAATATCAAAAGTAATATTTGGATTTTGACTTAAACCATACCAATTCCATGGCTTATCAGGATAAGCTTTCACAATATTAAAAGTAATGTTTGGATTACGGCTTAAACCAGCCCAATTCCATGGTTTGTCGGGGTAAGTATTTATAATATCGAAAGTAATGTTTGGATTCTGACTTAACATATACCAATCCCATGGCTTATCAGGATAGGCTTTCACAATATCAAAAGTAATGTTTGGATTATAACTTAAACTACCCCAATTCCATGGCTTATCAGGATATGCTTTTACAATATCAAAAGTAATGTTTGGATTATTACTTAAACTACCCCAATCCCATGGTTTATCAGGGTTAGCTTTCACAATATCAAAAGTAATATTTGGATTATAACCTAAACCATACCAATTCCATGGTTTATTAGGATAAGCTTTTACAATATCGAAAGTAATGTTTTTATTACAACTTATTCCAAACCATTCCCATGGCTTGTCAGGATGATCATTCACAATATCAAAAGTAATGTTTGGATTACAACTTAAACCATACCAATTCCATGATTTATCAGGATAAGCTTTCACAATATCAAAAGTAATATTTGGATTTTGACTTAAACCATACCAATTCCATGGCTTGTCAGGATGATCATTCACAATATCAAAAGTAATGTTTGGATTACAACTTAAACCATACCAATTCCATGGTTTATCAGGGTAAGTTTCAAATAATTTAATTAATGAATTAGACATAATAATAATAAATTAAAAAATTAATTTATTATTCAATTTTATTGCTTCGCTTACCATTTGTCGCAAGAGGAATTAAAAATATTTGTATTATCTTTTTATTAAACTTCTGCTGCTTCGCTTATAACTATTTCATTTTTTTTCATAAATCTATCACAAAATTTCGTAATATCTTCTTTAGTATGTCTACCAACATCATCAAATAATTGAGACATTAATTGCAACCTTGTTATTTCTTCAGTATTCTTTATATCATCAATATTTTTTTTTATAGTTCTATCATCGGCAGATAATTTTACCTTATCTAATTCTGTTTTAGTGATTGTTGCATTATCAATTACCAATTTTTTCATGTAATTACAAAATGTATATGTCGACTTTATAAAAAAAATATTAGATAATAGTTGCTCACAATCAACTGATAATATTGGATAAAGCATATTTTTGTCTCTTATAAAATCATTAGTTCTAGCAGCTATAAAATATATCTTTCTAAACATATCTATCAAATATTTGCTAATAGTATCAGAAAAATCCTTGCATAATTCAAGCAGTCTACACTCCATTGTCCACTCTCTTACATCATTTTTTATAGTTGATAAAATATAAAAACTATATGGGTCTTCAGCAGTAGATTTTGGGTTATTGATATACACTATGTTATTTTTTCCAAATTTATTGAAAAGAAATTTACCAAGTAAAATCTTTATGTCACAAATAACCGATGAATAATTTAAAAATTTATTATAAAATTTTTCTCTACTAAAAATCTCATAATCATCTTTACTAGGTATATCTAAATCTAGTCTTTTGTATATTTGTGTAATCTCATCAACCAAAAATTCAGTTTTCCAATAGTCACCAAACGATAGCATTCTAGATTCAAGAGGTGTAAGATAATACTTACTTGTTTCAGCAAGTATTTTATCTTTTGAATAATCTTTTTTAAGAAGATGATCCTCAATAAATTGAACATGTTCTTTTATCAAATTATGATAATCAGTCATACTAATCTTGGTTAAAGACTTACGGTGAAACTTTAAATTCTCAAAAACTTTTTTATGAGCACGTATCTCTTTCAATAATAAAAAAGATTGTTTTATACATTTCAGATGTTCTTCTTCAGTTTCAGCTACTCTTTTTCTCGGTTTAGGCTTTTCTTTTACTGGACTCTCAATGAAATCTTTAGGGTCAAGTTCAATATCATCATCTTCTTCCTTCTTTTTTATACTTTTTCGTTTCTTCTTTTTAGAAGTTGTTTTAGAATCTTCTTCTTCCGAGGCTTCTTTACTTTTCTTTTTTAAGGATTTTTTAACTTTTTGTACATTATTTTCTGCATCGCATTGCTTCCCTATTTCACCTTCTTTTTCATCAAAACTGATATGTTTTTCACATTTATTATCAGAATTTTCTTTTAGGTGTTTGGGTGGTAAGTTAACACGTGGAGTATGTAAGGTATCTATTTTTACCTTTATATGTTTTGTATAAACAATTTCATCCTTTGTATAAAAATCATGAACTACTGTTGGAATGATTTTATTCTCTTCTGTATTGTATATATGCAATCCATTATCTTTTTCTTCAACGACATCAGATAATTTGATACCAGTTTTTTGTTCAATGATTTGAGTATAAATTGCATTCTTTATTTTCTCAATCTTCAACAGTTCTTCAAGATTTTCTATCTTTTCATTTCTACTCTCTAAAGCTATTGAACGGATCTTATAAATCTTTAGTTCATCAGTTAACGAATTTATTTTATCTTCTAATCTAGAAATTATGGTTTTTTCATTGGGTATTAAAGCGCATTCTAACATATGATCATCTACTTTGTCACGACTATCTAGTACTAGATCGCAACGTTTGCACACTAAAAGTATAGAACTATATGAACGACAAGATTTAGATTTTTCATGTACATTTAAACATGATTTTGATATTAGACATAGGCAATTTTTACATTGTACTAACATTTTATTAAAAACTTAACAAAATGTTTAAATAAATTCAATTATTTTTTATAAAACACTTATGTGTTTTATAAAATTATTATTTAATGATTATTAACCTTCTAAATTTTTTTTATAGTATTTTCATTTTTTATTCCATAATAGTAATGTTATAAACATTTACTAAATTATTATTCAACATCACTCTTACCTTTTGTGGACCACTTGATAACCCTGTTGTACTTTGATCAAAAGCTATTCCTCCAAAATCAGCATTCTTTTCATTACCAATATCATGACATTTGCTATATGCTTCAATAACTGACCTAATACTATGAAATTCGCTTTTCATCAAGGCTGGAAATAAGGCGCAACCCATACCAGATTGATATTCTTTACAATTTTTTACAGACATTAAATACTTCTCTGGGTGATGGTATTTTTTTGTCTCATCCCACATATAAGGGAATGATACAACTGATGATACTTCATTCCATCCAAATTTTAATCCGCATTTAATTGTATCTTTTGGAGATGGAGTTGTGTACCAACTTGCCAAATTACTTTCATCGTGCCATTGCATAAGTGGTTTACTACCTTCTTTACCACTGATGAAAAAGTATATTGGTGACATGTATGATAAAAAGATTTCTAATTTTTTCACAGTAGGAAGCACATCTTTACAAAATTTTTTAAAAGAAATCGTAATTTCTGCAACAGTGTTATTACTTACAGTTTCTTTGTTTTTTGTTTTCAAACTTGAAAAAATACCTTTATCACCCTCTGCTTCCTTTGAATCAGATTTCAACAGTTTTTCTTTGTATAAGAAGGCACCATTTGGAATTTTATCAGAATCTTGTAAAAATACCCTTTCAAAGTCACTTTCTTTTATTCCCAAAGACTCACATAACTTTTCTGCGTTTTTAATAGCACCTTCTGAAGGTAAAGCTGAAGGACGCATATAGTGCAATGGATCGTTGAGAGCATTCCATTTTCTAATCAATTCCTTATTATCCACATTATTGTTTAAATCCTGTAATAATGTAGAAACTGCACCACTTCTTAAGGAATTCAGACATCCTACAAAAGCTTTTGCTACGCATAAGCAAATTAAAGCATTTTTTACTTGTTCGTTCAAGACACCAGATAATTTTTCTTTAACATCTTGTAAATACTTTATAACACCAACATGCTTTTCACCATTATAAATTTGATTAGTCGATAACAAATTGTGACACTTTGCAATAATAGTTTCATCATTATCTTTTAAAATTCTAATCAACATATCCATTTTAACAGTAAAATCTCCAACACTTTCTTTTTCTTTCTTGACTAGATTTGCTGGAATAGTAAAGTTATAGTGAATATAAGTTTTCGCAACAATTTTACCATCGATTGTTTTGTTAGCAACATTGGGTTTTGAACCATTATATTCTTTGGTAAAAAAATATTCATGAGAGATGGTAGATTTTTCTACGAATTTCCTGATATTTCTAATAAAAATTCTAAACATTTTATCAAAGCGTTCGTCATCGTATAGATCAGGCCAGATTAAGGATTCTAAACTTCCATCTTCATTAATTACAGCAAGATTTCCATATTCTTTTAGAAAAGATGAACACGTGTTACACTGAAAGTACTGCCCTAACAAAGCATTAGTATTTTTAATTTCTTCTGAAGAAACACTGGTAACGAAAAAGTGAGCACTGCCATGTAACTCTTGTTTTGTTATTAACGATTTAATATGAGTATTCATCAACGATTGAAATAACTCATCATCAAATGATGAACATGGAGGGTTTGTATCAGAAACTATTAAATTTTCAAAAGGGATAAGATCAGGTAAATCTGCATATTCGTCTTCAACAACTTTTTCTTTAAAATTGCAATTAGATTCGCAGCAACAGTTGTTAATATTTTCTTTGGATTGATCAATTGTATTATTTTGTTGAATAAACGTTGTTAATTCAGTAGTTGACATTTTTAATTTAAATTTATAAAGTTTTTAAAAAATCAATTTTTTTTTATTGTTTAAAACTATTACAATCATATCTGATATTTAAAATAAATTAGCTAATCTTCTTTTAGCTATTACACCACCAACATTTTCGGGATTATAATACCATTCACAAAAAGCCTTTGTCTTAATTAATAATGTTAACTTATATCTATTAATTTTCCATACTTTAACTTTAGCTCTAATTTTTTCAATTTAATAAAATGTATCCTTTCATCATAAGAAAATTTATTACTACTTAAATTATACCAACTCCATGGTTTATCAGGATAGGCTTTTACAATATCAAAAGTAATGTTTGGATTACTACTTAGACTACGCCAATTCCATGGCTTGTCTGGATAAGCGTTCACAATATCAAAAGTAATGTTTGGATTACTACTTAAACCATACCAATCCCATTGCTTATCAGGGTAAGCTTTTATAATATCAAAAGTAATGTTTGAATTATAACTTAAACCATTCCAATCCCATGGCTTATCAGGGTAAGCTTTTATAATATCAAAAGTAATGTTTGGATTACCACTTAAATAATCCCATTTCCATGGCTTAACAGGATAAGCTTTCACAATATCAAAAGTAATGTTTGGATTACTACTTAGACTACTCCAATTCCATAGCTTGTCTTGATAAGCTGACACAATATCAAAAGTAATGTTTGGATTACGACTTAAATCACTCCAATTCCATGGCTTGTCAAGATAGGCTTTTATAATATCCAAAGTAATGTTAGGATTATTACTTAAACAACCCCAATCCCATGATTTATTAGGATATGCTTTTACAATATCAAAAGTAATGTTTGGATTACGGCTTAAATTAGACCAATTCCATGGCTTGTCAGGATAAGCTTTCATAATATCAAAAGTAATGCTTGGATTAGTACTTAAACCAAGCCAATTCCATGGCTTATCAGGGTATTCATTCACAATATCAAAAGTGATATTTGGATTATAACTTAAACAATCCAAATCCCATGGCTTATCAGGATAAACCATCACAATATCAAAAGTAATGTTTGGATTCTGACTTAACATATACCAATCCCATGGTTTGTCAGGATAAGCATTCACAATATCAAAAGTAATATTTAGATTACCACTTAAACTATGCCAATCCCACCGTTTGTCAGGATAAGCTTGAATTAATTTAATTAATGAATTAGACATAATAATAAATTAAAAATAAAATTAATTTATTATTCAATTTTATTTTTATTTAAACAATCATAATTTTTAATTAAATGTCAACTACTATTTCTCCACACTCATCAAGTTCTAATGATGATTTTACTATTGATGAATCAGACTTAAAACATGAATTAAATAAATTTATGATACCAGATATATCTAACATTATAATAAATTATAACAATGGTAATGTTATGTCTGATTTAAAATGCGATATATGTTTATCACCGCTTTATATATTTGATGATAATGGAGATGGCCATATTTGTGATGATGGATATACATTGTATGGTATTTCTACAGAAGTTGGTACATTTTGTTGCAAAAAATGTTCATGTTATTATTTAGCATGCGAAGATTGTAGCAATTTTGATCAAGATGATGATTATAATTATTTACCCAGTTCTTATCCAATATTTTTATGTCAATTTTTAGGCCATGATCATCATGGCCATTATAGCGTATCTGGAGGTTTTTCTAATAACTCAGAATCAGAAAATAGTTCTGAAGAAGAAGCACATGATCGATTAAGTGATGATGAAGAAGCACGTAGTGCAAGCAAAGCAAATAAACAATTAAACGATGAAGAAGAACATAGTGCAAGCGAAGCAAATGAACAATTAAGCAAAGATGATGACAATTATTGTATGAAAAAATATAAAATATACGATGATGAAATTTATAAAAATGTTAAAAAAATGTATAAAAAAGAAAAAAATATTTTAGATCCTAAAAATATAATAATAAAAAATAATATTAAATATTATGTTTTTGGAATGCTTAATAAACATAGAGATTTTAAAACAAAATTAAAAAAAAATAAAAATGAAGAATTGTATTTACCTATTAATTTTTCATATTTTCATAAAAATATTAATTATGCTTTGACAAGCGAGATTGAAAAAATTAATAAAGGAGAGTCTATAGTTGGACCAGATGGTGGATCTTATTCATATTGGAAATGTAGAAATTGTAATAATATATTTTCTATAACAGATAAATAATAATTTATCTAACTTTCTTAGACAGCCAGTAGTTACTAATAATCCAAAATAACAAAGCAAAAAAAACTCCTTTTACTAACACTCTTATATAAATAGAATTCTTTGTGATTGGTAACACTTGTTCCAACAACCCATCTAGTTGTGGTATTGAAAACATACAAAATAATATTATCAACAACATACTATTTTTTAACTCAACAGCTAACCTGCTAGTCTCAACAGGCTTAAATAACATATTTAACATTTTAGTCTCAGATTCGTTTGGTATACTACTATCGTGTGGCAGATCTTCCAGAACATCTAAAGAATTATAATCATCTGTATTATTATAAGAAATATTCTGCATATTTTATAATTTAATTTATAATTTATTTAATTTTTAATAATCTTTAAATATCAAGAAAATTAAATTATAAATATTTAAAGAAATTACCTATTTTTCTTTAAAATGTTATCTTTATCAAAATTAGAAAATTACTTAGCACGATATGACCTAGTTTTCAATAAGATTTATTGCAGTAACGATAACACTGTTATGTATATTGAAATTATTTATCTCATCGATGCAAGCATATTTATTCTTTATATACCTAGTAAATACAGTATTAATGCTGGTAATGGTAATAATGTTTATTTATTAAAAGAAATTAATGAAGACAACGATGATATTGCTGAAGAAGACAAGTTTGACTTATCTCAAATATATGAAGATATTGATGTTGACCTGTCAAATTCAGCCAATGTTGAAGAGAATTTACAAGAACGCTATAAAAAATCATTAAAAATAAAGGACGATGATGATAAAAAAGAAAGAAACGATTTAGTAAAACAATTAACAAGATTTTCTCTATGTGTTGAGAATATAACATATAAATTAGCAATAGCTTACAAACATTACTTATATTGCATAAGAAGAGATAACAGTATAGACGGATTTATTATAAAAGACTGTGTTAAAAGAGACAACAAAAGTTTTTTAATAATTGTAGACTTGGAAACTATTTATCAAAGACTAGGCACTAACAATTTAATGAAAGACTTAAACACAGTTAAAATAGGAGTTTATAAAATATTGGATAAAAATCAAGCAATTCATACAGTAAAATATCAAAATATGATAATAGCATGTAAAAATGTTTCAAGTTTAGCTAATAATATACAAATTAAAAAACACAACAAAAATATATTAATAAAGCAACAAGAAGCACAATTACAAAAATTCGTAGAACAAGAAAGACAAATATTATTAAAGATAGAACAACACAATAGTAATTCTGAAAATGCTTACGATATGAATAATGATATAATGAGTTCAAAATTTGAGAATGAATTACACATGTTAAACAAACAACGCCAAGAAATTATGAAACAATTAATCAATACACGTTCACAGCATGATAGTCTATTCTTACAAGCTGATAAAGTTTTTTTTGAAAATATTGTGCATCTTGATGGTATTATTAAGAATATAAATGACGCAACACAATAAAAAACTTTAAAACTTTATTTATTAATAATAAATTATTAATAAATAAATGCCTAAATTCACTGACAATAATAAATTCATCAACTATATAACAAATAATCTAATCAGTGACAAAAATGTAATAAACTCAACTATCGATTTCTTCACAATTGATCAAGAGATTAATGCAGTTACTTTTAAAGGTTGTTTATTCGATACTTGTAATTTTACATTTAACATTAACAACTGTAATTTTCATAATTGTAAATTTATAACATGTACTTTTACCAATATACAACTAGTTAATACAACCTTTCAAGATTGTGCTATACAAAATTCTAATTTTAAAGACTCTGTGTTTGATATATGTATTTTTAAATTTCTTAATGCAGCAAATACATCATTCTTTAAAGATAATTTTTTAGACATTAATTTTAACGAATGCGCATTAACTTCCATCGACTTTAGTGAATCACGCTTTACAGATACTTCTTTTAATAATTCAACATTAGATACCATATATTTTACCAATGTTGATATAAGTAATATCGACTTTAACAATACTATTAAAAAAAATTTTCATGTTCAAACTAAATCAAAAGATGAAGCTATTATCGATATGTTATCAGAAAAGATAAACAACTTGTACAATTTAGACGTTCAACATATGACTGTAGAAAATGAACAAGAAATTAAGGAAGTTATTAATCTTATAAAAGATAATAATATTTTTTTTAAAAGAGATAACAATACAGAAATTGATAATCCTGATATTGATAAAAATGTGTTTTCCAACCTTATTAAACAAATCGACTATTTTTTAACAAGTATTATCAAAGATAAAACCATCATTCTTCCATCATCATTTACAAATATTGATGATGATAAATCATGGCTTGAAAAAGCATATGATGATCTCTTTGTAAATAACACCCAGCTAATGTATTATTGCTCAGAAACATCTAATGATAATACTGGTTATAGTAATATTGAAAAGATATATAAAATGTTGAATAGTAAAGATATTAATATTCATTACAATAACGATCAATGTCTCCAAGAAGCTACTAAAAATTATAATATCGATCTCATAAAACTCTTATTGAATAATGGTGCTGATATAAGCAAGATTAACCTAAATTTAAAAATTAATGCTGATACTTTCATTGAATCTTCTTTCATAGAAACTATACTTTTTCTTATTGAAAGAGGTATAAAAGTTACTGAAAATGATTTTTCATATGCATTATCATTAACAAATATTAATAACAAACCTATAGTAAATGCTATTTATAATAAAATAAAAGATACAATTAATATTAATGATCTTCAATATCTAATTGCTGCTACACCCAAAAATTCTAATAACCTTTATTCTCTACAATTTTTAATAGAAAGAGGAGCAACTATTAATAATATGTCTTATGTAGATTATCTAATTACCACACAAAATTTAAACATGTTAAATTATTTTTTATATAATAACATAATTCATTTATCATTATTCCCAAATAATATTTTTTTATCTATAGCAATTACATCCAAATCCATGGAGATTATTAATGTACTTGTATTATTTGGTATAAAAGTAACAACATCTCATTTAAGTATTGCTAGTAAATATTACCCAGAATCTAGAGATTATCTTAACAGTCATTTTATAATACAAAAAAGAAAAGAGATAGAAAATGAAATATATACACAACTAAAAAATTTTAATAACATTAAAGAAGATGATTTAACACAATTAGAAACAGTAATCCTAAACTTTCTTTCCTATCTTTCTGTTTCAGATGCTGTTAATTATCTTTACCCAAATTCAATAGACTTAATCAAAAATCAAATAGATAATTGGTTAAAAAAATACCCAGACTGGTATGATTTATTATCAAAATATAAAAATGAGTTATTCCCTAATTATACTGTTGAACAAATGGTAGAAATTATTTCAGTAAAAACTAACAGTCTTGTAGATCTCAAGATAGCATCTGAAAATATTTACACTCATCTAAATTTAACATTAACACAGTTAAGAATATTTTTATCACTTAGAAATAATTTACTTAGTCAAGGTGGTCAGGGCAAGGTGTACGACTTTATTAATAACGATAAATATATTTTGAAAGAAAGTATATGTAATGTCAAAGATCAAAACTGCACAATGTTAGAACAAAAAATTGTTTACAGTTCACCGCAATCTATTAAAACTATAATAAAAACTCCAGATACAGTCAACGAAAATATTGTTGGGGTTATTTTGAATACAATAAGTATGGTTTCTCCATTTTTTGTGTATAATTTTGGCGTGACATGGAACGATAAAGTTACTTATTCGATATCAGAAAGATTGGAAACCAATTTATTTTATGATAGTGATGATAATAACAATAGGGTTATAAAAACAGGTAATGATTTCTTTTTATTTCTTACACAATTTTTACATGCTTTAGCAGTGGCTCAACAAACAAATAATTTTACGCATGGGGATTGTCATTTATTGAATATATTGGTTGAGACTAATGATAATCCTAATACACCAGGTATAAAAAATTGGTCTAGATTATTTGTTAATAAATGTATAGGTAAGACATTAAGATATGAAACTCATAAATTTTATTTATTAAATGAAACAAGTGATATGAAACGTATGCATATCAAGATTAATGATTTTGGAATGTCTCGATTGGAAAGAGATGATATAGTTTATGAAAGTAGTCAGAAAGCAATTAATAATTATGGAAAATTTCTACATAATATAGATTATCTTACATTATTTGGATGCATTTTTTATAAAAAATTTGATGTATCTAGATCAATATATGCTGGTGGGGCTTTTGAAAAAATGATTAATAGTATAAAAAATGTTGTTTATAAAGATGATTACATAAAAGAATTAACTTTGGCTAAATATGGACATACTGACACCCAATCAATTAATAGATTTTTTTTCAGTTTAGTATGTAAAGATTTCGATGATAATAAGTATGTATCACACAGTGATAATTTTATAAATAATACATATGCAGATCAACCCTTTTACAGACCAGATAATAATTTTATAAGCACGTTTGCAGATAAATTCAAGACTCCAGATCAAATAATTATAGATCTTTTCCCAATATTAAAAAATAGAGGATTATTAATTAGGGGAGATATTAATGATAGTATTAGAGATAGTCATACAGATTTTTTTAATGAATATAAAGTTTTCTATAATAATATACCATATCAAAAAGTATTATTAACCAATAAGGATAAAATATTTATAAAAGATGTTGTAGGTATCTATAAAACTACATCAACATTAGATAAATCGTCATATAATTACACTGATTCATCTGATGATTCATGTATAACCATGCAGATTGCAACAATTGCTACTATAGACTTAAATAAAATGAAGGAAAATAGTATGAAATTCATAAGTTCGTGTTGTGATGAAGGAATGTTAACTTTTTTTGAAAAAATTAATAGATTTGGTGTAGCGATTAACGGAGTATTTTTTGATCTTCTTAAGACAAATTTTCCAATAGGTGAATATATGCAAAAAGGGTTGTTTAATAATGAGTTTGTTCAAAAATTTAATGTACCTTTTGAATATAGGAAGTATTATGCATTATTTGGATATAATATTAAAAATAATACATTTATGATGGAACAATTAGATGAGCATATTGAAGAAACTATAAAAAATATAAATACAGAAGATTATACATTCTTATGTGTATCTGGGCCAATTTTAATAAATAAAGATAAAAATTATAAATTTTCTGAGAAAGATATAGAAACAGTAGATAAAAATAATGTAAAAATCTTTCAATGTAAAAATAATACAAACATAAATAAAAGTATGACTTATATACCTGAAGGAACTACTATACACGAATGTGTGGATGGTAATATAGAATCAAGAAAAAGTACTGAAAAATATCCAAGATGTGAAAATATACAGCCTGGTCAATTATCTCATGCTGGTAATTTGAATCCACGTTCAATGCTTGGATATAATAAAGAAAAAAATAAAATATATTTTATAGCAATAGAAGGAAGAGGTCAGGAAGGTGATGGGATGGATGTTGTACAAATGGTTAATGAAATGTTAAAAATAGATAAAGATGTTACATATGCTATAAATCTTGATGGAGGACAAAGTAGTAGTATTACTGCAAGAGAAGAAGATAACGATAATATAATTTATACAAACAAGTATAGAAGTAAACTATACCCATCCGGAAATATTTTAGCTATAGTTAATGAATAAATTGTTCCTAATTATTGTGTCGTAAACTTTAGCTCATAGAGAAAGAAGTAGAAATATTTCCAAACTTATAATTAGTTTAGAAATAATAAAAAATAGAAATAAAAACAATTCTAAACTTATAATTAGTTTTAGAAATAATAAATATAAAATAGAAATAATGAAAACAATTCCAAACTTATAATTAGTTTCTAAAAATAATAAAAACTAAAATAGAAATAATAAAAATATGTTTTGTATCAATCGAAAATCAATTGATACAAAATAAAAAATATAAAAACAATTCCAAACTTATAATTAGTTTCTAAAAATAATAAAAACTAAAATAGAAATAATAAAAAATATAAAAACAATTCCAAACTTATAATTAGTTTCTAAAAATAATAAAAACTAAAATAGAAATAATAAAAAATATAAAACAATTCCAAACTTATAATTAGTTTTAGAAATCATAAAATAAATATAAAAACTAAAAATAGAAATAATAAAAAATATGTTTTGTATGAATCGAAAATCAATTGATACAAAATAAAAAATATAAAAACAATTCCAAACTTATAATTAGTTTTAGAAATCATAAAATATAAAAACTAAAAATAGAAATAATAAAAAAATATGTTTTGTATCAATCGAAAATCAATTGATACAAAATAAAAAATATAAAAACAATTCCAAACTTATAATTAGTTTTAGAAATAATAAAACTAAAATAAAAAATATAAAACAATTCCAAACTTATAATTAGTTTCTAAAAATAATAAAAACTAAAATAGAAATAATAAAAAATATAAAAACAATTCCAAACTTATAATTAGTTTCTAAAAATAATAAAAACTAAAATAGAAAT
>Ga0302280_1000614_pt1 | contig 31638 bp, 25 predicted proteins | sample III_Fen_E1_1_FD_198771 | JGI IMG/M metagenome (GOLD analysis project Ga0302280, IMG submission 198771) | Peat permafrost microbial communities from Stordalen Mire near Abisko, Sweden - III_Fen_E1_1 | ecosystem: Environmental > Terrestrial > Soil > Wetlands > Permafrost | place: Sweden: Abisko... | reverse complement strand
CCCCAACCCCAACCCCAACCCCATATATTTGATTGCCAAATATTGAATCACTAAGTCAAGTTACTAACATCGGATACAAAGCATTACAAATAATATAAGGTCATTTATATCAAATAATTTCATATCTTAAATATTCGGTTCTCTCGAAGGTCGGAATAAGGGATATGCTCGGTCAAAGATGTAAAGTAGTGTTTTGCTCCTTCAGGCATCGGATAAATACTTGGTTAGTTCATATTGACATCAACTTGTCCATAATTAAAAAGGCTCACTGCAAAGCAGTAGAAAATTTGTTTTAGTTGTCTATACTATAAAATTAATTTCCCGTTTTTATAGAAGGATACAGTACTGTCTTCATTTATTTCCTGAGGATTCGGATGTTTTTTTGGAGAACTTATCTTCAAACATACACCGAGTACATCTCCTGGTCCATAGGATTATTTTTGGTCGATCTTTTCTCCTTAGACTATTATTCCGCCATCTACACTTTTGTAGGCTAAGCTTTCATTACAACCAATTGGAAAAGAAGGATTATAGGCATGATGAACTATGCCCACTCTCACTGCTGATTTGTACTGATTTTTCTTTTCTTTTCTAACTTCGTGCTTGATAGTAAATTCGAGATAAAAAGTACCTTCGATAATAGGTCTTTTGAAAATGGCTGTTGCATGTCCTAAATCCCCTATAATCCTGCTATTAGTTCCAAGAGTCATGTAGGGAGGCTTAGTTATGAGCTGATTTAAGGAAAGAATATTCTTTTCAAGTAAGTTGCTGGCAAATATTTTGTCTTTTTTGATTTAGGATTCTTGAGTAGTTGCAGAGTGATCTTCATCCTATTTGCTTTTGATATCTTGTATACCTCTGCAAAACATATCAACCTTTCTCCCTTCCCTCTCTAAATTTTTTGTTCTCTTTTTTTCGTTCAGGCTATCTCTCTTAAGTTTTCTTCCTAGCTTTCCATTTGCTGATGGAACGTTTTCAAAAGTAAGGTTGGGTTAATTTCCGTTCTATTCATACTAGGTTTCTCTTAGTTTTGTTGCCTCCATCTTGAAATTAATGCTCTAATTATTATTAATTTAGGAGCATAGAAATTTGTTTAGAATGTATGGTGTGATCTAATTTACAAGAAAGCAAGACATTTAACTTTTTTAATTAATTTTTAAGACCTTTAATTGAATTAGAAAGATAAACTATTTGTAGACTAGTTAATTAATTCTCTGATATATAAGAGTCTTATTACATTTTAAATACTGATAACTTTAAATTAACCATTTTCTGCAACTGTAATTCAAACAAGATTGGAAACAAAACTACATTATTGAAAGTAGTTACTGATAAGTGATGACAGAGCAAGTTATGTTATTAGGGGTGAAAAAATAATAATCAACAAAGATAAAGGATTCTCAAACACATCAGAATTTGCTTTGTTTAATATTTAAATTAACATAATTTATCAAGACTTATTCATGACTTTAATACAAAACAATCAGTAATTTTAGATTCATAATTTAGCTTTGTTTAAGGGATATTTATCTATTTTTTATCAGCAAAAAGGGTCGATTATCACTGTAAAAATTATCTCTGCAATATAAAGTACATTTGGCCATTTTTCTCCTCAAACTAAATTATGGCTTCGATACTTTGAGCAATAATTTATTATTTTTGGCGTAAAATCTTGCAAAATGTAAAATATTAATTGAATAGTAAATATCATAGTTGCTAAAGCTGCAAAAACCCTTGTCCATAAAAATTTTGGTTGACTCTGATTGAAACTTTGGCTTTACTTGGCAGAAGCATCACTTCCTGGAAATAACTGCCTCTAACTTTTAACCCTGTAACTTTAGAAGGTTCAGGCTTTTTAATAAAGGCAACCGGATCTCCATTAATTAAAATATGGAACTAACTCTCTATCTATCCATACAAAGCTGTTTCCAATCTATAAAGACCAGGTGAGCTAATCAAAATAGCTGTAGTGTCTTTCTTCCATATAAAATTTTATACTAAATTATTTAGTATTTCTTTCTCCCAAGTGATGCAAGTATCTTTTTTGCACTCCTTTGTGCCGATATACAGATATCGGCTGAATAGATTAGTTTGGAAAAGTTTTTTTAATGATGCTGAAACGCCAATATTGTCTCCTTTCATTTAAATTTGAGGCCCCAACGATTGGTTGTAAGTCTATTCAATGACTTCGCATAAGTGCTTTTATCTTCTATCTAGTTAAGAAATCCATCTGAGATCATTTTTCTTTGTTCTATTGTCGAAATCATCTGACAATTTCCTTAGTTCCGATGTTTGCTTCTCGAGAATAGTCCTCTATAAGCGAATAAGACTATGCTGTATTGATTAAATGGATTTTATGGGCGAACTTTTCTTTTCTGCCCTTTTCTCACTCTTGATGGTTGTTTCTTTAAAGCTACTATCTTGATATTTGGACAATTGTGCAATTTTGATTTATAGCTTATTAGTTTGACTGGAAATTGATTGATATTTTTAAAGAACATCTTTTTGAAAAGAATCAATAAGATTATTAACGACTTCCACCTTTACCATCAGACCAGTTTATTTCAAAATACTCTGCTTGAAATCACTCCACTATTTTCTCTATTTTTGTCGATTCTTTTCAATTAAAAATTACATTGTCTTTTAGATCTCATTATCATTAGCCTTGCTCAATTTCAACTTAGACTCCTATTACTTCATAGTCTTCATTTTTTGTTTCTGAGGAGATCTACTTTCATATTTTTTCTCCTTTTCAAGCAACATCGTTAATTATTGCCTCGTGATGTAATTATTTTACAGATGAGCAATGATATGATTTAAGTTGTCATTGATTCTTTTTTGACTCTGCTAAACATTATTAATCTTTTATTCATTGAAGCTGTTGAGGGAAGCATTGTGCGACTACTCTAACTTGCCATACATTTGCTTGCACTAACTCGCCCAATTTTTCATCTCTCTCCTTTAATGCTCTTCAGATATAAACTTATTCTTTAATTCCTCCTTCAAATTCATTATTTTTTCTTACAATTCGGCCTTGATGGCCATCAATTTGTTTTCTGATTAACTTTTGATCTGATTAATCTTCTTGTCAGAAATGATCTCAGCTATTGTTTTGAGCTCTTCTATTGATATGTTATCTAATTTTTATCGTTCATAGTGAGATTCATGCACCAATTTATCGTATTCACTAAGAGAATCTTCCTATTTCTTTAAGAGAGGATTATTCTTTAAAACTGAAATTACTTATATTTAGACATCTTTTTTGCTCATTTTTGAGCCTAGTCTCATCTCCAATTATTTTATTCTGAATAAATTTGAACATACTTTAATGACTGCTCATTAATGAGAGTTTTATGCTCGGCAAAGCTTTCATTATTCTACGAGAGTAAATGAGTAATGGCTTTAAAAGTCAGGCAAACAATATCAGGGACGTGTTACCACTATTTGCGTGACTGCGTTGCTATAGAATTACTGCCAGAAGGGATTCTGTAATTTCCAAATAGTCTTATATCTAACTGTCGTTCATGAAATTTATAATCTTTGCAATGTTAGTTTGAAGTCGCAGTAAAATTAATCAAAAAGAGAGCTCGGGTATGATCTCTGATTATAAAGTCAAATTTAGACCAATGACGATCACATAATTAAAAGCATGATTAGAGTAATGCGCACTCTATCTATAGCCACGAAGATATTGTTCTTCAAACAAGTCAATATTTAATTTATATGCAATTTTAAAGATGAATTGGAAACATCATCAAGTATCAAATTTATTACCCAGAAAATAGTAGAAGACATTTAAGACTAACAGTTTTTAGAAGAAGAAGGCATGGAACAGCAAGAACCAGATTTAGGTGATGAAGTTGATCCGCTTGATGCTTTCATGAATGACCTTAATTAAAACGCACCTCCTAAAAAAGAGCCAATCATCAACAAACAAACCAAAAAGCAGCCAAACTAATAGTATCTAGGTGACAATTAAGTTAAATTTGACTAGGAGGACGAGAGTTATGAAATGATCAATCACGAAGGTGATGAGATCCTCTCTAACTAAGAAGATGAGCAAATCCAGCAAAAATAAAGCAAAAAAATAATATAGTCTCTCAAACCCTTTGACTTTTCTCAGGTCTAGCTTAAAGATTTTGATAAAAACTTTTATGAATAGCATCCTGAAATTGCAAACCTGTCTGAACAATAGGTTAAAAAATATATGTACTTATCCTATGATTAAGGAAATAATTGGATATTAAAGTTGCAGGAGCCAATGCTCCCAGACCCATTGTTTGTTTTGGGCACCTGCCTTTTGATGAGGAAATGAAAAAACTTATTGTGAAAAACAAATATGAAAAACCGACGCCCATACAGGCGATTGCACTCCCCGCTGCACTTTCAGGTCGAGATGTTGTAGGAATCGCCAAAACTGGTAGTGGAAAGACGCTAGCCTATGTTTGGCCAATGATTGTTCACGTTGCTCACCAGGAATAACTCAAAAAAGGAGATGGTCCGATCGCTATTATTTTTGCTCCGACTCACGAACTCTGCCAGCAAATATACCTCGAGACCAAAAAATATTCGAAAAAATACAATATGAAGGTGGCTTGCCTTCTCGGAGGAGAAAATAAGCATGATCAGTGGAAAATTTTAAAAGCTGGAGTTGATATCCTCATTGCCTCTCCAGGTAGATTAATAGAAATGCTTAAAAAAAAGGCAACTAATTTAATCAGAGTCACCTATCTTGTTTTAGATTAAGCCGATAGAATGCTATCTCTTGGCTTTGAGCAACAGATTAGATCAATCGTGGGTCAAACTCGCGAAGATAGGCAAACCCTTCTTTTTACTGCGACTATGAAAAAATCGATGCAATTTCTGGTCAATGATATAATAATCAGTCCAGTGAGAATTACCATTGGATAAGAAGGAGCCGCTAATGAGGATGTAAAGCAATAGGTTGTAATAGTGAAATAGAGGTAATAAAAATTTTAATGGTTGTTGTTGCATTTTAAAGATTTGATGGCCCAAGGAAAAGTATTAGTGTTTGCTAATCAAAGGGAAACTTGCTAATAATTAGGTCGATTTTTTGCATAGCAGATGCACATTACAGCTCTAGTACTACATGGCGATAAAAATCAGTATGAGAGAACAGTAATCATGAATGCTTTTAAAGCAGATGAATCTGTACTGGTGGCGACGGATATAGCTGCTCGGGGCATTGATGTTAAAAACATTCAAACAGTTATAAACTTTGAGTGTCCAAAGCAAATTGAGGCATATATACATAGGATTGGTCGGGCTGGGAGGGCTGGATAAACTGGCCGATCTTATAGCTTTTTAAGTAATAATGATGTCAAGTTTGCTATTTGCCTAGTTAAGACCTTTTAAAATTCAGGAAATCCTGTTCCGCAATAATTGGAAGATTTAGCCTCTTTGGACGATTTTTTTAAAAGGAAAAGATTATCGTCCAAGATGGGAGTCTCCTTTGCTAAAGGGTACAACCATTTTTACATAGAAAAGACGCATCTAAATTTTTGAATCAAATAATTAAAAAGCAGAGGCGAGGGTTTAGTCGTGCTGGTCTTGGCATGGACGATACTTACAATCCTGTTTCCAAGAACTAAAGCACCCATAACATCCTTTCTGGTGTTGCAAACACTGACAACATGAGTATTTCATAGATTTCCGCCCTCATTCGTGAAAAGCATGAAAAAGACAAAAATCGAGAGTAGAAGTTCGGCCATTTTGTGTTAAGCAACTCCGGCCAAATGACTGAGACCTACATTGAGCCCACAATCACCTATCCAAAGAATACATGAAGTGATTATGATTGTGTATAATTGGCAATATACTAGTATTAAATAAAGATGAATAATTAAATTCAAGAAGAATTTTCTAAAAATTTCCATACGAAGCAGGCGCTCCTGAACGAGTAAACCGTTCGGAAAAAAAAGAGGGAGTATGACAAACCCAACAAAATCATGCAATTTACAACAATTGAAAATCTCAGTTCATAGAAGGTTATTGATCAATCGCCAGCCAAGGAGGAAAGAAAAGCAAATTAATCCTATGCCCAACTGTTAAAAGATCAGATCAGCATGCACAGAATTGTAGACGAACATTAAATGTCTAAAAGCAGAAGAATCGACAAGGAAAACGTGGTTTACAATAGATAACAGTATCCTTTTGGCTATGAGGGGGTTAAGGTGCGAGATGATGTTATAGAAAAGTATAAGGCCAGCAATTATGAAATTCAAAGAAATATGTTGTCGAAGTTTCAAAAAGAAGCCGAATAATTTCGAAAGAATAAGGCAAGGAAATATCAGAACGACAACAATTAATTTAAGACTTTAAGATGTGCAGTGAACACAACATCACCTCCAAGATAATAGGGAAATCAATCATATATAAACCTTCTAAACGAGCAGCAGGCGAAATTACAGAAACGATTGTAGCTCTAGCTCATCAGACAAAAACAAAAAGAAGAATAGGAGGAAAGAAGGCGAAAGAAAGCGATGCAAAGAGCCGAATAGAAGAGAAAACTAAAGTAGTTCTTCTTAAAACGATAAAAGTAGAATATGATTAAAGTGGGCAATATGCTGAGGGAAATCGATTTTAAATTAAAATAAAACTCTAATAAAATGGCAGACAGTCTTAGAGAACTGCGCAGCGGATTGAGGCAAAACCAAAAAATAACTGATGTTAAAGAGTCAGCACTCTTGGAAAAGATTGCTCGAATGAATGAACAAAGCAAGTCGAGCTCAAAGATACCAGTAGTCATGTATAACAATAGATATTATGACGCTAGAGTGTATTATGATGAGGGCAGCAGAATACCAGAAAGAATTAATCGAGATTAAATTAAAGGAGATTTCTAGAATATGAAAGGGTTGTTGAAGATTTTGAAGAAGAATGACTAAAGACTTCAACATCTAACTCAAGAATCAGAAGGCAGCACTGCACGATGCATGGGTTCCAGCTACTGATGATAATTTTTTAATGATATAATGAGATATTGTTGCCATCGTCATTAACTTTTAAAATCCATAAATACGATCGACTACTTTGCAGATTTAAAAATACATGAATCAATGCTCTTGGCGAATGCGTGCTACCATATCAGTTAAGCAATCCATAAAATTGTTGTTTTAGCTGAGACTGATTCCAAAGTGTTTAAACATGTCTTTGCCCCAAATTAAAATATTATTCTTTAAGACCTCATTTGCTATGCTCCGATCCTGATACTTTTAACGATCAGAAATAAGTAAGTCGTAGTTATCTTTTTACATACCCTGATAATAACCGTGCACCAGCATTTCAGGTTTTCCCTCTTTTGATAGGATCTAATTTTTGCTCATCATGCAGTCGTTTAAATTAATCTCAAGAGCATTTAGTTGGGCTTCGAGAGTGTTCACTCTTTTTAGAGCATCATCATATAGTTTATCATGCTCTTCCATTCTTCGTAAGATTTTATCAGGATCAGTGATATTGGAGTTGGATTTCATATGATTATAAGCACGATTAACATGCTCATACCGAGATAGGAGATTGTTGCTCTTGGTTCGAATAATCTGTGAAAGGATACGATGGGCGTATAGGACTTACAAAATGCGTTATAACTCCTCGTGCTCAATATTAGAGCTGGCAATCGCATTTATTTCTCCTTATCTCTTGTATTTTTCAACTTTAAGCTCACCCAACTTATCACGCTCTGACATATCAGCGTTCAGCAACTCAATGAAATAGCTTGTTTCCTCTGCTTGCTATTTAGCGAGATCACTGCCTTGATGCTTCATATTTTGTAGTTCATTATTCAATTGTTTTAAAGAGTAATACTTATCTTTGAGGATTGTATGTGTTAATAGCTCTGCATCATACTCCTTCTGAAGTTTGCCATGCTTGCTTTTCAAAAAGGTTTCGTCCTTGTAGCTTCGACTTTCTATATTTATGCACATCTTTTAGCTCCAATAAGTTGTTTCCTGTTCTATTCGACGCTCAGCCAGTTCCTAATTTCTGAAGGATAATCTCTATTTAAAAGTCTAACTACTTTTGAAGCAATGATAGCTTACTGTTTGATCATTTCAATCTCTCTTTCGACTTTCTTGATTTAATTCTTAGCAGTGTTGATGACCTTTTATTTTAGACAGGATTTTGTTACGAAAGTACTGTAAGATTTTTTAGTTGATGAAAGTTATTTCTACATCTCATTTACATGATTCTGTATTTGTTATAAAGTACAGTGTAGTAGAGATGAGCTTTGGAGTCAGGCCCTGAGTTTAAAATTTGCTCAATTTTACCGTTTTGAATCAGACGTTATAGTTTAGGACGGAAGGAGATCACAGTTGAACTTCTTTTAATATCTGCCACTGCCTTGTCTTCAGAATTAGTAAGAATGTATCTCTTTCTGAGAGACATGGTGCTCTGCGCCCTTTGTCTGGTCTAAATTGAGCAGAAAAGTACTGATAAGGCTTGGATGGACATACTAATCAATAAAATTAATATTTTAAGTTTCAATTCTTGATACTATAACCTAAATTTCAATGAAGCTAGCGAAAGCAACTATCTAATAATTTAACTTAGTTTACAATACATTCAATCATTTACCTTTGAGATTGTTCTCATAATACTATTTTAGCTGTTTTGCATAGCAATAATTGGGTCTAGCAATAGGTCTTTGCTCCTTGATCAGAGCCAAACTTTGGTCGTAATCTAATTTGTGGTGATGCATTAGGTACATGATAATCGCAGAAACTGAGCGTGATTTGCCCACCGCGCAGTGTACAAATACTACTCCTCCATTGTCCAAAGCCGATTCTATTTAAACAATGTTCTACTGATAAAAATGGCGGCCTTAGCCACTTGCGGAATTAAATCCTCTCCGGGAACATCCTCAAGATTAAGATTACAGTATTTAATTCCTTCATGCTGAAGATAATTGTTTAACTAAGCTGCAGCGTTTACTATGTGGGTCACTTTATTTCTTTCAATTAGCTCTTTTTTACTCATACTGCAGTTTTTATCACCAAGAAGCAGTCTATCCACAATTTTCGCAGCATGACAACTTCGGTGAGTTGCCATCTATGCATTTTATATCCAATGGCCACATCTCTAGCATTTGGTGCATATATCGAGATTTCTGGTGGAAGTTTATCCAACTTAATTAAGGTAATTGTACTTGATTCTGATTAAACCTTGCCTAATTCACTTTTCTATAAAGATTTCTTGCATTGGGTCGCTACCTATTCTTTTGATGAACCTGATGTTAATGTCGAGGTACCAAACTATTCCTCTCCGTTGATGAAAGCCATGTGTTTTCTTAAGAAATATCGTTCATAAGATGAGACTGTGAGTGGTGGTGGAGTTAAATCAAATAATTCTAGCGGGGGTGGTGGAGGTAAGGGCAAAGACTGTTAGTTATCCGTATTGTTTTCACTCTCCATTATTTACTAAATTGTAAAATATAAGGAAATTAACAACTATTAACTTTCTATCAAGATGAATTAATTGTTAAGTACATATAAATCAGCATTCAAGCTCACATAATCTTTGCAGTAATATCTTCTGCTTCGATGATAGAGTCTCAGGAATTTTTATCTTTATCTTAATTATTTGGTCACCCATGCGCTTGGAATAGGGACTCTTGAGTCCGGCATTGAATATCCTTAGTTAAGCGCCAGATTGAGTTCCTGCCTCAATTTTGACTTCTTTGACTCCGTGAACAGTTTCTATGTTTGCAATTCCTCCGCAAGTGGCAGTAACAAAATCTAATTAATAGTCCATATGCACATTATTGCCATCAACTCTGAATTTCTTATTCTCCTCTACCATCACTGTAATAAACAGATCTCCGTTATCTGCTTTGTAGCCGCTATGACCCTTTCTTTCCACTTTTAAAATTGATTTATCTTGGGTACCCTTTTCAATAAAAATTATTTCTTTTACCTATTTCAATACATAACTCGCCCCCGTGCAACTTGTACATTCGTTTTTATATCCCTTTCCAGAACAGTATTCACATATCACTTTCTAACGATTTATTCTATCATAGATTTCCCCTTTCCCACCGCAGGAAAAACAAGCGCTAAAAGGTTTGGTCGCACAGTTTAGGCAAGGCTCATATTTTGTATAGGATATCTATCTATGTGCTCCTACAATTGATTCCTGCAGAGTAACAGTTAAATTGATGTAAATATCGTCTCCTATCCTCGGTTTTCTAAATTTCTTATTTTGCTTAAAGAACAGATCATAATCGTGAAAATCTTCATAATCGCCCTGTTCCATTCTAGTTTTTTGTCTTTTGTCATTCTTAAACGGACTATCCTTTGGGCGACTGTCATTGGTTGTTTGTTATTTTGGCTTGGGTGTAAAATATCCCTGATCCTTATCATAATTTTCGACAACAAATTTGTAAGCCTATACTAAGAATCGATATACTTTAGTGATTTCCATAAACTTTTTATTCGCGTTAACGTCGTGTGTATTGATATCAGGATGATGGACTTTAGCGAGTTCATAATATTTCTTCTTAACTTCGTCGAGTTTGGCATTTGATTTCAAGCCCAGCACAGCAAAACTATTCGCAAGTGAAAAATGCTGTCTTATTAACAAGGAGATCATCATTACTTTGTTGATCAATCAATAGTTAATATTAATAGTTAATTGAGCTATAATCTAAGAACAACTATAAGCAGATGGATTTTACAAAATGACCTAAAGATAAAAATTGTATAAAATTCATTAGCTATCTCCATTTAGAAAGGATCAGTCTCGCCAAGTCGGGATTACTCTACTTTTCAGATGTTTAAATTTCACCAATTCCTCCTCGCTGAAATCAAAAAAATTGTTGAGTTTGTATTGGGTTTGAATGTGTAAGTAAGTCTATTGATCTCTAAGTTCATCGAAATATGGATGACTTAAAGCTTCAACAGCAGTGACCCGACCAGTAGGTGTGTAGACCATAATTTGATCAATCAAATTAAGCAGCAATCTATCAGCATCAGGAAATATCTATATTAGCAATAGTTTACATCAATCCAATTTTGCTTCTTAATTCTAGGAAATCTATAGTCCTTGATATCATAGTCAGAGTTCATGCTGATTACTTCTTGGAGAGACGGAGTTCCTAAAATCTTCATTATTTCATGCAAATGAGTGATACTTGTATCTCCAATGAAGAGAGGATCTCCGTTCAGCATCTAGAGAATCACACAGCCGGCTGACCAAATATCAATAAGAGTTGTATAGTTTGTTGATCCAAAGATGAGTTATGGAGCTCGATAGCATCTCGCACAAATGTACGAAATGTTATTTTCATAATTGTTCAGTATTTTCGCCGAGCCAAAATCACAAATAGCAACTGCATTTCCTCTAAGCAAAATGTTTTCCGGTTTGATATCACGATGGCAAATGTTGAGCGAATGCAGATACGAAAGTCCTTTGAACATTTGATAGATTATCATTTTTATATCAAGGGGATTCATACGAGTGGGGCTTTCCTTTATTCTAGAATAAAGGTTTTCCTAGTAATATTTCATCATAATGTTAAGATACTCTTGTCCTGCTTCATATGTTATATAGCTCCCCAATACTTCCATCACAAAGTCGTTCTATAACATTCTTACGATTTCAATCTCCCTGTTTTTGTAGCGAGAGTCTTGCAACACTCTTTTTATTGCGATAATTTATCCTGTTTTTTTGAGACGGCCCTTAAATACTTTTCCAAAAGTACCTTCTCCTATTAAATCCATTAACTCGATTTCTTAGCTCATCATGCAAGAAGGTGTAGATTCTAAACTCGCCTCACTGTTCAACTTTTTAACTTTTGTTTTAGACTTATTTTTATTTTTGTTGTCTTTGCTACACAGTTTCTTTGCCTTTGATAATTTCGCATTTTTCCCTTCTTTCTCCAGCAATATGGACTCGACGTGATCTATTTTAGCATGAGTTTTTTAATTTATGACTTAATACTTTTTTGTTTTTAAATGCTTTTTCTACAACTTACTGACCTTAATGGTGGATCCTATTTCTGTTATTTCTTTCTTTGGCATAAATCTAGAAATCAATGGTGACGATATTTTATTTCTCTCTAACTTTTTAGTGGACGTGGTATTAATGCTTTGTTTGAAGTTGTGACTATTTTTATGTCTGTTGTCTATTTTTTTGCATTTGGGTTCATTTTTAAATATCTTAGAGTATTTTTTAAGCTCTTCCTTACTGCACACGATCTTATCGTTTATCTAGGTCACAAGTCTGCTCGGAGGCTTTTTTTGAGTTTTGCTCGGTTTGTATGAGTCATTGGCTGCTTTTTTATTGCATCTCCGATCAACGCTGCTGTCCTGCTGGATTGTATACAGATTTTATAGGGATTTATAGTGTCTCAGCTTTTCTTTCAGCTTGCTAAGTGACATGAATTAATTTAAATGCCATTAATGACTATTTACAATCATTTCCAAATATAATAAAAAGAGTCGGCCAATCATATTTCTCAGATGTTTCTCGTTTGCTAATTGAGCATTGTAGTTTTTCTTTTTTTATGTTATTAGATCTTTTTTATGAAAAATTAGCAAATTATGACTATATCTTTATGAATGCCAAGCGAACGACCATGAGTTACAGATGATCGATATCTTTTAGGCCAAATTGGTACAAAAATTCTGTTTAGTCTATTTATTATCCGCAAATGAAACAAAGATCTTTCTTGAGAAAAACTATAAATTTTTCAACCATAAATATTATGAAATGATTTTGTTGTATGTTTTTTAGCGAAGGCTTTGCTATGAACTTCCAAATAATAGCCGGCAACATGTTTTACCTTCTGATTTTGGTTAATTAAACAATAAGATGAATTTTAAATATAATAATAGTTCAATTATTCCAACACCCATCCCAAAATATTAACCAATTAGTGCCTCAATAGATGGATCAATCTGTTGTCAGTCTAATCATTAAATATTTGCAAATTAAAAATTGGTTTAAACAAATGAAACTTATATTAAAAGAAGGGACCTTTTATTTATAAAATAAGAAAATACTGCCTCCTCAGAGAGAGACAGTACAAGTCGGTGATTACGATTTTTATGTTCAACTTTATAAAAGGAAAAACAGCGAAATATATATACAAGATGAAATCATCTTGTGTTGATGGATCGCAGAACTCTTCTCTTTTTCTTGAGATGTTCCTGCTTTGAAATAAACGAGATGCGCTTGGATGTGAGAATGGCATTTACACTCACCTCTCTCACAAAGTATTTTGCACATCTTCGGAATATTTGGCACAGATCTTCTATGGTCACGAAGTCTGCCTCCTCCTCTATTCTATCTTTCAACTAGGCTAGGTTTTCTTCAAAGTCTTTAACTGTGAAAAATTTACGAACGCTGGCCACATTGACGTACTTCCTGCCTCTCTTAATGTTGATAAACCGAATCATCATGTAGAAAAAAGGCACTAATTTCTAAGTTTCAACTGAAGTTTTTTTCATTTGACGTGAGCATTTTTCCACTATTTTCTGTGATTTTTAACGACTGCTGAAAAAAGAAAAGAGTTGATTGATTATATTGGACTAACTGTTCTTTTTAGAGCTTAGAATTTATTTTTCGATGCTTCTTTCCAGTCTGCGCTTATTCTAAGGAGTAATTGCGGCTATAGCTCTCTATCCTGCTTGGGAGTCTACTTGTGGGACTGTAGTTGATATAGAAGGATCGTTATCACATTGAGTCGGGAGTTAAGATTTTGGCTCACAGTTAGCATAATTCTGAGGAAAACAATGAACTTCGCTAGCATTAGAGTAAAGGTTTACCCAATTAGGATAGATATAGCGGTTTGGATCAAATTATAGAAAACTGTGACTTCCTGGGGCCATAAAAAAGCAATAATTCATAGCGATTTTAGAAAATTTTAAATTATTATAACTTCCACAGAACAGATTCTATTAATAGCAAAGGAAACACCCTAAAAAATGTTATTTGGAGGCCCTTATGAGCTCCTGCTTCCGAAACAAAAGTCTCCTTGTGCCCTCTGGGGAGTTGGATTTATAGTGTTTGAAAAGCCTAACTTTCAAACAACTAAAAATGCCCGTAAAGGCGCATTAAAATATTTTGGTGAAAGTCTTATATTCATCATAAAATGGGTTATGGCAGCATAATAATCGCGCCTCGGCCACTTTCAATAATTAACTCCATGAAGATTTCAATTATATAGTAATTAAAGTCATAGTGAAACTTATGATAATTTGAAACATGCTTATATTCATTTATTAGAATCAATGAAAGCTTATTCTCAGTGGTGATTTAACGCTTTTATTCCGAAAAACCTACTTTAAAAAAATAGAAACTGCTTTTTAAATTAATATTCTAACCCAATCATTTCAATCATTTTAAAACATCAATTAAGAGATATAATTTTTGATAAATGCCGCATTGAGGGCATACAAAGGCAAGAACCGTCTTAGTGGCCAGGGCTACACCTTGAAATAATGTTTACTGACTGTTATTATTGATCTTCTGTGGGCATTGATAAAAAATTGATTGAAGTTCGATTTCAACGGCAGTTCAAGTTGAGACTCAACAATCAAAATTAGCAGCAAAATACTATCCAAGGTAGCAAACAAACAAAACCGCTATTTTTAAATCATGCGAATCTGGGAAAAGTGGCAATGATTTTTTTGTTTATTATAGTGAATCTTTCATTGATTTATTTTTTAATTCTCATATAAATCAGAGTCGTTGATAAATTAAAAAGTCATCTCAAACTATCATTTGACTTCCCGCTTTAAAATTTCTTGATACTAAATGAAATAATTAATTTTGCTGTTTTGCAGTACAGAAAATTAGCTTCACTTGATCTTTTGTTTGTTTTGATCAAAATAAAAAGGAAGATTTCGAATAAACTATATGGAATATTGCTAATCATTTTTAAATTCGCTCATGGAGATAGATTTACCCATTTATTGTTTGTTTCATCATATTCACTAATCATATGGAAGGATCTATCCTCAAGCAGTCATTCAAAAATCATGAATACTATTAAGATGCAGCATTTGCTTATAATCATTTCACTTAATATAAGGGATCAACGAATCGCGGAAATTTCGAGCACGAGTTTTCATGTTGTGAACGTTAGAGCGATAGGGCTCAACCATTGCTTTCATTGTTATTGAATTTGTGAACTCCTCAGATACATTGAGTCCGAAAGGTTTCCTTTTGGTAAATCCTCCGTTGATATTATTCGTTACCTTCGAATCAATTTTGGGTGTTTAAATTTTAGGAAAATTCATAATTCCAGCATTGTAGGGGCTGTTCTGTTTTGGAGAATAAAAGGGTTCTTTCTTTTGCTCTGAGATAAGATTGTTGGCCGTATTTTTATCAGTAGATTTATAGGCGTGATTATCTTGGCTTGACTGGTATTTAAATGGATCATAAGCATTGTATTGACTTTGATTGGCCAGACTTGAATTAATTTGAGAAGAGATTGATGACGAGCCATAAATATCCTTTGTGGGTTGAACTGAGGGAAAATACTCTGAATAGTTTGCCTTGCTACTGGAAACTTCGATGTCAATTTTTGAGGGTTTAGTTATCTAAATAGTATGAACTTCATTAACAGAATTAAAAGTGGGCTTATTAAAGTCGGTGAACTCAGAATAATAATTCTCTGTTTTCTTCTCAGTCTCCTCTATCGATTTGTTTTATTGTTTGAAGAAAGAAGGTTTATATTATAATTTTGATACTTCAATAACTGGAGATTAGGTCACTTTTCCATTCGCATTGGAATCACCTGATAAGTTAGAGTATAGACTAGTAAAATCCATGAATTAGCCTGCGATATAACTATTTCTCTGGTAGGGGACAGAAGCAGCTTTCATGAAGGCAGCTATATCAGCTGCTTTTGTCTATATATCCTCGTGTTTTTATACTGGAGCGGGTGGAGTTGGTGGAAGGTATTGCTATTTTTGTTGAATGGAGATCGGCATTTCAGGAATATTTTGATTTTATTATTCACTCTCCATATATGCCATGTAAATTGATTGAGGATTCTATTCATAGACAAAGATATCAGTTTAAACGTATTTAATGCACTCACTGTGGATCTAAACACCTACTCCGAATTAAGGACAAAGAAACCCTAGGATTTAGTCCCGTGACAAATAAGAGTCCAAAGCATCGGTCTTTCCCATTTAGATAAGCAGAGTTCTAAAAAAATGAACGAATATATAATCCATGATGGGATACTGGCTCAATGCAGCTTGAACATTGGAGTGTCCTTCTCCCAGCACTCCAAAAAATTCCATGATGAGACTCTTAGCTTGAATATCATTAAAGATGGCGGGGTCATCATCCTAATAGAAAATGAAGTGGAACTCAGAGTTAATGATTTATTCAATTTTGCGGATGTAAAAATCGTAGTTAATATTTTCCAGCTCAAAGCATAGTTTAAGATACTGATAATAGAAAATTCGAATATGCCCTTGAGGGTCGTTCTTGAAAGCTTTCACAACTCTAGCTGGATTTGCAAGATTGTTCTTAAAGAATTATGGAAGGATCACTGCGTCCTTAAAGATTTCCGAATTGCCTTGAAACTAACTTAATGATTTGATGCTCATAAATATGAATTAAATATCTGATTTCTTTGAAATTAAATTTTATTAATACTAAAAATGTGACCAGCAATATTTAGAATGATGTGAAGTCTATCTTAAAGGAAACAAATATACCTAAGAAATAAAACCAAATACAAAAATCAATCCGTACCAAACAATGATTTATCATTAAGAAGTCCTTTCCGGAAGAAGGCGTCATACATTCTGAAGATTTGACCGCCCACATTTACGCTTATAATTGTAGACTCCCTATCGCCTTTATTGCCATGACACATGATCACCGGGTAGTATTAAAATTTATTAAAGGTTCTCAGCGAGATACGCTGCTTTCTTAGTTAAGTTTACTTTCTTTCTCTTTGCTGCTTGTCATTTTTAGTTTATTCCTTTTATTCTACTTTCTCTTCGCCTTATTTCTATGGTTTTTATTTCCCAAGATTGTATTCCTATTTTTATTCAGCGCTAATTTCAATAGTAGCAATCCATTTATCCATCTCATCTAAAGGAGGAGAATTGAGTAGAACTCCATTCTTGGATATCCATGCTCTACGTTCGTTAAATTTACTATTCTCTCTGGACAAGCCAATCCCAATAACATCTCCATATGCTAGGAGCCAGCTATAGTTATAAATGTTTTCTCCTTCCGACTGCACGAATCCTGCCGTGGTGACTCCAACTCCAGAGCTTCCGATGTTTCCCTCACTTTTTTTAATTCTTTCAATCAGTTCTACCGGAACGTATCCTATCTCCACAATTCCTCCGATCTTTAATACTTCAATTTCATAGTAACATGTAGTGTTCTGTCGGCGATGAAAACAAACAACAGATGGCTCCTGCCCATTAAACTCAATCTCAAATGATTAGCCATTTAAACCATTTTTGGTATCTATCTTTACCTTTTACGGAGATACTATTGCCTCCATATTCGTGTGCTTGAGGTAATATTCTTCCTTGAAGGAGAGATCAGGTTTATGTGAAAAATTTTAGGGAGTGTCGTTGTAATCCTTCTTGGCTTTATAACGACGATATATTATGACGATTATGACGATGATTAAGATGATGACAGCTACTATTCCTACTGTGATCTAAACTCCTTCTTCCACAAGACCAAATGAACTACCACTCTTGACTGCTGAAGGAGGATTTGACAAGTTTGAACTATTGGAACTAGAAGAATTGACTGCTGTATTGCCCATTTTGTTAGAAGTAGAAAGATTTGTCTTGTCAGATGTTGATGATGATGCTGATACAGGGGAAGAAGAAGTAGAAATTGCAGTTTTAGAATCTATTGAAGGACTTGAACTCTTGGAAGAGCCAGTGGTTTGGGTATGGGATGTTATATCTTTCGAATGTCTTGAAATGGGTAAGCTTTATTAATTGCCAGAGTTTAAATTTACAGGACTTATTGATGTCGGCTTCATACTGCTTAAGTCATCATTTTGATTCGTGTTTGAGGTGGAGGTGACTAAATGATTAACTAGAGTTAAGTGATGACGAAGTGACATTAACTCTTATTAATAATTTAAATATAAATATAAAGGTCTATCTAAAGTTTGGCTTCGCTCATCAATCATTACTTCATAAACAAAGAGTATATTAATTTATTTATTTTAAAGTTTCTCCATCCTGAACATCTTCTCGATTGCAATAAATTAACTAACATGCAAGAACAACCGATTGGTGCCTAAACTTTGTATATCAAATTTCCGTCTGTTACTAAACTGCAGTATCCCATCGAGCTCATCCAGGAAACCACTTCTCGTTCCCATTCTATAACAACCTATCGGCAAAACTTTCTGAGGCATACTAAAAGTATCTACAATTTATAGAGTAAAGCTGAGTCTTTTAAAATAATCCGATTACCAAGAAAGGAAGATATTATGAATATTTGCACGATGTCTGTTCGCAATAAGGAGGAGCAATAAAAAACTGATGAAAAGGATTAGTCTATAGACAAGAAATAAAAGAAGAGCATTTTTAATATTAACAAACTCATTAGTTTAAAAGGAAAGTTGGACATTGAATCAATTAACTTCAAAAATCCCTTTAAAGTTAAGAAGACCAAAAGTTAAAGGGAAACCAACAATGTCATTCCTACACCTCAAATTTCCTTTGATTATTTTTAAGTTTACCCTGAGTTTGTCAGATTAATTGCGCTTTCATTTGGAGTATCAGTAGCTCATGAAGAAGGGAGTAGAATCCGCAGAGGAAAAATTGATTTTGCCAACAATGGTTTCCTGGTCAAACAAACTCTAAAAAGGCGTTTATGGTGGAACGCCGTAAGCTAATAGCAATAATACAAAAATGAGTTCGACCTTCCAATTAATTTTATTTGGACTACCAATGCTCTCATCCCTAAATAAGCATAGAAAATTAAAATAAACAATGAACTCTGCATTGTGTAGTAAAATGAAAGTGATAATAGTCCTGTTCCTTTTGCCAAGAAATTTGACCATATCCTGAATCAAATCCCAAAAATGAAGCAGCTTTTTTTTACGTAATGGTAGGAACAACCATCTCGCTTGAAGGATTGGCTTTAAAAACTGAGCAAAAAACCAACTGTAAAAATATTTCCCTATGGATTAACCATCAGTAATCACTTGGCCAGCAGTGAGTAAATTACTAATAAAAAGTTATTGTTTCGCAATATGGTCAACTATTATAATCGTATCAATAAAAATCCTTATGAAGTCATACCCAAAACATATCACATCACTTGCTTTAATTGGCAGCAAGCCATACAAGAACTGAGGGGCGAGGAAAATATATGGATTTTAAAACCTGGATAATTCACCAATCGAGGAAAGGGAATCTCAGTGTTCAGAACCACTAAAGATGCACTTGACTATCTCCTTCTTCATCCACCAAAAACGGAAGAAAAGACGTACCTCTTGCAATAATACATCAATCCTCTCCTTTATGAGTAAAGAAAATTTGATATCCGCTGCTACATGTTGGGTGTTGAAGTCAACAATACTCTAAAGTTTTATATGTACGAGGAGGGTTACATTCGTACAGCTTCATAAAAATTTACAACAAAAAAGGTTTGCAAAAGTATTCATCTGACAAATGATGCTATTCAAAAGAATATGCCCAACTACGATAAATTCTAATCTGCAAATAAACTATCATACTATGACTTGGACAAGTACTGCCTCAATAATACTACTTTCAATTTTTATGGGGAAATTCTGCCATAAATCAAAAGGATCACTCGCAATATCTGTTGTGCAGTGGGCGATGATCGCTTAATTGGATCTCAGGGTGGAATTAGCTGTTAATTATTTGGATTGGATTATTTAGTAGATGCCAAGGGAAAGCCGTGGCTGTGTGAAGTCAACACCAACCCTTCGCTATAAATATGCTGCAGTTTGCTGAGTCGAATTATCCCCTAAATGCTCGAAAACACTTTTAGATTAGTGAATGATATTTTTTTGCCGCCTCGAAAAACGCCAGAGTACGCCCAAAATTTTCTCACAACAAACAAATACTCCCTAATTTACTCTAATGACAGCAATAACTTATCTACATGATTTCTTTCGTTTAATATATTTCTAATCATCCAGCAAAGGCTACAACTTATAAATCAGCATTAAGGAAACTCCTGCTACAAGATTATCATTATAATTATTGTACTATAACTCTCTAATGAGAAAAAATTGGTCTAAGAATGTAACGCTTTATTAAAGCAGGAAGACAGTGTTCTGAAGAAGATAGTGTCGGAAGTGGGTCTCAACGACTGGACATCTGTAGCCAATCGACTGAAACTCAAATATTAATAAATAGAACGAACTGGAAAGCAATGTCGCTAGCGTTGGTATAACCATCTGGATCCCAACGTAAACAAAGATGTTTGGAACTATTAATAGTAATTACTGCTTTTTGAATCACATCGTGAGCTGGGTAACCGCTGGAAGGAGATTTCTCTGAGGTTGAAAGGCAGGTATAATTAAACTAATGTAGGACTGATAATAATATCAAGAATCACTTCTATTCAACGCTACGAAGAAGTCTTCGCAGGCTCAATAAGACCATAGGGGAAAAGAACTCAACTATGCACATGCGAGAAATTAAACCATCGGTATTGACTATTATTCTCAACTTTATTTACGACCACCAAGAAGTTACTGATTAAAATGGAGGTCAGTTTATCAATGAAATTAAGGGTAAAATATAAGTAATATAGATCTGCCAAAGCTGATTTTCGAGTTCGCGGAATTCAAGCCAGTGAAGGGGAACATGGACAGTTCTAAAAAATAAACCAACAGAAAAAATATTGAAACAATTTTCAATTTGGTTGATCAGTTCAAGGAAAGTTACTTTAATTAGAAAAACGATAAAAAAAAATATCAAGAGGAATATCTACCGCTTTCACAGGGTTCCATTCAGTTAGAAGATCTAATGCAAATGGAGATAAAGCCCTAATAAAAGAAGGAATGCGTCTCAATTAGTCACTCAAAGCAAGAAGAAAGCAATGCAAATACAGCGAGCGCCAGTGTCAAATGGTAATCCAACGAAAAGGAAAAGATTGCGGACAATGTTAAGCTTAATTTTGAAGGAGAAGGACATTTCCATATGATGGAGTTATAGGAACCCTCTCCAATTACATATTTGCAATAGCAAAATAACTTTCCAGAGTTAGTGGTGATTGGTAAGCATTGGTCTCCCAAAAAAGTGGAGATGGAAAATCAAGAACTGAACATTGACGAAGTTTTGTAAATAAATTATTAATGATCAATTTATTTTTCAAAGAATTTAACCATATCAATCCTTATATTTAAGGTTATGGTTATTACCTCCTTTCTCCATATAAAATATTAATTATTATGCTCATGATATTAATATTAATATTATATTCTTTACAAATGATGATAAAATGATAGGGACATCTGATAATGATGCAAACTTTATCCATTACCTCTGATTAGCTAGACAACATCTATATGCACAAAAAGCCAAATGCCAACAGATACAAATCATGGTTGGAGGTAGTAGCTTTAACTCGCATCCATGACATCAACTTGTTGAATATCCCAAGGTTTGAAGCATTATTCGCTAACCTGCTGGCCTATCATCTTTTTCTTATTTCGTTGAAATGAGTTTCTAATTCCAATACACTGTTTGTCGAGTAGTTTGATCGATGAATTATTTCTAACATGCATGTTATGAGAAGTTATGCTACCACCATAAATCTCTATTTACTTGGCATGAATAAGATTATCGCTACATTTAAGTTAAATCGATTGAAAAGCCTTCGCTTTTCTTTTCATTCTTGAATTAGAGGGTCTGTTTGATTTTGCAAAAAGCAACCTTCTTTTACTTTAGATTGAATGTAAGACTTTTGGATTAGTTGTATCTGTCCTCACATTTTATTAAAATTTAATCGTACTCTTACCTAAAGATACAGTTTTTCTATTTATTGATCGATTTGACTCACTCATCTTTTGTTTGTATCCTTACGATTGATTATTTTACTCAGATAAATTTAAAAACTCTAATTCACCTAATAGCTCTCTGGATTAATGTTTTTATTGATTACTAATGGATCGACTAGTTTTTGCAGAAGACTACCAATAATTCTTTACGAAATGAGAGTAAGTGTCTAGTAACTATCTCTTTTCCATATTTTTATTCAATATTGAGGATTTATGAAAGCTATTTTTTATGTTATTTGCGAGTGATATAAAATTGTAAGTTTGCACTTGAACCTTACTTCTTTTGCACAAGTTAGATGATGCTTTTCCTTTTGTTTAGAGTTTCATCTGTGATATTTCCTACAATAATTTTATTCCAAAGATAATCAAGATTATTTACTTTAAATTATTAAAATTATTAATAAGTCCTCTCTGGAAATGACAATCTATTCTATTATTTAATATAATTCAATCAGTCGCGTTTATATGACTTAAATATGAAAAAGGAAAGAAACAATAAAGGGGATAATGTACATCTTGATGATAATCATTCAGTCCGGAGTGATAAATCCAAGATGGACAGCGATATCATCAACGAAAATATCACAAACTTCGACCAAGCCAAAATTATTTAACATTATCGCAGAATGAAGGAAACTCAATATCATCATCTTGCCACACTTAACATGAGCGAAGAATTAAAAAAGAAACTTTTTGGGTTTTCTGACGGGTATTATGTGACCAATGAAGTTGATCCTGCCAATCTCATTGTTTTAAATCATCCCATGCAGGGACGACTTATCATGACTAAGCAGAAATATCGGCACGGGGAACTGTGCGAACATAGAAAGAGAGAAATCAATTAGAAGGAGGATCCAAATAATTCGGTCAGCAGGGTATTTAGCGGAGAAGAAGAAGGGATGAACAGTGATATTCCATAAATGGATGAGTTTCCGCCTAAAATTTCTATCGATGCATATCATAAGAGTGAGGCCAATCTTGTTGAGGGCAAATTATAGTCAATTTGATATATATTAGTATATACCGTAAGACTATATAAAACAAAATTAATCATATTTTTATCGATTATTTGAGATGCGGCCACTGTCTTGGAGTCTCGAAGTCATTAAGTGATGTTTTTTTTAATGATGTTTTTGGAAAAGTGCCATTGTCTCTATCTGTAGCTATTTTACGATTTGAGCGTAACTTGAGATGCCCTTTTGTCTTTGGACTCTATTTATATTTATTTTTTGTTGTGGTTTGATCTGTATAAAGAAGGAAGTTGTTATTGATGGACGTAAGAGTCATATCAATTGAAATTTAATCAAAATGCTTAAGGCTAGAAGGGCCAAAGTCCAGTTATGTGTTGACTGTAAATTTAGAAATGGCTTTGAATTGATCATAAAATTGTTCCATGACTTCAACAATCTTACACTTTGATGCCATAAAATCTGATTAGCTAATGGCTTATTGACTATAATTAAACAGCAGAGTATTCCACTTATTGCTTTCGGCTTCAAATTAATATGGGTTTTTCATTTCAATAATGGTTCCGAAATTGCTTTCAATGTTTTAAATTTATTTTTTAATCTCGTCTGAACTAATTATTATTTTCGCTTGTTTTTCAAAGAAGGTTGCTATCTTTCCAGAAATTTACTATTCAAACAATTTTTAAAGGCTTTCTTTTGCCAATGTCAGTTATCTTAGAGCTACCTCTATTTCCATTATCCTGTCACTCAGCGGTTTAACCTTTTCTTATAAGATCGCAATAAGTTTAGCATAATAGAGGGCAATTTATTCGCTAATATTTATGCTCTTCTTAAACTTCTCCACAACTGATAAAATCAGTGCTTTTCGTTCCAATTCCTATGAGGTCAGTTACTTTTATATTTTACGTCCACTCAAGGCCGCGTTGAGTGCGCATGTCTTACAATATTTAACCCAAGGTTAATCTGCAATAAAATATCCGGATAGTGAATCTTTATGGTTCTTGCAAAAATAGATACCTTTAGGAATTTACTCATAACTCTTGGGCATTTTATCAATAAATTAATATTTAACAGTAAATACTAATTATCTTAAATTGGAAAAGGAAAATCATCATAATTATCGTTGGCAGGGCACACGGTATTCCATCCCCAATAAATTAAATATATCCTTTTCTGTGTAGCAAACTGGAATTTTACCTCCCTTCCACACTTTTCCTTGCCCATTTCTCTCCTTTTTCTTTATCTAATGGTCATTCAGCATTAATCCTTTTTAATGGGCTTTCATCCTCATTTCGCGATTAAAAAGATCGCTCCCTGTAAAATAGAGAAGAGCAAAAGCATATTGATCAACAGGATAGTGTTTAAAATCTATACGGTGATGAATATTATTCTCAAAGAGGCATACTCCCATATAATTAACTGAGTTATGTCCCTAGTAGCTTTTTGGACTTGTAATATGGTCAGTAATAAACTTTCTTTTCTCAAGCTCATTTACCAACTGCTGCAGCAAAGTTTTCTCAGCGTATCCGTCTTTTCTAGTGATAAGGATATCAATATCCCCACATGTAGCTTTTCCTCTTCTATATGATCCCACAGCCTCTATTTAGTGATGAGTATCGCTACGAACAATATAAAATAATGTTTTTTTGACGAATTATAGCATTCTTGAAACTTTATCTCGAGGAATACGCTACTAAAGTTCTTTAACGTATCTTAAACCCATTTTTTGACTTTTATTAAGTAACTGAGGATTCTTTTCAAGATCTTAGATAGTTCGAATACCTCTGTGGTACAATTATTCAGCTGTATTTGGGCCAATTCCAAACACCTTAAGTAGCTATCTATAAGGAACAGACCCATTTTTAGATATTCGACTGTCCACCTTGGAGATTGATCCCGTTTGAAGAAATTATTTAACTTTTTCAATCATCTTTGCACCCAAACCATCAATATTCCTGAGTTAATTGGCATTTGTAATTTATTTGCCATAGTTCCTAATGCAAGCAATGGCCCTTAAATAGGCGAAGCTTTTTCTATCTCCTTAAGTTTGATAGATTTACTGCATCTGCTTTAGTTTTTAGCAAATTAGATTATTGATGTTAAACTGATGACTGCCAATAGCAAGTTTCGTCTTTTTCTTGGAATTCTAATTGAGGGAATCAGTGATTTATGTATTTATGTCATAATCTTATGAATTAAAGGATGTTTTTTATGCAATTGTCGTATCATAGGAAGTAAATTTTGTAGATTTGATCGTCTAATTATCGCTATCAATCTCTTCAGTTTTTTATGTATTATCACTTCTCAATTAATCCTCTTATTCCTTTTACTCTTTTGCTTTGATATCCCTATTTAAGTTTTATATGTCTTAGATATTCCTATCTTCATCCATATTCACTGTCTCTTATGAATCACTATTGAGGGCCTCTTATTTTATGAGAATTTCTTGGGAAGAGATTTTCTCTTTATTTTTCTCACTTTCAGGTTATCGATTAATGGTTCTTGATAAAATTTTCAATTAACTCAAATCGTTTAATTTCTTTTTCTTAAATATTCTTTCCTTAGTAAAGGGTATTATTGCTCTTTTCCTTGAATTTTCTTCTTCAGTCTTTATGGTTTTTATGGTTTATTTTTGATGCTAATTATTCCCCCTTTTACTATCCTAATTTAGTTAACCCTCTTTCCTTTGATAGTTGGTCTATAAATTATATTGTGCAATTTCCATTTTTGTAAATTTTCGTAGACTTTATTCCACCCACATATAGTCAATTATCGATAAGTAGATCATTCTTTATTTGAGGGCTTCTCGGATAAAGCCAATATCTGTTCGTTTGTCAATTAATATGTATTTTACATTTTTATTTATTAAATTCTAGTTAAACTATATGATTTTGCCACCCTGAGAGTATATTCCTTTGGCCAGCTGCACTAATTTATCGGGAGAAGGGTCATTTATGGGGTCAAGGAGGGGAAAACAAAAAGTTGTTTTTGAAAATAAACCCTATCGACTTGAGTTTTATCTTTTTTAGGATTTTAAAGATATGCCATTCTCTTCCTAAAATTTCATATATCTCTGAGCCCTTTCTTTGTGCCGAGGTAGTTCAACAACAGGTTTAGTGCCCTTGAGTTCCCTCAGTTCAGCTATAAGACTCTCAGTTTTCAATTGCTCCATTTCTCAAATTGCTTATCTGAATGAGCTTTTAATATCTACTTATCTTAATACACATTTATATATATATTCTTTTCAGATGACTTTTTTGATGTTTGATCAGCAGAATATGAAATATGTTTTTTGTCTTTTATTATTAATTCAAATGAGCTATCAGAATGCTTATAAAAAGAGGGGAATTTTCTTCAAATCCCTTCCGCCCTATACGGAGATGCCAAATCGATAAATAATAACAAATGTGCCAGATCATTAGGTTGCCAACAATTCAATCAAAACTTCTAAATACACCGCTTACGATTTTGTACCTCTAAACTTAATTGTCCAATTTTCAAAATTGCCCAACATATACTTTCTCATAATTGGAATTATGCAGATGATACCTCAAATAACCATTTCTGGAGGCTTTCCAGTTATCTTTATACCTCTTAGCTTTGTCGTGGGAGTTTCAGCCATCAAAGATATTTACTAAGATCTCAAGCGTAAAAAATCCGATCAGTAGATAAACTTAAGTAAAGGGCATAGATTGGGAAGTAATGGATTTGAAGACACAACGTGGGAGAATCTAAAAATTGGAGATATAATCATGGTGCATCAAAATTAACAAGTTCCTGCCGATATAATTTTACTGCAAAGTTCAGAGGAGAAGCTAAACTGCTTTATCTAAACCAAAAACTTAGACGGAGAGACGAATCTAAAATATAAACAAGTAAAATACGATATCGGTAAAGAGTTAAGATATATGGTGGGTGATCAAATAGGGCAACTGTGGGAACTTCGATATCAATTTAAATACTAAAAACCAAATCCCTTTATTTACTCTTTTACTGGATCTTATAATTGTATTCCACTTGATAACAACAACGTTATTCTGAGGGGATGCTCGCTCAAAATAACTCAATGGGTAACGGGATTAGTTATCTATACGGGAGTCGATAGCAAGATCATGCTCAACAGCAACAAGTCAAGACAAAAGAAATCGAGGCTTTAGTTTAGGATGGGACTGATAGTTATAGGCATCTTCTTCATACAAATGATTCTTACTTTAAGTAGCGCTCTTATTTCAACTTTTTCTACACCCAAAATACCTATTGGTTATTTATAGATCTTTTCGATCTCAAAAACATTGTTCATTCGATGGGGCAGTTGGATTTTGCTCTTTACCAATTTTGTGCCTATATCTCTGATTGTTACTCTGGAAATGGTAAAATACATTCAAGGAACACGTATTACATAATCTCTTTATATAACTAATGAACCAGCAGAGGTAAAAGTGCAAACAAGTAGTCTAAATTAAGAGCTGGGCCAAATTGAACATGTATTTTCTGACAAAACAGGCACTTTAACTCGAAATTACATGAGTTTTAAATATATGGTGATTGGAGAAAAGACATATGGCTATGATAACATGAAGATTCCCGTTCCTAAAGACATCACCAATGTAGATTTCCATGATCAATAATTTATGCGATTGGTTAGGACAAATAATAAATTGTAGGAATCAGCATAAATATACGATATGCTAATTGCTTTTGGATTGTGCCATAATGTGATAATCGAATAGGATTAAAAAGGTAATAAAAGATTCAATGCATCATCTCCTGACGAATTAGCCTTCATTAACATGGCTAAATACTGCGGGTGGGAATATATTGGAGTGAATAGCTAAAATTAGCTTTGCATAAAGACATAGCAAGGCCTCATTAAATATAAGATATTACATTTGATCGAATTCAATAGTGACCGTAAACGCATGTCTGTCATTTTATAAAAAGACTAAAGAATCTTTGTCTATTGTAAAGGAGCTGATAACATTATACTCAAGCGATTGAAAACTCAGGATACTAAGCGATGCAAATTAATTAATTAGCGGATTGGATAGTGGAGCCAGGAAGGACTCAGAACTTTATTGTTTGCTAAAAGATAGATTTACAAAAAGGATTATGAAAAGTGGGCCAAGATGTATGCAAGCTCACTATCTAAGCTCGAAAAAATAGAAAAGATAGAAAAGACAAAACTTAAAAAGCAAATATAGAGAAAAATCAGTAAAATTTAGTAGACTGAAAGTCGCCAATCAATGTTAAATATGTAAGGAGTTGCCAAGCTTATTATAGAGGATGAATCACTTCCAGCTTAAGTGTTATCTGAATCATCTCCTTAAATAATCTTGCATCGAATCCTCAATGACAACTCAATGTTGACTGAAAATCAGAAAATATTCATGGAAAAATATCTTGATTAATTAAGCGAATAATGCAAAAGCACTTCAGCCGAGATTTAAGATATTCTCGAAAGATAATTTGAGCTAATAGGTGCAACAGCTATAGAGGACCAGCTGCAAGACAATGTAAAAGAAGCAATTGAAATGATCAGAAAAGCTGGAATAAAGGTTTGGATGTTAACTGGTGATAAAAAAGAAACAGCTATTAACATCGGCATCTCTTGTGGATTGGTTTCACCAGATATGGCAGTTGTCACATGGACAAATACTTTAGAGTAAACTTTAGCCGCACGTTAGGAGTTTCCATAAGATAGAGAGTGTTGCTTGGTCGCTACTGGTTAAGATCTTCTCCATCCCCTTAACTAGAAAATTTTACTAAAATTGGTGAATGGATGTAAAGCTGTAATTTGTTGTAGAGTTACCCCAAAGCAGAAACAAGACATGGTGTGGCTTATGCGGAAGAACAAATGTACAACTTTGGCTATTGGCGATGGAGCTAATGATGTAAACATGATTAATACTGCTCATGTAGGAGTGGGAATAAAAGGAGTCTAGGGAGCTCAAGCTGCCCTTTGCTCAGATTACGCTATTTCCTAGTTTCAGATACTTAGATAGCTCCTTCTCTATCATGGCCGAGAGTGCTATAGAAAGAATTCGCAACTAATCCTATTTAATTTCTATAAAAACCTAATTTTAGTGCTACCTCAGCTTTGGTATGGTTTTAACAATCAATTTTCAAGTGCAACCATCTATGATCCATGGATTTATCAGCTTTATAATGTAGTGTTCACTTCCTTTCCCATCATTATCTACGCTGTTTTCGATTAATAACATTCTGTTTATAAATCTCTCAAAGACCCCCAACTCTATCATGTTGGTTTAAATAACTAACTTTTTAGTCTGAGAGCAATTCTTTTTTGGTTTATTAGTCCAGTGGTTTACGCCTTTTTACTGAATTATATAATCTATGCTGTTTTGCAGCAGTCAATGGATGGAAATGGCTTTATGATGGATTTACTCAGTTGTGGAATGACTATATTCGTATCTTGTGTTATTATTTCTAATTTTAAAGTTTTAGTTTTGGCATATGGTTCTTCAATTGGCTTAGTATTCACAATTATTGCTGGAATTACACTATTTTATGTTTGCTCATGGGTGGAAGAGAAATTATTTCCCTTTGGAGATATGACAAATGTACTACACGTACAAGTTATAAGCACATCATATTGGGGTAGCATTATTGCATCTGTCTCTTTAGTTATGCTACTCTAAATAATCTCCAATCGCTATGGCCGACTTATAGAAAGATAGCTGATAAAATAAACAAAGCTAAACGACATTTAGCTGCCTCTGCTGAGCAAAGCAATTGAAATTGATTGATTGAAGTATATAATCATTATTGAGTAAATATTTCTATTAACTCTATCATGATTTATCTATGTTAAATATGCTAATGTGATATTTGCTGCTATTTAAAAATAATTTTAAAAATGAATTATATTGTTATTATTTATATTGATTAATTAATTAGTCGCGTAATTTCTTGAAAGCAAAGAGGTAATTTATTTTAATTAATTAATGACTTTATAGAATAATTGCCTATTCTATTCGCTCATTAATTGGGGGTACGCCCCCTCTTTTCTTCCTCTTATTATTAGCTTAGATGTCAACCTCGCATATACCCTTCATCATTAACCTTGAAAAACATCCTGAGGGATATGTATTTCATTCCTTAGAGGACACCATTCCCGGTAGTAACAAACCCAAGAAGGCCAAACTACTACAGCCCAAACCCACTCAGTCAAAAGCTACCAATCGACTTATAAAATAGATTGGATTAATAGGAGAAATACCGCCAATAATCCCAGAATAAAATAATCCTGCCTTTGAGCAAGTCAATAATCAAGAAGAAATTCTTAAACATGAGCTTTAAGCCCAACAAGAAGAATAGTAAATTGACTGTGAGGTAAAACGTCAATCTTCAAATCCATAAAGTCCAGCAACATGGTTTTCACCCAAAGAAATTCATGCTAAAGAAAAGGAGCATTTTGAAGAATATTTTACTGGAAAGACATATAAAACACCTTAATTGTATCAGTGCTATCGTAATTTTATGGTTTAGGCTTATTAAAAAAATGCAAAAAGATATCTTACATTTGTTGCCTGTCGGAGAGTGCTTCGCGGAGACGTCAACAGTTTATTAAAAATTTATAATTTTTTGTTAAAAGAGGGGGTAATAAACTACTGTTTGTTCTATGAAGGAAACTACACTTTCAAGTGTTCAAGCGTGAATAAAGACGCCTAAATGAGTAAAAAGCCTCAATTAAGTATAAAGAAAATGCCTTAGACAGCAGAAATATAATAAGGAGAAGAAATTGACACTGATAACTTGACTGTGACTGTTATCAACAAAAACTTTTCCAGAACATTTAGAGTGTATTGCTCGAGATGTAAATTAATATGTGGCATTGTATGGTTTGCTTGTAATCAAGAAGAAGAGAGACAGAAAAATCTCTGTTTTGACTGCTACAATAGCTTATCTCGTGAGGAGTTGATTGGATATACCAAAGTTGATATTTTAAAAAAGATGGAAACGGCCAAAGATGGTAAATTGATAAGTAAAACTAGCTGGGGTTTGGATGACAATATAAAATTACTTGATTTTATGAGCAGCAATCATAATAAAAGCTGGGTGTAGCTTGCAAGTCAATTCTAAGGCAAGAAATCTCTTTAAGATATTATAGTACAATTCATGCAATTTCCCATAACAAATTTTGATCCTAATTAATACGTCAAGGAGTTAAAGCATCAATAGATCAAAGACAGGCAATAATAGCAAGTAGATTATCAATTATTTAGGTTAACATGCTGCAAGATTTGTATTAAAGTTCTATTTATGCCAGTCAACCTAAACTCAAGATGGAGGAATGTGAGGAGCTAAAGATAGAATCTCCGCCAACACAAAAATTCTTTGCTTTTACTGACCTTGTCCTTGGTAAATTTATTAACAAAATTAAACAGCTTAATAAGTTATAAAACGTGCTCGAGTAAACTAATTTAAATATCAATGAACAGATTCTGTGCAATCGAATTAGACTATGCAAAGCCAATGAAGCGGCAATCGAGGTGGATGAAGATGACGTTGAAAATATCGATGAGTGATGCTGCATAAAGGATATTAATTCTATATCAAGAGTAATAGGGGTTGGGGTTGGGGTTGGGGTTGGGGTTGGGGTTGGGGTTGGGGTTGGGGTTGGGGTTGGGGTTG
>Ga0302280_1000609_pt1 | contig 31699 bp, 27 predicted proteins | sample III_Fen_E1_1_FD_198771 | JGI IMG/M metagenome (GOLD analysis project Ga0302280, IMG submission 198771) | Peat permafrost microbial communities from Stordalen Mire near Abisko, Sweden - III_Fen_E1_1 | ecosystem: Environmental > Terrestrial > Soil > Wetlands > Permafrost | place: Sweden: Abisko... | reverse complement strand
ATTCTGAAAATATGCCATGGTACCGGGGTGCAAGCCTTTTAGATACACTGGAAACCATCCACATCGGGAGCGACTACAATCATTTGGATGCACGTTTCCCGGTGCAGACCATTATTCGCCCTCATGCAAACGAATACCATGACTATCGGGGTTATGCCGGAAGGATTGCCGGCGGAATTTTCCGGCCTGGGGACAATATAACTGTTCTTCCCTCTGGATTCACCTCTAAAATAAAATCAATAGACACTTTTGCCGGCCCGGTAGAAGAAGCTTTCCCGCCAATGTCGGTTTCTATGAGGTTGGAAGATGATATTGACGTTAGCCGCGGCGATATGATCGTTAAAAATAATAATCAGCCTGAAGTGGGGCAGGATATTGACGCGGTTTTGTGCTGGATGTCTGCGAAGGGGCCCAGGCCGGGTGCCAAATATTATTTAAAAAGTACGACAAATGAAGTGATGGCCATGATTAAAGAGGTTATCTATAAAATCGATATCAATACAATGCAACGGCTCGAAGAAGATAAAGAAATAAAAATGAATGATATGGCGCGGGTAAAAATGCGGACTACCCAACCACTTATTTATGATGAATACCGGCGCAATCGCATTACTGGTTCACTGATACTTGTAGATGAATACACCAATGAAACTGTGGCGGCAGGAACCATACGTGCCTGATCATAAAAAGAAATTGACGTACCGAATGCTTAAAGTAAATCAAAGATCATTTCGACAAATGGCCGTAAAAAAGTGCATTAATTTAGTAAAAGTATGTTTTTGTTGCAGATTGGAAACACGCGTTGCAGGAAAAATTTTAATAATGGGCATTTCATCGTTTTCCAATCATTTTTGCACGACAATTTAGGAGACCTAATTCTAAAATTCATAATTTTTTAATATAACCCTATATTTTTTAACAATTAGGTATATTTTGGCCCCAATAATTAAAAAAAAAATTTTCCGTCGTAATAAAACACATTTTGTTATATTGCACCTGTATTTTATCTGCTATTTAAAACTCTATTAAAATATGTACATGAGGAAATCTTTAACTAAGAGACTTTTTTTATTTGCTCCGCTGCTCTACCTGTCACTGACGATAATTTCATGTAACACTACAAAAAAAATCAAATATTTTCAGGATATCCCGGATTCCGGAAGATTGAAGACAATTATTGGCGCAAATTACCTGGAGCCAACTATTCAGGTAGATGATATTCTAACAATCTTAGTTGAGACCGTTGACCCGACAGCGACTTCCATGATTAATTCGGGGAATATATCTGCCGCAAGCAGCCAGCTTTCATCAATGGGTTCGGGAACAGGTGCCCTTCCTTTGGGCGGCACATCCGGTGGATATTTGGTTGATAAATCTGGATATGTCAATATTCCTGTATTGGGAAAGATCAAACTTTTAGGGTTAACAACTTCCCAGGCAAGAGATATGCTAGATTCAATTGCTTTTAAATATTATAAGGATGCGGCCATAATTGTGCGGTTTGCCAATTTTAAAGTTAGCGTCACCGGCGAAGTAAACAGGCCCGGAATATATGTTATGCCTAACGAAAAAGTTTCGGTACTTGATGCCTTATCAATGGCAGGAGATTTAACTATATTCGGAAAAAGAGAGAATGTGCTTCTGATCAGAGATAACCTGGATGGTACAAAAACCCCCTATCGCATTAATTTAAAAAGGAGTGATTTTATTTCCTCCCCGTATTATTATCTGCGTCAAAACGACGTTATTTATGTTGAACCAAATAAAGCCAAAGCAGCCGTTACTGATGCTAACCAGGCAAGAACATATACCATTGCTGCTGCTGCCTTATCCCTTTTGATAATCATAGCGACAAGGATAAAATACTAAGATAAAATTATAAGAACGTTTATGAATGATCAATCTATCAATAATAATAATACAAACCCAGTTGATGATGTTATAGATTTTAAAGCCTGGTTTTCAAAGTTTGTAAATAACTGGGCTTTCTTTTTAATAAGTGTAGTTGTATTCTCCTGTTTGGCATTTCTTTTTATGACCTATGTCCCACCCAGCTATAACATCACTAGTAAGGTATTGGTCGATCAGGAAAATAGTTCGAGTCAATCCGCCGGAGGCGGAGCTGCTACCCTCGGGATAGATTTTTCCAGTATTTTCGGTTTGCCAAGTAATGCAGAAAATGAGGTTGACATTCTGCAATCAAGAAATTTGATGTATACGGTCATCAATAAAATGAAGCTTAATGTTACTGTTTACAGCGTGCAGGCATTCAATGTTACCTCCGAGTTATTTAATGAAGCCCCTTTTGACGTTGATGTAAAGTATAGGGTTAAGGTGGATTCAATTATCACCAGGAAATATTATGTCAAATTTTTAACTGCAGATCAATATGAAATTACCAATAGCTCGGAAGATGTTGATTTGAAAGTAAAGTTTGGTGACTCAATTAAGCTTGAACAATTCAAAATCGTTTTAAATAAAAAGCCTGGTGCTAAAATCGTGCCGGGTCTGGAATATAAAATAAAAATTCAGCCGCCGGGTGATAAATACGATGAATTGTCCAAAAGCTATGATGTGGAGTTATCTGATAAGCAAAGTACTACAATAGATCTAACGCTTCCATATTCAAGTCCCGAAAAGGGGGAGGCCATTCTGCAAACCTTAATGAACGTCTATATAAAGAATAATTTAGATAATAAGGTTCAAATAGCGGACAGCACGATTAAATTCATTGACGGAAGGTTAGACAGCGTTTTCCTGGAACTAAAAAACGTTGAAGATAAATTGCAGGATTTTCAGAAGAAAAACAACTTTGCAGACCCAACCGATCAATCAAAAGCATTGGTTACTGAAGCGGCAGCTTATTATGATAAGCTTAATACAATAGATGTGCAGCTTGCAATTGTTAATGATTTAGAAAAGTATATAAAGAATTCAAATAATAAAACGATCATACCAAATACTTTATCAGTACAGGACCCTGTTTTTGCAGCAACAATTGAGCAGTATAATCAATTGTTGGTCGATAGGGGAAAACTGGAATTGTCGTACAAGGCAGATAACCCGGTGCTGAAAAATACAAACGATCAGATAGAAAGCGCCAGGGCTAACTTAGAAAAAAGCTTTTATATTTATAAAAATGGCTTGTTAACAAGCAGGACTCAACTAGTTAATCAAAATAAATTTTTTGACACTCAACTGAAATCGGCGCCTGCCACCGAAAGGATATTCCTTGATTATACCAGGACACAAAATTTGCAACAAACGCTGTATTTATACTTATTGCAAAAGAAGGAGGAGACCGAAATATCAAAAACTTCTACGGTTTCTGATTCAAGAGTTATTGACCCGGCTAAAAGTGATTACAAACCTTCGTTCCCGAAGCCGGCGATTATATATGTGGCCGGATTATTTCTGGGAATGCTTTTTCCGATGGGCTTTTTGTTTTTTAAAGAGTCCTTTAACATCCGGATAATTTCTAAACAGGATGTCGAAAAAGAAACGCCGCTTCCTATTGTAGGTGAAATAGGAAATAATATCGAAGGTAATAGCATGGTGGTTGATAAAAACTCCAGGTCAATTCTTTCGGAGCAATTCAGGTCTTTGCGAACGAATCTTTACTATATACCGCATGCATCTCAATCACAGGTGATTTTAATTACATCAAGCATGAGTGGTGAAGGTAAGTCATTTATCAGTTTGAACTTGGGGAGTGCACTTGCCATAAGCGGGAAAAAAGTTGTCTATTTGGAATTGGATTTGCGTAAACCTAAGCTGTCCGCTCAATTGCAAATTGATCGTAGTTTTGGATTTACAAACTATATAGTATCTGATGAGGTTGCTATTGATGAGGTTTTAAAACCAGTTTCGGGTTATGACAATTGTTATATTATTCCTTCCGGTCCAACTCCTCCAAATCCTGCTGAATTGCTATTAAACGATAAATTAAATGAATTAATAGCGGAACTAAGAGAGCGGTTTGATTATCTTATAATTGATAGTCCGCCGGTTGGTATTATCTCAGACGCATTGATTCTTGAAAAATATGCAGATATGGTATTATATGTTGTACGTCAACGTTATACATTTAAATCACAACTGGGAATACTAAATGAACTTGTTGTAAGCAAAAAGCTTAAGCGCGCATATTTAGTTATAAATGATATAAAATCGGTTAAAGGCGGGTATTATGGCTACGGCTATGGTTATGGCTATGGTTATGGCTATGGCTATGGTTATGGCTATACTAATGAACCGGTTAAGAAAAAAGGATTTCTTGGAAGACTATTAAGAAAATGAGTTTACTTTAATTTACAGTGAATTTATTTAGATCTGATAACTTGTTTGTTACTTATGAAATCCGTTGCTGTTATACCCCTGAGAAAGGGGTCAAAAGGAATACCCGGCAAGAACAAAAAAAAGTTACTTGGCCGACCCTTATATCAATGGGTTTTAGGAGAAGCTATTGAAAGCAATTTAGATGAGATATACGTTTTTACCGACGATGAACAAATAATAGAAAGGATAAACAGTGATTATTCATGGGCTGTTAAAGTAAAGGCTTTTGAAAGAAGTGCTATTTCCGCTACTGATAGTGCTTCAACTGAGTTTGGATTACTCGAGCTGGCGCAAAGCATAAACTTTAATTTCGATATTTATTGTTTATTACAAGCAACGGCGCCCTTAACAACAAAGCACGATATAAACAATGTGCTTAAAAAAATTAGCAACGACGGCTACGATTCAGCATTGACCGTTGTCGATTCAAAAAGATTTTTATGGTCAATTGATGGTGCAAGCCTTAACTATGACTATCTCAACAGACCGAGGCGACAAGATTTTGAAGGGCTGTTAATAGAAAACGGTGCAGTGTATGCAATAAAAAAAAGTTTGTATAAGGAAATAAATAATCGGCTGGGCGGTAATATAGGTATTGTAAAAATGAATGAAGATTCAATGATTGAAATTGACGAGATTTCTGATTGGATCATTTGTGAACAGTTGTTGATCAAATTGCTCAAAAAGAACAAGCGTTATTGCGGAAACATAAAAGCTATTGTTTTAGATGTGGATGGTGTTTTCACTAATGGAAATGTATGGGTATCTGAACATGGCGAATTAGCTAAATCATTTAGCATAAGGGATGGAATGGGTCTGGAAATAGCCAGGGAAAGCGGGATAGAGATTATTGTGATTACGTCGGAAAATAGTGCTATAGTTGACCAGCGAATAAAGAAATTGAAAATAAACCACTATTACAAGGGTGTAAAAGATAAATTTTCAGTTTTGAACATGATATGTAAAAAGTTAAACATCGAAAGACATGAACTTGCTTATATGGGGGACGATGTAAACGATTTAGCCAATATATTGAGTGTTGGTTGGGGCATGGTTCCATATGATGCGGTAGATCAGTTAAAGTATAATGCTGACTTAATTTTGCATAGCAATGGCGGCGATAAAGCCATTAGAGAAGGAATTGAAATGGTAATAAAATTAAACGAAAGAGATAAAGGATCATGAAAAACGCAAAAGTAATAGCTGAAATAGGATGCAATCACAAAGGAGACATGGAGATTGCTAAAGAACTTATTAAGATAGCCAAAATTTTTTGTAATGCTGACGTTGTTAAATTTCAAAAAAGAAATAACAGGGAATTACTGACGGAAGAGCAGTACAATGCACCGCACCCCAACCCGGCTAATGCATACGGAGATACCTACGGAGCTCATCGTGAATTTTTAGAATTTAATGTTGATCAGCATGCCGAGTTAAAGAAGTTTTGTGAAGATTTAAATATTGTTTATTCGACTTCGGTATGGGATTTAACCTCTGCAAAAGAAATAGCATCTTTAAAACCGCAATTAATTAAAATACCATCGGCTTGTAATAACAACTATGCGATGCTTGGATGGCTGTGCGATAATTTTGAGGGGGAAGTCCATGTTTCTACAGGTATGACCACCAAAGATGAAATAGGTGACTTAGTAGACTTTTTTATCACCAAAGGAAAAAATAAGAATTTAGTAATATACAACTGTACTTCGGGATATCCAGTGCCTTTTGAAGATGTTTGTTTACTAGATATACTTACATTGACGGAGAAATATGGCGATAAGGTTAAAGCTATTGGATTTTCAGGCCATCATTTGGGCATTGCTGTTGATATGGCTGCGCTTACCTTAGGGGCCGAATGGATAGAAAGGCATTATACGCTGGACAGGACCTGGAAAGGGACAGATCATGCTGCATCGTTGGAGCCGGATGGTTTAAGGAGACTTGTGCGCGATTTACATGCTGTTAGCAAAGCATTAACTTATAAGAGTAAAGACGTTTTGGATATTGAAGAAGTACAACGGGCAAAGCTAAAATACAAAAAGGTATAGTCGAAGTTCTATCCAGATAATTACCAACCAGGAAGCATGAAACATATTCTATTTATTGGCGATTTTATACCGGCTCAGAATTACGGATCAATAGCAACTACCGAAACATTAAAAAAACTTGTTTCGAGTGTTTCTAAAGACGCTGAAATTCGATATATTGACGTGAGAAGCTATGGAAAACCAACTCCCGTTGGAGGTTTTTTACCTTTTGGTGTTCCCGAGAAAAGTTTATTTGGTTTTATTAAGAGATTACTGCCGCCCACTGCTATTCCGTTAATGCGTTCGTGGAATAAAAAGCTAAAGAAAAATCTAGGTATCAAAACATCATTTTTACCCTATAGATATTCTCTTTTCGAAGAATATTATGATAAAATGCAGCAGGGTGAAATTCTTCGATATGAAAAGGAATTATTAGAGTGGGCTGACATTGTTTTGGTTAACGGGGAGGGAACAATTGTTAACGGGACAGACAAAGATGGCAAATACTCAGTTGGGGGACTGTATACATTTTATTTATCGTGGCTTGCCAAAGTGAAATATAATAAACCAACGTGTTTAGTAAATCATACTGTTGATCCTGCAAATAATGATGCGTATGAGATTATTGAAAATCTATACCCTAAGCTTGATTATGTTTGCGTTCGGGAACCACTTTCATTAATTAAATTAAAAGAACATGGTATAACTAATGCTTCCTTTGTACCCGATTCCTTGTTTTCGTATGTTCCGGTAAAAGATTGGAAACCAACCGCGGAATTATTAAAGCAAATAGATTTTTCTAAACCATATATTTTGGTAGGAGATTCCGCTGGAATTTGGAAAAATCCATATCTCCCTGTTGTTAAATGGGATGTTGTTGAAGTGTTTTCTGATTTGATCACTCAACTACAAAAAGTTGTACCCCAGGTTGTATTTGTAGATGGTTTTAATGGATGGAGTAAAGACATTAACAAAGTGATTAAAAAATTTGATCTTGGATATGTAAATTTAAAAAATTGCACCTATCATGATCTGTTTTATGTTTTAAAGGGCGCTGAAATTTTCATTTCAGGCCGTTGGCATAATTCGATTTTATCGGCCGTTGCTAACACTCCGATACTTCTTTGGGGATCAGATAGCCATAAAACACGTGCTTTGTATACAATTTTAGAATATCCATACCAATTCTTCGCTATTAATTCCTTCCCAATTCATACTGAAGACATGGCTGCCTGTGCAAAAAAAATCATCGAAGAAAAAGATGCGGTAAAGAAATCTCTGAAAGAAAAAGTAGATCAATATGCTCCACTTACATCAGGCAACGTGAAGTTTTTAAAAGAAGTATTGTAAGAATTTTTCTTGCAATAAATAATTCAAATTCCACATTTACATTATTTTGTGCTAAACCACACGGTGTATTCAATGGGTCTCAATTAATGCAGCAAATCTGCATGTAAAACAATCAAAAGGATTAATGAAAGTTGTTGAAGTAATACGGAACAAATTCAAAAAAAAAGGAAAACCTGTTGATAACCTCTTTATTCATACCGTGTTTAATTATATGGATAAGGCAGTTAACCTGCTGTCACCAATACTCGTGATAAGGATATTGCATAATCAGTTGTTGTATAATAAAATAGAGTATGTGTTATCATCATCAATCATTTTATCTGTTTTGGTCGATTTCGGTCTAAGCTCCTATTACTTTTACGGATACAGGCAAAGCGAAGATAAAAAGGAATTCATACATTCTATTGAGCGCTGTTTTCTACTGTTATTTACCCTGCAGGCAATTTTCGTATTTGGTTCTGTTGGCATGTACTTTATTTTGCGCACTCCGGCATTAATTGTTTATACCTGTATTCTCATCCGGACCTTATTTCTGTCCTACACAAATTTTAAGTTCAATACTTACCGGGCGATAGACCAACCCAGCAAAATATTTTATATTACTATACCCGTAAATTTAATTTCGTTTGCCTTATTCTACATGGCATATATGCATTTTTCAAAACTGGTCATCTATTATTTTATAGGGCTGGCTGGATTTGAACTTATTTATATCGTCTACTCGTTTACTAAATATTCCGATCTGCGGATAAAACAATTTTGGCCGCTTCTTAAAACATCCATATTATTTGCATGGCCATTAATGATAAATGTTTTTTTGCTTAACGTTATAATTAATTATGGTAAAATATACGCCTACAAGCATTTTACGCCCGATGAAATGACGACACTGGCATTAATGCAAAGGTTTATGTTTATCCTTCAGCTATCTCATACTGCAGCGGCCTCGTTTTTTTTGAAAAAGATCTTCGAAAAAAAGAGCATTACGCTTGATTACAAAGTGTTAAAAAGCTATAGTTCAAGTATGGTGACTTCAGTAATACTTATTGCTGGCTGTATATATATCAATAATGCATTTCATGTAACTAAATCACTGCCCTTTAACAGCACTTTTTGGCTGTTAGTAATATTCTTTTTATTTTACTGTTACGGGGCTTATTTCAGTACTTATTTTACGCTTTTGAATAGAAATAATACCCGTATGGTAATTTCCATGGTTACAGTTGCAATTTATATGGCTTGTATGTACATATTAAAACCGGGCAATCTAACCCAGCTAATCTGGTTAATGATGGTTACAATGGGTCTGAATTTGGCTTACGCGCTATACTTTTTATATAAAAATAATGTATTAAAGTATAGCCTGGTATAATGCTTTTTTAAATTTGTGCATGAGTTGAATAATTATGATTTTTTTTGGAAGGGACTAGTTAAATGAAAATTGTTAAAAAAATTATTGCAACATTAATATCGGTGCTACCATTCAATAAAGTAAGGATATTTTTTTACCGAACCTTACTTGGCTATAAGATATCCTATGACTCGAAAATTGGCCCATTTAACCAGATTTTTGTTATGGAATGTGAAATAAGCGGACCGCGAATAGGGAAGTTTAACAAGTTTAGCTGCAGGAAATTAGTAATTGGCCAGAAAACTACAGTCGGTAATTTTAATCGGATCACTTATATGCAGCAGGTAATTATTGGAAGTACCAATAAAATTAAAAATAACAATTCGATTATCGGAACCGCAGCCTCGTCGCCGTTCAAACATAATGAGGTGTTTATTATGGGAAATGGATGCACGCTGGGAAGCAGTAACCATTTTGATTGCGCAGACAGTGTCACTATTGGCTCAGATGTAATTATCGGGGGTAAGGACAGTCAGTTTTGGACACATGGCTTTACCAACGACAGGGTAACGCTTCAGGGGCCTATAGTTATAGAGGGTAATACCTATATCGGCTCCCGTTGCCTTTTTATGCCGTCCATAAGAATATGCACAGATAATGTAATTGCGGCGGGTACCACGGTTTCCAAAAGTATATCAGAACCTGGGGTCTATGTTTCCTCAAAATTATTGCGGATAAGCGATTTAAAAAAATTGTATGATTCTCCGGATCTAACTGTATTTAATAATAGAAGATACCTAAGAACGGGCGTTTAATTATTATGAAGAACATTTGTTTTATAACTAATTTTAAAAAGACATTTTTTTTCGAGGCCATCGCAAAGGACCTGAAGAAGAGGGACGTTGACGTTTTTTGGATAGTTTTAAATAAAAAATTGTATACCTATCTTTTAGGCTGCGGTTATACTTCCGACAAATTGATCTTGATTAATAAAGAGTTTATTAATAAACAAGCCGAACCCATTGGAGAGTATAAATTAACTGAACTAATATGCAAGGATAGGGTGTTGAAATACTACAAAACGTGGCCGTATAATTTTTTAAAATATATACAACAACCAATAGTCGATTTTTTGAAAAACAACCAAATACAGTTTGTTTTTGGTGAAATGACATATGCGCATGAAATTCTGATCTACAGAATGATTAAGGATACCAATAACAGGTTGAACTGCGTGTTTTTAAATCCAATGAATGTACGTATGCCTTCGGACAGGTTTACTTTTTTGGCAGACGAGTTTCAAAGCTCAATTTATGAGAAAATAAATAATAGCACTGATGTTTCTGAGAGAAGACTAAGTGTGGAAAGGACTCCCGAGTCAATTAAAGTGGAGAAACTTGTAAATAAAGCGTTAAAGTTCCAAAGTAAATTAAAAAGATTAGTAAGATTTTTTACAATGGAAAACCTGGAAAAGGATGACCCTTCACTTTCACCAACCGATTTTCTTAGCCGGCTAAAAAAAGGCTCGATTGAAGAGTTCAACAGGGTAACCTATTTTTTTATAAAAACAGACAAGCTGGAAGTACTGGACGATAAAAAATTTGTAATTTACGCTCTGCACAAGCAGCCGGAAGCTTCAATTGATGTTGTTGGACGGTATTATGATGATCAATATCAAAATATTTTCAATATATGGAGGTTCATTCCGGATAACTGGCATCTTGTTGTTAAAGAACACAATAATGCTATTGGTGACCGGGGGTATAAGTTTTTTAAAAGAATAAAAAAATTGAGGAACTTGATTTTAATTAATGAAAACGAGAACTCACATAGATTGATCGAAAAATCGCAGGCAATTTTTTCGGTTTCGGGATCAATTGCCTATGAGGCGGCTTTAATGGAAAAACCAGCTTTTCTATTTTCCAATATTTTCTTTGAAAATATGCCTTTTTGCAAAAAAATATCGCTTGAAGATATTAGGAACGCCGCGAATATTTATGAACTGGTACAAAGCCTGGACACCAATAAGTCTTTAAGTGATTTTAAAGACTTCATTTATACAAAGAGTTTTAAGGGATTGATTGGTGATCCGCTAACTAACGCTGATACCATGAAAACAGCTAATATTGATCTTATTGCCAGCGCATTTGATAGTGTGATAAATAGTTGACAATTATATTATATTGGTATATTGTATCATCTCATTTTAAACAAAATCAACATCAAAAATTAATGGACATCACCCTGTATGCTATATGAAATCTAGTACTATTAAGATAGGGGCTATTTTACTTTTTTTCTTTGCCAATAATATCGGGTTGCCTTCCGCTTTACAATACACCACGCTTTTATCCCCATTGCTGTTTTTTTATACATTTGGTGATTTCTGGAAATCTTATGTTGTAGGCGTTGTTATTTATTTGATACTGTTTATTCTTCACTATATGGGTGGAGTGACAGCGTGGCCTGAATATTTTCGATCAAGTGCGTTGCATTTTACGGTGCTGATAATATGCGTTGCATTTTTTAAAACGTTAAAAAAAGATCCCGAAATACTATACAAGGCGTTTGATAATGCAGTAGCTATTAATTTTGTATTAACGCTACTAGCGGTAATATTGTTATTAAGTGGTAATCAATCTTTAATGTGGGATTCAGCCACCAGATCCGGCGCTTTTGCCAATTTGCCCAGATTAAAGATGCTTACTTATGAGCCTTCTTATTACTCAACATTAATGGCGCCAATATTTCTTTATTTTTTTGTGCGATGGACGGAAAACACACGTGGCAGCAATTTTTTCCCGTTATGTTTAATAGTTTTATCCTTGTGTTTATCCTTGTCGGTAGGAGTTATTTTTGCACTATTTTTCAGCATAGTGATTTCGAATATATTAGCATTAAAAAGAAGAACAATTATAATATTTTCCGTGTCAGGAATATTTTTATTTCTAGCTGTAGTATTCTTTGTCACCTTTGATCCGTCAAGTCCACTGGTTTTAAGAATAATAAACATTTTAGCGGGTACTGATGTTTCCGGCAATGCACGACTAGTTGATAGTTGGACAATAGCTGTCCAAATATTACAAAAGCATCATAGTTACCTGACCGGGGTTGGCTGGGGGCAGATAAAAATTGTTGGGCACGATATCATTGGAAGTTTTTATAATTACAGCGATAATGTCGATTATAATACACACTACAGTGATAGTGGTCCGATGCAGGCGCCAACTTATGATATACCAAACTTTACTTGCGAACTTTTAGCTACAAACGGTATTTTAGGAGTGGCGGCATATTTGATCGCGCAAATATATTTATACAGAGCCACGAACGTAAGACGGTCAATTTACCGCAAATATATTTTTTGGTTTATATTCATTTACCAGTTTACCGGAAGCTATTCTACAAGTGTAGTGCATTATGCACTATTGGTTATTGCATTTTATAAACCAATGGATTTGTATTTTGTAAAATATAGGCTGCCTCACAAAAGCAAAAAAGGTTATCGATTAAACTACGATTTGTCCACTGTTTAAATATCTTCAAATTGTTCAGTTTGATGCGTGCATTTTTCGGCGTAGTTTATTGTTGATTGTTTCATTCAGACGAAGGACAAACCTTAATATATTTTGCCAAATGCTTGTGCTACATCACGTGTATAAATACGTGCCCCCACGCTGTCTAAGTGGGCGTAGTCAAATGAGATATCTGCGTTAAATAAGGGTTTATATTCACTATAGTCGGCTATTTCCAATTTATTCCGATTTGGGATAGCCTTTAAGATAGGGAACAATTCTTTGTATTGCATCGACTGCCACTGAATGGGAAGCAAAAAAATAAGCCTGACACCTTTTTTATTTGATAGTTGAATAATCTTTTCCAAAGAATTGAAAAATGCCTGGTTTTTTTTCATGGAACTCCACTTGTCATAATTTGAATAAGCAGTGATACTAGCATTCTTTACTTCCTCCAGCTTACTTTGTTGCTCTATGCGATGAGGAAGGCCTACAAATCCATTCTCCCCTTCAAAAGTTTTATTTATGGAAAATTGGTTTTTCTTAAATTGAACATACTCATTGAATTTGCCAATATTATAAATCTTTGTAACTGCCATTATGTTTACAATTGTTAAATTCCATGCTTTTAAAAGCGGTGTATAATGTGATGATAACAAGGAAGAAGTATAGTCATAATAGGTGCCTGGGTTCACCCAGTAGTAGTTTCTCCATGTAAATAAATTTTCAGTTTCGGCTTTTCTAAAGAAATCAATTTCTATAATAACGTTTTTTAAATGTAAAGAGTCGTTATCTAAAAGTGATTTATAAATATAAAATGATTCAGGGGGCATCATATAATCTATGCCTAAATTATAAGAATGAATATTACCGTTATTGGTTTTGTTAACGATTGAGTCAAACAAAATGGGGTCGATTTGGTATTTTGTTTTACTCGAGCCAATAAATAGGGTATTAAAATGAGCTTTGTTTTTTACTAAAAAATTTCTCTTGCTCGAAATGGTTTCGTTCCCCCAATAATAGGGTAGCTTTTTGTCATAAAAAAAATGATTAATGATAGCATTGACAACTCCGACCAATATTAACAATGAAATTATTTTTAAAATTAATTTTTTCATAACGTCAAAATTGGAAGTAAATAAATCCTTTACTTGAAAAAATCCCAAAATTCAGAATAATAACCAGGAAAATTGTATATACAGCAAACCTGTAAATTATAGGCTTCTCCGAAAGCACTTTGGCCAGGTTGTACTTTTTATGATAAAGTTGGGCTATTTCGAGTAAAAAAATAAAAATCAAACATAAAAACAGGGAATAGGGATCAATAAAGGTACTAAAGGCTGGATGGAATATATTTGCTTTAAATATTTTGGATAAAATCAGAAAAGCGTCGGATGCGGTATTTGCTCTAAAAAATACCCAGGCAAGTGAAATCAGTAATACTGTTTTAATTACCCGAAGGCCGTCCAGGATTAACGGAAACCGGTTCAATCCGACAAAGTCTGTTGCCTTTTTCCTAAATCGCGATGTGCTTACCTCTATTACAAGATAAAGGCCATTTAATCCTCCCCAAATTACAAACGTCCAGTTTGCGCCATGCCAAAGCCCACTTAATAAAAAAGTGATCATTAAATTGTAATACCATCTCCATTTAACAACTCTGCTTCCGCCAAGCGGTATATACACATAATCGCGAAACCATGTTGATAAAGAAATATGCCACCTGGTCCAAAATTCACTTATGCTTTTTGAAAAGTAGGGTGTGTCAAAATTTTTCATCAACCTAAATCCAATAACGCGGGCCATACCAATGGCGATATCACTATAACCGGAAAAATCACAATATATCTGCTGTGCAAATAATAAGGTTACAAAAATGAGCGTCATCCCCGAATAGTGGCCTGGATTATTATAAACAGGGTTTATTATGGCCGACAACCGGTCTGCTATAACAAGTTTTTTGAAAAATCCCCATGCCATTAACTTTAGTCCGCTGGTAACGTCTTTATAATTAAAATCATGCTTTTCGTAAAACTGATACAGAATATTCTGCGGCCTCTCAATTGGTCCGGCAACCAGTTGGGGGAAAAACATTACATATAAAGAATATATGCCATAGTTTTTCTCCGGTTTATGATTGCCACGGTATACCTCAATAACATAGCTCAGGCTTTGAAAGGTATGGAATGATAAGCCAATTGGCAGTATGATATCAAGCGATGTCAACGAATAATTCCAGTGAATTAAATGAGCCAACTGGTGAATATTATTATTAAAGAAATTGGCATACTTAAATATTGCTAATACCAAAACGGTGCTTATAATGCTTATTAGCAAATAGCGTTTCTTTACAGGACCCGTTGAACTCGCAATTTTAATTCCCGCCCAATAATCGATCGTGATAGTCACAAATAGAATTATAATGTATTTCGGGATAAAAAACATGTAAAATACACAACTGGCTATCAGTAACCACAGCCAGCGGTATTTATAGGAAAGTATGAAATATATACAAGTTACAATCGGGAAAAAAAGTAAGAAAGCAAAGGAATTAAAAAGCATAAAATAGTTAAAGGCTTGTTAAATGCACTACAAGGTACCGATTTTCAAAACTTGCTCAAACAATTAGTCAAATATAATTTGGGGGCTTAATTAAACTAAATTATGATAGACAAACTAGAACAGGAAAGTCCTCCAACTATTTTGAACTATTTGGCTGTTGATGCGGCGGTCAGATACTACTGATAAAATTATAATGCAATACCAAATAATTTCGTCGCGTTTCACAACCTGGCTTTTAAAGGCCACCCCGGTGTGAAACTTGGAATTAAAATAGCTGCTATTTAATTAATAGCCTATTTATGTATTTATTATAATTTTTCGAAAATGGAACAGAAATCGGGGTGTATTTGTCTATTCCAACAGCGTTTAGCGAATATCGTACCTGCGCAAGCAGACGGTTGTTTTCAACAGGGAGCTGGCCTTTATGAAAGCCATAAGTATCAACAAGAAAAATACTGCCTTTTGGCCTGGAGAATGTAACCACATTTTCTGCTCCAAATTCTTTTTCAATTTCACAATCTTCATATCTGCGTATTTTTGTTAGCCGGCTGTTTGCTGAGGAGTTCTTAACGTAAACGTGCGGGCCATCATTGGGACCAACATCTGTAAGGTATATAAACAACTTACAGAATTTAAAATCGTCAAAATCCCGGTGGTACATTTGCGTGGTCTGCGCTTTACTTTTCCCCGCAATTGACCATCCCATGCTTATAGTACTTATTGTCGGCGTAGCCCCAAGAAATTTTTCGACGATCCTGAGTATGCCGGGATCATTAGCAATTTTTACGATTGCTTCATTTTTTACAACATCATTACGTTTGAAATTAACTATATAGGAATCATCCGGGATATCCTTGAAGTAAAACTCACCGATGCCTTTATTATAAGGGTCATACATAGGCAGCGAATTGGCATATTTAACAATATCATTTAATAAAGGGCCATCAATAATATGTTTAAATTCGGTGAACCCCATTGTTCTAAGTTCACTTAAATGGGCTTCTTCATCAGTAATATTCAAAGCGGATGGACCTTCAATTTTTTCCTGGCCGATAACTTTACCTTCTGTCTTAGTAACAAGCTGGCGTAATCCATAGATCTTTATCCTTCTTTGAAGAAAAAATGCGAGTGATGTGAAATTCATTTTCATAAAGGCAAATTTTTTTTGAATTAATTTGAAATTTCAATTAAGATATCCATACAAATATGGAGAGAATACTTTGTATTTTGAAGCAAAAGCATCATTTTTTTATGAATTTATAATACTTAACCGGAAATTGAAAACCTTCAAACCCTGGATAATACAGGGTATACGCGAAAATCGTAAACAGCTTTCTTTAGGTAAATTACCCATTATGTTCGTGCGTTTACTAACAGTAAAAAAAAGGTTTTAATAAACAAATAACAAAATCTTGTTTCTACCGTTATTTTATTAGTTTCGGAAAACTATAACCATATTTTTTTAATATTTGCCTGGAATTATATATAAATACCATTCGATCATCCGGCTTTATAAATTGAAATGTTATGAAAAAGTTAATGTTATTTATTCCTTTAGTACTAATTTTAATGTTAGCGTTTGCTTTCAATAAGCGTGGTGTAAAACAACAAGCATCAAACAACATATATTTAGGGGCCTACTATTTTGATGGCTGGCAGCCGCTGTACGAAAAGGGGCCGATTAATGATAAACTAACAAACGACTTTCCCGAACGCAAACCTATATGGGGATGGCTTACAAGCACTCCTGAAATAATGTCAAATCAAATTGATGCTGCCGCTAATGCCGGCATATCTTTTTTCAGTTTTGACTGGTATTATCCGAACAGCAAAAGGTATACAGTTGATAACATGCCTTTAAATCATGCATTAAGTTTGTATTTGCAGGCCCCCAATAATAACAGGCTGAAATTCAATTTAATGGTTGTGAATCAAAAGTATTATGAAATTGGCCCTGATGATTGGGATGCACTTACCCAAAGGTGGATCGAATTATTCAAAAATCCACAATATGTTCGGGTGAACAATAAACCATTAATCATATTTTTTTCCGCGCAAGGCTTGATCAATAAATTTGGATCTGTCGCTAATGTTCATGAAGCGTTAGACAAGCTTCGACAGGCGTGTGTGGATGCAGGTTTAGGCGGCGTAACAATAGGCGCTGGCGTTTCGCCTTCCGCCATACCCGTGAAAGATGCAACAGCTTGCGGGTTTGATGCATTCACCGGTTATTCGTACCGCAGTGGCGATACGACCAGGGGAACTATTCCAATTGAAGAAATTCAACGTACGAACTTATGGGATAGGGTTGAGCAAAACACAACCGTTCCGTTTATGCCGGTTATCACTTTAAACTGGGATCCCCGGTCGAAGGCGATGTTTCCTAAGTACGCAAAGTCCCCAGTTTATGTTGGTTATTCGGGCAAAACAGTTTACAGATCGGTTTTGGGGGCGAAAGAATGGATGAAGAACCATCCAAATCAAACTACCAGGGAGCGGGTTGCTATTATGTATGCCTGGAATGAATACAATGAAGGCGCCTGGCTGACACCTTCTGATTTATGGGGAACCCAATTATTAGATGCTGTTAAAGCGGCGGTAGATAAATAAAAATTTATTTAGACAGCATTGCCAGGCATTGAGGTAAAGCCTTTAGGTGTGTTTTACTTTATTCCACATTAGTTGATTAAGTTTAGTGGCTGCACTTTGCCAATTGTAATTTTTAATAATTGTTTTCCGGATTTCCTCCAGCTTGGTTTCAGGCACTCCGTCGATGGTGTTTAGTAAAGCGGTTTTAATCGATTCAGGATTTGGATCGATGTGATTTTCGCCAAAAAACAGAAAATCTTCCATGGCAGTCCGGTTGGAACAGATGGTTGGAGTTTTAAGCGCAGCAGCTTCCAGTGGCGGAATGCCAAATCCTTCTGCGAGCGAAGGATACACAAAAACCATTGCAGCCTGGTAAAATGCTTTCAGATCATCGTTGTTAATATTGCTCAGGAAAAATATATGCTTTACAACGTTATCCGGTAAGCTTTCCATTAGGCGTTCGAGTTCCGGAACGTTGATGTCTTTTTTACCAATAAAAACTAAATTTATATTCCTATCATAAAGTTGCAGATCAAGATAGGCTTTTAATAGCCCCAGCTGATTTTTTCGGGGTTCAATGCGGCTAACACACAAAATAAAATTATCCACCCCATATTTTGCGAATATGCAGCGCTTTACAGCGTTTTTATCATAGGCCTCGAAATAACCGGGTTCAACGCCGTTCGGTATAATCTGAACACGTTCCGGCTTCAAATGAAAATGTTTCAACAGAGCATCTTTCGAATATTGTGAAACTGTTGTAACTATATCAGACCGCAAAACCGACATATAAAAAGTAATGCCCTTTATTAACCGATACTTAAAACCAAACTGCTCAGGGAAGTCTTTAAATAAAACATCATGGATGGTAACAACCTGTATGGAGTTTTTTATCAGTGGCGTTACATATTGAAAATGCGAAACCTGTATTTTATTTTTTGAAATTATTTCTGGAATTTCAAAAAGCGCCCGCTGCAGCTTGGATTGTGTTTTCCTGTATTTAACAAATTTTGTGTTTCGCGAATGCTCGAAAACAGCTTCAGGTACGTCTGATTCACTACCTATAAATATTTCAAAATCACCTATTTCGTCAATAATCTTATATAAATTTTCAACATAAGTACGTGTTCCTTCAAAGTATTTATCAAAGGCGCGGCCATCGACGAAAAGTTTTGGTCTCATGACAAAAATTTAATGAAACATTATATCCTTTGCTAAAATATTAATATTATTGAAGAAAATTTTTAAAATTTGAATATGTGTGCGTCTAAGAATACGTTTTGATGAATTTAGCGATAGTTGGTATTCGGGGTATACCTAATAATTATGGAGGATTTGAAACATTAACCGAATATTTGGTGAAGTACTTGAGCGGTGACATTGATATTACGGTTTACTGTTCATCAACAGATATGAAAAGTAATTTAAAATCTTACAACGGCGCACGCCTTAAATACATACCCGTCACATCCCACGGCGCCAAAGGTATAATATATGATAGTCTGTCCCTGCTCGATGCGGCTTTTAAGTTCGACAAAATATTGTTCCTTGGGTTCGGCGGCGGTTTCGTAATGCCTTTTTTAAGTAAAAAGCAAAAACAAAAAATCACTCTTAATATTGGCGGATTGGACTGGAAAAGAAATAAATGGTCGGCTACTGCTCGGAAGGTTATAAAAAAAGCTGAGCAGTTGTTGATGAAAAACTGTACTAAGATCATTTCTGATAACATTGGCATACAGCAATATGTAAAAGCCGAATACCATAAAGACAGCGTCCTAATTGCTTACGGAGGCGATCAGGCCGTGTATCGCCCAATTACGCCTGCTTCTATTGCTGATTATCCCTTTTTAAAAGCGCCCTATGCATTTACGGTGACACGTATACAACAGGATAATAATATTGATATGATCCTCGAAAGTTTTTTAAATCAGGATGTACTACCAGTCGTAATTGTAGGCAACTGGCATAATTCTAATTACGGGACGCAAACGAAAAAGAAATATAATGGTCATAAAAACTTAATATTGCTCGATGCTATATATGACAGGGAAAAGCTTGATATTTTGAGAAGCAATTGCGCTTTATATATACACGGTCATTCTGCAGGCGGGACCAATCCCTCATTAACCGAGGCAATGTATTTAGGACTGCCTGTCCTGGCATTCGCATCGGGATACAATGAGTACACTACCGATAATAAGGCGCTTTATTTTAGAGATGGAAATGAGCTCACGGAGATGATTATTAATTATCAATCTTATCCATTGAGAGAAATTGGGATTAAACTAAAAGAATTTGCGAGGATACATTATGTATGGAAAAGTATTGCCGAAGATTACAAACAGGTAATATTAAATTAGTTATGGTTTAAGAGTTATATAGATAAAGTTATATATATTAAGTTATATTAAATATGGTGAAAGTTGGATTAATAGGCGCAGGGAAAATGGGTATATCTCATTTATCAATTTTAGGCGCTCATCCCGCTGTTGAAGTGGTTGGTGTTTGCGACACTTCAAAAATGGTTAACGATTTTTTAACGAAATACGGAAAATTTAATTGCTTTACTGATTACCAGAAAATGGTAGACGAAGTTGCGATGGATGCGGTTATCGTCGCCGTTCCAACAAAATTTCATTACGGCATAATTAAACATTTACTTGAAAGGGGCATAAGTGTTTTTGCCGAAAAACCATTTTGTTTAAACACCGCACAGGGAGAAGAGCTGGTTACACTGGCAGCTAATCAAAATGTGATTAACCAGGTAGGCTATCACAATAAATTCATAGGCACATTTATCGAAGTAAAAAAAATAATAAAAAGCGGCGCTTTGGGTGATATATTCCATTTTGTTGGCGAATCATATGGCCCTGTTGTTATTAAAGCAAAACAGGATACCTGGAGGTCTGATCCTTCTGAAGGCGGGGGGTGTTTGTTGGATTATGCATCACACGTGATTGACCTGATCAATGATCTGCTTGCCCCGGTAAACGGCGTTGATGGCGTTATCCTCCAATCGATTTACTCAAAAAACGTCGAAGATGCAGTATATTCACTGTTGCGGTTGTCCAACAATGTTAAAGGTATTTTATCAGTTAACTGGAGCGATGAAACCTATCGTAAAATGTCAACAACGGTTACCGTTGTGGGTACCAAGGGTAAAATAATCTCTGATGCCAATGAATTGAAAGTGTTTCTGAAAGACGGCGGCATTGATGGCTACAACAAAGGCTGGAATGTGAGATATATTACCGACTTGACAAAACAAGTTGATTTTTATTTACGCGGCGAAGAATATTCTGCACAGATGGATTATTTTATAAAAGCCGTAGAAAGGCAAGTGCCAAATACAATCAATACGTTCCAAAGCGCCTTGTACACCGATCGCGCAATTGAAATAATTAAAAAAAGTTCCGTATAAATAATATTTTCTTATAAAAAATGGAAAGAATCCTTTTTGGAGATAATCAATTTTTTGCTGTAAATCATATCTCTGACGAAAAATCACGAGCCCAGTCTATTAAGTTCAGGGAGGACAGCGCCATTATTAAAACGCTTGACGAGGCAAGGTCGGTTGGTATTAACACATTTATGTGTACCACCCATGACAGGATCGCAAAAATTTGTGAAATAATAAGAAAATCTCCCGAGAAATATAAAGACTACAAGATATATCCTTGTATGCCTTATGCGCACAAATATGCCAATGCCGTAACAGAATTAGGCATTGCGGGCACTGTTAAGCAATATGTTCCCGGTAATCTTGTCGGCACCATGTTTAAAGGGGGGATGGCCTATTTATCGAAGGATTTTCTTTCAATAATGGAGTTGCTTATTGATGCAGAAATGAAGATGTTTAAAGGAGTAAATACCCCTGTTATTTTTCTGCAGAATGTAATTACCGATCTGCTGCTTGGTTTGCGGGCCGAAGAAATTCTTGTTGGTTTCCATAGTTATATAAAAAAGAAATATAATGCTGAGGCAGGATTTATTACGATGAATCTGCCTAAGCTTTTGGGTGTATTAAAGAAAAACGGAATAGAAAATCCAATTATTTGCGCTTCTATCAACAAAGCCGGTTTCAGAATGTCTGGTGGAAAAGAAATTTATGAAAATGTTTTAAAAACAAGCAAGTGCAGGGTAATTGCAATGCAGGTATTAGGTGGCGGAGCAATACATCCAAAGGAGGCGATTGAATATGTGTGTAACCTGCCAAATATTGAATCGATATTATTTGGAGCCTCTTCAAAAGCGAACATTGAAAATACTGTAGAAACAATACATCATTTTGATGCCCTTAAATAGAGATGATTTGGCCGTTCGTGATTATGTTAAAAGCCGGGAGGTTCCGTCGTTAAATGGCATTTGAAAAAGTGTGCGGGTGACCCCATATTTATATCAATTTTGCACAGATATAAAGAGTGTTTACGTATTCAATTTTCAGCTTTGTTAAAAATATTGTTAAACAAAATTTACGCAATTACATAAACTTTATTAGTTTTGTTTAGTCATAAAGAAAATTTAAAAAAATTTTAGAATGAAAAAGATCACAAAAATTTTGGCGTTATTAACCCTGGTGTTAATGTTTACTTTAACAAAAAGTAGAGCGCAGGAAATCGGCGTTACCCTTCAGTTAAGTCGCCCGCCGCAGTATGAACAAAATGAAACGGTACATCCGCCACGCCCCACTCCAAATCACATGTGGGTTGCCGAAGAATGGGCATTCAGGTACGGAAAATGGGTTTACGTGCCAGGTCGTTGGGCGATACCTCCATCCCCGGGAACCTATTGGGAACGCGGCAAATGGCGCAGAACAAACAACGGCACATATGTTTGGAGCAAGGGCCACTGGCGTGGTTATCAATAGCCGCTCCTTAAAGATTATAAACAAATCTTTTGGGGCTAGCCATACGTTTATTGACACCATATAAGATGCTTCGATGGCTTACTGCACCTCTCTTTTGCAAAAAGGAGAGGTGCTTTTTTTGGCCCCCATCTGAAATACTATCATGCAACAAAATGCAAGGGCTTAAATATAAAACTGGCAACATCAATCAGACCGGCCCTCTGGTAATATCGAGGGCGTTAATGTATGGGATAAGTCAGGAACACTCCCGAACGGCATATTTGCTCGGAATAGCGTGTGGTACTTCTGCCTTTATTTTTGACCAACGATCGATTGGCCATAGAGTTTGCTTTTTGGGTTACCGTTTTTTGCCAGGGGACGATTACTCATCAGTTAATAAACATTGCAGGTAACAACAATTATTTCGGCTGCCATCCCTTAAATTGTACTGAAGTATGTATATTTGACACTAAGGCGTGTAATTTTAGTTTTTTAATCAACATTTAAATGAATATATGAATACAGCGGACAAACAATGGGAACTGTTAGGTAAAAATGATCCTTATTGGGGAGTAAGCGCAAGAGAAGGCATGAGGGCTAAAAATATAAATGATGCCAATAAGGAGGCTTTTTTTGTTTCCGGAGAAACCAATGTTAAAGATGTTTTTTCGATTATTGAAGCTGAAACGGGTATTACATTCAAGCCGAATAGTTCTCTGGATTTTGGTTGTGGAGTAGCCCGTTTGACAATCCCACTGGCTAAGCGTTCGGACCATGTAATGGGCGTTGATGTATCTGAAAGCATGCTCAGCGAAGCCAGGAAGAATACCGAACGATTTGGCATTACTAATGCTGATTATGCTATATATACTGACGAACTAATATCTTCTAAAAAGTTTGATTTTATTTATACGTTCATAGTACTTCAGCATATTCCCGTAAAAAAAGGTACTGAAATAGTAAAAAACTTGTTAAACGCTTTGGAAGAAGGTGGCACAGCTGTTATCCAACTCACCTTTAGTAACGAAAACCTTAATAAAGTGCGAATATTTAAGCGAATTAACGTGTTAATGGAAAAATCTTCAATAGCTAATACATTTTATAAGGTTTTTAGAAAAATACGTAAAGGGAAGGAATTTTCGGAACCGGTGATACAGATGAATTATTACGACTTAAATAAGATATTCAAATTATTATACGATTTTAAATGTGTTTTGTTCTATAATGACTTTACAAACCATGATGGAGTTGTAGGGATCCGGATGTTCATCCGAAAACAAAAGCAGGATAAATAGTTTTTTGATTAGTTTGACTGGTTATATCCTGTTGTTTCACCTCTTTCCACCAGTATGAAAACTCCTGAATTGCAGACAGGTGACCGCAATCAGGAGATTTAGATAGAACGTTTTTCGCAGTTAAGTTTTTGGCTGTTCAATTGAAAGTCCCATGTAGTTGATGTCTCTTTTCTGATTTTTGACAAAATAATGCTTCATAACCGGACCGGAAATAACAACGGTAACTACGGTCATAACAACCAGTGCTTCAAAAACTTTTTCATCAATGATCTTCGCTTGAAGTGCAAGCAAACCTAAAACGATTTCCTGTGAACCGCGTGCGTTCATGCCAAAGGCAACCGCTATTGACTCATTTCTGTTTAACCCGCTAAGGCGGCTGCCGATTCCGGCGCCAATCAGTTTGGCAATGCATGCGATAGCCAAAATTATAGCAACCACTTCCAGGTTGAAATTCGAGACAAAGTTCAGCCTGAGTCCCACGGATGCGAAGAAAAGCGGCGCGATGATATTGACCGTGAACTGGTGCAATATCAGCTTATGACGGTCGGTAAAGTACTGCGAATCGCCAATGGCTACACCCATTAAGAAGGCACCGAACACGGCACGGACACCTAAATATTCGGTTATAATGGCGCAGGTAAAGCACAAACAAATAGCTAGGGTGATGACGCGGCCGATCTTAAGATTTTTTTGAGCCACATAGAAAAGTTTATTGGCACCCCATCGGCCGATGGTGACCATAAACACTGCGAAGGCAAGCACCAAAATTATGGAAAATGCGGAGCCTTCGTTTTTGCCGGCGTTCATCATTTGCATGATAACCGAAAAAAGTATCCAGCCCAAAAAATCGTCAATCATTGCAGAGGTAAGTACCAGGTTGCCGATCTTTGTTTTTAAAATATCAAGGTCCATTAATATTTTGGTGATCACCGAAAGGGCCGTTATAGACAAGGCGGTACCGAAAAATAAAGCCGTTATCAGTTGATTTGTGGCCCCGGTAGAAAATATGCGTTGGTAGAAAAACCATGCTGCGATGAAACCTACAATAAATGGAAAGATGATTCCTGTTAAACTGATGGATAACGCCTGTTTTCCGTCGCGGCGGATTTGCGTAAGATCTACTTCAAAACCGGCTACAAACATCAGCAAAATAATGCCGATATTCGCAAAACCATCAAATGCGGCGTAAGCACGGGGAACCGACAAGAAGATTTCGCTGAACAGGTGCGGGAAATAATGCTGAAAAATGGTCGGGCCAAGGATAATGCCGGCGATTATCTCGCCAATGATTGCCGGCTGTTTATACTTCCTGCACAATTCCCCCAGAATGCGTGCGAGCACCAAAACGATGGTTACAATAATCAGGAAATGCAATACTTCGTTTGAGCTGAGCTTAGAAACCATTTGGCAAATTAAATCAAATACCGTTGATTACAGCAACATGCAAAAATTTAAATTTGGCTTTTTGGCTTAATTCATTGACCGGAATGGAAATAACGCTTAAAATTAGTCGCGTTTTTTCCCGTCACAAATGGCCTTTAAACAGGCGTTGAAGTGTTCACGTTTCGCACACGAACACCCTATAAATGACTAACAAAAACTAATGACTTTTAGCTTGTTAGAATTTACACTATCCTCAAATTGTTACGTTTTTCGGGAATTTCGTGAACACCTGAACCGGAAATCTTACAATTGTCCGTACAGGGTTTATCCGGCAAGGGTTTAAACGTGATTTCCTGCAGTCGTCGGGCACTAAAAACCTTAAATCACACACACGATGAACGCGGACCGGTCAACATCGATGCGGCAGACTTAAATATTTTTCATAATTTTACCCGCAATATAACAATCATTGCAATGTTTTGATAGGGGAGGATTAGGTATATTATAATCTGTGGCTGCCGCCTGTTTTCCCAATATCTGTGAACACTAAGAAAAACACGAATGGATAAATCGTCCAAAATATACATTGCAGGGCATCGGGGGATGGTTGGTTCAGCTATTTACCGCAAACTTAAAAGCGAGGGATTTACAAATTTTATTACCCGCACGTCCGATGTGCTCGATTTGAGGAACCAACAACAGGTAGTGGATTTTTTTGAAGCGGAAAAGCCGGATTATGTTTTTTTAGCCGCAGCAAAAGTTGGCGGTATTTTGGCCAATAATACCTACAGGGCCGAATTTTTGTATGACAACCTGCAGATACAAAATAACGTCATACACAATTCTTATTTATTGGGCGTTAAAAAACTGATGTTTTTAGGGTCGAGTTGTATTTACCCTAAAATGGCGCCGCAGCCTTTGAAAGAGGAGTATCTTTTGACCGGCCCCCTGGAAGACACCAATGAGCCCTATGCCATCGCAAAAATTGCGGGAATAAAAATGTGCGATGCTTGCCGCAGCCAATATGGCAGCAATTTTATTTCGGTAATGCCAACCAATTTGTATGGGTATAATGACAATTACGATCTGCAAAATTCGCATGTTTTGCCTGCGCTGATCAGGCGTTTTCATGAGGCCCGGGAGCAAAACCTACCGTTTGTTGCCATTTGGGGCACCGGTGCTCCAAAGAGGGAGTTTTTGTTTGCAGATGACCTGGCTGATGCCTGCTACTATTTGATGCAAAACTACAATGAGGCCGGTTTCATCAACATCGGGACAGGGGAGGATATATCCATTAAAGATTTGGCGTTATTGGTAAAAAAGATCATTGGTTACGAAGGCGAAATCAATTTCGATACATCGAAACCGGACGGAACACCCCGGAAGCTGATGGATGTAAGCAAATTACACAGCAAGGGCTGGCGACATAAAATAGAACTGGAAGACGGTATAAAATTAGCGTATAGCGATTTTCTGTCGAAAGAGAAAACTCTTTCAGTTTAAGCACGTTTAAGAAGCTACGATGAAAAAAATTCTGATTACAGGCGGGGCCGGGTTTATCGGATCGCACGTGGTGCGGAGGTTTGTAAACAAGTACCCCGATTATTTAATAGTGAATGTTGATGCCCTGACCTATGCGGGCAACCTTGAAAACCTTACTGATATTGAGGACCTGCCAAATTATGCATTTGAAAAGGCCGATATCAAAAACCAGGAAGCGATAAGCGCCATTTTTGAGAAGTATGGAATTACAGACATTATCCATCTTGCGGCCGAGTCGCATGTGGACCGGTCAATACTAAGTCCGCTCGATTTTGTTTACACCAATGTGATTGGCACTGTTGCACTGCTGGAGGTAGCAAAAGAAAAGTGGAAGGGAGAATATAATAGACACTTGTTTTATCACGTTTCAACCGACGAGGTTTTCGGAGCTTTGGGCGATACCGGCTTTTTTACCGAGGAAACCCGTTACGATCCTCATTCGCCCTATAGCGCCAGTAAGGCTGCGTCTGACCATTTTGTACGGGCCTACTTTGACACTTACGGCATACAAACCGTCGTGTCAAACTGCTCAAATAATTACGGGCCCAATCATTTCCCTGAGAAGCTGATCCCTTTGATGATCAATAACCTCATCAATAACAAACCCCTGCCGGTTTATGGCGATGGCAAATACACACGCGACTGGCTTTTTGTGAAGGATCACGCCATGGCTATCGACCTGTTGTTTCATGAAGGTACGGCCGGCCAAACGTACAATATCGGCGGCTTTAACGAATGGAAAAATATCGACCTGGTAATGCTGCTTTGCAAGCTGATGGATGAAAAGCTTAACCGTGAGCCGGGTACCAGCGCTAAATTGATCACTTATGTGAAAGACCGCCCGGGGCACGATCGCCGCTATGCGATCGACGCGGGCAAAATTAATAAGGAATTCGGCTGGAAGCCATCGGTTACCTTTGAAGAAGGGCTTTCGCAGACCATCGACTGGTTTTTAAGCAATAAAACCTGGCTGGAACATGTTACCACCGGCGCATACACCAGCTATTACGACCACCAATACGAAAACCGCTAAACACCTGCTGCAACATGACGATAACCCCTACACCGCTTGAAGGATGCTTTGTTATTTCGCCCCGGATATTTAACGACGACCGGGGATACTTTTTTGAATCGTACAATACCAAAAGCTTTAACGATGCTGCCGGCGCCGAAATAAGCTTTGTGCAGGACAACCAGTCTTTTTCTACCAAAGGAGTGCTGAGGGGTCTTCATTTACAAAAAGGTGAACATGCACAGTCAAAATTGGTCAGGGTAACCTTAGGCGAAGTGTTAGATGTTGCTGTTGACGTCAGGAAAAATTCAAAAACATTCGGGCAGTTTTTTTCGGTACTTTTGTCGGATGTTAATCATCACCAGTTTTTTATACCGCGTGGCTTTGCCCACGGGTTTGTGGTGTTGAGCGATACGGCCATCTTTCAATACAAGTGCGATAATTATTATAACAAGGGGTCGGAAGGCGGTTTGCATTATGCCGATCCATCGCTTGGAATAGATTGGGGCCTGCCTGCCGGCGAATTGCTGGTATCGGAAAAGGATAAGGAACTGCCGTTTTTAAAAGACGCCGGTGACTTCGGTTTTTAAAGATTTGTCCGCCTGTTAAACCGAAAGACGAAGGACGAAAAAATTATATTCAGGAAATGCTGGGGAAATTAAAATCACAGGTACAAGCTTCGATAGACGCAAAACAAAGCATTTTACAGGACGAGGCTTTATTGCAGCAGATCGTCCTGGCGGCAAAAACAATCATACAGGCCTACAGGAACGGAAAAAAAACATTGTTTGCGGGCAATGGAGGAAGTGCGGCGGATGCGCAGCATTTGGCGGGTGAGTTGGTTGCAAGATTTTATTTCGACCGGCCAGGGCTTCCTTCTATCGCGTTGACTACTGATTCTTCTATCGTGACCGCTATTGGTAACGATTATGGCTATGAGCGGCTGTTTGCGCGCCAGGTGCAGGCAATGGGTAGCGAAGGCGACATTTTTATAGGCTTATCTACTTCAGGTAATTCACCGAATATTTTAAGTGCGTTGGATACCTGTAAGGAAAAAGGAATTTTTTCCATAGGCCTTACTGGCTCAACGGGCGGGAAAATGGCAGACAAGTGCGACATCTGCATAAAAGTGCCTTCCAATAATACACCGCGCATACAGGAGTCGCACATATTAATTGGCCATTTTTTGTGCTTCGCGATAGAAGAGGAGTTGTTTTCGGACATGAAGCCGGTAAAAAGCCAAAAATGAACAATAGCCAAATCAACGTAAATCTAATCCACACATTTTTGCATGAGTAACATAGTTGTTTTTGGGGCATCCGGTCAGTTGGGCAATTGCCTGAAAACTTTCGCAGAAAAGAATGCGATAGCATCCATTTATTTTCCGCCGGAGACCGAGGCCAATATCCTTGACGACGATGCGCTGGAAAACGTGTTTGAAAAATACAAGCCTGCCTTCAGCATCAATTGCGCTGCTTATACGGCGGTTGACAAAGCTGAGGATGACCGGGAAATGGCCATAAAGATCAACAAAACCGGGGCGGAAAACCTGGCGCGGCACTGCGCAAAAAGCGGATCGGTATTGGTACACCTTTCCACCGATTTTGTATTTAAGGGCGATAAACCCGCGCTGTTGTCGGAAGACGATGTTGCCGAACCTATTAATGTTTACGGACAAACCAAGCTGGACGGCGAACTGGCCGTAAAAGCGCTGTTAAAGGAACATTTTATTATCCGCACCAGCTGGCTTTACTCGGAGTACGGGAATAACTTTGTAAAAACGATGTTGAAGCTGGGCGCCGAGCGCGATGAGCTAAAGATCATTGCGGACCAGGCCGGTACGCCGACCTATGCCATGGACCTTGCCGCGTGTATTATGCAGGTAATAGCCAGCGGCAGTGCTGCTTACGGCGTATACCACTACAGCAATGAGGGCGTGGCTTCCTGGTACGATTTTGCCAAGGCTATTTTTGATATTTCAGGCACCAAAGTGAAAGCTTTGCCCATAAAGACTACTGAATATCCTACCAAAGCCATAAGGCCGGCATACTCCGTGATGGATAAAAGCAAAATAAAGCATACTTTTAATATCGAAATACCTTACTGGCGCGACAGCCTTATTGTTTGTATCGACATGCTGAAAAATATGAGCTAAATATGAAAGGAATAATCTTAGCAGGCGGATCGGGCACCCGGCTTTATCCTATCACCAGGGCCATTAGCAAGCAACTAATGCCGATCTATGATAAACCGATGATCTATTATCCGCTGTCGGTATTGATGCAGGCGGATATCAGGGAAGTATTGATCATTACAACGCCCGAAGACAACGAAAGTTTTAAACGCCTGCTGGGTGATGGCGCGGAACTGGGCTGCAGTTTTACTTACGCCATCCAGGAAAAACCGAACGGCCTGGCCCAGGCATTTGTAATTGGAGAGAAATTTATAGGCAAAGAAAAAGTTGCCCTTATTTTGGGAGATAACATATTTTATGGCACGGGCTTCAGCGAGTTGATCAGGAGTTTTAACGATGTAAGCGGAGCCGCAATATTTGCTTATCCCGTTGCCGACCCTGAACGTTATGGCGTAGTGGAGTTTGATAAAGATTTGAAAGCGATATCGATCGAGGAAAAACCAACGCATCCAAAATCAAGCTTTGCCGTGCCAGGTTTGTATTTTTATGATAACCAGGTGATCGGGATCGCTAAAAATTTAAAACCGTCTCCCCGTGGCGAATATGAAATTACCGACGTAAATAAATTCTACCTGGAGCAAGGCGATTTGCATGTCGGCGTGATGGATAGGGGCACCGCCTGGCTGGATACGGGCACTTTTGATTCACTGAGTGACGCATCGGAATATGTCAGGGTGATTGAAAAGCGCCAGGCCACCAAAATTGGCTGTATTGAAGAAGTGGCTTTCCGCCGCGGATTTATCAACAGTGAACAGCTTAAAGTTTTGGTAAAAAAATACATCAAAAGCGGGTACGGCCTGTACCTGGAGACTTTGTTGAAATAGGGCGCTTGATATTTATTTAAGGGATGGCTGCCGCTCCACCCTGAGGTATTTCCACACCGGTACGGCCAGCGCGGCTCCTGCGATTGGGCCAACAACGTATAGCCAAAGATGCATTAAGTGTCCCGAAACAATTGCGGGTGCAATGGAACGGGCGGGGTTCATCGATGCCCCGCAGATGGGTCCGGCAAACATAGCTTCCAATCCGATCACAGCGCCAATGGCTATTCCTGCGAATTGTCCCTGCTCTTTACTGCCGTGCGCCACGTTCATGATGACCAGCATCAAAAAAAATGTTAACAGCAGTTCGAGTACAAAAGACTGCATTTCTGAACCTGCCGGCATCGTGGCGCCCAATGAAGGGCTGGCCGGAAAAAGAAGTTTTAGCGTAAAGCTGGCGAGCAATGCACCGGTCAACTGGCTGGCAATGTAGCCCGGCAGCAGCTGCGCTTTAAAACGGCCGGCAATGGTAAAAGCGATACTGACTGCGGGATTAATGTGGCAACCCGATAGGTTACCTATGCTGTAGATCAAACTCATTACTACCAGCCCCCAGGTAATGGATACGCCTACATGGCTGACCGCACCACCGGTTTGCTGGTCGATAACCATTGCGCCGGTACCACAAAAAACAAGGATGAAAGTTCCGATCAGCTCGGCAATATACTTTCTCACGCGATATGCGCTTTTACAAAGTCAGCCGCATAAACCTTGATCATGTCTCTCACCCGTCGAAACTCGTTCATCACTTCATCAGGCGTACCGGTGGCTTTGGCAGGGTCAGGGAAGTTTTGATGGAACCGTTCGACTTTTCCCGGAAAGAACGGGCAGGCCTCATTGGCGTTGTCACAAACGGTGATCACCTGGTCAAATG
>Ga0302280_1000607_pt1 | contig 31763 bp, 28 predicted proteins | sample III_Fen_E1_1_FD_198771 | JGI IMG/M metagenome (GOLD analysis project Ga0302280, IMG submission 198771) | Peat permafrost microbial communities from Stordalen Mire near Abisko, Sweden - III_Fen_E1_1 | ecosystem: Environmental > Terrestrial > Soil > Wetlands > Permafrost | place: Sweden: Abisko... | reverse complement strand
CGCTTTCGCGGACGCGGAGCGGGCCGCTCCTCGGTTTCCAATTTGGCCTTGCACCCGATGGGGTTTTCCGTGCCGTGTCGCTTGCGCTTCACGCGGTGCGCTTTTACCGCACCTTTTCACCCTTACCGCTGAACTTGCGCCCGGCGGCGGTCTAATTTTCTGTGGCACTGTCCGTCGAAAAGTCTTTCAACTTTCCGCCTGCGTGTATCCCAATCGAACAGACTTGGGTTACGCAGCATCGCGCCCGATGGAGTTCGGACTTTCCTCTACCGGCGAACCAGCAGCGATTCTCCGCCCTTCCAAAACCAATTGTAGAATAAACGCAGAGGCCGGATTTCTCAAGCGGCGAAACTTCGGAACGAATGCGGGCGGCGAAGTCCCGCATGGCCATGTTTAATTAATGTAGATGCCAGCGGACGTGCAACAGCTTCCTTATCTTCTGTAGCGTGAGAAATAAATAGTTTCATGAATTTTGAAAACTATTCAGGCTATTGGGGAGATATTGTTTTGACAACATTGCAGATTCCGGCTGACCGTTTCACCGGGCCCCCGGCACAGGCTTCGTAAGTGATGTCTTGAAGGTCGCTTAATCCGCCGCCGTCAAAATCATGTCGCGGGTGAAATACAAAATCCGGCCGCAGTTCGGGCAGGTCACGAGTTCAGCCTGCGCGCGGCAGTTGGTCACGATTTGCGTCGGCAGTTTCATGTGGCAGCCGCCGCAGGCGCTGTGCTCCACGGTCACGACCACGTTTTCGCCCTTGCTCTTGAACAGCCGTTCGTAACGGCTGCGCGTGGAGTCGTCCACGGCGGACGCCAATTGCGCGCGGCTGCCGGTCAGCTCGGCAAATTCCTTCTTCAAATTTTCCTCGCGCTGATTTAATTGGCCAATCTGCTCGTCCACGAGTTTTTTCGCGGCGGCGGCTTCGGCGGTCGCGGCGACAACATTTTTCTGCGCGACTTCGGCCTGTTCCATCAAAACAATTTCCGCGTCTTCGATTTTGAAAATGACTTCCTTCGCCATCTCAATTTCGTGGGTGAGCGCCTTGTATTCCTCGTTCTTGCGCGTCTGCAATTGCTGGTTCAGATATTTTTCGATCTGGGATTTTTTGCCCTCGATTTCGAGGTCGCGCTGTTTGCGTTCGGATTCGATTTGTTTGACGCGCAACTTCGCGGCGTCGAGCGCTGTTTGCGTGCTGGCGGCCTTGGCCTTGAGCGATTCGCGTTCGGGGCCGATGTGGGCGAGTTCCTGGGTGACGCGGGAGATTTTCCGGTCGCGATCCTGTAAGACGAGGAGTTTCTCGATGATTTCCTGCATGTGTGCCCAAGGCTAACTGCCCAAACAACTCAAGTCAATCCGCGCTGCATTTGGGCAGTGGTATAGTTTCGATTCTCGACTCATTTCGAGTCTGAATCTGCGTGACTCTGTGAATCTTTGGAGGATGCATCATGCAGACGCCATCGCCAAAATATAAAACCATAAATTATCCCCAATGCGACATTAAGTATCGAAGTCCAGTGATAAGGAGGCGTTAAACCAAAACCAATAAGAATCAATCCGAGTCCTGAATGAAACAATGGGTTTTGGCTTTTCACAGACCAACCTTGAATCCATACCGCCCCAAAATCAAGCCAGCAAATTCGTAATTTCTTCCAAGCTCCAGACGTGTTCGCTGACGCCTGCAGCCATTGCGGGCGCGACGCGCAAAGTTGTAGGGCATGTAATGCAACCCCATGGCTCACTTCACGTTCAACTCGCGCTGGATGCCGAATTTTTCGATGCGTTTGCGCAACGTAGCGCGCGTGATGCCGAGCATTTTGGCGGCGTGAACTTGATTGTTGTCCGTTTCAATCAAAGCCTGAATCACGAGTTCGCGCTCGACGGCGGGAATGATTTTCAGTTTCGGGTCGCGCCGTGCGATCTGAAAAAGCTGGCGTGCGAGCGTGGCGGCATCATTCGCCGTTCCGTCGCCGGCGGCGATGCTGGTCGGCGGCGCGGCGACGCCGGTGGCGGCTCCCGAAATTTCCGGCGGCAAGTCGCCGGGCAGAATCGCGTCGCTCTTGGCTAGGACGTGCGCGCGGCGGATGGCGTTCTCGAGTTCGCGGACGTTGCCGGGCCAGTGATATTTTTCAAACAGCTTGACGGCGGCGCTGGCGATGGATTTGGGCTTGCGGTTTTGTTCGCGCGCAATTTTTTCCAGAAAATAATTCACCAGCAGCGGAATGTCGTCGCGGCGTTCGCGCAACGGCGGCAGGTGAATGCGCACGACGTTGAGGCGATAAAATAAATCCTCGCGGAACTGGCGCGCGGCGACGGCGGCCTCGAGCGGCTTGTTGGTGGCGGCGATGACGCGTACGTCCACTTGCAGCGGCGAGTTGCCGCCGACGCGCTCGAACGTGCCGGATTGCAGCACGCGCAAAATTTTCGTCTGCGTCGCCGGTGTCATGTCGCCGATCTCATCGAGGAAAATCGTGCCGTGGTTGCATTGCTCGAATTTGCCGATGCGCTGGAGGGTCGCGCCGGTGAACGCGCCTTTTTCGTGGCCGAACAATTCGCTTTCCAAAAGCTGCTCGGGAATCGCGGCGCAGTTGACGGCGAGAAACGGCTGTTGCGCGCGGTCGCTGTGATGATAAATGGCGCGGGCGACGAGTTCTTTGCCCGTGCCGCTTTCGCCGGTGATGAGCGCGGTGGTATCCGTCGCGGCAATTTGGCCGATCAATTTGAAAACGCCCTGCATCGGCCCGCTGCGGCCGATGATGCCGAGTTCGTAATCTTCGGATTCGAGCAGCGGCGCGTAGGAGACGACCTGCTTCATGTCGCGCGCGGCCTTGAGCGCATTGGCGATGACTTCCTTGAGCTTGGGGATGTCGAACGGCTTGAGCAGATAATCGTAAGCGCCGAGCTTCATCGCCTCAATGGCGGTCTGCGTCGTGCCGTAGGCGGTCATCAGAATGACGAGCAATTTCGGGTCGGTCGCGCGGATTTTTCGCAGCGTTTCCAGGCCGTTCATGCCGCCCATGCGCACGTCCATGAGCACGAGGTCGGGCTTGAATTTGGCGATGACTTTTAATCCCTCCTCGCCGCTGGACGCGGTGGCGAGCTCGATTCCCGGCGAATCAAAAATCCGCTGGATGGAATACCGCACGTCTTCTTCGTCATCAATCAACAGCAGCTTGCTCATCTTGGCCGGAGCATAAACGAAACTTTTCCGGGGCGCAGTGAATTTTATGCGGCGAAAAATCGGATTCGTGGTTTGACCAAGACGGCGCGGCAAACTAGACTCTTCGTCCATTTTGATTTTAATATGAAAATAATCGTCTGCGACCCCATCTCGCCCAAAGGCATCGCGCTGTTGCAATCGCGGCCTGAATTCCAAGTCGTCGTTTTGCCGAAACGCCTTCCGGAAGCGGAATTGATTCCGCTCGTGGCCGACGCGACCGCGCTCGTCGTGCGTTCGGAAACCAAAGTCACCAAGAACATCATCGCTGCGGCGAAGCAATTGCGCGTCGTCGGCCGCGCCGGCGTGGGCGTGGACAACGTGGACATCGAAGCCGCGACGCAAAACGGCACGGTCGTCATGAACACGCCCGGCGGCAATACCGTGACGACGGCGGAACTCACCTTTACGATGCTGCTTTCGCTCGCGCGCAAAGTGCCGCAGGCCGCCGCGACGATGGTCGCGGGCAAATGGGATCGCAAATTATTTCAAGGTGTGGAACTGCAAGGCAAAACGCTAGGAGTTTTGGGCATGGGCCGCATCGGCACGGAAGTCGCCAAGCGCGCGATTGCATTCGGAATGCGCGTGATTGCCTACGATCCGTATTTGACCGAGGAACGCGCGAAGGCCATCGGCGCGGAATTTGCCGCGAGCTTGGATGATGTTTATCTCAACGCGGATTTCATCACCGTCCACATGCCGGTGACGAAAGAGACGAAAGAAATGCTAAACGCCGCCGCGTTCGCGAAAATGAAGCCGGGCGTGAAAATTGTGAACTGCGCGCGCGGCGAAATCATTTCGGAAACGGATCTGATCGCGGCGCTCGAATCCGGCAAAGTTGCCGGAGCCGCGCTGGACGTATTCGCGGTCGAACCGCTGCCCGCGGATCATCCGTATCGCAAACAGCCCAATTTAATTCTGACGCCGCACCTCGGCGCGAGCACGGAAGAGGCGCAGGAAAAATGCGGCATCGAAGTCGCGGAAGTCATCGCGGGCTATCTGCTTACCGGCGAAGTGCGCAACGCGGTGAATTTGCCGTATCTCGACGCGAAAACTTACGAGCAGGTGAAGCCGTATCTGCCGCTCGGCGAAGCGCTCGGAAAATTGCTCTCGCAGCTTTCGGCCGCGACCGCCGACCGCATTTACATCACGTTTGGCGGCAACGCAAAAAATTTGCCGAACACGGATCCGGTCACGCGCGCGATTTTGAAGGGTTTTCTGGCGAGCAGTAATTTGAAAGACGTGAACAATGTCAATGTCCGCTCGGCGGCGGCGAGCATCGGCATCACGGTCGAAGAAAAAAAATCGGACGAGCCGGTCACGTTCAACGAATGGGTGCACGTCCAGCTTTTCAGCGGCGCGAAAAAATTGATTTCGGCGGGCGGCACGTTTTTTGGTTCGCCGAACAATCCGCGCATCGTGCGGCTGTTCAGCCAGTCGGTCGAGATTCCGGTCACCGGCACGTTGCTGTTGTTGAACAATTCCGACAAGCCCGGCATCGTCGGCCACCTCGGCACGCTGCTCGGCAAGCACAAGGTGAATATCGCGAGCATGAGCCTCGGGCGCGACACGGTGGGCGGACTAGCTTTGACGGTGTTGAGTCTGGACAGCGTGCCACCGCAGGCGTTGTTGGATGAGTTGAAAAAAGACACTGACATTAGCAATGTAAAGGTGGTAACGTTGTAACTCTGTTTTTGAACCGAAATGAAACTTTCAAGTCCAATTGACCAAATGAAATTAAAATTGTTACTGTCCACCGCGCTGATGGCCGGTGTGATTTCCGCCGTGGCCGTGGCTGATCCGGTTACTTTGCCAGCCGACACCAACGCCAGCCCCGAGGCGACGATGAAGGCGCTCTTCGGCGATCCGGTGATCGTCAAGGCCAAGGGTTTTGACATCAAGCAGAGCGATTTGGATCAGGTTTTGACCGGTGCGAAGGCCAATGCCGCCGCGCAGGGGCAGCAGTTGCCGCCGGAATTTTCCATCGCCATCCTGAACCAGTTGATCACCATCCAGGCGCTGTTGCAACAGGCGACGCCCGCCGACCGCGCCGCCGGTGCGATTGATGCGGATTTGCAATACACGAATCTGATCAAGCGGTTCGGCTCGGTTGAGGCGTTTGACCGCCAGCTCAAGGCCGTGGGCATGACCTCGGATGAGTTGCGCGCGAAGGCCGCTCAGGAAGCGACGGCCAAAGCCGCGCTCAAGCGGGAGTTGAACATCACCGTCAGCGATGACGAAGCCAAGGCGTTTTACTCGAAGCACGCGGCGGACTTTGAACAGCCGGAGTTGGCGCATGTCCGGCACATTTTGCTGATGACGATTGATACGTCCACGCAGCCGCCGACGCCGCTCCCGACGAACGCGGTGGCCGCCAAGCGCAAGCAGATTGATGACTTGCTCAACCAGATTCGCGGCGGCGCAGATTTTGCCACGCTGGCCAGCCAGTATTCCGAAGACCCCGGCTCGAAGGCAAAAGGCGGCGAACTGCCGGAATTTTCGCGCGGCCAGATGGTGCCGGAATTCGAGTCTGCCGCATTTTCGCTGACGAACAATCAAGTCAGCGACGTCGTCACTACGCAGTTCGGCTACCATATCATCGAGATGATTGACAAGACGCCGGCGAAAAAATTTGCCTACACCGACACGTTGCCACAATCCGACAAGACGGTGGCCGATATTTGCAAGAACGAGGTGGAAACGGAATCCCTCAAGAAGCTCGCGCCAGATTACGTCAAGAAGCTCCGCGCCGATCAAGACGTGGAGATTGTTGATCCCGCGCTCAAGGCGCTGGATGATGCCGTCCGCGCCCAAGCCGCCTCTGCCGACACCAACGCCCCTGCCGCCGACCCGTCCAATTAAGCAGGCTTGACAAGAAAAGGCGCAGGCAGAGAATTCAATTATGAAGATAAAGATTGTCATTGTCATTTTGGCCGTCGCCGTGGTCGGGTTGGCCATTGCGCTTTTCGCCGTTAAGAAACAGGGCGAGGAGCAGCACATCGCCGACGTGAGTTCCATCGTGGATTTTTCCAACCAGGTGGTGAATGCCGACCTGAAAATTAACGATCTCAATCAGGTCAATTTGATGCTGACAAATGATCTGGCGGCGAGCCAGCAGCAGTCCGTGCAGCTTTCCAACAGCCTCGACACGGCCACCGCCGCGATCGCCGACGGCAAGGCGGCGCTCGCGAACGCCCAGAATCAGATTACCAATCTCGACACGCGCATCAGCGATCTTGAGACGCAAAACCAGGTGCTCGACCAGCGCGCCAATGAACTCTCCAACACCATCGCCCAGTTGAACGGCCAGATTGAAGACACGCGCATCAAGTTGAACACCTCCGAGACCAACAATGTCTTTCTGCAGCAGGAACTTCAGAAACAAATGGCCGAGAAGGCCGAGATCGAACACAAGTTCAACGACCTGGATGAACTCCGCCAGCAGGTAAAAAAAATCAAGACCGACCTATTCATGGCCCGCCGTTTGCAGTTCATGGAAAATGACAACAGCCAGAAAAAAGGTTCGCAGTTGCTCATGCAACGGTCGGTTCCGGTCACCAACGCCCCCATTGCGCCGAACTATGGCCTCAATGTTGAAGTTGGCTCCGACGGCTCGGTCAAGGTCATCCCGCCGCTGGGCGCGTCGACCAATGCGCCCGCGCCTTGAGTCGCGCCTTCGTCTGCCAACTGTTGCCGTGCCGCCATGCCCACCTACGAATACGTTTGCAAAAAATGTGGTCACGAGTTTGAAGCGCGACAAGCCATGTCCGCCCCCGCGCTGAAAATTTGTCCCAAGGAACTTTGCGCGCAGAAAAAATGGGGGCGCGGTAAAGTCACCAAACAAATCGGCGCGGGCGCTGGTCTGTTGTTTAAAGGTGGCGGATTTTACATCACCGACTATCGCAGCGAAGGCTACAAGTCGGCGGCGAAAAAAGATGCCACGCCCGCCAAGTCCGAGACCAAAACCGAAGCCAAGGCCGCCGCCAAACCGGAGAAAAAATGAACTGTTCGCGCCCGGCCTGTGTGCTGGTTGCCGGCCTGATGCTTTTCCTCGCCGCCGCCCGTGGCCAGTCGTCCTTCTTCGCGCTGGACACGACCAGCAGCGTGTCTGGGCAGTTCGTTGTTTCCTTCATGCCGGATAACGATCCTTATTATCGCCGTCCGGACACGGGCACGAACACCGACTGGCTCCGGCTGGAACCGTCATTGCTCGCGGTCTCCGCCGAACGCTTCAAGACCGCGCTCTGGACGCAGATCGGTCTCGCCGCCAACGCGCCGTGGACCGGGAAAATTTTTCTCGCGCTGCATTCGGCGCATTCGACGGATGAAGAAGTGGTCATCGCCGCGCAACCCTTCATCCGCAACTGGAACTACCGGCTGGAATTGCCCGATCTCATTGCGCGCGACCGCTGCGCCCGCGCTTTCAGCGACGTGCTGCTGCTGGAGATCGCCAACCGCAATGTGCCGGTCGGCAGCCGGTCCGCCGTGATTCCCCAATGGCTCGCGGATGGACTGGCGCGGCAGATTTTGGAATCGGCAGAGACGAAAGTCATTCTGTCCGCGCCCGTCAAAACCCTGAACGATATTCCGCAAACACGCCTGAATGAACAACGGCGCAGCGTTGATCCGCTCGCCGATGCGCGGCGCACGTTGCAAAATTTTCCGGCACTCACGTTCGAGCAGTTGAGCTGGCCGACGGACGCGCAGTTGAATGGTGACGACGGCGGCATGTATCTCGCCAGCGCGCAATTGTTTATCCACGACCTGCTCGCTTTGAAAGCCGGTCCAGACAAAATCCGCGCCCTGCTCGCTCAACTGGCAGCGCACGAAAACTGGCAGTCCGCCTTCTTCACCGCGTTTCGTGAAGATTTCCGCCGCCCGCTCGACGTGGAAAAATGGTGGGCGTTGCGCGTCGTCAGTTTCGCCGCCCGCGCGCCCGGTCCGCAATGGACGCCCGCCGTCAGCCGCGACAAATTGGACGCCGCGCTCGCCGTGCCGGTCAACATCCGCTACGCCTCCAACTCGCTGCCGTCGTATGCCGAAATTTCCCTGCAAGCCGTCCTGAAAAACTTTGACCCGTCCGGGCAGGTTGAAATTTTTCAGACCAAGCTGCGCGACCTTGAGCTGATCCAGCTCCGCCTCACGCCGCCGCTGGCCGCCGTGGCCGCCGGCTACCGCAAAGTTCTGGCGGATTTTCTCGGCGAGCGGACGAAAGGTTCTTTTCACCGTTCAGCGGGCGCACATGGGACGATGAAGGCGCTGGACGCGCTCGACGCCCAGCGGCGCGAAGTCGAATCCAGGTTGAAATTAAGTGTGCTGCCGCCGGATTTGAACCTAAACGCGCCGTGAGCGGTCAACTTGACAGGACGCAAACCGGAATTATAGTTCGCCATTAGACAATGCAGACGGAAAATTCATCCACGGAACGCGGCGAACCGCCTTCGGGTAACTCGATTCAAGCGTTGAAACAATTCCGTTCCGCCGGACGTGGCTTCTGGCGCGACGTTGCGGAAACGGACTGGAACGACTGGCGCTGGCAGATGAAGCACCGCATCACGACGGTGGAGCAGTTGGAAAAATTTCTGCCGACGCTCACGCCCGAGGAACGCGCCGGCGCGCAGCTTTCCAACACCAAGCTCGCGCTTGGCATCACGCCGTATTTTTTCAACCTGATTGATCCGGCGGATGAAAATTGCCCGATCCGCCAGCAGGTCATTCCCAAAATTCAGGAGACGCATACCGCGTCCTGGGAAATGAGCGACCCGTGCGGCGAAGATTCGCACTCGCCTGTCGCGGGTTTGGTGCATCGCTATCCCGACCGCGTTTTATTTTTGGTGACGGATCGTTGCGCGAGTTATTGCCGTTATTGCACGCGCTCGCGGCTCGTGAGCAACGCGAGCGGCTACGATTTTCATCCCGAATACGACAAGCAAATCGCCTATATCGCCGCGCATCCTGAAATCCGCGACGTGCTCTTGAGCGGCGGCGATCCGCTGCTGTTGAGCGACGAAAAACTGGAAAATTTGTTGAGCCGGCTGCGCGCGATTCCGCACGTTGAATTTCTGCGCATCGGCACGCGCATCCCGATTTTTCTGCCGCAACGCATCACGCCGGAACTCTGCGCGATGCTGAAAATTTTTCATCCGCTGTTCATCAGCGTCCACACGAATCATCCGCGCGAACTCACGACCGAGGTGCGCGACGCGCTCGGCCGCCTGGCCGACGCCGGCATTCCGCTCGGCAACCAAAGCGTGCTGCTCAAGCACGTCAACGACGACGCGGACGTGATGAAGGCGCTCGTGCAAAAACTTTTGATGTGCCGCGTGAAGCCGTATTACATTTATCAATGCGATTTGATCGCCGGCTCCGCGCATCTGCGCGCGAGCGTGGCAAAAGGTTTGGCGATCATGGAAAAATTGCGCGGCCACACGACCGGCTACGCCGTGCCGACGTATGTGATTGACGCGCCCGGCGGCGGCGGCAAGGTGCCGATTAATCCCGAATATGTTCTGTGCCGCAACGCCGGCCGCGTGCTCATCCGCAATTTCGAGGGAAAAATTTTTGAGTATCCCGAAGCGCCCGACGGCAGACCTTGCGGTCGGCCACCAGAAAAAATTGAAGAGTCGCAGTTGGTTTAACTCTATCGCAAGCTGTGGTTGGTAATCGAACAACTTGGAAGTTCGCCAACTTTTCCAATTATATAAATGCCGCCAGCCGGACATTTTAATTCAGCATTTTCTGCAATATACGGTTTAATATCTTCCCAAGTTGGAACATCTGCATCAGTTTTGTTATGTTCTATTTTCCTTTGCTGTTTTGCTCCGTCAATTTGAATCAAATGATTCATGCAAGCTAATCTTACGGATGCTTGTCGAGCCTGAATGAATTTTGGAATGCCAACGGCCAAGGCAAGCCCGAAGAGAAGACAAACGACAACTTTAATAATTATTTTTCTACCGGAAGATTTTTTCTTTGGTTCGCTCATTCAAATAATTTCAACACCGTTTCAGCAATTTGGTTGCTGCTCTTGTTTTGAATTTACTTCCACGCATTTTTTCACCATATTGTGACCATGAGCGGAATCACTTTCATGGTGGATGAACGCGGTCAGAAGACGGCCGCTGTCATTGACCTGCGGAAGCATAAACAGCTTTGGGAGGATTTTCACGACGTGCTGCTGGCCAAGTCGCGCGCCCGCGAGCCGCGCGAAAGCCTTGCGTCCGTCCGGCAACGGCTGAAATCCCGGCGGCATGGCTGATTACTCCATCAGCTTCGCCCGTTCCGCGCGCAAGGAATTGGAACATCTTTCCGGCGAGCTCACTGAACGAATTCTAGCAAAGATCGAAACGTTGGCCGAAAATCCTCGACCGGTCGGCGTCATCAAACTTCACGGCCAAAAAAATCTCTGGCGGATGCGTGTCGGCGATTATCGCGTGGTTTATTCGATTGATGATTTTTCCAAGATGATTGATGTTTCGGTGATTCGTCATCGGCGCGATGTTTATCGGGATATGTAGGCTGCAAACTTTTCTTGGTGTCGCCGTGTCTTCGTGGTTAAATTTTCTACACATTCAATTCAGGAGACGAAAAATCATGAGCTACAAATGGAAGTTTTTCCGCGCCGGCGGCTTTGACCAGGTCAAACTGGAATCCGGTGCCGACCTCGCGAATCTCGACCAGCTCGACCAAAAGCTCTGGGTCGCGCTCGCGTGTCCGACGACTGGGCTGGAGTTCGACAGTCGCACGCTCGACCTCGTGGACACGGACAAGGATGGTCGCGTGCGTGTGCCGGAAGTCATCGCCGCCGCGAAATGGGCGACGAGCCTGCTCAAAAATCCCGACGATTTGCTCAAAGGTTCGCCCGCGCTGCCGCTCGCCGCGATCAACGACACGACGCCGGAAGGAAAACAAATTCTCGCCTCGGCCAAACAGATTCTCGCCAACCTTGGCAAGACCGACGCCACGGCCATCGGCCTCGAAGACGCGGCGGACACGGTGAAAATTTTTGCCGCCACCAATTTCAATGGCGACGGCATCATCCCCGCCGACGCCGCAAGCGATGACGCGACGAAAGCCGTGCTCGCCGACATCATGGCCTGCTTCGGCATTGAGAACGACCGCAGCGGCAAGCCGGGCATCGGGCAGGCGAAGGCCGACAAATTTTTTGCGGAGGCGCAGGCGCATTCCGACTGGTGGAAACAGGCCGAGGGCGACAAAAATATTCTGCCGCTCGGCGAAGCCACCGCCGCCGCGTCCGCCGCCGTCAACGCAGTGAAAGTCAAAGCGGACGATTTTTTTGCGCGCTGCCAGCTCGCGGCATTTGACGCGCGCGCGGTTTCCGCGTTGAATCGGTCGGAATCCGAATACGTCGCGCTCGCAGGAAAAGATTTGACGGTGAATGCCGCCGAGATCGCCAGTTTGCCGCTCGCGCAAATTGCCGCCGGCAAATCATTGCCATTGTTGGACGGCGTGAATCCCGCGTGGGCGGCGGCGCTGGCAACGTTGCAAACTGCGGCGGTTAAACCATTGCTTGGCGGAAAAAATTCTTTGACGGAGGCGGATTGGAATTCGTTGAACGCCAAACTCGCGCCGTTTGAAACGTGGTCGGCGGGCAAGGTCGGCGCGACGGTGGAAAAACTCGGCTTGAAGCGCGTGCGCGAAATTCTGGCGGGCGACGCAAAAGTAAAAATTGACGCGCTCATCGCCAAAGACAAGGCGCTCGAACCGGAGGCCAACGCCATCGCCGCCGTGGAAAAATTGATCCGCTTCAACCGCGACCTTTACACGCTTTGCGTCAATTTCGTAAGCTTCAAAAATTTTTACAGCCGTAAAATCCCGGCGATTTTTCAGGCCGGACGTTTGTATCTGGATCAACGCAGTTGCGATCTGTGCCTCACCGTCGAGGACGCGGCCAAGCACGCGACGATGGCCGGACTCGCGGGCGCGTATCTCGCGTATGTGGACTGCGTACGCAAGGCGACGGGCGAGAAGTTGAGCATCCTCGCGATTTTTTCACAGGGCGACGACGATAATTTGATGCTCGGCCGTAACGGAATTTTTTATGACCGCAAAGGCAACGATTACGACGCGACGATCACGAAAATTGTCGCGAATCCGATCAGCGTGCGGCAGGCGTTCTTTGCGCCTTACAAAAAACTCGCCCGCTTCATCGAGGAACAGGTTGCCAAACGCGCGGCCACCGCCGATGCCACCGCGACCTCGAATCTACAAAGTGCCGCGAGCGCGACGGCTGGTGGCCCGCCGCCCGCCGCATCAAACAAAATTGATACCGGCACGCTTGCGGCGATCGGTTTGGTGCTGACGACGTTGATGGGTGCGTTGGGCGTGATTTTCACCAAACTTTTTGACCTCCCAAAATGGGAGATTCCGCTTGTCATCGTAATCATTGTCATCGGCATTTCGATGCCGTCGGTCATCATGGCGTGGCTGCAATTGCGCAAGCGCAATCTCGGTCCAATCCTTGACGCCAACGGCTGGGCCGTGAACGCCAAGGCCAAAATGAACTTGCCGTTCGGCGCGAGCCTGACGCAGATTGCCACGCTGCCGCCCGGCTCACAGCGCGATCTGGTGGATCCATTTGCAGAAAAGAAAAGTCCGTGGCCGAAAATCATCCTCGCGTTCATCATCCTGCTCGCGCTGATTTATGGCTGGTGGTATTTCGGAAAGTTGGACAAAAATCTGCCGGCCAAATTGAAAACCACCAGTGTTTTCGGCACAAATGCGTGGGCTTATGTGCCGCCGACCAACGCGGTTCCACCGGTGGGTTCAACCAACGCGCCGGCGGGAAAATAAATTTTGATGCCACGCGAAAGCACCGCCGCCAAAAAGGCACGCACGGGAAAAATCTGCGCCGCGCTCCAGCGGACTTATCCGAACGCGCATTGCGAACTCAATTTTTCCAATCCGCTCGAACTGCTGATTGCGACGATTTTGTCCGCGCAATGCACGGACAAGCGCGTGAACGTTGTGACGGCGGAGCTGTTCAAAAAATATCGTAGCGCCAAAGATTTCGCCGATGCACCGCTCGCGGAAATTGAAACCGCCGTGAAGACGACCGGCTTTTTTCGCAACAAGGCGAAAAATATCCAGGCCTGTTGCGCGGCGCTGGTGGAAAAATACGGCGGGGAAGTGCCGCGCACGATGGACGAATTGCACGCGCTCGCCGGCGTCGGTCGCAAGACGGCGAATGTGGTTTTGGGCAATGCGTTTGGCATCAATGTTGGCGTGGTCGTGGACACGCACGTCACGCGGCTTTCTAATCGCCTCGGTTTGGTGAAAGGAACTGACGCGGTGAAACTGGAGCAGGAATTGATGAAGCTAGTGCCGCAAAAAGACTGGACGCTGTTCAGCCACTGGCTCATCTGGCACGGGCGGCGTCGCTGCGTTGCGCGCACGCCGGATTGCGACAATTGTGAGGTCAAAAATCTTTGCCCGCGAATTGGCATGAACAAATGAATTGGCTGCTTCATCAATCCGGCAAGTGCGGCGCGGCGTTCAACATGGCGCTGGACGAACTGCTGCTCGAAAAAGCTTCGCAGCTTGGCCGGCCAGTTTTGCGTTTTTACGGCTGGACGGAACCGGCGGCGACGTTTGGCTATTTTCAAAGATTTTCCGAGGTCGAGCGCGCGACACATCTGCGTCCGCTCATCCGGCGTCCGACCGGCGGCGGCATTGTGCCGCATGACGCGGACTGGACTTACAGCGCGATTTTTCCGCCGGGCCATGAATGGCATTTGCTCGCGGCGTTTGAAAGCTACCGGCGCATTCACGCGTGGATCCAAAGTGCGTTCGCAAAATTGAAGGTCGAAACCAAACTCGCACCATGCTGCAAAAAGACGTTGCCGGGACAATGTTTCGTCGGCCATGAGAAATTTGACCTGCTCTGGCACGGCAAAAAAATTGCGGGTGCGGCACAGCGGCGGAACAAATCCGGCCTGTTAATCCAAGGTTCGGTGCAGCCGCCGCCCATAAAAAACGTGCGTACGGATTGGGAAAACGCGATGTGCGGCGCGGCGGAAAATCAGTTTTCCGTGACCTGGACGGATTTTGCCGCAGACGCGCAATTACGCCGTCGCGCAGAAACTTTGGCGCTAGAAAAATTCTCACAAGCCGACTATAACCAAAAACGGTGAAGTTCGTTGCCACCACGCGCTACAGGGATTAACTTGCGCGCGGCATGATTCGGCTCGTTTTGTTCGACATTGACGGCACGCTCGTCCACACGGGCGGCGCGGGGACGAAAGCGTTTGCCAAAACCTTCGCGACGGAATTTGGCCTGCATCACGGCTCGGAAAAAATGAAGTTCGCCGGCCGTACCGACGTGAGCCTGGTGCGCGAATTTTTTAAGATTCACGGCCTCGACGATCGACCGGAGCATTTCAACCAGTTTTTTGCGTGCTACGTTTTTTGGCTCGACCACATCGTAGAGCAAAGCACGGGCGGTGAATGTCCGGGCGTGCGGGAATTCATCGCCGGCCTGCGCGCGCTACCGCAGCCGCCAATGCTGGGACTGCTCACCGGCAACATCCGTATGGGTGCGGAAATCAAGCTGCGCCGGTTCGGCCTCTGGGATTTTTTTGCGCTGGGCGGTTTCGCCGACGATCACGAGGATCGCAACCACATCGCCGTCGCCGCGCTCGAACGCGGCCGCCGGGTGCTGGGAAACGATTTGCAGCCGCAGGAGATTGTCGTCATAGGCGACACGCCGTTTGACGTGCGCTGCGGGAAATTCATCGGCGCGAAAACACTGGCGGTGGCCACTGGCGGATCCAAGCTGGAAGAATTAAAGCCGTGCACAGCCGACTGGACGGTGCCGGATTTGACGTGCATCCGCGCACGGGAAATTTGTCCGCGCTGATTTCAGCCGGTTTATAAAACCGCGATAATTCTGTTCGGATTGCGAAATTTCCAAGTTCCAAAATTTTGAAAACACGAATCGCGCGCCCTTTTGGCGGGCGTTTTAACCGTGATTCAATTCCGGTTTAACCTGAGATTAAAAGCTGGCTTAAGTCTCGATTAACGCAATGGGATTCCTGCGCAACGCGCCATTGAGCGACTGGAGCGACTTGGAATTGTGAGGCAATCAGGTGATGCGAAGCGCGACCGGGTTTATTGTGCCAAGGCATTGCTCGACATACTTGAAGAACCGGCACGCTTGAAACCGGCCGAATAAATTCGACCGACTTTCCACTTCCGCAATTGCCGGTGTAGGCTTGCGCTACTATCATCATACTAGGTATTCCAGAGCCATCTACGGTTTCATTGATGGTTTGTAGTGCCGGATTCATATTGTTTTCCCTCAAGAGGCGCAAGCATGAGTGATAGATTGTGGTTTAGTTTCACATTTGAAGTGCGAAAAAATGGTTAGTAGTAGACTTCGTTAGGTGTCTTGAAACCGAGGCGTAATCAGGGACGATTGTTTAACTGTTCGGCAACCCAAGCAAAAGGCCACTCAAACCCTGAGTGGCCTTTGTCATTGCCAGAAGAATCACTGCTTCCCGGCTTTGATGGCCGCCCATCTCGCCTTTTGGGCCGCCTTGATCCGGGCAATGCCTTCCGGGCTGATCTTCCGTTTGGCGGGTTTCGCCGCCGGAACCGTCCCTTTCGCCGCTTTGACCTTGGCCCAGCGTCTTTTTTGGGCGGCCCTGATCTTGGCGATGTGGGCTGGGCTGATGGTGCGCTTAGCCTGTTTCACAGCCTTGATGGGAGCGGGAATTGCCTTCCCAGAAGTCAGGATGAGCGCGAGTTCTTGGTTGAGAGCCGCAATCTTTTCTTGGAGATCGGCGGCCAGTCGGAGTTGTTGCGGGGTCAAGTTTATCATAGTGGAATGATTAAAGCAGAGGATTGGTTTGGCCACAAGTTTTGCGAGGAGTCAAATGGACGCGGTGTGGTGACAAATTTGACCCAGTCCGGTCAGTTTATCCGGAGTGACGGAACATAGGTTGCCGGATTACGATTTCAGGAGTGGATGGTTTTCCTGCACGAGGGGCAAAAGCGCGTTGTGGACGAGGATTTTGAAATGCCGGCGGTTCTCACCGGCGTTTCCGGTTCTGGAAAAACTTGTGTCTTGGTTCACCGGGCCAAGCGTCTTTCACGCAAGTATCCTCAAGACAGAATCCTCGTTCTCACATTGAATAAGAGTCTAGCCAGACTGATTGAAAACCTGGTTACTCAAATTTGTTCGCCGGAGGAGAAGACTCGGATTGATGTCCGCTCCTATCACGAGTATTTGTCAGATTTGATTGGTTCACTTGATCTGGACGGATTTTTGAGAACACTCGGCGAATGCACCGGTCATGGCGACGCGGTTCAACAGTTGATAAACCGTTTTCCTCCGCATGAGGTGGGGCGCTTGTTTCAAGCACTGGACGAATTGGTTCTTTTTGGAAAGTTTCGAGAATTTCTCGACGATGCAAACCATCAGGGCAGCGAGGCGGCGGTGAGGCTCTGGAGTTTTTTAAGCACGAATGAAATCAATGCGGACCCCGTTCATTATTTGTATGAGGAATTGGAATTGATTCGCAGCGCGTTTCCTTCATTGAACCGATATGCGGGCTATCTTGAAGAATACGAACGCCCTGGCCGCTCAATCGGATTTCAGCGTAATCGTCGCGAACAAGTTCTTAATCTGCTTCACGCATGGGAACATCACCAGTTACAGGGGGGCTTTCTTGACCACATGGGGCTAGGTCAGTCGGCAGCCGTGGCAGTTGAAGATCGCGGCGGAATCCCGGCAATCTTCCGTTACCGCTGCGTGCTCGTGGACGAGTTTCAGGATTTTTCCACCTTGGACATTGAGTTGCTTCAAAAAATCGCGACCGCACCAGCCAATGGTCTTTTTCTCACCGGTGATGTTGCACAAAAAATTTATGCGAAGGAATTGAATTTCCCGAAAGCCGGCATGGGACCAGACAAGCGCACCATTCGTTCTATCCGAAAAAATTATCGGAACACTCGGGAGATATTGCAGGCCGGTGGTGCGCTGCCCAGCAGCCACCAGTAATGATAGGCATTGGCATTTCCCACGGTCATGAAGTTATGGATCTCCTGCGCCAGTTGCAGCCCGTTCGTTATGCTGTCGTCCGAGCCAAAGTAATGTTCCGTCTCCCACACCGGCACCGTATTGGAACTACTTAGGTTGCTGGTGAAGAGCGGGGTGGGTGCCTGGTTATAGTTGTTGTTGTAATTGTGCGCGGCCAGGATGCCGATGAGTGGCGCAGTATTTGTATCATTCCATGTGTCAGTGGCCAGATTCCACTGCCAGAATTCATCCTCCGGCAGCATGATCTTGGTGCTGCCGACGCCGGCGGTTATCAGATTAGTGTAAAGATAGGGAACAAAATCGTGAATCTGCGCGGAAGTCCACAGGCAGGATTCGTAGCCACTGGCTCCGGGCGCCTGGACGTCCGGCTCGTTCTGCACCGAGACGGCGTAGAGGGTTACACCATAGGAGTTTTTCATGGTGGTCACATAGCTGGCCAACTCGCCGGCGTAGGAGGCATTATTGGCGGGGGTGTCAATATAGTCACCGCCATTGACGTTGCCATTGTCCTTGAAATTGGTGGGCGGGCTTCAAGCGTCTTGCCGGGCAATTCGCCGGTAAGCATTTCGTAGAAAACCACCCCTAGCGAATAGATGTCCGCCCGGTTATCCACGCGCTGTGGATCGGTCTTCTGTTCGGGCGCGCTATAACTCGGTGTGCCAACGGCACTTTGGGTGACGGTTTCCGGCGCGGCGGTTGTGCCAACTCTGCCGCCGTTGACTGTGCCGAGCATCTTGGCGATGCCAAAATCGGCGACCTTGACCTTGCCAGTTTTATCAAGCAGCAGGTTCTCCGGCTTGATGTCACGATGAACAATGCCCCGGTCGTGGGCAAATTGCAGCGCGTCGCACAGCGTCGGCACGATGGCCAGCGCCTCTTCCGGCGTGAATTTTCGTGTGCGCAGAAGCTGGCGCAGGTTCAACCCGTCCACAAATTCCATGAGCAGGTAATAAAACCCGCCCGCCTGCCCGAAATCGTAAATGGTGACGATGTTCGGATGGTTCAACGCCGCCAACCGATTCACAATTGCCGGAGTCACGTTGCAGCGAAAAAGGTCTCGTGCATTCACATTCACACATCCATCTTCACCTGGTTTATGTTTCTCCAGCGCACGCAAATGCCTTTGTGCAACGGGATGCAATTCCATTTCCTCGGGAGGCAGTGCGAGGTCCACCGCAAGAGAATCCACATCATTATTCGTTGAACGCCACTCTTCACGCTTTTTGCGATTCGCGGCGACATCAAAAGTCACGATTTTGTCCTGACCAGCCTGTGAATCTGGAAGTGGCGTCTTTGGCACCTTTTCACCCACCGCCACGCGCGCCCAATATCCGAGCGACGGCCTCGGGATTCCCATCCGTTTGCAGGTTTTGGCCAGACCAACATCCGAAATTCCCAAATCCGCTGCAAGCTTCTGACAAGTCTTGCTCCACACGGCGTCATATAATTCACGCCGCGTGAATTGAATCAAGGTCGGCTCGTTGGCAGTGGATTCAACAACTTCGGGATTAATTTTTGGAACAACAGGTTTCTCGACTGCTTCCCTCTTCTTTATCGGTTTGACAATGGGCGATTCGGAGGTTTTGACGGCCTCGGGAGGAGTCGTTGAAGAATTCGGCTGATTTCGAGCAATGTCTTCCGTCGCATTCTTACGATTTATATCTACAGGCTCTGCTACGGATTCAGGGTTGTCTTTAAGACGCGGCCCCAACTCGATCTCAAGCGGCGCATTTGGATGTGGTGCCGGTAATGTGGCCCGCTCCTCCGCCTCTCCATGTTGCCGGCGATACCAATAGCCGCCGTCGGGCCGCGGAATATTTAGCTTCTCGCAAAGCTGCACCATTTCCAAATAGGAGTATCCGAGTTCCTTGCCCAGCTTCACGATCGGGGTGGCCCAGATCTTTTCGTATAAGTCTTGCCGGGAAATCTTTTGTGGTGAATCGCTCATGGTGACGAAACTGCCCAAATGGAAGAACTCATCAAGCATGAATTATTCACCACCCGGATCTTGCGGAGCAGAACTGTAGCTGTGAACTAAAATGAGCGTTTAGCAAAACACAGCAAAAGCCCGCGTTGGTCATGGCGGACTCGCAAAGTGCCACGAATGGCGAGATAAGGCTTTGCCTGAACCGTAATCGTCTCAAGTGACGATTCATAATTTTAATCCAAGTTCGTCACATATGGCGAATTAGTTGACAAATAGAACATTATTCGCCATATTAGGCGTGTTATGAAAATAACCAAACAAGCCACCGATGATGTGGTGATCGCGGAACTGGGTGGACGACTGGCCCGTATCCGGCTGGAACGCAATCTGACCCAAGGCCAACTAGCTGAGCAGGCCGGAGTTTCCAAGCGCACCGTGGAACGACTGGAATCGGGGGCCGTGGCAACCCAGTTGTCGGGTTTCATCCGGGTGTGCCGCGTGCTAGGCGTGCTGGAGCGTCTCGACACCCTCGTTTCCGAACCCGTGCCCAGCCCGGTCGCTCAATTAAAGCTGCGTGGCCGACAGCGGCAGCGCGCCTCTATCACAAAAACCGCCAAGCCGTCCGCTAAAAAATGGCAATGGGGGGATAAACCATGACGATGGCCGAAGTCAAACTTTGGGGACGCACCATCGGCGCGGTTTCACTGGAAGATGGCGGCAGCAGTGCGGCGTTCCAGTATGATCCGGCATTTGCCCAAAGCGGCATTGAGATTTCACCGATCACCATGCCGTTGAGCGACCGGATTTATGTTTTCCCAGAATTGCCGCAACGGACGTTTCACGGCCTGCCCGGTTTGCTGGCGGACTCATTGCCGGATCGGTTTGGTAACACCCTGATTGATGCGTGGCTGGCAACGCAGGGACGGACGCCCGAAAGTTTCAATGCTGTTGAACGTCTTTGCTACACCGGCACACGCGGCATGGGTGCTTTGGAATTCGCGCCATCCATCGGGCCGAAACCGCAGCGGGCCAAGAAAATTGAGATTGATGCGCTGGTCAAACTGGCCTCAGAAGTTTTGACGCATCGTCGGAATTTGAAAGCCACGTTTGCCAGCGAAAAACGTAAAAGTGCGTTGAGCGACATTTTGCGTGTGGGCACTTCCGCCGGTGGCGCGCGGGCGAAAGCCATCATCGCTTGGAATCGTGAAACGAACGAAGTGCGTTCGGGACAGGTCGAAGCCGGAAAGGGATTCGATTACTGGCTGTTAAAATTTGACGGCGTGACCGGCAACAAGGACAAGGAGCTTGAAGACCCGAAAGGCTACGGCGCGATTGAATACGCGTATTCAATGATGGCGAAAGCAGCGGGTGTGGACATGAGCGAGTGCCGTTTGCTGGAGGAAGGCGGTCGACGGCATTTTATGACGCGCCGTTTTGACCGACTGGCGGGCGGCGAAAAATTGCATATGCAATCACTCTGCGCGCTGGCACATTTTGATTTCAACCATGCTGGCGCATATTCCTACGAACAGGCTTTGCTGACCATCCGTCAGTTGAACCTGCCGATGGCAGCGGTGGAAGAACAGTTCCGCCGGATGGCATTCAACATCATCGCACGGAATCAGGACGACCATGTTAAGAACATCGCATTCTTGATGGACAAGGCTGGATGTTGGTCGCTCACCCCGGCTTTTGATGTGACTTACAGCTACAATCCGTCCGGCGATTGGACGGCAACGCATCAGATGACGATGAACGGGAAGCGCGACGGTTTTACGCTGGCGGATTTTCGTGCGTGTGCAAAAAGTGCATTGATGAAGCGCGGTCGCGCCGAGGCCATCGTCGAGGAAGTTCGTGCCGCCGTATTGAAATGGCCGGATTATGCGAAGCAGGCGCAAGTGGTAAATAATTGGCGCAAGCAGATTCAAAAAAATCTCCGTCTGGATTTACAACGCGCATAAAAATTGTCCTGAAAAAATCTATTTTTGAATCTCATACCACTGAGTCGCAATGCCCGGCGGCGGGTTTGAAAAACCGTTAATTGAGCGAAGTAGTTCGCTTCTTGGCAATCTCTTTCATTTTCTCGATGGCATCAAATAAGGCGAGTTGTGCGGCAACCTCAGATTCATATAATAGTTTTCACGGACAAAAGTTTAAGCAGTTCTATTCCCTAAAGAGAGAATTTTGAAGGTATTTCAAAAAAAACAGAATTTCACCGAAAAACTACCGAAAGTATGGATCATGACCACGAAAATTTACTCTTCAACAGAACAATCTTCCTGCACTGTTACATAAATATTTATTTAGTAACAACTTGCATCTGTAGCACTTTTCTTATGTAAGTCGTTGATTACGAATGGAGCGGGTGAAGGGAATCGAACCCTCGTCTCGATGCACCTTTTCTAAAGCATTGCAGCGCAGCTTAGTGCGACTTTATAAATTGATTAATCTTGAGTTTATTATTCTCACTTTTATTCTCACCTGTATGGCGAGCATAAATAAACGGACTAAATCAAAGTTCTGGACGGCCTGCTATACTGATCACCATGGCCGGCAACTGAAGCGTTCTACCAAGACGACCGACCGTAGCGCGGCCATGGTGATTGCCCTTGAATACGAGCGGGCCGAAAAGCAGGCCAAACAAGGCGTCTTGATTACCACCCAACTGCGGAAAGTCCTTAGCGACGTTTCGGAAAAAGTAAACGGTGACAGCCTGCACGTTGACAGCGTCGAGATTTATTTTAAGAAATGGCTCGACGGCATTGCGGTGCGCAACTCACCCGCCACGCTGGAACGGTATCGGAACGCGGTAAAATGGTTTTTGGAAAACTTGCAAGGCAACGTGAAAAAGCCCATTTTTGCCATCACCTCACAGGACGTGGAAAACTTCCTCAATGCGCGCTTGAAATCCGGCTTGGCCAACAAAACCGCCGTGGTGGATTTGAAAATCATCAAAAGCGCTTTTCAACAAGCCGTGAACTACGGGACAATTCCCATCAATCCCGTGTCCGCCGTGCGGTTGCCAAAAGTGGACAGCATGGAACGCGAGGTGTTCACCCATGATGAAGTTCAAAAGTTAATCAAGGCTGCCCCGTCCTTGGATTGGGAAACTTTGATCACCCTCGGTTATTTCACCGGCGCGCGCCTGTCGGATTGTGTCAAGATGACATGGGATAACATTCTTGCCGATGAATTAGCCATCATCTACCGGCAGCAAAAAACTGGCAAAACGATCAAGGTTCCAATGCACTTTCACGTCATTGAACATCTCCATCACAAAGGTAAATACGGAACGACGGGTTTTTTATGTCCCAAACTGGCGGCAAAAGGTTCGGGTGGCAAACACGGATTGTCCGAGGGATTCAACCGGATTGTCCTCAAGGCGGGACTCGACCCGATGACGGTCAAAGGAAAAGGGAAACGTAAATTTTCCCGCCGGACTTTCCATTCACTCCGGCATACGTTTAATTCCACGATGGCAAATGCCGGTGTTTCACCTGAATTGCGGATGATGCTGACAGGACATAAATCGCAAGATATGAATAAAATCTATACGCATTTGCAAATGGCAACACTACAAAAAGCGGTTAATGCCGTGCCGCTGTTCGGTGCAAAAAAAGAAGGCGGATAAAATTCACAAAACAAAAAACCGCCACATGCTAGCAATGTGTCGGCCTTTTGCGTTTCGCTTTCGCGGTCTGCGCTATGCCATTCCGGGTTTTATCCGGCATGGGATTATCCATGACTGTGTTCCGTAAGCGAAAAGCGAACGGGGTCAATTATGTTTCGAATCACTTCCACATCGCGGCCTTTAACCGGCACGGCGGCACCATCCCACCAATCCAACAACCAGAATTCCACGCGGCCGCCGTCCTGGTCGTAGTAGCGGAATTCTTCCGAAGGTCCGCCCCAAGAAAGCTGATAGCGCCAATAGCCCGGATGCTTGCCTAATGTGTCCGCTTCCACTTTGTCTATGCTAAGCCCGTATTCTTCCAACCGGCCCAAGCCTTCCACGTCCACGCCATAACCCGCCTGCCATAATTTGCGCAAGTCAGCCATGCGGGAGGCGAAGGCATCGGCCACCCTTTCTTTACAAGTATTTTTCATTTTTAAATGAGCGCCACTGCTAGTCGGCGGCGGGAAGGGTTTAACATTATGATAAGGCGTTAAATCTTCCATGAGCGGCGCAATGGATTTACGCCGCCGGGGAAAATTCAAACCTACTCAACAAATGACACGAGCCGCAAATAGTCGGGCAATTCATGCAGTGGAATTTGGTCGCGGCGCGCGGTCGAATAATAACCCTGCTGCTGATAGCGTTGGCACCAGTGCGGGACAAACTCCAATGCCGCCTTTTTAGTTTTGAACGGCTCGCAAGTTATCGGGAAACCATCGGGCGAAAGGACATTATACAATTTTTTTGCCATGGGTTTTTAATTAACGAATAATCGGACGAAGCACTAACGAAGGAACCCATCAACTATAACAAAAACCGGCGTTTTTTGCAAGGGTCTGCAAAGTCATTTCACCTTGCAAATAAAGGACATTCCAAGGATTAGGCGCGTGTTTTTCCAGCCGCGCTCCGGCGTAAAAGCTCCGTGTTTATTTCGGATAATTCGGCCAGCTGGCGTTGCGTTTTTAGATGTGCGGCGATACCGGCACGAGCCTGCTTTCGTTGCGCGGGGGTTTTGAGCAGGAATTTTCTCACCCTGCCCGTGCCCAGGCACTGCACCAGATAAAAAAACGGGCCATGCTTGAATCCCCGGTGGCAACGGCAGTTTGGTTTGCCACACGTCAGGTATTGTTTGACATAGGACGCACGCAATACATCAGGAACCGGTTGAAGTCGTGCCAGCAAGGCCGCCTTGTTTCGCTGTAAGGCGGGAGTGGTCAACTTGTGTATCGCCAATGTCCTAGCCATATTTATAGTTAGGATACTAAACCACCTGCAATCCGCTGGCGACGATTTTCGTTAGCGAAAACAGCCTGTGCAAAAACCTAGGTGGATTGGGGTCGGCCTGACGGGCGAGCGATTTACCACCGCGCTGAACGGCGCATTATTTCTGGCGATCGCGGGCCATCATTTTTTTGAGGTCGGCGACCAATGCCTGCTGAACTTTGGCTCGCTCGACCGGATTCTCTGGCGGGGGGTTGGCCCCTAAATTCTGTTTTCTGGGCTTGGCCCTTTCCTGCGCGCCGCCTTCGGGATCATCCATGGCCCACTTCGAAAGCAGGCTCAAAAATTCATCGTGCGAATAAAAGCCGACTTTGTCCAGGCTTGCTCCAGGTATTAACTTTAAATACGACGCTTCAATTTTAGGGAGTTTGCGCCGGTTTTTGGAAATGACCGCAACGTGGGTGAATCCCGCCGTTAAACGTAACCGGATGTGGTCGGCTTCTATGGTTTTATGTGTCGTCACGCTGATTTCGCAAGCAATGGAGTGTTTGCCACGAGTCAGAATCAGGTCGGGGCGTCCGTGGTCCGGAATGGTGGTTTCGCGTGTGACCGTGTAGTCCAGACTTTCGGCATGGGCCTGAATTTCATCTTTGAGGGTAGTATGCTCGGATTTGCTGTCAAATCCGGCACCCTCCTCGCTCTGGACGGTTGCCTCCGGTTCCACTGGTAACAATTTCCGATTTTCCTTTTCCGAATCCGTAACCGGCGAAATTTTCGCATCGTTCGATGGCGCGGTAGTCTTCGGAACTTCGTTAACTTTCGGCGCACCGACTTGCGGGGGAGCAGGCTGCGGCGTTGGCTTGCTGCCTTCATATGCGGCGGCAGTGGGTTCCGGTGGTTTGCCCCCCGGTTGGATTTCTGCCAGCAACGTGGCCTCCACCTCGGCGCGCGGTCGGGCATATTGCTTGCGTGAGGCGGCAATGACTGCCGCCTTCCGTTCCTCGCCGCCGCCGGGTAGTTCGGGTTTACGCAAGGCCAGGTTGAAATCAAAATCATTTCGCTCCACGCGAACCAGCGCATGATATTTTTCCAACCGGGTCAGGCTCTTGCCATCGAAGGAATCAAAACATTCCCCCAACCGCTTGGCGTCATCGTCGCCAACCCCCAAAACGATCCGCGTGCAAGGCTGCGTCATCACCGCACTGGCGACATCGGCATCTGCCCGCAACTGGTGCAAATTTTGATGGGCCAGCGTGAAGCCAAATTTGTATTTTCGTGTGCCGGTCAGAATCTTCTCCATGCTGGGCGAGATGAAGTGCTGGAACTCGTCAATATAGAGCCAGAAATTTTTGCGATCTTCGGCTTTCTGTTCCTGCCGTGCCATCGCCATCTGCTGGAACTTGGACACCAGCAACGTGCCCAGCAAATACGAATTTTCATCACCGCCCAAACCGGTCGAGAGTTTCGCCAGAAAGATTTTGCCGCTATCCATGATGTCGGAAAATTTCAAACTGTTGCCGCGTTGCGACACCATGTTGCAAATCGGTTCCGAACTGAAAAAATCCTGCAACCGGGCCAGCAGGGAATTGACCGACTTGTCACGGCCCAAGGTGGGGAAGACTTTCGTCCAGAATCGGATCACCTCGACACTGCGAACGGTCGGCAAAAATTCGCTGCGAAATTTTGGATTCTGAAGGAACTCGCGCAAGTCTACCAATGTTCCGCCCCGGCTGCTTTTCAAGATCGCCAAAATCGCATTCTGCAAAACGGTGTCCATCTGGTCGCCCCACGTTCGCGACAACCGCCGGAACACGCCTACCAGATCGGAAGCGAGCAGCCTTCTTTCCGTCTCGGTATTGGCTTCAAGCAGATTGAAACCGACCGGGAATTCTTCATCAGCCAAGTCCACTAATACCACGTCGTTAATCCGATTTTCGGGAATGCATCCAAGAATCTGGTCAATCAAATCACCATGTGGATCAAGCACGGCCACGCCGTCTTTGTTCTCAATATCCTGCCGGATCATATTCAGCAGCAGCGATGACTTGCCAGTGCCGTTGGAACCGATGATGTGCGTATGCCGCACACGTTGTTCGGGCGTGAGATAGACCTCAACGGTATCGCCATGGTGTTCGTTGTCACCGATGATAATTCCCGGCGGGTGCTGGACGATGTTGGGGGCCGCCTTCGTCCGCCCGGAATCGCGCGCCAACGCCGGGGAATGCACGGCACTGGATGGCAGATGCACGAAGCCAATCAGCTCGTCGCTGTTCAAAATCATGCCGCTGCGCCGGGATTGGCGGCACAGGACATCATTGATATGGTCCTCAAACGGGTAGTCGTCGTTATTCAGCGGGATGAGGGCGTTGCCCTGCGGATTAATAAAGACGCACAACGATCCTGCCAGTTCACGGGCGATTTCATGGAGCCGGTCGGTGGTCGCCGTTCGCACCAGAATGCGAACCACTGCGGCATAGAGCGGTCGGGCCACCTTGTTGCTAGCGGCGGGAACCAAGTCGGGCGCGTTGACAAAGAAAGGTTTGCCATCGGCGTGAGTTACCGACCGCAGGATGCTCTCCGGCCAATCCTGATGCGCGGTCTGAAAATTCACTTGGAACAAGGCCAGTTCGCCGGGTTGCATCCGGGCCAGCGCCCCGACGATGCCGACAAACGGATCGAGCTTGCCGGTCGCCAACGGCAACATGAATTCACGTTCCAAACCGAATTCCACCGCACACGCCTCGACGCCCGAACTGGCTTCCCACGCCTGTTCCAACGTGCCGGTCTGCTGTCGAAACTGCACGTCCGGGAAGTGCGCCTCTAATTGGTTACGAACCAGTGAAGCGTCTCCTGCACTCGCGACAAATTGCGCGGACACGCGCTGGTGCGTTCCGAGCAATTCAAACGCAACCGGTTCCCGGCACACCGCCAGATGGTGGAAAAAATGGTCAAAAGCTTCTCTGGCGATGTCGAGGTCGGCTGGCAGGGAAGCCTGAAATTCAACCAGTGAATCCCGCACCAACGGCTTGGGTTCAGGTTCGTCTTCGACTTCATCAACGGTCGGCGGCGATGATGGTGGTTGACTGACTTTGCGGAAGAGGGAACTCAGAAACGTGGGCTTGCGACCGTCGTCCACGACGGGGGTTTCCGGCAGATAATGACCGTTGAAAACCTGAAACGGCGGTTCCGGATGAACCGGTTGATTGAACACCTGCCAGCCGCGCCCGCGTGATTCCCACTTGTAAAACTGCTCGGAAAATTGGTCGTGTATGGAGGCCATACCTCACTTTGCAGTGGGTGGTTTATCCGGCGGGGGTGGTTGGTTGAGGTCAGCCGCCGGTGGCGTGGGTGCGAAACTCGATTGCAGTTTGACGCCGTTGGCCGCACACGTTTCTGCGGCGGAATCGTGGATGAACTGAGGCAATAGTTGGAGATACAGATTGCGGGTGTCTTCGCGATAATAAGTTTCCACCCGGAACCAGTCTTCATAGATGGTGGCCACGACGGGAATTTTGAGCAGCAGAGTATCGAGGTCGGAATACTCTCCCGACGAGGCGTTTCGCAGCACGCCCACGAGGGCGAATAGGAGCGTGACCACGGCGATGTTGGCGAAGGTGACGCCCAGCGGTTTGATCAGCAGCCATTCGACGGCGAAGAAAAATGCGATGGCAGCGACGAGATGCCAAAGCCGGACCAACGCCGGAACATAAACCGTGCGGAAGGAAAAAAAGAAAATGTTGCCGAACGGGGCGGCACAAGTATCAAGGGCCAACCGCTCGCGCATTAGGCGCAGATAAACCCGCTGGTCGGACAGCAGCCCGCCCTCGGCGAATTGCACCCGTGAAATTTCCATGCCGGGAATTTTGCGAGCGGCCAACTCCTGTTCGACCTTCGCATAAAATTCCTGCGGTGCGAGATTGAGACCAACCGCGTGCGCCAGCTTGTAATTCAGAACCTCGCCCTTCTTATTCTTGAAACCAAAGACGAAGTCGATCAACCGTCGCATAACGTGCCGAACCAGTTCGCTCTTTTTGGGCTTGTCGTCCATGGCAGCCATAGATAATTATCTGCCCAGCAGCATGGCGCTAGTCCAGCGCCACGGTCAACTCAAAATCGGGCTGGAAATTGCGGCCGACCATGCCCGGGTCGCTTCTGGGTTGCCATAGGACGGGCCGTTTTGTTTCCAAAGCAACACCCGGTTAAATTATGGCGACACCAAATTCTTCGGTTCCGGCGGAAACCCGCAGCACTTATTGGCGACGTGTCTTGCGCCCCTTGTTCTGGTGGTTGCTCCTAGTGCTGGTGCTCTTTGGCATCCACACGCACCAACGTCTCATGGAGGCTACACGGCTTGAATTCACGGTGACGATGCAAGGCCAACCGCATGACGAGGCGTCAACCGTATTCGACGGAAAGCCGATAGTCAGCGGACAAAATATTTCCCTCGGCCATCACACGTTTACCGTCTCGCTGCCGAAGGGTGAACCTTTTTCAACCAATTTGTCAGTCTGGTATGGTGATCACAACCTCGGCACGATTGATTTGAAGCGGACGATGGGAACATTGTCGGTGACTGCCGATCCGCCCGCGCCATTTTTATACATTCGCGGGCCGGAATGGTCGGTGGCGCTGACCAACAGTTCCGGCCTGACGCAATCGGTGCCGACGGACACATACAACGTGGAAGCCGACTATCCCCACTGGCAAAAGTCGGACACGACCACGGTCTTTGCAAATCAGACCAGCACTTATCCGATTGCTCCGCACTTTGGTGGCTTGCAACTGGGCTGCAATCAAACGGACGCGACGTTTGAATTGATGTCAGCCGATGGACAGTTGGTGGCCAATCAGATGTTACCGGCCACGGTGCGGGGATTACCGGCAGGCGACTACAAGCTGGTCGCCACGCATCATCAACATCGGCGCACCGATACGCTGACGGTCAAAGCTGACACCATTGCAAGCGCAGAATATGATTTCAATTATGGCGTGGTGGTCTTTGATACGACTCCGGACGGGGTGCAAGTATTCTCTGGCGACCATGATTATTGTGGCATGACGCCGCTGACGATTGGTGAAATCTTGCCGGGCGACTGGACGTTTACACTGGAACACGATGGCTACCAATCATTGCAAGTGTCTCTGGCGGTGGCGGCCAATCAGACGAATTTGGTCAGCACAAATCTGCTCAGCGAGGATTATTTGAAAGCCATCTCAGAGGCCCGCAAGTATATGGCCGCTGCGGATTACGATGATGCGCTCAAAGCTTCATTTGACGCTCTGGCATCGAGGCCAGGCGATGCCGAAGCGACAGCGATAAAAAACGAAGCTACCGGCAATCAATATGTTCAACAGGCCAAAGATTTGGGCAATGCTGGTCAATACGTCGAGGCTGACCAAAAACTGACACTCGCATTGCAAGCGTTGCCTGACAGCGGGGAAGCCAAGCAATTGTTGGCAGATTACCAGACGCATGAGCCAGAACAAATCGAACGGGAACGGGTGGAACGGTTGAATCGTCCCAAAGCCGTTTATGATGAGGTGTTGGGGCACTACGATGAGGCCAATTTGTTTGAGGATCACGAGCTCAATACCAGTATGCCGGTTAGAGAGGCGGAGACGGCAATTGCCGATGCTTTGATGACGGTGCAACCAACTTACAAAATCGTCTTCAATAAATCGATGAAACCAGAAACGTATCTGCTGACGGCTTCACAATATGATAATGGCATTCTCAGCATCACCGGGCAGCGGACGTGCATCATCGTCTGTGGCCAGACGACGGATACAAACACGAAAATTCTGTTCAAGGTTTTGGAATATAAAGCCAAGCACAATGTCTCAATGCAGGGGCTATTGGCTTTCAGGGATAACGAGACATTCGTGCCGATTGACAAATCGAGCATCACGAACGCGGATAATAAACTTTTAGTCCAGATTCAAACCGGGGTTTCAAATCTGACGGCGCGCATCCAAGGGGCGATTGGCCAGACGCCGGCGGTGACCGCGCCACCGCCGGCTTCGCAATGAGTGGGTGTTGACTTTAGTTCGCCGGGAACTTCAGTCGTGATGGGCGAAACGGGTCTGACCTGATCTCCCTTCCAGACTTGCTTCAACTGGGAACATCGGCCATAGTCCATTCAAGGCAAAAGTTTGCCGACACCAAGAAATCAAGTCGCATGAATCACTCTGAAACGGATCAAGTGAGTCTGGAACTGGCGCGCCGCGTGGCCGAACGGCTGCGCTGGCAACCGGAGGTGATTGATTTTGCCCGCGCCAACCTCGTGCGCTGGTCGCAACAAAACAGCTCCGCCCCGTCGTTGCTGCGTTGTTATGCCGAGTGGCAGCAAATTCTTTCCCGCCCGGTGGAAGAAATTTGCACGTTGCTGTGTTCAGAAACGGATAACGCCCAGCGGTTGCGGCAAAATTCGCCCTTCGCCGGCGTCCTTTCGCCGACGGAAGTTTGGGAAGTCAAAGCTCGCTTCCGCCATGCGCCGGCAACAGCTTGAGTAAATCATCCGCGCCGCCGCTGGCTGGTGAATTGCCATCAGCGTTATCAGTCATTCCACAGAGTGGGCATCTTTTCAAACCCGCTGGCCACCGGTCGTTCCAATCAAAAATATCGCCACAGTTTTTACAGACATTGCTGATGGTTGCCATATTACTGTGTTGGTTTTCTCATAGTAAGACAATTTTACCACGACCAATAAATTTACCGCAACCACTCCGCCCATTTTACCAATTTGACAAACGTATCATTTCTGATACACTTCAAAACAGATGAAAGCTGAACGCCCGCTGAAAGTCGTCTTTTTCCAGACGGACACAGGCAATGAACCGGTGCGGGAATGGCTGAAAGAATTGTCCAAAGACGATTGCAAGATTATCGGGACGGACATTCTGACGGTGCAGTATGCGTGGCCGGTCGGCAAGCCGCTGGTTGACAATCTGGGGGATGGGATTTGGGAAGTCCGTTCCCGCCTGGATAATCGCATCGCGCGAACCCTGTTCGCGCTGGTGAATCAGGAAATCGTGCTGTTGCACGGTTTCATCAAGAAATCGCAAAGGACGCCAGCGGACGAACTGGAACTGGCGAAGAAACGTAAAAAATTATATCTGTTATGAGCAAAAAAAATAATCATCGTGGCAGCGACTTCCGGGATTTCCTGAACGAACAAGGCATCCTCGGTGAAGTCGAAGCGCGCGCGTTGAAGCAGGCATTGAGCCTGCAACTGGATCACCTCTTGAAAAAGGAGGAAATGACCAAGACGCAAATGGCGGCCCGGATGAAAACCAGCCGCGCGGCGGTGGACCGGTTGCTGGATGCGTCCAATTCCTCGGTCACACTGAACACGCTGGGCAAAGCTGCCCGTGCACTCGGTCGCAAAGTGAAAATTGAATTGGTGCCGGCATAAAATTGCCCGCCCAAAATCAATTAACAAAAAGCCCCGGCCAGCAATGGTCGGGGTTGTTTTTTTAGGCATAGAAATACCCAAGCTCTCGCAACGAACTGTAACTTTGATTGCCGATTTATGTGCAGCTCCACATAAATTGGATTATGTTGAGTTCGCAGTAATGTTGAGTTGAGGCAGATTCTCCCAGTTCCCCAGCGTTTCGGCGCTGGGGAACTTCACATTTATGGGAGTGACAGCCGGGGATAAA
>Ga0302280_1000603_pt1 | contig 31937 bp, 31 predicted proteins | sample III_Fen_E1_1_FD_198771 | JGI IMG/M metagenome (GOLD analysis project Ga0302280, IMG submission 198771) | Peat permafrost microbial communities from Stordalen Mire near Abisko, Sweden - III_Fen_E1_1 | ecosystem: Environmental > Terrestrial > Soil > Wetlands > Permafrost | place: Sweden: Abisko... | reverse complement strand
TGCCCTGCTCCAACTGCAGGAGATTACTACAGAAACCTCTTATCTGATAAAGGCAAAAGAATTGACGGAATATGTAATTGAGCATTTTGAAGAAAACGAAAGCAGCAGTTTCTATTACACTCATAATGGCCAAAAGGATTTGATAATAAGAAAAAAAGAAATTTATGATGGGGCAACTCCTTCCGGGAATTCTGTTATGGCTTTCAACCTGCTATACCTTTCCATCATTTTTGATAAGCCTGAGTGGAAAGAAAGATCAATTAACATTTGTTTTGCAATGGCGAAGATAATAATCAGCTATCCTACTTCGTTTGCAGTATGGGCAGAGTTGTTACAGGCAATTATACACGGCGTTCCGGAAATTGTAATAATGGGCAGGGATTTTAATCGCGAATTAATTGATATGCGAAAGGATTTTTTGCATATCTTTATCCCTTACAAAGTTTATCAATCCGCGACCCGGGAAAATGCAAGATTCCCTCTGTTAATCCACAAGCCTGTTTATGAAAAGCCACATATATACCTGTGCAAAGATTATACATGCAGGAACCCTTTAGCTAAAATTGCTGAATTATCGCATCAATTGGCGGATATGCAAAAAAATAATGCTTAAATCAGGCAATAATAGAAGCATAAGACGCGTTAAGAAATTTATCTGGAGCGAAAGTTTTGACTTTTAAAAAATAAACTTTAAACTTGTATTTCGATGTTGCGAAAAGATTTTTTTTGCCGAATACCCTTTAATATTATGAAAATGAAAAACCTGTCCCTTCTAACAGTAATGGCCGTGGTATTATTCTCGGCCGCTGGATGTGGCAAAGGAAGCAAATCCCAAAAAGGCTTCGACGATGGTCAATTGCATGGCGTCGCACCTGCCAGTAAATACAATTTAACCAAGCCACCGGGGATGGTTTATATCCCACCAGGCATGTTTCACATGGGGCCAAGTGATGAAGATGTCAACTATGCTTATACAGCGCGTAATAAAGAAGTGTCTATCAATGGATTTTGGATGGATGCGACTGAGATTACAAATAATGAGTACCGCCAGTTTGTTTACTGGGTCAGGGACTCTATTGCTGCAACAATGATGCAGTATGGTAAAGACGTGGACGGCAAGTTCGCTATTGACTGGAAAAAAGCCCAGGCTATTAAGTGGAACGATAAAGCAACTGTTGAAAAGATAGATCAGCTAATCCTTACTCCTGAGAACAGGATATTTGGAAAGAAAGATATTGACCCGAATAAAATAGTTTATCGTTCTGAAACTTTTGATCTGAAAGAAGCAGCTAAGAAAATCAACGAAGGTAAGCCACGCTCACAGTTTATAGTAAGGGATAGCATTAAGGTTTATCCTGACACGCTTGTTTGGATACGCGATTTCAGCTATTCTTATAATGAGCCAATGACAAAACGTTATTTCTCTCATCCTGCATTTGGGAACTATCCGGTTGTGGGTGTGAATTGGCTTCAGGCTACTGCTTTTTGCGAATGGAGAACGCAATATCTGAATGCGGCGCTTGAAAAACAGAAAAAAGCCACTGAGTCGAGTTTTCGTTTGCCAACAGAGGCTGAATGGGAATACGCAGCCCGTGGCGGCCGCTCTCAGTCTATGTTCCCATGGGGCAACTATTACCTGAGAAATAAGAAAGGATGCTTGCTTGCCAACTTTAAACCAGGCCGTGGCAACTATCCTGAAGATGGTGCATTTTATACTGCCCGTGCTGATGCATACTGGCCAAATGATTTCGGTCTGTATTGTATGGCTGGCAATGTTGCGGAGTGGACATCTTCTGTTTTTTATGAAGGAGCTTATAATTTCCAGCATGATATGAACCCGGATGTTCGCTATAATGCACAGAAAACAGATCCCCCGCGCATGAAACGAAAAGTGATCCGCGGTGGTTCATGGAAAGATGTAGGTTACTTCCTGCAGACAAGCACACGCACTTATGAATACCAGGATACTTCAAAATCTTATATCGGGTTTCGTTGTGTAGTTGATTTATCCCCGACCTTATCAAGGGGAGCACGTTAATTTAAATTTCTATTATCGATAAAATTTTTTTACAGAAAATGCGTTTTTGATTTTACAACTAAGGAAAATCGAAAACGTTTTTTTTTAGATAACCCCTGAAAACCTTTTAAAAACAATTAAACTTACAATTATGGCCGGAGTTTCCAGACAAACAGAAAAATTAGTGAACATTATAGTATGCGTTGGCGCAGCAGTTGTTATTTTTGGTGCGTGGCAGAAAATCACCCATCAGCGATTAGCTAACTTTTTCCTTACTGCTGGTCTGCTTACCGAAGCATTGATATTTATGGTATATGCTTTCCTGCCGCCTCCGGGGGGCGAAATGCATGCCATTGCAGAAGCTTTGCCAAAACTGGCAGGGGGTGCTTCAGGTAATCCCGCACTGGATAAATTCGACAAGATGCTGCAAGAAGCTGAAATCACTCCGGCTAACCTTGGCCGCCTGAGCGAAGGCTTCAAAAAATTCGGCACTACCGTTGACAAAATCAGTGATGTATCCGGCGCGTTGGCCGCGACTACTGACTATACAAATAAAACAAAAGAAGCCGTTACCGCTTTGGATGGTATGAAAACGGCCTACCAAAATGCAACTACAACAATAGGATATTTCAATAATGCGGCAGACAGCACAAAGCAATTTCACGGGCAGGTACAAACGCTGACAAAAAATCTTGGCTCGTTGAATGCTATTTATGAACTGGAACTGCAGGATACAAACAATCACCTGAAAGCAATGAATGCATTTTACGGCAATCTGGTACAGGCTTCTGAAACCATGCAGGGCAGTGTGACAGACGCTAAGAAAACACAAGAACAGATTGCGTTATTGGCTAAGAACCTCGGCAATTTGAATCAGGTGTACGGCAATATGCTCAGTGCCATGCAAGGCAGATAATTTTATGCGGCCTTAGCTGGCCTATGAAAAAAACCCATTAAAATATTACTATTAAATTACTGATCCATGTCTTTACCTAAAGAACCCCGGCAGAAAATGATAAACATGATGTATTTGGTGCTGACAGCTATGCTGGCGCTGAATGTATCTGCCGAAATTCTGAATGCTTTTAAGATAGTAAACAACAGCATCCAAACATCAAATAATGTTTTGTCATCTCAGAACAAAGAAATCAGCGATGCGATAGCTGCTAAAGCCGCGGCCAATGAAACAAGAGAAAAAGCAAAGATCTGGAAACCAATTGCGGATAGTGTTTCTATGATTTCTAAAAGCACTTACGACTATATAGAAACTTTAAAAGACAAGTTGAAACGTGAAGCTGGTTATAATCCTGAGAAAGGCGATACGACTTTCAGGATAGATGACCTGGATGCAGCAACCCGCCTCATGGAGAATCAGGGCGAAGGAGAAAAGCTCCACCAAATGCTTGTTGATTATAAAAAGAATGTGCTTGCCAATCCTTTAATTGAGAAAGAATTTGAAAACAAGCTTCCCTTAAATCTAGATCCTCCTCCTTCTGAAGAAGGCAACCAAAAAATGAGCTGGGCAGATTCTTATTTCCACATGACACCGGCCATTGCTTCACTTACCATTCTTGGCAAATTTCAGAATGATGTCAAAAACACTGAAAATGATATCATCACTTATTGCCAGGATCAGATTGGTGCAGTAGCAGTTCGTTTTGATAAGACCGGTGTGATCGCCGGGACCAGCGCAAGCTATGTAATGCCGGGAGATAAATTAAGCATTTATGCAGGCGTGGGTGCATTTAGTTCTGCATCGCATCCCACCATCACAATAAATGGACAAACGGTAGATGTTGACCAAAATGGAAAGGCTACCAAAGATATTGTAGCAGGCGGTAGCGGGCCTCAAACTATTAAAATTGGCGGCTCCTTTAAGAATCAGGACGGAGTAACAATACCAATTAATGAAACACTAAACTATACAGTAGGCACACCTTCCGGCGTAGCCGTTTCACCCGACAAGATGAACGTTCTTTATATAATGGGTTCTACACCTAACCCAATTACGATCTCCGGTGGTTCTGGCAGTGAAAAAACACAGGCTACTTTAACTGGTGGTGAATTGAAACATATTCAGGGTTCCGCATGGGAAGCTTATCCCAAAACACCCGGAGAACAGACGATCAATGTTACCATTGATGGTAAAACAACTGCCAAAAAATTCCGTGTTAAATATCTTCCCGATCCTGCTGCTTTTGTGGGAACCAAAAGTGGGGGATCAATGCCATCTGCTGACTTTAAAGTCATGGGAGGATTGATTACTAAATTAGTGAATTGTGAGTTTGAGGCACCCTTTAAAGTAATTAGCTATAAATTGGGGGCCATTGGTGGGGGTATATCACAATATATTCAGGCAACGAATGAAGGCAATCGCTGGACAGGAAATGCAGCTAATATCATAAGCAGGGCAACACCTGGTACAAATGTATTTTTCGACGAGATAAGAGTAGTTGGTCCTGATGGCAGGCAAAGGGAAATACAACCAATATTTTTCAGCCTGAAATAATAAATTTTTAAATTTCTCTTCAATGAAAAACTGTATCGTAAAATTTAGCTTGTTTGCAATAGTGATTGCCCTGGCTGTTGGAACAGTGGATGCACAAACGACCACGCCGCGCAAAAGCAAAAAAAGGACGACTAAAAAAAGCAATACCAGTAAAAATGCTTCCAGTGTAAAAGCCGTTGCACCAGCTAAGGATACTACAAAGCCAGCCGCCGTAGTTGAGGCAGATATCAAGTTGGATACTCCCCGCAAGTCCTTGCGCAACGACGCCGCAGTAGAGCGATTGCTTATTAAAGACAGGACACCACTGGCTTATGAGCATATCCGTGAAGACGATGCAGTTTACCGGCAGCGTGTTTGGAGAGAGATAGATGTGCATGAAAAAATGAACCTCCCCTTTGCCTATGCGGCAACTGAGGACAATGGCAATCAGCGATTTATAAATATTTTGTTGAACGCTATCAAAAGCGGGGAAGTAACAGCTTTTGACCCGATAGATGACAGGTTTACTACTCCTTACACATTTAGACAAATTGCAGAGCAGGTTGTGGGCAAACCGACTGTAAAACAAATTCCTGATTTTGAAAAGGATCCCGACGGTTCAAAAGGCATCATGCGCGATACCACTATTGTGCAGGATTTTAACCCGGATGCTATTGAAAGATACTGGATTAAAGAGGAATGGGTATTTGATAAAGAATCTTCACGGATGTATGCAAGGATTCTTGGAATTGCTCCATTAAAGACGATTACAAATGCTGATGGTTCCTATCGTGCAGTGCTTCCCATATTTTGGGTTTATTATCCTGATTTGAGGCCAATGCTTGCTAAATATGAGTCTTACAATGGCAAGAACTATGGTGCCAGGATGAGCTGGGAAGAATTATTTGAAAGCCGCATGTTTGCAAGCCGTATTATCAAATCGACGATAGACAATCCCGGCGATAAATATATTCAGGATTATATTAAAGACCCGATATTGCAATTGCTTGAGGGAGATAATGTGAAAGAGAAAATGTTCAATTACGAGCAGGATTTGTGGTCTTATTAAGCTAATATAAACTATTCTAAAAGGTACTGTAGCAATACAGTACCTTTTTTGTTTTAAAGCTTTTGCCGTGGTTGAGGTATAAAAAATAACCAGTGTTTTCTGGTGACAAAAAAAACTAAAATATAAATGGCTAATTATTGGTAAATAGAATTGTTTCCCTATTTTTACATCGGTTTTTCATAGGATATTGGATTTTAAAAACGGGGCTGGATTTTTATCCTGGCCCCTTTATTTTTTAATGCTTTATTTTTTATTCCTGTAACTATTCCTCGCTTCATTACAAATTGCACTTTCCTCCCGTACATGTCTATGCAGCCCCAGCCTGAGGTACTTTAGGAGTGCTATGCTCAACAGCAGCCTAAAAATATATCGGTTACTGAAGAACTAAAAACTTTTACCACTTGGATTAAAAATTGTCTGTTAAAATTTAGTCGTCTTCACCCTTTGCTTTTGTGCTTTTTACAAATGCGGCACGTTTGGGCACAGGCACTGTTGCTCCCATCCCTTTAATTCCCTTCCACAATACTTCGTTGAACAGGTCATCGGGCACGCGATCTTCTTTCGTAAAATCAAATCCGGCCGACTTTTTTGCAAGCTCATTCCATGCAGTGTTTTTTTCATTAAAGTCAATATTTGCTGGCAATGATGTGAATGAGGTTAAATCAGGAGCGGATGAGAAGCACCGCCACATGGGTGTTGCTGCAGCGTCATACTGGCTCATGGGCGGCATTCCTAAAATAAGCTCTATTGTTCGCACCAGTGAAGTGGTGGAATAAATCGTATGGTCAACAAAATGGCGCTTCACGTAGCCTCCCGCTATATATGCAGGGCTTCTGTGTGCATCCACATGATCAGGGCCATTCTGAGCATCATCTTCTAAAATAAAAACAACGCTTTCTTTCCATACTTTGCTTTTGCTCAGGTATTCAACAAACTCTCCAACTGCAAGATCATTATCTGCCACATGCACAAAAGGAGTTGGCCTCCCTTTGGCAAGTCCTTCAGTGTGATCATTGATAATGCGCAACGTGCTTAACCGCGGCAATGCATTCGCAGCAACCAGCGAATCAAAATCTCTTTTCCATTGGCTCACTCTTGTCGTGTCCCTTACTTTCTGGTCCCAGCTTGTGTAATAAGGGCAATAATGGTCTTTTAGGATCGGGATATTTGGTTTGTAGTCATCAGCAAATTCGCCATATGTCCTGTAGCTGATGCCAGTTCGTTTGCAATCATCCCATATAAAACCATTCTTATTATTTGCAATAGCGCGGTTGCCTTCCGCGTCATACTCGCCACCACGGCCTCCATAGCTTGTTGGCCATGTTTTTTCAAGATAATCAGTAGCGTAAGCGCCCATGCTCCAGTTGTGCCCGTCAGCGCTTACTTCCGCATCGCAGTAAAAATTATCAAGCAGCACAAATTCTTTTGCAAGCGCATGCTGATTGGGCGTGACGTGCTGGCCAAATAAAACCAGGCTGGTGTCTCCATTTCCTTCTTTCACATCTCCAAGCACCTGGTCGTACGTGCGGTTTTCCTTGATGATATAAAATACATATTTGATGGGAGAAGCGTCACCCACCTTCATTGGAATGGGGCTTCCCGCTTCTCCTTCTGTTTGCAGTTCTTTTGATTTTTTGTAAGGCGTGTTCTGATAAACCAACTGAGAATACATGCCCAGCGTTTTCTCATCCGGTTCATTAAATATGCTCAGGGTCCCTTTGAACAAACCACCGATATACTGCACCCCTCTTGCTTTTTCTTCATCTCCATCCTGGTATTTCACTTTCATTTTTTTTGTCGTAGGGTTTGGGCCATAAGGGTTTGCCATGGATGAAAAACCTTTGCCATTTGCTACGAAAACTTTTTTGCCAATCACCCTGACAGCAGTAGGGTACCAGCCAACCGGAATAAAACCTTTTGATTTGCTATTGCCGGGCTCGCTCACATCAAACACAGCAAGGCAATTGTTATCAGCATTGGCTACATACAGATTCTTTTCGTCATCGCTTAACGCAACCGAATTGGTTGTTGAGCCACTTGGTGCATCTGGGAACAGCGCTGTATTCAATGTTTCAAGCAGTTTTCTTTTTTGAATATCAATTACAGACACAGAATTGTCATTCGAGTTGGCAATAAAAATATATTGATTGCTTTTGGTAATGGCGATATCATTTGGGTTACTGCCAACAGCAATTTCACCAGAGAATTTTTTCTGTTGGGTATCAAAAATCAACAGCTTACCGCAACCCCAGCAGGTGACGTACAATTCCTTTTTATTTTTTGAAAGAATGCAGGTGTATCCTTCGCCTCCCAATTCATATTTGCTGCGGACTTTTTTTGTCATCAGGTCGACTATGTACAACGAATTATTTTCTTTGGTAACTACATACATCAGATGTTTTGCGTCGTCAATATCTAAACCAGCGGGAGAAATTTTTACAGGCCATTTATTGCCAAGTTTGATGCTGTCTTTTAGGTGGAGCTTGTTCTTCGAAATGGCATATTTTAAAATCCAGTTATCATTTCCCCCGGAGGCGTAAAGGAACTTTTCGTCTGCGCTGAATTTCAGCCCCAGCCAGGATTTGGGGATATCAATACTATCCAGTCTGATCTCATTTTTCACGTCAATCAATTGCAGCGATTGTGTGCTCTGCCCGTTATTGGTTATTGCAATGTATTTTTTTGAAGGGCTGACGGCAATGTTCAATGGAAGGTCCCCTAACTGAAGGCTTTTGCCAACTGGTGTCAGCGACCACCCATTCGGTAGCGTGACCCTGTTTTGTACAGGATCATTTTTTGCAGATGGCTGCGAAAAAATATGCAGAGTGGAAAGGAGGGAAATAGCGATAATAAGATTTCTCATGAGAATGCAATTGAGATATAAAATTATAGCTAATCCTTCAATAGGTTAGGGGAGGCTAAAAATTAATAAAAAGACAATTTAGGGAAAAAGCTTTTCTGCAACCACGACCGATTCGGGCTTGCCAACGTCCACAAATTTTGAGCCACTGTGATCAAAGCATTTGATGGTTTCTGTTTTCGAAAGCTCAAGATAGGCATCCACAATAGAAAATTTTCCACTTTGATTTACCAGCGTGAAAATTTTTGAATCTATGATATGAATGCCACAGAATGCTTTTTGCACTAAATCTTTTTTTGGGCGGCTGATTTTCTCATCGCCGGTTTTTGTATTCCTCCATCCGCACAAATTATTACTGTGATCAAATAAAAAATATCTTGAAGTTATACGGTTGGTAACAGCAAGCGTTGATAATGGTTTATATTGTTTGTGATATCTGATCATTGCATTTAAATCAAGGTCTGTTAGCACATCCGCATTAATGACCGCGAATGGGGTTTCATCAAAATACCAGGATGCTTTTTTAAGGCCGCCACCGGTCTCAAGTACCTCATCTCTTTCATCACTGATTGTAATATTGCTTCCCCAGCCATTGTTGATTTCTATCGCATCAATAACCTGCTGCGCAAAATGATGCAAGTTGACGATTGCGTCGGTTATGCCGTACTGTTGCAGGTATTCAATATTTCTTTGCAATAAGCTTTTCCCGTTTACCAATGCCAAGGCTTTAGGATGCTTGTCGGTCCATGGTTTGAAGCGGGTGCCAAGCCCTGCGGCGAATATCATTGCCTTCATTCTTTCTTTTTAGAGTTTCAAATTTCAAATAAAATATTGAAAACTGTTCAATCCTGATAAATGAAATGCTTACTGGATATTGTGCGTTGAATCACGGTGCTACAGAGAAATTAAGATGTGCGGTGAATCCGGGTGGTTGATTTTACCAATTGCTGTCATGCATCGTTTCAGCACTGTCGGGGAGACAATAAATAATAACCTTGCCGCCTTTCCCGAATTCTTTTCTATATTTAGTGAATAACATTTTTCATTTCTAATTTATTCCATGGATTCATCTCGGCAATTGAACAGGTCATTAGGGCTTGGCATGGTCATCGTTGTTTGTGTTGCCAATATCATTGGCTCGGGCGTTTATAAAAAAATAGCCCCGATGGCGGCAGAATTGCATTCGTCAGGATGGGTACTTCTTTGCTGGGTTTTGGGCGGTATCATCAGCTTATTTGGCGCGTTGAGCAATGCAGAAGTGGCAGGCTTGCTTGCTGACACGGGCGGTGAGTATGTTTATTACCAAAAAATTTACAACCGTTTTTTTGCATTCATCTTTGGCTGGTCTCTTTTCACCGTGATACAAACTGCAGCCATTTCATCGCTTGCATATATTTTTGCGCAATCGCTGAATAGTATCATCCATCTCCCGCCTGTTCTTGCATCTCTGGAAAATTTCAGCATCGGGCATATTTTCTATCCATTTGCAGGTTTCAATGTAAAGCTTACTGCTATCCTGCTGATACTTTTGTTTACATGGATCAACAGCAGGGGAATCAAGACGGGCGCAGGAATCAGCACCGCCATCCTGATTTTGATTTTCATCGGCGTGTTTGCCATAGTCGTCTTTGGCCTGAGCAGCAGCCATTCTGATATGCATCGTGTTTTAGAGATGAAGACGCCAACGTCTTCACCGGTTAGTTTCAGTGCGGTATTTACAGCCATGCTTTCTGCTTTCTGGGCTTATCAGGGTTGGGCTGCCGTGGGCTACATTGGTGGCGAAGTGAAAAATCCAAAAAGAAATATCCCGCTTGGGCTTACCATCGGAGTCTTCATCATTATTGCCATTTATCTGCTGGTAAACATTACTTATCTGTCATTATTATCTATTCCCCAACTGGAAGCGATCTATCACTCTCAAAATAGCATTGCTGCTGTCGAAGCGGTAAAACAATTTTGGGGAAGCAATGGCGCATTGTTTATTTCTGTGCTGATAGCCATTACCACATTGAGCGCATCGCATGCAACCATTCTGGTTAGCTGCCGTATGTATTATGCTATGGCGAAAGAAGGATTGTTCTTTTCGTCTGTTAGCCGTTTAAATAAATCGAATGTTCCGGCAAACTCGTTGTGGTATCAGGGAGCCTGGGCATGTGTGCTGGTACTATCAGGCACATTTGATCAGCTCACTGATATGATCATTTTTGCTGTGTTCATTTATTATGGTGCCACTGCGCTTGGTGTTTTTGTGCTGCGAAAAAAAATGCCTGATGCGCCAAGGCCTTATAAAGTATGGGGCTATCCTTTTGTGCCGGCCATTGTTGTGCTGTTCAGCGCCGTTTTATTTTTCAACACCATTTTTGCCCGCCCCCGGGAAGCCGCGATTGGTATGGCTTTGATGCTGACGGGTGTGCCTCTGTATTTTTGGTTCAAAAAGAAGAATAATCAAACTATTGCTTCTTGATTTTTTTTATTTGTATTGCTTACCCTCTCCGGGAAAAAACTATAGTACAATATTCTGCAACAACCCGCTCTTGCCCGGATAGTCCGTATTGAAATGCAGCCCGCGGCTCTCTTTGCGGAACTGTGCTTCTTTCACAATGAGGTAACCAACGGTGATAAGGTTTCTTGCTTCGCATAATTGCGGAGATACAGCAGTGGTTTCGTACAGTGTTTCTATTTCTTCATGCAAAAGATCCAGTCGCTTTAATGCGCGTTGCAAGCGCATGTCAGTGCGCACAATACCAACATAGTCGCTCATCAGTAGTTGCAGTTCTTTCACACTTTGCGTGATGAGGATCATTTCCTTTGGCTGCGTTGTGCCTTCTGCATTCCAGTCAGGGATATTTTCTTTGAAACTGATTTCATTTATTTCTTTCACACCATCCAGATAGCAGCGATGGCTGAATACAAGTGCTTCAAGCAATGAATTGCTTGCTAAACGGTTTGCCCCATGAAGTCCGGTGGATGCGCATTCGCCACAGGCATACAAAAATTTGATAGACGTTCTCCCCCATTCATCTGCTTTGATTCCGCCGCAACTGTAATGCGCCGCCGGTGCAATCGGTATCAGATGTTTTGTGACATCAATACCAATTGATTTGCATTTTTCATAAATATTAGGGAAGTGCTCAATGAATTTTTCTTTGTCCATGTGGCGGCAATCCAGGTATACGTGCTCGGTACCCGCTTTCTTCATCTCGTTATCAATAGCACGGGCAACAATATCACGTGGCGCCAGATCTTTTCTCGGATCATATTTTTCCATGAACGCTTCACCGTTCTTGTTTCGCAAAATGCCGCCATCGCCACGCACTGCTTCTGTGATTAAAAACGATGGGCTGATGCCCGGCTCAAATAATGCAGTCGGATGAAACTGAATAAACTCCATATTTTCGATTCTTCCCTTTGCGCGGTATGCCATCGCAATCCCATCGCCGGTGGCGATTCTTGGATTCGTAGTTGTGCGATATACCTGGCCGTTACCTCCGGTTGCGAATAACGTAATGCGCGAAATTATTTTCTCAATCTGGTTGGTATGAAGATTAAGCGCATACACTCCGTAGCATTCAATATCCGGAGTGGATTTGGTGACGAGATAGCCCAGATGATGCTGCGTAATAATGTCAAGCACAAAACAATGCTTGATGATCTCAATATTTTTTTGCTTGGATACCGTTTCCAGCAATGCTCTTTCGATTTCTTTTCCTGTAACATCTTTATGGTGAAGGATCCGGAACTCAGAGTGGCCACCTTCTCTTCCTAATTTATAATCGCCCTCCGCATCTTTATCAAAACGCGTTCCCCAGTCAATAATTTCCTGTATCCTTTCAGGGCCTTCCGTCACCACAATCTCCACAGTTCGCGGGTTGCATAAACCGTCTCCTGCAATCAGCGTATCCTGGATGTGCTTGTCATAACTGTCATGTTCAAGGTCTGTAACTCCTGCAATGCCACCCTGTGCATACTTGGTGTTCGTTTCATCGGCCTGCGTTTTAGTGATGACCAAAATCTTTTTATCAGGATAATACTGGGCCACCTTCATGGCATAGCTTAACCCTGCAATACCACTGCCTACAATCAAAAAATCTGTTTGTATCATAGTTTAGAAATACAGTTAAAGTTAATCGTTATTGCATAATTATTAAACTCCGTTATTCCCAGAGCAATAAATAATTGCGCTAATGCATAAGTGCTCATAATCCAAAAATCCGCTTGGGCAATAGGTGCATAAAATTTGTTAACAGCAAGCAGAGAATCTGATATTAAAAACAACAAAGCTCCTGCAACGCAGAGCCTACCAGTTTTTTGCGTTGACAAATTAAATGCATGCAAGCTTGCAATGAGCATAACCAACAGCGCCGCAGCGTAAATCAGCACGGGTATTTTCAAATCTCCCAATGCAGGCTTTAACAATAAAAAAAGGCAAATCGTGTAAACGCTTACAATTACACTGAAAGGAAAATTTAGTTTTTTATGAGGCTGATTTATTTTTTTTATTTGTATAAATAAAGTGATGTAAAAAATATGAGCGATGAGAAAGCTGCTCAGGCCAGACGCAAACCAATTGTGGTTTTTGTTTTCGAACAAAAGAAAAACATCGCCGGAGCACGAAAAAAATAATGCAGACAGCAATAGAAAAAGAATTGCATTTTTTCCATCCGCTTGAACCATGCAATATATAATCAGAATGATTGTCAGCAGCGGCTTTGTGGCAATGCGTACCCCGTTGCATTTAAAATAATCTGAACAGATAAACAATACCGCATCTGCAACAAAAAGCAGCAGCCAGATCTTGCTTTTCATCCCGGTGCTTATTAGTATTCAATCGTGTATTCAAATTTCTCAGGATGCTCCATTACATCGGTAAGATTATATTTTATCGTTACTGTTTTTTTATCATCAGATAGTTTTGCGAAAGTGTTAGTGATTTTTTTTGCTGGTTTTGGCAAATGGATAGTAATGGTATAGGGCACGTCCATTCCCATGTCTCCCATCTGTTTCATCTGGCCATATTGCTCGCTTCCTTTCAGCGCATTGAATTTTTCTTTATTCACGATCCTGGAAAGGTAACCGCTTCTGCATGTGAAAGTATAAATAGAATTGAACTGGCTGAAGTCCGGGCCTGCTCCCTGCGGATTCTCAGATGAATCGCCTTTTCCCGACGAAAGATTTTTTAGCATTTGGCCCGTACCCAGAGAGCCATCTCCGATAGAAGTATATAGTTGTTGCAGTTGATTTTCATTTTTAAAAGGAAAGTGCAGATCTGTTTTGAAAAGATTTTGATCCATATTCAGGCTCATGTGCAAACGTCCCTGCCTGAGCAATGCTTTTTTGTCTGCTGAAATGCTTGTTGAAGTATCAACCAAAGTCTTCATGAGTATGGATGTGTCCATCTTTTTTTCAGGTAATTGTTTCTCAAGCTCTTCTTTACCGATGGTGCTTTGCATCATGTCAAGTAATTTGCTCATGTCCATGTTCATAGAATATTCTCCGCTGCCATCTTTTTTTATATCAATATCTTCATTGATCTCAACACAACTGGCAAGACAAAATAAAAATGCCATGGGCAATAATACTTTCACAATTTTCATGCTTTTGAATTTTGGCAGGCAAGTTAATGTTTTTAGCCAAAGCTTATCTGATACGTGAAGGTAAAAGTTTGTGAACAGTGCGTTTTACGAATAGCCGGCTATCTCATTCCTGATCAGTGAACTGCGTAGATCCGCTCTGGCGGAACGGGCAAATAAAAGCCTTACGTAATATTTCTGATAGCGAATGCATAAAAATCATATTTTTCGGGTATGGAAGACAAACTCATTCATCAATTTCAGCAGCAATATAATAATAAGCCTTTAGTGGTCGCTGCGCCCGGCAGGGTCAATCTGATTGGCGAGCACACCGATTATAACTCTGGATTTGTTTTGCCGGGTGCGGTTGATAAGAGAATTTATATTGCTATCGGGAAAAATTATGAAGGTGTCTTGAATGTTTGGGCTAATCAATATGATCAGCAGTTTTCATTTAATCTGGAAGAGATACATCCTGTTGATGGTTGGCCAACCTATTTGCTTGGCATGATGTATCATTTTAGAAAAGATGGGCATCTTTTGAGTGGGGTGGATGTTGTCATTGATGGAAATGTGCCTTTGGGGGCTGGTATGAGCTCATCTGCGGCAGTCTGCTCAGCGTTTGGTTTTGCATTGAATGAATTATTCGGGCTTGGTTTGTCGCGCATGGCGATTGCATTGACAGGACAAAAAACCGAGCATTTATTTGCCGGGGTAAAATGCGGTATCATGGATCAGTTCGCCAGCCTGCACGGAAAAAAGGGGCATCTGATGAAATTGGATTGCCGCAGCCTGCAATATGAATATATCCCATTTGACTTCCCGGATTATAAAATCGTGCTGGTGAACACAATGGTAAGCCATTCGCTCGCAAGCTCCGAATATAATGTGCGCAGGCAGCAATGCGAGGAGGGCGTTTCGGTAATCCAGAAATATTTTCCTTCTGTCGCTTCCCTGCGGGATATCGGGATTGATCAATTAGAGCAACATAAAGCGGAATTGAACGCGCTGGTATATCGCCGCTGCAATTTTATTATTAATGAAAACAGGCGGCTGCAGGAGGGCTGTGAGTTTTTAAAGAAAAGCGATCTGGCTTCTTTTGGGCAAATGATGTATGAAGCCCATGAAGGATTGAGCAATTGGTATGAGGTTAGCTGTGAAGAGTCCGATTTTTTAGTTGCGCAGGCAAAACTGTTTGATGGTGTCATGGGCGCAAGGCAAATGGGTGGTGGCTTTGGCGGCTGCACCATAAATATAATCAGGAACGAGGCGATTGGAAACTTCTCTTCGTATATACGAAATTGCTATATGCAACAGTTTAATGTGGTACCTGAAATTTATATTACTCAGATTGAAGATGGGGCGAAGATTGTTTCCTGATAATGGGCTCAACCCATGCATCGCTTTCTTTTAAAAGATTGATTAATTCCTCAACAGCTATCTCATTGCTCACATTTCTTTTCACTATTTCTTTTCCTTTATACAAAGTGATTTTTCCTGCCCCGCTTCCAACGTAACCAAAATCTGCATCGGCCATTTCTCCGGGACCATTCACGATGCAGCCCATGATCGCAATCTTCAGGCCTTTTAAATGATTGGTGACAGAACGGATTTTAGCGGTTGTTTCCTGCAGGTCAAAAAGCGTACGCCCACAGGAAGGGCAGGAGATGTATTCTGTTTTGGATATTCTTGTGCGTGTTGCCTGGAGTATGGAAAAGGAAGTGTTATTGATGAACTGATGATTATTTTTTGTTTCCAGATAAGTACGGCCGCTCACTTTTGGATTGTTGATTTTTTTAGGGTCGTTCATTAGCCAGATGCCATCGCCCATGCCTTCTAAAAGCAAGGCACCTGCTTCCGTTGAAAAATGGATAAGCTGTTCATCAATGGTGCTGTCATGGCTTTCAACACAAAGCATCACCGGGCATTGAATGCCTTCATTTACCAATTGTGCAATGTAATTTCTTACTGATTGCATGGCATTTAGTGCGGATGACCATACGCAAAGAACGATGTTGTCGTTTTTTCTTATTGACTGTAATATTTCACGGGAGGATTTTTCATCGCCGGCATTTATTGAAATAAAATTCATGGTGGCTGATCGCTTATTTGCAGATAAAAACTCATATTCCTTAAATAGCGGGAAATATTTTTCTTTATCAGTTGTTTGCAACCATGTGCTATAATCACAGATTATTTTCAGCGTGCCGGGCAGTGCGAAGGGCAGTGTTTTTGCCCCGGTAAAAATATAATCTGCGGCACCATCGCCGATATTCCATTTGTCCGCGGCTTCATTATAGCTGTATCCGATTGCCTGTAAATCTTTGTGGGATAAGATCTCAGCTTGCTTGAAATCTGCAACAACAACAGGAACATGATGATCGCCAATATTTGAAACGGCAAATGTTTTTCTTCTTTGATATTCAAAAGGAGAATAAGGAATATTTTCGAGTATAGCCAACTCCCGGCTCCCGGCTCCCGGCTCCCGGCTTTCATATCTCTTCACTAAATCTTTGCAAACCGGTATCTCAAATTCCGGATCTTCGGTCAGGGATACACGTATGGTATCGCCAATGCCATCTTCCAGCAAGGTTCCTATCCCGATGGCAGATTTTATCCTTCCATCTTCTCCATCACCGGCTTCAGTAACGCCCAGGTGCAAAGGGTAGCATTCGCCAAACTCTTCATCCATTTTTTGAATCAGCAAACGATAAGCTTCCACCATGACAAGAGGGTTGCTCGACTTCATGCTCAATACGATATTGTGATAGCTTTCATTTCTCGCTACGCGCAAAAACTCCATTGCACTTTCTACCATTCCGATGGGCGTATCGCCATACCGGCTCATGATACGGTCGCTGAGCGATCCATGGTTTGTGCCGATGCGCATGGCAGTTCCATATTCTTTGCAGATTTTTACGAGCGGAGAAAAACGCTCACGGATACGGTCTGTCTCTCCATTGTATTCCGCATCACTGTACTCAATAAAATCAAATTTCTTTTTGTCGATATAATTACCGGGATTGATTCTTACTTTCTCCACAATTCTGGCTGCTATCTCTGCTGCGTTTGGTGTGAAATGGATATCAGCCACTAACGGCGTGCTATAACCGCGTTTCCGTAATTCATTTTTTATGTTCAATAAATTCTCGGCTTCTTTTTTGCTGGGTGCTGTAATACGCACAAGTTCTGCACCGGCTTCAATACAGCGGATAGATTGCTCAACGGTAGCGATCGTGTCCATTGTGTCGGTAGTCGTCATCGTCTGCACACGTATCGGATGGAAATTTCCCAGCAGCAGGTGACCAATCTTCACTTCTTTTGTTGCCAGCCGGCTATATTCGGTCAAGGATTTACAATAAAGTTGCATTTAGAGTTAGTATTTTAATACTATCTGCAAAAATAACAAACAAAGCGTTGCTGAAGTTTTATCAAATCATGAATTTACCAATCCTTTTCAGGTTGCGAGAGGGTTCTTGTTTTATTCTGGTTCATTTTTTCCTGAACATCTTTTTCTTTTTGTTGTAATGCCTTTAATAGTTGTTCAACCTGTTGTTTGGTAAGCCTGCTTTTTTGCTGTTGGGGCTCTTGCTGTTTTTGATCCTGTTTCTTCTCCTCTTGCTTCTTGTTATCTTGTTTCTTGTCTTCTTGTTTCTTATTATCTTTTTGCTTTTGCTGCTGCTTATTTTTTTGTTCCATCAATGCTTTTTCCAGATTATCTCTTGCCTCATCATCCGAAGGATTCAGTTTTAAAGCATCTTTCCACGCAGCAATGCTTTCGACAAGCTTTTTCTGCTTGATGGATGCTACGCCTTTGTTATAAAAACTTTTTTCTTTCACATCTTTATTGTCAGCATGCGCTGCGGCATCGTCAAAAGACCTTGCAGCTTCTTCAAAACTATTTTTCCTGTACTGTGCATTGCCCAGATTGTAATCCGCTGCGGCATTATCGGGCGATTGCTGTAATGCCTGCTGGTATTGCTTTTGCGATTCATCAAATTTTTGTTCTTTATAATAACGGTTTCCTTTTCTGATGGCGGCATTTTCTTTCTGTGCGTGCAGTGTTTTTGAGCAAAGCGCAGATAAGAGAATCAATAAATATAAATAGTTTTTCAAGCGAGTTGCATTTTCCGTTCAGGTAATATAAATTCCAATAATAACAAAAATAATGCTGCGGCAAGAAACCATTGAAAATAGCTTTCATAATTCAAGTATTCTGTATCGGTTAATGATTTCTTTTCAATGCTATCCAGTTGCTGCGATAAGGTGATCAATGCATCGTCCATGTTGTCGAGCCTGAGATAAATGCCATTGGTGATATCCGAAAGATCGCTCAGTTCAGCCTCGTTCAGCTTCGATATCACCGTTTGGCCTTCTGCATCTTTTTTTAATTCTTTGGTAACCGGGTCGATGATCGGAGCGCCCTCAGGAGAACCAATACCGACGGTGTTTATCATCACTCCATTTTTAGCAAGTTCTCTGGCAACTTTTTCTGCATCAGGATCGTGATCTTCTCCATCACTGATCAAAACAATGGCTTTATATTTTTGCTCTTTGCTGTTGAATGATGAGTTTGCCATATTCAGCGCCTCTGCAATCACGGTGCCTTGCGTTGGTACCGCACTGGGGCTGGCCTCCTGAATGTACATCTTTGCTGCGCTATGATCTGTTGTCAATGGCATCTGCATGTATGCTCGCCCTGCAAAGAGCACCAGCCCGATGCGGTCGTTATCTAATTTATTTATGAGCAAAGACAGCAGTTGTTTGGCACGTTCCAAACGGCTTGGCTTGATATCTTCTGCCAGCATGCTTTTGCTCACGTCAAGCACAAACATCACATCAACGCCTTTTCGGTTGATAGCCTGTGTTTTTCCCGGTCTCTGTATATTCATTGCGCCTAAAGTAATTCCTGCAAACGCAAGAAGCACGATGACAAATTTTATCATGAATTGTAACGGGGAATGATTTCTTGTCAGTTGGTTTACCAATTGTTCATCACCGATTTTTTTTGCGGTGCTCTTTTTCCACTGAAGGAGGAATATAAAAAGCAATATTAAAAACGGGATGGCAGTTAAGCCCGACCAATAATTAATGTTCTGAAATCGCACTATTGACTATTTTGAATTTAGTTATGTGATTTGCAATATAGCGAACTAAATACTTGCAAAAAGAAAGCCAATATAATTTTAAGATTTTCTATTGATTAGGCTCTGATCCCGTATTGAATGGCTTTGACTTGTGTGGTTAGCGGATTGGACTTCCTCATCCTTATACTCACGGGATACTATTTCTTCCCCTCAAAAAACCCCATTTGCGATAATATGCTTTTTAGAATTTTCATTCGAACGCCGACTATATCAATATGATGATTTGCTGATTCAATATTCAGTACAAAAAAATAGGGATGCTTGTTCTCTTCTATCCAGCCAACTACCCAGCCGATCTCATTCCCGTTTTCTTTATTTCCCCAGCCCGTCTTATAACTGAGCTTATAGTTGGTGTTGTCTTCATGCAGCATCACCTTGCGGACGATATTTTGTGTGCGCTCGTAAAAGGGCAACTGCCCGAAATACAATTTCTTCACCAGCCCCATTTCCTCATCCGGTGTTATTTTTAGACGGTTGTTGAGCCAGAAAGAGTCAATGGGGCCACTGATGTTTTTATTGCCATAGCCTAACGAGTCTATCCAGATTTTCATTGTGTCCCTGCCTATCCTTCGCGCTATTTCCTGATAATAAGGCACCGCAGATAGTTTGAAAGCTTCTTCCATTGTCAGGTCTTTGTTCCAGTCCTCATTCCACCGTTTCACACTGTCCCATCTGATCACCATCTTCTCATCCGATATTACTCCGGTCTGAATGCCAATGAGCGAATTCACTATTTTGAAAGTAGAGGCCGGCGAATAGGAGCTGTCGCGGAATCGGTTGAGATTGTAAATGGTGAAATGGCCCTGCCCATTATCATACAATCCAAAACAGCCGGTTACGTTTGCCGAATCAAAATATTTTTTCAGGCTGTTGTCTTCTGTTACATTATTTGGCGAGCATGCAAGAAAAGCTAAGGGCAGAAGGGATAAAGCAAAAAACAGTTTTATCATGTAAGATTTTTTTGCAAAGATATAGCCGGGATGAACTATTATAATTTATAGAAAAGATTTCTGTTTGAGATAGCCTAGTCCATTTTGCTACAGATACAATCCGGCAAATAAACTGAACAATTTTGCGATATCAGTTTTTTTTAAGCTTTGATAAATAAAAAGGGCCATCGTAAGATGAGGTTTTTATCTTTCCGGATAATATGTTTTATGATACATCAGCATTAGCTAAAAAAGGATACATTTTCCTCAAGTTCAAAACTTCGAAAAAGGATAGTACTCAGACGATGCTATGACGAGAATTCAAAAGAGGCTAAAAATAGATGAATCTGCTGCTATTGTAGTAAACTGAAAATCCTAAAAGAACGAAGCTATTTTTATTTCATTATCACGGCCGAGCCTGCGGAATCAGGAATTGGCAGGTAATTTATCTTTTGCTCGTCACAGAATTGTTCAACTGCTTTTCTTGCACCTTTATATTTGTCATTATTAAAATCATGAATGAAAATATAACCACCCGATACTAGTTTAGGATAAAAGAATTTCAAGCCGTTGTATATCGGCTCATACAAATCAGCATCCAGACTGACAAACACAAAACTATCGTCTATTTTTTTAGCTGATTCGGGGAAAAAACCCTTTACGGGCACACATTTCTGAGGAAATGGCATCAGTTTCAAAACTGATTCCACAGACGTATCAGAAAAATTTTGTTCTCCGGTAGAAAATTTATTTTTTGTTTCACTAATAATGTCCCTATTATCAAATCCTTCAAAAGTATCGAATAGATACAATGACCTTTCGGGGAAATATTGATTGATATATCTTGCGAATTTTCCTTTGTAAACACCTAGCTCTGCTGTATTGCCTTTTAAGTTTTTTTTATTGATTTCATAGCTTGCTAGTTCAAGGTTAGCAAGGCGTATATAATCAAAATAATTTTTGTCTATTTCTCTTTCACGCTTTAAATATCCCAATGAACTGCTGATAATGATATTCTTTCTTCGCAAAGCTTTGCCCAGCAAAAAATTTGTTCCTTTGGCCAGTATTCTAAGCATACAATAATTTGTTGCAAATGTAGATAATGAACACTAATATTTAATGTGGCTCCAAATGATGTTCTCTAATTACAAATCAAGTGCATAATCCCAAAGATGCTAAATTTGACTTTCATATAGAGAACAGCCCCGCAAAATTTTGCGAGGCTGCTTACTATTTTCTAAATGTCTCCTAATTCTTAATAAATTAGTCTGTTTGACATCTTCAAATATTTAGTCTTTAATATATTTAGATAACCAATTTGTTGATTGGTTATTGCTTTATTATAAATCCTTATCTCATCAATTACCCCGTTAAAATAGTAAGGAAATAAGGGATTTTCATGTTTGCCAATAAAAATGTCATTTGAATTGGGAGTAAATGTAATTGGAGTGGAATTAGGAATTGAATAAGCCAAGGCTCCATTAACAAAAAATTTTGCAGTACTGCCGTCATAAGTGTATGCAATAGTGTACCATTGATTTTTTTGGATATATACACTATCTAGAGACGAGATACCTGCAGCCCCGGCATCTACACCTTGGGGAACATTATCTCCATAGCCTCCCGTAAATATTTCTGTTGTTGTATCAACTGTTGGAGAGCAGTTCCCGCCCGAACCATTATTGTATGGGAAAAAGTTGAGTTGATAGAAACCGTTTATGTCATAAGGATAACCTTTTGAAAGAATTTGATTGCCGTGACATTCAGCTTGGTTAAACCCATAAACCTTGATTATTGCATAAAGGGTTATATTATTCGGGTTTAAGCTTGCACTGTTTTTGACCTGCATATAACTGCTGTCGCCATTGAATAAATAAGCGTTATTTGGATTTCCGAAACGGTCAACTGTTGGAGTTGCATTGCTAAAGATGATATTATTTCCATTACCGCTGCTATCATTCAAATTTCCGCCATTAAAATTGTAATAAGCAATCAATCCATCTGATGGTAGTGTCTCAGTTTGAAATTTTATTTTTCGGTAACAACTTTTTTGTTCTCAAAGATGTGGGTAAAATAAAAATTCATGGAAACCACTTTTCATAGTTTATGGAGACATGCCCTAACTTTGTTTTGCTACAATGCTACTTATTATAATACTTGTTGAGTAGTCTTGCTAAAAACTTTGTCCTTCCCTATATGGGGCATATACAAGGTTGAAATAGGAGAATCTTTAATTATTGTGGATTGGATTCCTCTGGCATGGTTTAGAGAAAGAATAATCAAATAATACGTAAAATTAGCGTTAGATATTTTGTCATCAACTAAAATATCTAACAAATTATTCACTTTATAATCATTCGATACTTCCATATACAATAATACATGGCTATCCAAGGAGAATTCATAATTTATTATTACTTGAACTATTGATTCGTCCTTTATTATATTAATATCTGCTGAAAATTTATACCCATATTTAGCGTTTGCATAATTAAGTTCAGGTGGGCAATCTAAATTATGATGTATTAATTCAATTCTTGAAATGAAATAAGTGATAGGCGATTTTTTCCTATTAGTAATCTGGTCTTTATCTTGGTTTTTTGCCATTAGTAACATGCTTCCGGTTCATAATTTTCTTGTTCAATTATTGGTTGTTTTTGGAATGCATACAGGTGTGCTGAAGCTATGAATTTCTTTGATGAATAATTCCTGATTTTTTCTGCATGAAATTGGATTACTTCTTGCGGGATATAATTATCAACTATCTCGAAACTGGCAGCTTTAGGAATGTATGATAGTTCCTCTTTTCGGAGTTTAATAAATGATTTAACGATAAAAATCATCATTGAGATGAAAATTATTAATATAATTCCAGCAAGTATAAATAGCTTAATTGACATATTAGTTCAAGTTTAAATTTTTATGATATTCAGCTTTTTTGTGATTTAATCTTTCTCTATAAATCAGAAGAGATTTTAATCCAATGCAATAAAAAAAAGACAGAATTACATAGCCCCAAACAATTTTAATGAGGATATTGGCATCTGGAGTATTTATGTTATTTGGGCTAAATAAAAAGTAAGCTAACAGTAGTAGAGGTATAGGTAACCCAAAAAAAGCCGCAAATCTCCAACCGGGGTGATAATTACCTGTGAGCAAAAAATCAGCACCAGCTGCGCTCATTAAGGCGATACATAAAAATACGATTACATTATTATCTATAACACAATTTATATCTAAAGGTTTTGCAAAAATAAATGATGAACCTAATATTAAAAGTATAGATGCAAGACCAAAAATTACGCCAATTAATAACCAAACAAAAGAGCGCCAAATTGACTCAAAATGAAGCATGATTTTATATGATAAGGGTTAGCCAGCTCTACTATGTCCGTTAAAACGAACATAAGTTAAATAATAGTATCGACATATTCAACATTTTATACAAAAAATTGCCCAAAAGGTTGGTTAAGTTCAAATGGATTAATCAACCTTTTTAACAATATCTTCAACACTCATTAACCTCTGTTAAATGCTTTATTGATTGGATTTCTTATATACTCCGCGCTTTTTTGGTGCTTCAATCTCTACTAAGTTAGCAATATCTTCAATGCTCATTAATCTTTTTATCAATCCTGCCTGCATTGCCGGCGGCACTCTCAAAGATTTGTGGATTTTTACAAAGTTGTAATAAACAAAATAAAGAGCGATTGCATAACAATGATTTTCTAATTTCTTGCTGAATGCATTCGTCAAACGAGTAAAGCGGCGCATGTGCATTCGCATTGTCAGATTCTGCCTTTCGACATAGGATGTAGAAATGAATTGCTCATGTGGATTTCCAGTAACCACTTTCTTTTTGATGCCTGTGCATTCAGCGCAACTATACTTTCTTTCTGTAGTGCTTTCGCCTTCGCTTGCTCCGTATGTTTTTATTAACTGAGCAAAATCTATATCATCATCAAAAGCGTTTTCTACTGCCTGCAAATAAGAATGGAAGCCATCAGTAGTTAATTGGACTCTTTGCGTTAATCGGCTTGCAACATCTTTCATAAAAATGTTTGCGCTCTCTGCATCACGGTTGCCAACATACCAGCTAACAATTAATTTGCTATCAGCATCAATTGCCGTCCATGTCCATGCATCACCTGCACCACCTTGTTTTTGTTCAATGGTTGTGTTCTTTTCTTTCGCATAAACAAAGCTCCATATTTCATCTGCTTGAACTCTTTCAGCGTTAACGCCAAAAACTCTTTCATTGTGAAACTTCATACATGCGCTGCCTACATCTACAAGCAATTTAGTTACTGTGTTTATACTAACATCGCAAACGCGAGATGTTGCGCGAAGGCTTGAGCCTTCAACAAGCATATTTATTATCTGTACTCTTTTCTGTAATGGTAACGTGTTCATACCATAAAGATAAGTGTATTTTATTGAACGGTCAAGCATTTTGTTCATTTTATTTTAAAAAATTCTGAAAAAAATAATAACATTGCGCTGTAAAAATATGTTTTATGTTTAAAACTACCTATATTTGTTCTGAAAAAAATAATAACATTAAATGGAAGAAAGTAGACAATTCAATGATAATCATACAGAAAGCCTTTTAAATAGCATTTTGCGCAGGCTGGATGCTGAAGAAATCCTTCAGTTGAGAAATAGGTTTGAAAATAAATTGAACGAGCTTGGTATTACTTCATTTCAAGCCGAAAAACAATTAGGTACTGATTACAAAACCTTGAATCGTTTACTTGATGGAGATGTAAAAAAATTTGATCTCATTACATTAATCAAGATTGGATATTTATTAAATATTCCAGAAAAAGATGTTAGCGAAAGTTTTATATCGTTAATGTTAGAGCAACATGCTGAAGAAATTTCCAATGTCAAAAAAATGATGTTTATTCATAACAACTTTGATCTTGATACATTAAAAAAGCTAAGAATCATTAAAAAAACTAATGATTATTCTCATATCGAAAACCAACTTGTTTCTATTTTAGGATTACACTCGATCTTAGACTATAATCCGGAAGACATTGGCGCGGCACATAGTGAAAGCAGTATTAAGCCAAAGCACCAAAAAAATCGAATTTATTTTAAAAGCAAATCAAAAAGCATCTTTAAGTTAATTGATAATCCGAATCCATTTGATCGACAAGGTGTGATTGATTACTTCCCAAAAATAAGATGGCATTCAACCGATGTTGACGGTGGAATGATAACTGTAATAAAATCGCTATTTAAATTAGGAGTAACGGTTATCTTTCAACCTAAAATTCCGTCTCTGCAAATGCGAGGCGCAACCTTTGAAGTTAATGGAAAGCCATGTATAGTTTTAACCGACTACATGAATTCATACCCAACCATGTGGTTTGCCTTAGTACATGAGTTATTTCACGTTCTTTTTGATTGGGAAGAAATATTAAGTAAAAAATATCATCTGTCTGATGAAGAAACGGATATTGATGTATTAAAACATAAAGAAGACGAAGCCAACGATTTTGCACGAGAATATTTTTTACCGTCAAAAATACTTAACTCTATTTCCGAAAGAATTAGACAAACTTTTTTTATAAAGGAATTCGCAAGCGATAATCATGTACATCCAAGTATTGTATATGCAAATTTTGCTTTTCGGAATTCGGATGAAGAAAATAATTATTGGGCTATATATAATAATCAAATACACCCAAATATGGAAAAGCTCATTGAGACAATGTCAGTTGGGCTTTCTTACGAATCATCTGCAAGAGAATATTCAAGTAATTATTTAAATAAAATATACAATTAACATGGAAGAAAATCAATCAAACGGTAAAGAACCGAACAAGCGAAAAAAAATAGTAAAAAGAAAACCGGAACATCTTGAAGAAATTGAAAAGCTATTATCCGGGCCAAATGCATTTCTTACCGACAAAACCAGTGATGATGCTTTAGAAAAATTGTCGCTAAAATTAAAACTGATTGGTACGCCTGGTTTTAATATCGAAGACTTAATGTCTACTTCGATGGAAGATTATAACCCAAAATTTAAGATGTATTGGTTTTATAAGCTTGCTGATTTAGCTGGTGTTGAGCAAAAAGAAATGAGTAAGTGGGTGAAACCAGAATTCGTCCGTCGGTTTATTATTTGTTTCGTGTATGCAAGATTTCCTCGGATGGTATTACGTATGTTAAGGGGGAAAAATAGAAAATCAAAAATTAAGGGCAAGCTTTTTCAGTATTTAAATAAGGATACAAGTGATAAGTTAGATATTATCATCGATCAGGTTTATACAACTATGAATGAAAGCAATAACCTTGATGATTTTAAGATGAGGTATAGTAAAAAATACCATGTCTATTTTCAATTAAGCTTATTTTAAGATTTTTTCTTCCATCTTGCAGCAGCAGCTTTCTTAGCTATATCGGAACGTTTCTTAGCGGTCAGGGATTCAGCCCTTGCTTTTCCACCCTTCAAACCGCCCAGCCTGCCCAGCATTGATGCAGCAGCTTTAACGGGGTCTTTCTCCTTAATTGGGTCTTCTATTTCGCCAGTAGCTATCTTTGCAATCAGGACAGCCCTTTGATTTACGTCAGTAGGTCTTTTTGATTTTGCCATGTAACAAATATACAAAACCTTTTCTTACTCGGTCAAGCATCAAATTTCAAACTGAGACACTACCCATCTGATAAATTGCCAAGTGTGTCATTAATTGTCACTGTATCTTTGACTGTGACAGTAACTGTGTCGTTGATAGTGACAACAGTAGTATCGTATACCGTCTTGGTTTTTGTGCAACTAGTGAAAGATGTTTCAAATGAAATAAAAACAAGATAGATTAAGGCAATTGTAAATGCAAGTCTCAATAATTTCATAATTAACGATTTAATGGTGATTTAATATTAGTAAATGTATTAAAAAAAGTAGTATTTCCAAATGAAATAAAGCATTTCCCCCTTTACTTTCAAAAGTTGCAAAAAATATCAACATTCATCGAAGTGGATTACGCATTATTTAATATCATCAATTAGTTTCATGGTGGCTTAGAACAATAGTTTGTACTTAGCTTTAATAACCTTTTGATGAGGCTCTCGATTTTTATAAGACTATAGGGTTTGATTTTAGACAGGTTAAGTGACTTTTGAGCCATCATTACTGATGTGCCACTGTGTAAGGATCAGTTATCCAAGCAGTGATTGCTAAAATTGACACATAGGAAGAATTAGTTTATGTCAGCCTTGTATTATCAATACTTTTTTCAAGTATTGAAAAAAAAGCAACCCCGCGAAGAATCGCGGGGTTTTGTGCTTATTGCTTAAACCAAAATGTCTGCAGAGAAGACATGGCAATCTTCTCGACGTTAATATTTTTACGAAAACTCTAATTTCAGTTTCTGATTTTTTAGCGTGTGCCCATTGCTGTTGTACTGACTGCTTGTGAAGTAGAAATACAGCGCTAATAATGAGCCATAACTACCTCCTCGTTCTACCCATTCAAATAATTCATGATGAGGATAAAAAAGCTCACTTGCCATTTTCCATACAAACAATAAAAGCAGTAAGGGGGCAAATGGTTTTATCAATACCGCCAACGCAGCTATGACTTCAAGAAAGCCAATTGTCCTGGCTATCTCAACCGGATCAGATAACCCCAGCCAGGTATATTGTTCTATCAATCCTTTTTTTTGTATCAAGCTCAGCCAGCCATGCCCGAGGAGGAGAAGGAAAACAACTACCCGCAGGCACAGTGCAACCTGCGCTGGTTTTTTTGCACCTAAATCCAAGTCTGGGCTCATGCGCCTGAGCCAGCCGCCGAGATTTTTTCCCCTTCCACATAATATCAGCAATGCAAGCGGTGCCCCAAAATTTCCTGCACGCTCAATCAGTTCTGCAAATGGCTCTCCTGATAGTGGCCGGAGCGTTGCTGTTACCAGGCCCCATATCACAAGCCATAATGCAACAGCTCGTGTAGGGTATAATAATAAAGATATCCCAAATAAAATGTCAACCGAACCAACCAACGGCATCAATTGATAAGCCAGAACACGGCCAATGCCAAATACTGCAAAATAGTTACACCATATTGGTTTGGTAATGATGCCAAATGCTCCATGCCCTATGCAGCACATGGCTGCTGCTATGCGCAGTGTTTGATATATTTTCTGTTCCCTTGTAATCTGATGCATTATCCTGAAATTTTTTAAAACAACCCCGCGAAGAATCGCGGGGGTTTGTGCTTATTGCTTAAACCAAAAATATTATTGATCGGCTCCATCATTTGAAGCTCTTTGTACTGCATAGTTACCAACGCTCTGCCCAACCTGTAATCCGGCGCTGCAATCAATCTGCGAGTGAATCCCGGAGATGAATCTTGATTTAGCTGCTTCCTGCGACATGGCTTCATATTTTGCTGCATTTGCTGGCATGAAATGTCCGAGGATGGTAGCAGCAGCTTCACTGAATGTGGAATGACCGGATATATATGACGGGAAATTAGGCACGCCGGTTAGTGTTTTTATAGCCGGGTCCATTTGTGTTGGGCGCGGGTTGAAATAAAAATATTTTGTGTTCCAGCACACGATGCCTGCATCCATTTCCGCCATATTAAGCAGCGCCATGTTGCGGGCCCATCTCACTTCGCTATAATTTTGTGTGATGAAATCCAGTGCTGCAATAGCGTTCCAGTGGCCTGGTGGAGTGTAGGTGCCAACGCCATCAGCCCAAAATTGCACAATGCTTATTTGTTCTCTCGATGGGTTTTTAATCTGATCATATACTGCCTGTGTTTGCTGCGTCATCTCACTGCTTGAAGTAGATGGTGGTGGCCCCGGGCGTAGCGCAACGACAGTAGCCGAATCAAATAAGAATGGTTTCACATTTCCAAAGAGAGGTAGCATAGGCGGGCGTGCCGGAGTTTCCAGGCTCTGCCATGCTGTTTGCCCGGTGGCTTCTGTTTGTGTCACCAATCCTGCCCATATCGCAGGAGTTCCTACTGCGCTCCCGGCCTTATCTGTTTTTGCACGCGCAGTAAATAAATCGGCAACTTGTCTTCCCAGTGCTTCCCCTGCGGCAATATCACTGCGTGTTGCTGCACCTGATTGAATGGTGGCCAGTTCCTGCTCTTGTAATTTTTGCTCAATATTCGCTATTTCATCGGGGAATAATAATTTCATCATCTCTGCGGTAACCCCTGCGAGCACCGCTGCCTCAGAAGGGTAAGAAGGCAAAGCAGTCTTAGGCACTTTTGCCTGTACGCCGGAATCAACTTTGTATGGTGCGGGTCTGTTGTATAATTGCTTATAATACCAGCATGCAACCAATGCATCGTATTGCGCAGCGCTTACATATGCATAAGCTCTTGCCGCGTATGGCGGATTTGAAAACGGGAAAAGCGGATAGGCGAAAGGGTTAGCAGAACTTGGGATTGGGTAAGTGCCATCGGCATTTTGATAAGGTGGCAGATTGTATTTTGCCACAAGCGCACGCATGGTCTCGTTCCATCTTAATACGCCGCCGGCACTCCAGTATTTTATTTTTTGTTCATCATCTCCCGACAAGTTGTGCTGGTAACCTTTTATCTCATTCAGGTCTGCGATGTATGCAGGTGAATTGGTAGCGGCGGGAGCTGCTACTGAAAATGTATCAGGGCGCGGAAGCAACACTGTTTTCCAACTGCCCGCATTTAAATCCTCATTCACAGGATTTAAAGCAGGAACATTGTCTGTTACATTGCTGATGCTTTTATTGCAGGAAATCTGTGTGATCATCCATAAAGAAATCATTGTGACGAATGCAAATCGGAATATCTTTTTCATGTCAGTTAGTTTTTAGTTGATTTTGAATGATGCTTCACATAAAAAGCATAAAAAGCACCAATGCTGAAGGTAGTGGCCTGCCCTTCATTTCTCCCTGTTAACACATAGTCTCCCCCTGCTACTACTGATACATTTGAATAAAAAGGGAAAGTATATTTTGCATGAACTCCCACGCTGGTGCTGTTCATTCTGTTGCTTGGGAACGGCATATCGTTTTTGCGCATATCAAATCCTCCCAGTGTGGTCATGTTGTCAACCATTGCCTCTGCTATCAGATATTTTTTATAGATACCAATGCTTCCGTTGAAAGTTGTCATGTCCGGCATCTGCACTTCATTGGTATTATACTGTTCTGTGGTATAGTAAGATGTCTGGTCAATTTTTATATTGCTTCTCCATACATAAGAACCAGAAGCCCTCACAAAAAATATCCCCGACTTGAAATAAGCCATGATCCTTCCTGTAAGGTTGGTTGAGTGGAGGCCGATTGACAAAGGAAGAAAATCTGCAATGTAATTAGTTGCCGGAGTAGAGAATCCGCCGATAGCAAAGAAGGAAAGTTTTCCATGACCCACATTGAACGTGAGCGGTTCCCATTTTAAGAACAGGCTGATGTCCTGAAAACCTTTCATACCGTGCAAAGTGCCTGCGGAAGCATGAGTCCAAACATAAGGAAGCCCGGCCATGATGTTTAGTTTATCCGTGATGCCATAGTTTGTCATGCCCATCACTGACTGAGTGGTGACAGTGCCAATATTGGCATTGCTTCTTTTAAATGTCCCTTCCCAGTAATTATTCCATTGTGAATGCATATAAGTAGCGCCACTGCACCACTGATATTTATTCATCATAATGGCATCATTATCTGTTTGTGCCATAATGGTAAAGGACTGAAGCATCAGAATGATGACAACGCATCGTTTATTGGATTGGAAAAAGTTCATGATAGTTAGTTTTGAGGTTTGAAAGATTAATCTGCAACCACCACGTTTACATAGCCATGCTCTGCCAGATGCTTGCCCATTTCCATGAAGTCAATATTTTCCTTTGGTGCCCATGTGCCCAATCCGTCCACATATCGGTTGTACATACAAAAAGCAGCAGCAATCAAAACGGTATCATGAATTTCCTTGTCAGTCGCACCTTCGTGTTTTGCTTTTTCAATATCCTCTGAAGTCACTTTTTTACCGCTCTGCTGCACATGATGAGCAATATTTAATAATGCACGCAGCTTATCGGAAATGGGAGTTGTTTGAAATCCCTTTTTCACATCATCAATGAATTCAACTCCCTCGTGCAAATGCGCCGCAGCAGCGGCTGCATGGGAACTATGGCAGAAATGGCATTCATTTTTATATGAAACAGATGCTGCTATGATTTCCCGTTCACCTTTCGTGAGCGAATTGTTATCGTCTGCCAGCAATACTTCTGCCAGATCGGATAAAGGCTTTGCAGTCTCAGGACAATAATCCAGCAAACCAATGATGCCGGGAAGGTTTTCGTTGTGTAACTTGATGTGTGCCATGTTTTTTTATTTAGATGATTTTAATTTTTTGAAATGATGATTATTGCTTTTTCATTTTCAGCCTGCTTACAATCAGATCACCTACTTCTGTTCCCATAACATTGCTGCGCAGGCAACAATAGTGATAATGTATGCCACCATAAAAGCGTGAATTGAGCGTTTCTAAAGCTGCATCTTTAAAAGACGTGAAAGACCTGCTTTTGATCCCAAATTCTAATTCGGTGGTATCGGTGTAAGAAAAATTTTCACCGAAATCACTGGCCAGTGCCTGTGCGGCGGCGGCCGAAATAGTGCAATGCCCACAGGTATATTCCGGGAATGGAGGTGTTTGTAAATGTGGCCTCCAGTTCGGGTCAAAATATTTGTTGATGGCTGTTTCCGGCCTCAATGTGTTATAGGTATATTTTATGTTCCAGCATTGAATAAAGGCATCGAACAATGCAATGGCTGTTTTTGCATAGGCTTCAACCGTTTTTGGGAAATCAGCTCCGGATTTTTTTGCAGCTATGCCGACAACGCTCATCCAGTG
>Ga0302280_1000601_pt1 | contig 31965 bp, 26 predicted proteins | sample III_Fen_E1_1_FD_198771 | JGI IMG/M metagenome (GOLD analysis project Ga0302280, IMG submission 198771) | Peat permafrost microbial communities from Stordalen Mire near Abisko, Sweden - III_Fen_E1_1 | ecosystem: Environmental > Terrestrial > Soil > Wetlands > Permafrost | place: Sweden: Abisko... | reverse complement strand
GGGCGGGCTGATTCAGGCAATTACACCAATAAATAAAGAACGACAAGCATTCGTGATGACACTAGAAAAATAGTTTATCAGGCCATCATTCTGACCAGCCCGGATACAAAATCCGGTATTGCAATATACGCATTTTTTTTGGATTTCCAAATAGGGCAGGTGTTTTTTCAAACCTGCGGATTCAAGTTCCAGGTGCGTCAGAGTCCTTTGCTCTCTTCGTCAGGTGTGTATTCTTAATTCCTAAAGAAGGCAAAGAAACTCTGCCGGAAAGAAAAGACCTGTTTTTTTGTATTATTGCAGTTAAAACAATTTTTTGCCCCTTTCCTTACCATGAAAACAAACACAAATGAAGACAAGCCAATAGAATCTTTCACCGATATTAGTTCTCAAACGTTCTATCATGGCAATAAGGCCGATCTGAAGCAGGGAGACCTTATATCACCAGGCTATAATTCAAACTTCGGTAAGCAGAAGAAGGCTTCCTATGTTTATCTGACAGCCACCCGGATGCTGCTACCTGGGGCGCCGAACTTGCCCTGGGTGAAGGGCCTGGCAGAATTTATATTGTAGAGCCGACTGGCCCGATTGAAGATGACCCTAATTTGACTGACAAGAAGTACCCTGGAAATCCAACAAAGTCATACCGCTCTAAGGATCCGCTTCGGGTCACTGGTGAGGTCACAGATTGGCAGGGACATTCCCCGGAACTGCTCAATGCCATGAAGGAGCGGCTCGAGCAATTGAAGCAACTTGGTATTGAGGCAATCGAGGATTGATTGTAAAAGTTAAAATTAAATTTATAATCCTTTTACTGTTGCCCGTGCCAGTTTTAGGCCCTTTCGGGTGTTATCACCTGAAAGAAGGAATTGTGCAGTGCTGGTGATAACACCAACAAGGGAGGAAAGTACCCTGCAATGCCGTATCCAATATTCACTAAGGCAAACACACCGGCTATAATTCTCATGTACAATGGTATCATATTAGTTTCTATCATTGGTTTATGTCTTGAGGTTTTATGGTTACGTTTGTTTGTTAAAAATTTCTGCCCCCCCTTTGCCTGATCCAGTTTAGGAATAGGGTAACTGATACGCAAATATAAAACAAGTTTGCAAGTTGCTACATCAGTTTCTGGCTTCCGCTCTTAATAACTTCATAACCCAATAACCTATTAACTTTTTACAGCCACATTCCTGAACTCTATCTCGCCGTTTCCACCCTTATCAATGATGATCTTATCGTCCTTATTGATAGTTCCGGCCAGAATGTATTTGCTCATCTTGTTTATTATTTCTTTTTGAAGTACCCTTTTTAGCGGCCTTGCCCCAAATTCGGGTTCAAAACCTTCTTTGGCCAGCAGGTCAATGGCGGCATCGGTGGCTTCTATACGCACATCATTCTGCGCCAGTAGTTTCACAAGGTTATTCACCTGTATCTTTACTATTTCGCGTACTTCGGCTTTGTCTAATGGTTTGAATACAATGATCTCGTCTATGCGGTTCAAAAATTCCGGGCGAATGGTTTGCTTCAGCAGTTCCATCACTTCTATTTTGGTAGATTCTATAATCCCGTACATATCATGCTTATCCTTCGCCTTAGAGAAGTTTTCCCTGATGATATGTGAACCAAGATTGGAGGTCATGATTATTATAGTATTCTTGAAATTCACTACCCTGCCTTTATTGTCAGTTAAACGACCATCTTCAAGCACTTGTAGCAAGATGTTAAATACATCGGGGTGCGCTTTTTCTATTTCGTCGAGCAACACTACGGAATATGGTTTACGGCGCACGGCTTCAGTAAGTTGTCCGCCTTCTTCGTAGCCCACGTAGCCCGGAGGCGCACCGATAAGCCGGGAGACAGAATGCCTTTCCTGGTATTCGCTCATATCTATCCGGGTCATCATGTTTTCATCATTGAAGAGAAATTCTGCCAGCGCTTTGGCAAGTTCTGTCTTGCCTACGCCTGTAGTACCAAGGAAAATAAACGAACCAATCGGCCTTTTCGGGTCGCTGAGGCCGGAGCGGTTCCTGCGAACAGCATCTGCAATGGCTTCTATCGCTTCTTCTTGCCCGATGATGCGTTTATGGAGTTCTGTTTCCATATTCAGCAGCTTTTCGCGTTCGCTTTGCAGCATCCGGTTTACAGGTATACCCGTCCATCGGCTCACTATGGCGGCTATATCTTCGGCATCCACTTCTTCTTTTATCATCTGGCCAGTAGTCTGGCTTTCGCTTAATTTTTTCTGGTATTCCAGCAAACTCTTTTCTGCTACCTGTATCTTCCCGTAGCGTATTTCGGCTACCTTGCCGTAGTCTCCAGCGCGTTCTGCCTGCTCTGCTGCTATTTTATAGTTTTCAATGTCCTGTTTGCTTTTTTGTATCTGGTCAATGATGTCTTTTTCCTGTTGCCATTTCGCTTTGATTGTGTTTTTCTTATCATTCAGTTCAGCCAGTTCCGAGGCAAGTTTTTCCAGTTTGCGTTCATCTTTTTCACGTTTAATGGCTTCACGTTCGATCTCAAGCTGGCGTATTTTGCGCTCCAGTTCATCTAGTTCTTCAGGTAAAGAATCTACTTCGATGCGTGCTTTAGCAGCCGCTTCGTCTATCAGGTCTATGGCCTTGTCAGGAAGAAAACGATCAGTGATATAGCGCTGGGATAATTCTACTGCTGCGATAATAGCTTCGTCTTTTATCTGTATTTTATGGTAGGTCTCGTATCTTTCTTTTAACCCGCGAAGAATAGATACTGCGTCCTCAAAATCAGGTTCATCTATCAGCACTTTCTGAAAACGTCTTTCCAGGGCTTTGTCTTTTTCAAAGTATTTTTGGTATTCATTCAGGGTAGTTGCCCCAATTGCCCGAAGCTCTCCACGGGCTAAGGCTGGTTTCAAAATATTGGCGGCATCCATTGCCCCTTCGGACGCACCAGCGCCTACAAGGGTATGTATCTCATCTATAAAGAGAATGATCTCTCCATCACTGCCCGTAACTTCTTTTACCACAGCCTTCAGCCTTTCTTCAAATTCGCCCTTGTATTTTGCGCCAGCTATAAGGGCTCCCATATCAAGTGAAAACACTGTTTTGCTTCTTAGGTTTTCAGGCACGTCACCATTTATTATCCTGTAGGCGATTCCTTCAGCAATGGCGGTTTTACCCACGCCCGGTTCACCAATTAATATTGGGTTATTTTTTGTCCTGCGGCACAATATATGTATTACCCTTCTTATTTCTTCATCCCTGCCGATTACCGGGTCCAGTTTGCCGGTGCGTGCCATTTCGTTCAGGTTCTTGGCGTATTTTTCAAGGGCATTGTATTTGGCTTCAGCGCTTTGGTCGGTTACCTTAGCCCCGCCACGGAGTTGCTCTATAGCTTTCTTTAATTCTTTTTCAGTTACCCCATATTCACGAAGGGTATTGGCTACCTCATCTTTGCCGGCAAGCAGCCCCATGATGATATGTTCCACAGAAACAAATTCATCTTTGAATTCCTTCATGTAGCTCAATGCTTTCTGAAGCGCGTTATTTGTATCGTTTGAAAGATAAGGGCTTCCACCTGCTACTTTTGGATACTTGGCTATGAGTTCATCAAGCCGGGTATTGAGGCGTGCCAGGTTCACGTTGAGTTTTTTCAAAAGAAAACCCACCACATTTTCATCTTCGATCAGCATACCTTTGAGAAGGTGCGCCGTATCTATCGCCTGGTTTTGGTTCGCTTCCGCTATCTGCTGCGCCTCCTGCACAGCTTCCTGCGCTTTGATCGTAAAATTATTAAAATTCATATAATTCTTTTTAGTGATGTTCGCTTTTTTAACATACTTACTTTCTGCTTTTCAAAAATACTTCCATAGCCTAAATTATTCCGCTTTTGGCAGAAAACGACTCTCTCAAGCGTCAAACTGTCAGTACCCTGTAACGTTTTTTTTGTAGATAAGTTTGAGTTTTATGAAATTTGGCAATTATATTGCATACAATAAAATGACAACTTGTTTTGTTTAGATAAATATGATAAAAATAGTTCAGTGTTTTGTGTTAGTGGTCTTTTTAATAACCTGTAGCTTTCAGGTTAATGCCCAACTTAACCGCAGAAATGACCAAACCAACCAGCAAGGGAATCCTTCCCATAACAGGCGACAGCAAAAACCAGATTCATCTTTTGCAGATCATCTGCGCTGGGGCTTTTGTGGCGGGCTTAGCGCCGGTAGTGGTGGTGGGTATATTGAGTTTGATCCTAATATAGGTTATCAATTTAACAAACAATGGCTCGCGGGAGTTGGGATTTCTTACAGCTACCTTAGTGAACAATTTATTGACCAATACAATAATCCCGTTACTTATTCAACCTCCATTTACGGGGGCAGGATTTTCGCTGAATACCATTTCCTGCCTTTTCTTTTTGCCCACGCTGAATATGAAGCGATGAATTTTGATTATTATAATTATGATGCCAATACAGGGATCACCACTCCCGAAGGAAGGGTGTGGGTTGCCAATCCGCTCATCGGTTTGGGGTATCAAAGCCCTCTGGGCCCCAAGGCTTATTATTATATTATGATACTATATGACCTAAATTATGCTGACCCACGTTCCGCACAACTTTATGGCTTCCCTTTTGTGCCGAGAATAGGGTTCGAATTTGGGATATAATGGCATTTATTCATAGGGCTGCACTTAGCTGGCAATAAAATCTATTTCTTCAGCTCAGCATAATGCTTATAGAATAGCGGGAGGGTTTCTATCCCTTTCAGAAAATTGAATATCCCGAAGTTTTCATTTGGCGAATGGATATTATCTGTATCCAAACCGAAACCCATCATCATAGATTTTACACCAAGTTCATTTTCAAATAAAGCGACAATCGGAATACTTCCCCCTGCACGTACAGGTAAAGGTTTTTTGCCAAAAGTATCTTCATAAGCCATGGAGGCTGCCTGGTATTCAATACAATTCATTGGGACTACAACCGGCTCGCCACCGTGATGAAAGTCAACTTTAACTGTCATTGAGGGTGGAGTTATTTTCTTAAAATGTTCCGCAAAAAGATGGGCAATCTTATCTGATTTCTGGTTTGGCACAAGCCTCATGGATATTTTAGCAGATGCTTTTGAAGGCAAAACAGTTTTCGCCCCTTCGCCTATGTATCCGCCTTTAATGCCATTTACATCTAATGTAGGACGTGTTGAAGCCTGCTCTATGATAGAATAGCCTTTTTCACCGCGCGTTTCTTTTATGCCAAGTTCCCTTTTGTATTCCACTTCATCAAAAGGTATCTCGCTTATTGCTTTTTTCTCTTCTGCAGAAATATCTTCAACATCATCATAAAAACCCGGAATGGTTATTTTGCGTGTCACAGGGTCTATTAAGGAAGAGATCATATCGCAAAGCGCGTTTATAGGGTTACCTACGGCACCACCATAAGTACCAGAGTGTAAGTCCCTGTTCGGGCCTACCAGTTCCACTTCCACATAAGCAAGCCCGCGAAGCCCAACCGTAATAGAAGGTATATCATTGGCAAGCATACTGGTGTCAGAGATCAGGCAGACATCTGATTTAAGCTTTTCCTTATTGTTTTTGACAAATACGCCAAGGTTTACAGAACCTACTTCTTCTTCGCCTTCGATCATGAATTTTACATTGCATGGCAAAGAATTATTCTTCATCATAAATTCAAATGCCTTTACGTGCATATACATCTGCCCTTTATCGTCGCAGGAACCACGGGCGAATATTTTTCCGTCCTTTATCACTGGTTCAAATGGCGGGCTGGTCCACAGATCAATTGGGTCGGCAGGCTGCACATCGTAGTGGCCGTAAACAAGCACTGTTGGTAGTTTCGGGTCAATTAGTTTATCTCCATACACAATAGGGTGGCCATCGGTTTTGCAAACTTCTACATGTTCTGCCCCAGCGGCTATCAGCTGTTCCCTTACATAATCAGCTGCACGGGCCACATCGTTTTTATATTGCGGGTCAGCGCTTACAGATGGGATGCGGAGCAGGTCAAGCAGTTCATTGACAAACCTGTCCTTGTTTTGTCCTATATATTCTTTTACTTTTTCTTTCATGGGGATATTTTTAAAATCAGGGCGCAAGTTAGGAAAAAAATTAACCACGGAGAACTCAGAGAACAAGGAGTAAAAATTCTCTGTGTCCTTTGTGCCCTCTGCGGTTAGAAATTTTTGAGTCGTCAGGAGTTTATACACAATAATTTTTTTATACAACTTAAAATCCCATCAAAACTCCTAATTTAGCCCCATATTAAGGAGCGGCTTTGGAGATATTAAAACCATATTTTAATAAAACGGGTATAGAAGCCGGTTGTGATGAAGCGGGTCGCGGATGCCTTGCCGGGCCGGTAGTGGCTGCCGCAGTCATCTTACCAAAAAACTTTGACGCCTCCCTTGTCAATGATTCCAAGCAACTTACCGCCAAAGAACGTGATGAAGCGGCTATCATTATAAAAAAAGGAGCAATAGCGTACGCTGTAGCTGTTATTGATCATATTACTATTGATAAAATAAATATTCTGAAAGCTTCTATACTTGCTATGCACCATGCAGTTGACCAGTTAAAACGCAAACCTAAACTACTGCTTATCGATGGTAACAGGTTTTATAAATATCCTGGCATACCACATCAGTGTATTGTGGATGGCGACGCTATTTATGCCTCTATTGCGGCAGCATCTATTTTAGCTAAAACGTACCGGGATGCAATCATGGATGAACTGCATGAAGAATACCCGCTGTACCTCTGGAATAAAAATAAAGGCTATGCCACACCCGAACATAAAAAGGCAATAAACGATTACGGAATAACAAACTACCATCGAAGAAGTTATAAGCCGGTTTGGGAAAATATACAGATGACGCTTGATCTTGAATAACTATAGTCCGGTCTTTTCTTTTATCCACCCCTCGAAATTAAATATAGTATCGTCATGGCCTTTCAGGCCTTCAAGGGTACCGATGAGTGATCTTGCGCCTTCTTTCACTTTTTTATCTTTCTTCAGGTTTTCACTTTCGAGCATATCTTGAAACAAAGCAATAAAATCCTTTTCCCAGGCGATTTCAGGCTTTTCTAATTCTTCCTCAAATTCTTTTTGGATTTGTTTTAGCCTGTATTCAAGGGCTTCCAGTTCACCGCCGTCATATCTTATTATAAGCTCGCCCAAAGCTATCCTAAGCCTAACCTGCAAATCGGTGTTTTTGAACCCATCATAGGTATATAGCCGGTTGAGATATTTTAGCGCGTTGTGAAAATCCTTTTTCTGATAATATAACACGCAAAGATTAGCAAAAACAAAAACCCCGTTAAAAGGTAATTTTTCAATACTTTTTTTACCCGCAAGCGTGAGAAGTATTTCAATGGCTTTATCTGGATTTATAACGGAGAAATTGATAACCAATGAATTATAATAGAAGAACTCAAAGCGGGCATATAGCATTTTATCATACCGCTCCATTTCCTGTTTTAGTTTCTCAGCATATTCGAGAGATAATTTATATTTTTTATTCTTAAAAAGAGCGTTCACCAACCAGGTTAGCATTTGCAGCTTATTCATGTGGTTTTCCTTATTGAAAAACTTTTTACGGTTGAAATCATCGTATGTTTTTGTAAGATATTTTTCAAGTCCCGTATAGTCCTGTTTTTGGAGCATAAACCTGCTTACGGTAACGTAGATCCAAAGTTGAAGCCTTGCGCTACCTTTCAGTTCTTTGTCATTGCTGTACTCATCTATTGTTTTCTGAAGAAGTTTCTGTAGGTCCTGGTTGGTAGAGGAAAGGTTCTGGTTTGTTTTCATCCTGTATTCAATAGCGCTCACAATATCTTCCAGTTCCCCCATTTTTTTGAGCGTATTCCTGTTTTCCCTTCGTTTTTCAATGTATATCTCAGGGTTTTCAGCCAGTGTTTCCAGGCTCAGGAATACAAGGCTTTTATAAACCGTTTCCAGCAAACCGTAATTTTCATTTTCTCTTGCCTTCTTTTCTGCCTTTTTGTAGAAATAATAAGAAATTTTAAAATTACTCTTGGTAAAGTAATGCCTGCCCATGGCAGCATAGTAAAAACTGAGCATAGTATCATTTTCACGGTATTCCTGCAAAAACATACTTTCGTTAATATCCTCTATCAGCCTGCCCTTTAGCCGGTAAAAAGCGTTTTTATCCTTGCCGCCGTAAAGCTTCTCCAATGCTTTTTCTTCAGAATATTTATTGCCTGATCTGCGTACGAAATCAAAAAGCGCAAGATCTTTCCGGTCGTCATTCATATATGCCCTTCCAGCGTATATTTTGAAGTTTTTTACGTCTTTGCTCTCCATGAGCTGCACCATCATGCTTAGAATATCCATTATATTATCGTTTCGTTCGTGTAAGAAATATTGCAAATATTAATCTTTATATTATAATAATAACATAATTTAGTGGTGTATTTTAAATTTCTATGAAAAAGATAATTGCCACCTGCCTTTTTTGGGCTTTATTTGGTTCAGGTATTTTACATGCCCAAGCTATCTTATCGGTGGTTCCGGGGAGTGTAAAAATTACCCCTGATACTTTTGCAGTCGGAGACAGGATAAGTATCAACTTAACCTTAAAAAATATTGGTACTGCTGCTTTTACCGACCCTTCAATAAATATATATTACAAAACTTCTGCAGACACAGTACCCAGCATACTTACTACCCTGAATGTAATTGATACAATTAGTAATGGCCTGGATATAGCTGTCGGAAAAACCGTTGCAGTAAAGAGGATACTCCTTATTGCCGATGCAATTTACTTTCCCCCCTCTGATACCGTACACAACATTATAGTAGTATGGCCAACCGGGCTTGAAAATAACGGACAGCCTGACCCAAATGTAAAATATGCTATTGATTCTACTCCTGTAAAATATGTTGATACTTCCGGAAAAATAACAACCGCTCTTTTTGTGCCTGCAAATAAGGGTTCTGAGGATATCATTTTAATATACCCTAACCCTGCAGTGGACGAATTCAATATTGAAGCTTTGATTAATGGAGCTACTATTAAGAATGTTAAAATTATAGATATTGCGGGTAAGCAAATGACAGATTGGGAGTTGTCAGGAAACCGGGTTAATTTTGCCGGAATGCCAAATGGCGTTTATCTGATTTCAGTAACGCTTTCCGACGGGAATGTAGCAAAGTATAAAATTATAAAAGAATAATTATAATATGCTACTAAAGATAAATATGCTCTCATCCATGTACAAATATTATAAATTAAATTACTATTATTCAATCAATTATAAAAAAATATATCCATTAGATTAGTAAGAAATAGCCGATCTCGTATTTTTAACCCTGTTTCTTCTGTGTATCTTCGCCATGTTAATTAAAAAAATATGACAATGAAAATGACAAAAACTTCAATTATGCACTATTTAAAAAGTATGAAAGGCCTGTTGGCGCTTTCTTTGTTCCTCGCCTGCTTTGTAGGTAATTATACCGCAGCCAGCGGTTGCAATGCAAATTTTAGCATTTACTATAGGTATGGCCTTACGCTATATTTTAGTGATACTAGCACTTTCTCCAGTGGCAGCGGAACTTATTATTGGACATTTGGCGATGGCGATTCATTGCAAACAAACTATGGATATACATCGCATACATATTCAGGTGTGGGCAACTACAATATATGCCTAAAAGTAGTAGATTCCAATGGCAGTTGTACGAATAGCTACTGCCAAACTGTAAAAGTGGGTGGATGCAATGCATATATTAGTGGTTATTATAGTTATGCTCCCCTTACATATTTTTTTAACGCCGATTCTAATTATTTTGCCAGCGGTAACGGGACGTATATTTGGAGGTTTGGTGACGGAGATTCTGTTGTGCAAGCTAACTATAGCTATGTATACCACAATTATGCAAAAACGGGTACATATAAAGTATGCCTCACTGTGAAAGATTCTAACGGAAGTTGTACAGCCACATCGTGCGATTCGGTAGTTGTACAAATGGTTTGTGATGCTGGTTTTTATGGATACCCGAACAAGCTCACGGTTCCATTTTATGAAACCAATAGCGATACTATTTTAAAGGATAAATGGTATTTTGGCGATGGCGACTCTGCCATAGGCACTAACCCTACCCATACCTATGCCTCACCAGGCACTTACAGGGTTATACACATAGTATATTGCCATTCCTGCATTTCGTCAGATACCGTGTCATATACCCTTTCAAGGTGCTCTCCATACTCTTTCTACCAAACTGTATATGACGGCAGAACCGTGCAATTAACGGCGTACGATACTTCAGGAATTTCGTATACCTGGCACTTCGGCGATGGCACCACAGGCACAGGTAGGATTGTAAATCATGTTTTTAAAGCCGGTGGTAATGATTCGCTTTTTGATCAGACGACGCTTTCAGTCGTTGATACTTATTATAGCAGTGCACTGGGCACCATGACAACAGACACATGTATCTCAAGTTCAACAATTTATGTTACAAATTGCTATAATGCTTACTATAGCTATACCACCCATTTCAAAACAATTTCGGCTACTGCTCAATCCAACCCTTTGAACCCGAATGTAAAACTTCACTGGAGCTGGGGAGACGGCACTACTGATACAGGCCTGACTGCAACCCATACCTACGCAAATATTGGTTATTATTCCGTGACCCTAAAAGTATTGGACAGCGCCTGCAATGATTCTGAAACACAGTTAGTAAGTGTTGGCGTTTATAGCATTTACGGAGATGTGGTTTTATACGCTCCTCCGGCCGACACCATAAAAATCGCTTCCGGTTATGTTTACCTCGTGCAGTATGATTCATCTACCAGTACCTTTGTTTCAATAAAATCCAGGCACTTTAATGACACAGCCAACAGTACTTATGCTTACGTTCCTTACGAGTTTGACACGATACCCGTAGGGCATTACTGGGTTTTCGCTGCCCTTGACAATCTCAGTGACACTTTCACCTACAATCATTTCCTTCCTACCTGGGGAGATAGCTCGATTATATGGCCTAATGCAAATATTATTATTATCACAGACTCAAGTTACCCTTATGCTTACGAATATATCTTTATGAAACGCGGTCATAATACTGGCGGCTGGAGTTTTGCACCAATACCTACTGACTGCAATGCTTCTTTCACTGAAACTATTAATAAATACCAGGTGAGTTTCTTCCCGCTAAATACCAATTATAGTTATCACTGGAACTTTGGGGATGGAAGCACTTCAACATCGGCACAGCCAGTCCATACATACTCTACTAAAGGTTATTTTATCGTTACTTTAACTGTATCTGATTCTGCAGGCTACTGTTCCGATAGCATTTCACATAGTGTACAAATTGGCAATTATTCTCTAACCGCTTATGTGATAACAAGCAACGACAGCACTTCTTATAAATCCGGTAATATATATATTGCTCAATACAATACTACCGACAGTACGCTGAACCTTGTAAAACAGGCACATTTTAGTACTAATTCAGCCTATTATGCCTATTATAATGACAGCCTTGACATGGGTACCTACCTGGTGAAAGCGGCTTACGACTCGCTGAGCGATACCGCAATATATCATCATTACGTACCTACCTATGCTACAACTTCCCTAAGATGGGACAGCGCAGCAAATATAATGATAAACTCTACCCCTAAAACGGCATACGTAAGTATGAGATATGGCGTCAACAGAGGCGGGCCAGGCTTTATAAGTGGAAAAGTGGCACAAGGAGCCAATAAAAAAGGTGATCCAATAACCGGCCTCGAAGTAATGCTACTTGACTCTGCCACCCAAAACCCTGTAGGATATATGTATAGCAATAATTCCGGCAGGTATACTTTCAGCAACCTTGCTTATGGCACATATGAGTTGTATGGTGAAGTGCTAGGTGTTAAGCCTGTTCCTGCCTATATTAAGATTAGCGCTAAAGTAAATACATACGTTACCAGTGTTGCCTTGAACAAGGATTCTGTTGTTGCGTCAATACTTAGTACAAGCGTCACTTCCGGCATTGAAAATGCAAAACCACTAGGTGTAAACGGTTATACCGTGTATCCTAACCCTGCCGGCGATTACGTGAATATATCGTTCACCAATGCCACGAATGACAGGATGGCGCTCACTCTGTTTGACGTTACCGGGAATGTAGTTTTATCTGAAACCGCTTCCGGGCAGGGCCAGCAGCTAATGCAGGTAAATACAGCCAATCTTGTGAGTGGAATGTATATCATTGAACTTAAAAATGCTGTAAACGGTGCTATTTCTCACAGCAGCCTGATGATTGCTCATTAAGACAATTAAGTCTCTATCATAGTATTTGTATTCATTATAGGCGCTCCGGGTTCCGGGGCGCTTTTTTTGTTATAATTCGTATTGCTAAGCTATTTCCATAGTTATGCTTATTGTAACCCTTTTTAGGTTTTTTGGCCTAAAATAAAATTAATTACTAATTTATAATTCTAAATTCCTAATTTCTTCTTACCTTTGCGCCTCTAAAAATTAGTGCGATGAAAAGGACATTTCAACCATCGAATAGGAAAAGAAGGAACAAACATGGGTTCCGTGAAAGGATGAGTACAGCCGGTGGCCGCTCTGTAATAACCAGGCGCAGGGCTAAGGGCCGTCATAAGCTTACTGTATCTGACGTTAAAATGCACAAGCGCTAATACCGGTATGGCCACTGTGAGCCATACCTTTAGCAAAGATGAAAAACTATGCAGCCAAAAGCTCATAGACGATATTTTCCATAAAAAAGATACGCAATCCCAATTACGCTTCCCTATTTTAGCAGTATGGAAGTTTACTCCTTTGCCATCAGCTTCACCGGCACAGGTACTTTTCAGTATTTCAGCCAAAAACTTTAAAAAAGCCCACGACCGCAACCGCATCCGCAGGCAATTGCGTGAGATCTACCGTCTCCACAAAAATACTTTATACGATTTTCTTATTAAGAAACAATTGCAGTGTGCACTTGTGTTGATGTACATAGCAAAAGAAAAATTGCCATATGAAAGCCTTGAAGGCGCCTGCAAAGAGTTGCTAAAGCAAATTATTAGTGGAGAAAATGAATAAGATAATCTGTTTTATTCCCATTTTATTGATAAAGGTATACAAGTATACATTGTCCCCGTTATTACCCAACGCATGCCGCTATACCCCTACTTGTAGCCAGTATGCAATAGTGGCGTTGCAAAAGCACGGTATCATAAAAGGTACAATTCTTGCGGTAAAGAGAATATCTTCGTGCCACCCGATGGGCGGGCATGGATACGATCCTGTACCGGAGAAAAGAGAATTGAAAGCTAAAGAGAAAAGTTAAAAACATGAAGAAAAAATATTATAAGCTGATTATCATTGTCCTGATGGTAGGTTCGCTGGGTTTGGTAGGGTTCAAAGCGGCTGATAATTATTTTGAGATATCAAAAAATCTCGAAATATATACTGCTCTTATCAAAGAAATTAACACCTACTATGTAGAAACAGTTAACCCTGATAAGATGAACCGAACCGGCATTGATGCCATGCTGAAAACGCTTGATCCTTATACTGTTTACATATCAGAATCAGAAGTGGAAGACTATAGGTTCCTTACCACCGGCCAATATGGCGGTATTGGCGCCCAGGTAGTGCAAAGGGATGATTACCTTATGATAACTGACGTATATGACAACTGGCCTACGCAAAAAGCCGGTTTGCGTGCAGGGGATATGATTTTATCTATTGATGGCAAGTCTACTAAGAAGCAAACTGTAGATGATGTGACAAAACTGCTTAAAGGGCAGGCTGGAACAGAGGTAAAGCTGCTCGTAAAAAGGAATGGTATAGACCAGACTTTTGAAAAATCTATCATGCGTGAGGAAATAAAAGTGAAAGATGTACCATTCCATGGAATGCTGAATGACCATATAGGTTATATCAAATTTGTTGGTTTCCATGAAGATGCCACAAAAGAAATGCATGATGCTTTAGTTGGTCTGAAGAAAAACAAAGGATTCAATGCTTTGATAATAGATGTGCGCGGCAACCCAGGTGGTTTGCTGGATGAAGCCATAAAAACGGTCAACCTGTTTGTAGATAAGGGCCAGTTGGTTGTAAGCACCAAAGGCAAGGTTGATGAATGGAATAAAGAATATATCACAGAGGACGATCCTTTAGACAGTAAGGTGCCCGTTGCAGTACTTGCCGATGCTCATTCTGCCTCCGCCGCCGAAATTGTTTCAGGCTCTCTACAGGATCTCGACAGGGCTGTGATAATTGGTGAAAACACATACGGTAAAGGCCTTGTGCAAACCTCGCGCATGCTGCCCTATAATACCCAGCTAAAAGTAACTACTGCCAAATACTACATCCCAAGTGGTCGTTGCATACAACAGATAGACTATGGCAACAGGGACGAAAACGGCAAACCGATAAAAGTAGCTGATTCTTTGAGGAAGCCTTTTAAAACTAAGGATGGCAGGACTGTATTTGACGGTGGTGGAATAAAACCCGATATCACTGTAGAAAAGAAAAAATATCCGGATGTAATTACCAGTCTGGCCTCCAAGAAACTGATTTTTGATTTTGCCACGCAGTACCGTGATAAACATGACAGTATCCCGGCAGCCAAAGACTTTCACCTGACTGACCAGGATTTTAATGATTTTGTGGCTTTTACAAAAGGCAAGGTCTACAATTATACTACTGGCACGGAAGATGACCTGACAAAGCTGGAAAAAGACGCTAAAGAAGAGAACTATTATGACGCGCTTGAGGCCGATCTGAAGAACGTGAAAGAAAAGCTGGATAAGGATAAAAACGATGATATCTTTAAATACAAACTGGATATAAAAGACCTGCTTGAAGAAGAGATCGCTTCGCGTTATTATTATGACAAGGGAAGGATAATGTCATCCTTTAACCATGATAAAGATGTATTGGAAGCCGAAAAGTTGTTTGATGACCCTTCAAGATATGCTTCTATTTTAGGCAAATAAGGTTTTGATATATAATTGCTAAATTGTCAAATTGTTAAACTGTTGAAAAAGGTTAAGGGCTCATGCGCTTATATTAATTCTGCCATGATAGATAGATTTCCCCAACAATTTAACAATATAGCAATTTAACAATGTCTCTTCTAATATTAGCTTTAGAAACCGCTCTGCAAACCTGCTCAGTGGCGTTAACAGACAATGATAAATTGCTCGCATTGGTTGAAGCGGAAGGCAGGTTTATGCATGCAGAAAAGATAACTTTGTTTATTGAAGATGCACTTGCTGATGCAGGCAAAAACGTGAAAGATATTGACCTGATTTGTGTAAGCAAAGGGCCTGGTTCATATACTGGTCTCCGTATTGGTGTTTCAGCAGCGAAAGGGTTGGCTTTTGGTTTGGGTACTCCCTTAGTATCTGTATCAACGCTTGAAGGATTGACAGTAGGGGCATTATTGAAACATGAAAATAAAGAAGCATTATTCTGCCCAATGATTGACGCACGGCGAATGGAAATATATACATCCGTCTATAATTCAGATTGCCAAATTGTTGAGGATGCATCAGCCAAAATTGTATATGAAAATACTTTTGCAGAACTGCTTGCAGAAAATCAAATTTATTTTTTTGGCGACGGGATGGAGAAGTGCAGGCACTTGCTTGAAAAACATAGCAATGCGTATTTTATTGATAATGTAAAACCGTCTGCAACTTATCTTATCCCATCAGCAATTAAGTTATTTGAAGCAGGAAAATTTGAAAATTTGCTGACCTTTGAACCGTATTATATGAAGGACTTTTTTACGTTTGCAAAAACTGAATAAGATGGCGGATATTGAAGCATTAAACCTTGCAAAATTTGAGAATATTTTACTTGACGGCGGCATCATTATAGATTGCCGGGCCCTTCCGGAATTTACTGAAGGATATAGCAAAGGCGCGATTTATTCAGCCCTCCTGAAAATAAATGCAAAACTGCTGGCCGCCTGCATGGAGGGGTTAAAAGACATACTAATTATTGCTGCCCCAGGCAAGGAGCAGATATTTGCCAATGGATTAGCAGCTATTGGTTTTATAAATATTACAGGTTACCTTGACGGAGGTTTTGAAACCTGGAATCAGGCTGAAAAGCCAATAGATATAATGATATCCATAGAGCCGGACGAATTTATTCTGGATATAAAATATTCAAAGCCACATATCATAGATATACGCCTCGCGGCTCAATATAACAATGGCCATATAGAAGGGGCTGAAAATATACCACCTATTGAGATCGCGCTTGGCTGGGAAGCCCTGGCAAATGCGAAAAAGACTTTTTATATTTATGATGAGGACGGCAGCGATTCTGCCACGCTCATTTCTTTCCTAAAATCAAAAGGGCTGCATAATTATTATCACCTTTCAGGCGGCTTCAAAGCGCTGAAAGCGGCAGGTGCGCCGGTTGAGGTTGAAATACCGAAGATATAAAGCCAACCTAAATTTGTACCTTTGTTATAAGTTATTATAAAAACGTTCTATAAAATGCCTTCAATTCTTTCTATTTCCGGGTGGCGCTTGTTTTTCTTTGCCAATGAAAACCAGGAACCGATGCATATACATGCACAAAAAGGTGACATGGATTGCAAATTTTGGATAAACGTTGATGATTTTGAAATTATCGAAGCATTTGCCTATAACCTTTCACCTTCTGCAAAAAGAGAAATAAAAAGGATTATATATCAGCATTTTGATTATATTGTAGAACAATGGAATGAGTTTTTCAAAAAATAGAAATTATGACACAAATACATCAGGTTCAAAATATTAGCTTTAAAGGAAATATCTTTATTTTAGTTGTCGATAACCAAAAATTAGAATTATCACTTCAGGAAGTTTCTCAAAAATTGGCAAATGCCAGCGACGTTTTGCGAAATGATTATCAAATATTGCCTTCAGGTTATGGAATACATTGGCCGGGCCTTGATGAAGACCTTTCTATTGATGGGCTGATGCGACAATTTACAAGCAAAAGCACTATTAATAAAACCTAAGTTTGTATTGAATTAGGGTTTTCAATCTTTACTTTCCTTAAAATCTGAAGGTTTAAAATTCGTATCTATAAAATTGAATCCGATGTCGATAGTAATCGGTTGTTCATCTTTTATATAAAATTTATAATATTGGCCATCAGTTTCTACTTTTTGAAGTGTTTCATCATTGGAATAATTTTTAAAAGGTTCGTCTAATAAATAAATTTGTCTAAAAGCTTTTTTTGATTTTATACCTTTCCTAAGATAATCCCAAAGCAAAAAACGTTCAGATTGTGATAGCCATAATGCCTTATTTCCCAATTGAAATGTGGAGTAATGAAATTTAAGGAATTTGGGCAATTCATCTCCAGGTATTTTATCCATTTGGATAGACCTATACAAATAGCGTAAAGGAGGGTAAGCTAATTCAAGTTCAATAGGACCATAATGTCCATAGTCCGTAATAGACTTAACTATTTTATCATTCTTAAGAAATATTGTTGTAATACTTTCATCGTCAGTGTGTTCAGCCAAGTAATGATCATCAAGATTTTTGACATTTGCCCTAATAAAATTATTCCGCAGCTATCAAATGTAATATTGGAAATTCTGGCAGTGTAAAACCCTATTTTTGAAGTATATCCTTCACCAGAAAACACCACACTTCCATCTGAATTAACTATAATATTTAAACTTGGACATGATCCAAAACATCCTGAAGATGATAAAACAATTTTATCAATACCATTCATTTTATCAGAATTGTAATTGACTTTTGTAAAAACCCCTAAGTCGTTTTCACCATTATTTAATACAAGTGAGTCTTTTGTTAATTTAACTATTTTGACCCCAGTTGGCTTATTTTCTCCAATATTAAAAATCATTAAGCTGTCTTCCTTAATTCTATAAAAATATTTAGTTAAAATAGTAGGCCCCCCAATATCTACAGTTTTATCTTGATAAAATTTTAAATACGTAATACCTCGAGGATGGGACTCAGGTTTAAATTGAGAAATATTCCATTCTCCAATAATATTTTTATAATTGTCAGCATTATTGCGTCTTTTGCATCCAAACAACAATAACGCAATTGATAAGATGGTTACAAGTTTCTTCAAGGTTTATAAACTAACCCAAATTTATACTAATAACGGTAAAATTGAAGGGAGTAGTATGAAATTAAATCCTCAATGATAATATCACGCCTCCGGGATTGAAACGGGTAAAATACCTTTATCCTATAATAATACCATCCCTTCAGGATTGAAAGAACTCCTACGTTATCTTCTTCTTCCTTTTCGCTGCAGGGAAAAGGACGTTATTTAATATTAGTCGGTAGCCGGGGCTGTTTGGATGCAGTTTCAGGTCAGTAGGTGGTTCGCCAACAAAGTGCTGATAGTCTTCCGGGTCATGGCCGCCGTAGAATGTCCACATACCCTTGCCAATTTCACCGTGCATATATTTTGCTTCACCAAGGGATTTGTTTTCTCCCATGATCAGTACACTTGATTTTATGAATTTTTCATTAAATGCCGTAGTCTGCCCCATAAAACTTTTGATAATGCGGGTGTGGTTTTGGCAGAGCATGGTTGGTATTTCATCCGTTTTGGCAGAGAATTCAAACAAAGTAAAATAATCGTTCTGTTCGGCAACAAAAGGGCGGGTATGGGTTACGTCAATATTGGACTCACCGTAAGTCATTGGGTCTTTTACAATAATAAAGTTTTGAAAAGCAAAAGTCTTGGAGAAATCAAGTTTTTGCTGTGCCTGTGGGTCCATAGGGTCGCCGTCAAATTGTGAGGCGCATATATCCACACCATCAGCCGCAAGGGCTATATCAAATGTTTCGGTAGCGGAGCACATGGCAAACATATAGCCGCCACCCACTACAAAATCCTGAATTTTTTTAGCTACGGCCAATTTGAGCTGGCTTACTTTAGGATAACCCCATTTTTTAGCGGTCGCTTCAGCATAAGCCTGGTCGTTTTGGTACCAGGAAGCAGTATGGTACATTGCCCAGAATTTTCCGTATTGACCTGTAAAATCTTCATGGTGAAGGTGCAGCCAGTCGTAAAGCGCAAGTTTGTTTTCTAATACCTCATCATCAAAAACTACATCGTAAGGTATTTCGGCATATTGTAGCACAAGAGTTACCGCATCATCCCAGGGTTCTTTATTTTTAGGGGAATACACTGCGATCTTTGGTGGCTTTTCCAGTTTCACAGCTTCCATATTGCTCTGTGGGTCATTAATTTGGGCTAATATAGCGCTGTATTGCGCATCAGATATGATTGTATAACTTACCCCCCTGATGATACATTCTTTTTCAAATTCTGAATTAAAAGGGCAAGCAAAACTGCCACCTTTGTAGTTGAGCAACCAATCAACCGTCTGGCCTTTTGTAAGGATCCAATAAGTTATCCCATAGGCCTTTAAATGGTTAGCCTGAGTTTCGTCCATATTAATAAAGAGCTCAGCAGCATTAGCTTGCTGTACTCCCATTATAAACAATAAAATATATATTAGTTTTTTCATTTAATATTACTCAACAAGCAAGCAACAAAAATAGTGCTGAAAGATTAAAATTGGTTTCTTTTTTAGTTAGCATGCCTAAACGCAGGACGCTATTGAGCAGGTATGGCCAACCGCAACCTCTTTTCCTTTAATTCAAAATTTATAATTCATAATCCCTTACCAGCTATTATCTGACAGCATCATTTCCCTGATGTATTTTACCGGGGCGCCACCATAGCTAAGGAATTTTTCATGAAATTTTTTGAGGCTGAACTTATTTCCAAGTTTCTTTTTCAGCTCTTCGCGCAGGTCGTATATTTCGGTGTATCCTGTAAAATAATAGCATAATTGCGCCTGGCTAAGAGTTGCCCGGCGGTATTTGCCTTTGGCTTCTGATTCTTCCTGGAAACCTTCTTTTTCCATCAGGTTAATGGCGTCGGTCTCGCTCATATTATTCACCTGCAGGCCGTAGTCGAGGATAGTATTGCATACTGAGCGGAGGTGCCATTTATAGTACATTAGCCATAGGGCTGGGTCATTGTCGCCATATCCTTCTTCCATCATCATCCGCTCAGCATATACTGCCCAGCCTTCCACCATGGCGCCGCTGTTAAAGATACTTTTTATTAGATCAGGGCTTTGGTTGGCATGCATAAGCTGGACATAATGGCCGGGAATAGCTTCATGAATGGATATGATCTGGATGGTATATTTATTATACTCCCGCAGGAAACTTTCTGCCCCTTTTGCATCATATTTTTTCAGCGAGCCGACATTGTAATATGTATTCGCATACTTGTCATACGGACCGGGCGCATCAATGCTGGCAACGGAAAAACCTTCTTTGTAGTCTGGTGTTTGACGGATGACAAGCGGTTTCTTAGGATCAATAAATACCAGGTCTTTTTTATTGACAAAATCAATAATTTTTGGGACAAGCGTTTCTATATCTGCCTGGAATGAATCCCTGCTGGCATGCTCAGAAGCTATGGTGTCCAGCACTTTACGGATCAGCACAAGCCTGTCGTCGGGCATTGGGGCATTCTCATAATATTTTGGCCAAAGCTCTTTGGCGCGTTTTGACATTTCCGCATGGACTTCATCTTTGCGTTTTAATGCTTTCTGATAAATTTCTTCCGCAGTATAATGTGATTCAAGTTCGAAGTAAAATTTCTTGTCATACAAGGCTTTGCCAATACGGAAACTGCGTCCCTGCCCAGCTTTTATTTGTTTTACAACATCGTTCTTCAGCCAGTCCACATAGCCATTAATGGCAGTGACAGCCAGGGCGCTGTTTTTGAGTATTTCCTGCTTTTCAGTTTCGCTTAAACCCGATTTTTTCAGGCTATCCGGTAATTGCTTTTCAAAAATATCTGCCAGGCCACAGTTTTGTTGAATGGCCAGGTCCGTTTGTTCCATGGCAGGTTTATTGATATTTGCTCGGGCAGCCTGGTAATAGGCGGTAACAAGGGGTAGTTTATGAGCAAAGCTGCGGAGGCGGTTATCTAGGGGCGCATAATGCTCCGTAAGCAATAAGGCAAAAGCATCGCCAACATTGTATAGTGATGGATCCCATTCAAACTGTTTTAGGTCGGTAAGTCCCCATTTTGCATACTCTATCTGGTTTTCCATCATTTGATAATCAATTTGATTATCAGCGTTTAAGTCTGTTGTTTTGAATGTATGCAATGAGTCCAGATAATCTTTATTAAATTTCATTTCTTTCTCACGGGAGGCTGCATCCGGAACTACTAAGACGCTGTCACATTTATGGTAGCCAAGGTTGTTGGCCCATGTCGGATATGTTTTCCAAAGCGCCTCAATAAAACGTCCTTTAAATGCATCAAAAGCGGCATTGTTGTCTTTTTTCATTTCTTTGCAACTGTATAATAATGTTGATAGTAATGCAATTAGTAATAATTTTTTCAATGGTTTGTATTTATATTGTAAGGCGAAGATATTAAATTAATGCCACAGATTCACAGAGAATAAAAACGCAATACTAAATCTGTGAATCTGTGGCATTGTTCTACCTTTGCTGCAAAAATAATAATAAATGAGTCTTGTAATTGTAGGTTCTATGGCGTTTGACGGTATCGAAACGCCTTTTGGTAAGGTAGATAAAATTGTAGGCGGCGCGGCTACCTATATTGGGCTTTGCGCTTCTTATTTTACAGATAATATCGGTCTGGTTTCAGTATTAGGCAATGATTTCGATATGGGGTACCTGCAACTGCTGCAAGATAAAGGAATTGATATTGAGGGTGTTGAAATAAAACCTTCCGGGAAGACTTTTTTCTGGAAAGGTAAATACCATAATGACCTGAATACACGGGATACACTGGTTACCGAACTGAATGTGCTTGGTGAATTTGACCCTAAACTTCCTGATAATTATAAGAATGCTGATTTTGTGATGCTTGGCAATTTAAGCCCTGGCGTGCAATCTTCGGTTATTAGGCAGATTGTCAGAAAGCCAAAACTGATAGCAATGGATACTATGAATTTCTGGATGGATATAGCCATGGGTGACCTAAAGGAAACTATTTCTATGGTAGATGTTCTTATTATCAATGACGAAGAAGCCCGTCAGCTTTCTGGCGAATATTCATTGGTAAAAGCAGCAAGAATAATCCAGGAAATGGGTCCACGATTCCTTATCATTAAAAAAGGGGAGCATGGCGCGTTGCTTTTCGGTGAGCACCAGGTATTTTTCGCCCCAGCATTGCCATTGGAAGAGGTTTTTGACCCAACCGGCGCAGGCGATACCTTCGCAGGCGGGTTTATGGGCTTCCTTGCCAAGACAAAAGATATTTCATTTGAAAACATGAAACGTGCTATTATTTACGGCAGCGCGATGGCTTCCTTTTGTGTGGAACAGTTCGGCACCCGACGACTCGAAAAACTTAGCCTGGCAGAGATTGACCATAGAATAGGAAAGTTTGTCGAGCTGGTGAGGTTTGATGTGTAACAAAGTGGTAAGTGGTTGGTGGATAGTGATTAGTTGAGGTTTTATTAATCCTTCACAAATTTTCCAATATAATTACCATTTTCCAACCCCAATTTTATTATGTAAATTCCTGAAGGAAAATTATTTACATTAATAGATTGATTTTGCGAATTTAGTTTTTGCAGGGTGTAAAATTCTTTCCCCATGGCATCAAAAATAGTGAAAGATTGAATAATATTTGCGCCGGACTCTATATTGAGAATTGAAGTGGTGGGGTTTGGATAGAAAGTTATATCTGTAATAGCCTTACTGATAGGAGAAAAGCCAGTTGAAGTATTGATGAGAGGTATGGGGATCTTAGCCCAAAAAAGACCGCTGCTACTTGTTTGAAATGCTCCGGAAGTAGGAAGAATATATCCGTCTCCTGTAATATATTCATTTCCTGTATTATCAATACTAAGGGCGCTGGCATAATTTTCATTGCCAAAATAAGTGCCATATTCCAATACCCCACTGCTACTGAACCTGGCTACAAAAGCGGCGCCGTTTAAGCTATTTCCTGTATCCTGGTATGCGTTTTTTGTTGCAATGCCGGAAAGGCTATTCGTTTGGCCTGCCAGGTACACATTCCCGATGCCATCTATGTTTATACCATCTCCTGCATCATCATTGCTGCCACCGTAATAGGTAGCCCATATAAGCGAACCGCTGCCGTTGAATTTAGCAATAAAAGCATCGCCCATATATACTCCGCCGGAATAAGAGGTTTGGTATGCCCCGGCAGTTGCAATACCGGATACACTTCGAGTGCTACCTGTAATATATACGTTGGAACCATCGGTAGCTACCGCGCGGCTTGCGTCAAGATCGGTACCGCCATAATAAGTGGCCCATAGCCGAGAACCGCTGCTGCTGAATTTTGCTAAAAAAACATCATCCCAAATACTGTCCCCAGATGTTTTGTATGCCCCGCTTGTGGCCAGTCCCGAATAGCTGGTTGTGATGCCAGTAAAATAAACATCGCCTGAACTATCTAAGGCAACGGCTGTGCCACCGGTATAGCCGCTTGTGCCACCGTAGAAAGTTCCCCAAAGTAAGGAACCGGCAGGGCTGAATTTTGCTAAATAAGCATCATAAGTCCCCCATAGGTTTGTCTGGTAAGCGCCACTTGTGGCTATGCCTGTACTGCTATACGTATTGCCAGTAAGATAAACGCTACCTGTGGTTTTGTCTGATGTTATCCCGCTACTCCCTCCACCATAATAGGTTGCCCACTTCAAAACACCATCAGTATTAAATTTGGCTATAAAGCCATTTGCATTTCCTAACGAAGTTTGGTAGGCCCCTTTTGTGGCAATGCCTGCAGCGCTGGTGGTTTGTCCGGCAAGGTATACATTGCCGGAATCATCTGTGGTTAAGGCATCGCCTTCGTCCAGGCCCCTTCCACCAAAATAGGTTGCCCAGGCAAGCCCCCCTTCACAATTAAATTTTGCTAAAAAACCATCCTCTCGGCCCCCTCCAAAACTGGTTTGGAAAGCGCTTTTAGTAGCTATGCTGGTAGTACTGTCTCCAGTTCTACCTGTTATATATGTATTGCCAAATTTATCATGAGCTATTGAAAATCCCAGATCATCGCTGCCAAAATAAGTAGCATAATAAGCAGAATCGGGAATACATTTCACTTGTCCATTTGAAATTGACGAATGAAAAATGAAAAACGAAAAAGCTGTTAGAAAGATAAAAAAACAGTTAACTGTCGATTTGATTTGAGATCGAATATTCATAGTATCGTTATTTTTTAACAAATGTAGCTTTATTGCCTTGAGGAAGGATTATTAAAGGAAGAAAATATTACGCGCTAAAATGGAATGAATTAATAAGAAAACAGCGAAAAGAAGCCAGAAATGACGATAGAGGCAAACTATTTTTTAAGTTAATAACCTACCCACAACCTTAAACTTATCAAATACAAACTCCGTATGCGGGGCGTCCTTGAGTTCGTGGGTAAGGTCCTGGCCGGCCCAGTGCTCGTAATGCATGCCTTTTCGCCAAAGTTTACTTTTACTCACATCATATATCTGGCCTTTGTAAGCAATCCATACTTCCGGTTTGTCCTGCCCGTTCCGGAGGGCAAGCTGGCCGCGTGTATATTCGGGCAGGTCTTTTTTATTCAATAAATCCATGTTGGGAAATGAATGTGTATTTAAAGGTTATACATTTGCAAATATTCGCAAACTTATCGGAGGTTTTAACCCTTTATTAACGAAATATCACAAACCTAAAGCATAATTTTGCTACAACGTTATTTAAAAATATGATTAAGAGATTATTATCCCTGTGCTTATGCCTGTTTCTATTCGCCTCCCTTTTTGCTGAAGACATGCCTGATGAGGGGATGTGGCTACCGTTATATTTAAAATCATTGAATGAAAAAGATATGCAAAAGCTGGGGCTACGCTTGTCTGTGGATGACATTTACAGCATCAATCATTCCAGCCTGAAAGATGCAGTGGTATCTCTTGGAGGTTTCTGCACTGCGGAAATTGTATCTGCTGAAGGCTTATTGCTTACTAACCACCATTGTGGTTATGAATCAATTACCGCGCATAGCACGATAGACCATGATTATCTGAACAATGGTTTCTGGGCAAAAACACATGAAGAAGAGATGCCAAATATGGGGCTTACTGCTTCTATCCTTGTGTCTATGGCTGACGAAACGGCACTGATAAATAATGCTGTGGCAGGGCTTACAGGAAAAGAAAGACGGGCTAAACTCGGCGACCTTGAAGACTCAATAAGCAAGGCTGCCATGAAGGACAACCATTATAAAGCTTCCGTTCATTCATTCTTTAACGGGAATGAATATTATTTGCTTGTTTACGAGGTTTTTACGGATGTGCGTTTGGTGGGGGCCCCGCCTGCTGCTATTGGTAAGTTCGGTGGAGAAACCGATAACTGGATGTGGCCACGCCATACCGGCGATTTCTCTGTTTTCCGAATCTATGCCGATAAAGACAATAACCCTTCGGCATACAGTAAAGATAATGTGCCGTATAAGCCTAAATACTTTATTCCTATTTCCCTTAATGGCGAAAAGAAAGACGACTACACAATGGTATATGGTTTCCCTGGCAGCACCACCCGCTACCTGAGCGCTGATGACCTTATACAAAAAAGGGATTATGACAACCCTGCCCTGATTAGCGGTTTTAAAACTATGCTTGACATAATGAAGCAGGATATGGATGCTGACCCTAAACTGAAACTAGCTCTTTCCAGTGATTTTGCAGAATATAGCAATACATATAAGTTTTTCGTGGGCGAGGAAAAACAGTTAGGGCAGTCGAATTACATAAGCCAGCTTCAGGGCGAAGAAGTTGGTTTTCGGCAATGGGTGAATGCGGATGATGCCCGCAAGAAAAAATATGGCGCTATACTGGATGATATCATTACCTATAACAACCAGGCTAAAACAATAGAACCCATGCTGGGGTATATTTATTATGCTTTTTTTGCTACGAAAGCTGTGCAATATGGTTTTAATTTTTACGCGTTTACGCGGTCGGGAAGCGGGAAACTATCTAAAAGCGAAGCTGATACCATTGGTAGCGGCATAAAGCCTGACGTAAAAGAGTATTTCGCCAAGAATGAAACCAGTACCGATAAAAAAATTCTGAAAGCAGAATTGCTCCTGATGTACAAAAATATACCGGTTGAAAAGCGCCCGGATATTTTTAAGGAAATAATGGATAGGCATAAAAATACAACGCCGGAGGTTGCCATAAGCGATTACGTTGATGAAATGTATAAAAAATCGGAACTGACGGATGAAAAAAGAGCATTGTCTTTTCTGAGCAAACCGAATATAAAAAAACTGGAAAAAGACCCTTATTATAAGATGGTTATGGATTTGTATTCATATTATGCCACTAATTTGCAGACAATAAATCATATCGCTCAGGATTCACTGAGCAAAGCTCACAAACGCTATACGCAGGCTTTGCGCGAATGGAAATCAAATGAGAAGTTTTACCCGGATGCCAATTCTACCCTTCGCCTAACGTATGGGCAGGTTGAGCCGTATCTTCCAAAAGACGCCGTTGCTTATAAATACTATACTACGTATGAAGGTATCTTGCAAAAATATGACGCTAAAGACCCCGAATTTGCTGCGCCTAAAGGTGAGATCGAACTATTTAAGCAAAAGAAATTTGGTAGGTATGCAAAGGATGATACCCTGCATATTTGCTTCATTACTAATAATGATATTACAGGCGGAAATTCAGGTAGCCCGGTATTGAATGCTGAAGGACAACTTATCGGACTTGCTTTCGACGGCGACTGGGAATCTATGCTCAGCGATGTGCACTTTGACCCTGCTACCAACCGCACTATCTGTGTAGACATCCGCTACGTCCTCTGGATAATGGACGTTTTTGCCCATGCCGACAATCTGATAAAGGAGATGACGATAGTGGAGTAGGAGGGATTCTTACTATATTTTCCTCAACAAATATTCATCAAACCATTGAGGCACCGCATCAGTTTTGAGCTGAATATTTTTGCCATTTTCTGATTCCGCAAGCCAAACCATCTTGTTTTCGGAGTTATCAAAGATATAAGCCCGGTCTGAATTTTTTACAGCATCAAATAATAATTCAAGGCTTTTAGTATAGCGTTCCCTTATTTTCTCTTCTGGTACATTATGTCCTCCCTTTAATACCCTTTCTTTTACACGGTTAATATTGGTTTCAACAGAACCTATGCCTATGAAATACAGATATGTTTTAAACCCACTTTCTTTAGCTTCTTGTAGGAATTTTACTTTTGATGGATGCGACATTACCGTTTCAAAAGTAAAGGTTTGCCCTGTCATTAAAAGTTGCTTGCGAAGAAATTCAATAATAAGTGCGGAAAAATAAGAACCTTGCTTTTTATTGCCTGCTATAATGATATTATGTTCAATAGAAATATTATCTAAAACAGATTTGTTTTCAATTTTTGTTGCGATGGAGCCTGTGTTTGTCAGGCTGGCTTCCCAATCTTGCTGGTTTAAAGAAAGCTGATAATCTGATAGGTTTATAAATCCATCAGTTGAAAGTTTTTTTTCTAACTCATCGGCATTCAGAAAATACCCTATGCGCCAAGATTTATCAAGTCGTTTTTCAAGTGTTGATTTACCTGACCCATTTGGCCCGGCTATCATACGCATCCGGCTTTTGGGCTTATCCAATTTTATATTTTTTCTTTGGTATTTTTATCCATTTTTGGTCAGTTTGTTTCACAAAAACAACACTGCCATCAGGCATTTGCTTCCACATTTTCCCCTCTCTGTCAGTGAATAAAAAGGGGATGCCCAACGCCATATTTTCATTTACTGCCGATTGGGACGCCAGTTTGGCTGCTTCCATTAAAAATTCTGAAAACCCAGGTGAATCTTCATTAAGATTTGATTCTATAGGCATACCTTCATTGGTCAAACGTTTGGGTTTATTGCTTTCATTTAAGAAAAGTCCTAAAGAAATAGAATAATCATCAGAAATATTAGAAGGTTTTTCCTTTGAAACCTTTTTCTTGTTTTGTTCTAATAAATCCCTAAATTGAGTATTAATTAAATTCCAGTTATCTAAATTAGATAATAATCTATCTAATTGATAGACTGCTATAAACACTTCTATGTAGATTTTACTCAATTCTGGATTGGCTACAATTGCGTTTTTTATTTCCTGAAACTCTTTTGAAGAAACTTCATTGAAAATAAATAGGACTATGCTATCTTCAATTATACTTAATTTTGGAATATCAGCCTGTTTAATTTTCTTTTCTTTTTCTGAAATGAGGCTGATTACTTGGTCAATTTCATGTTGTAAAGATAGCAATGACTGCTTATTGAAGTTCAGAATTTGATTACTACTTAAAAATGCCTTGTATACTACATTTTCATAACTATTATGGATATCCGGTTTTTTGAACGAAATTGTCCCTTCGCCCATATTAAGGCTTTCTATATTTGAAAATCCAATTATTTTCTTTGAATCTTGTATTTGCTCTTTATCATTTTCATGGCTTTGAGCTGATTTCTGCTTTACAGTTTTTTTTCTATTTTGTTCCATCAATTTATTACCAATAATTATTAAAGTAACAGAAACTATATATATTCAATTCAAATTTATATAATTATTTTAGATTTCACCTTTTCTCCCTCCTCTCTCTCCAGCCACTTCCATTTTCAGCCGCTGTATTTTCAGTTTCGGTTTGTTTGTTTTTGGCTTCTTTCAGGATTGTGGCTACGGTAAGTATGGCCGCAAGTTCTTCCATGTCATTGTGCTGATATAGTTTATCTGGTGTAAAGTATTTGCCAACAAACTGGGTATCAAAATTACCGGAACGGAATGCTTCATGCTGCATGACGAATTTCCCGAAACCCAAAGTAGTAGCGATGCCTTCAATATGAAAATCGTCAATGGCGCGTATCATTTTCTTCATGGCCTCTTCACGGTTGTCCGCATGGACTACGAGTTTGGCAATCATAGGGTCATAATATACAGGTATTTCCATCCCTTCTTCATAGCCGCTATCTACCCGTACGCCAGGGCCGTCGGGGGTACGGTAGGTAGTCAAGGTGCCTGTTTCCGGTAAGAAATTATTCATTGGGTCTTCAGCGCAAATCCGTAATTCGATAGCATGGCCATGAATGTTCAGGTTATCCTGGGTAAAAGAAAGCTTTTCCCCTCTTGCTATCTTTACCTGCTCTTTTACAAGGTCAATGCCTGTGATTTTTTCTGTTACAGGATGTTCTACCTGCAGGCGTGTATTCATTTCGAGGAAATAGAAATTCCTTTGTTCATCCATCAGGAATTCCACTGTTCCGGCGCCTGTATATTTGCAGGCTTTGGCAATCAGTACCGCACTTTCGCCCATTCGTTTCCTAATTTCCTGTGTAAGAGCGGCAGAGGGCGCTTCTTCGACCACTTTCTGGTGGCGGCGCTGAATGGAACATTCGCGTTCGAAAAGATATAAATAATTGTCATGTTTGTCGCACAATACCTGTATTTCGATATGTTTCGGCGCGGCGACATATTTTTCGAGAAATACGGAACCATCGCCGAAAGAAGAAAGGGCTTCGCCGGTAGCCCGGGCCATTTGTTCTTCAAATTCTTCTATATTATTAACAACGCGCATCCCTTTGCCACCACCTCCGGCAGCAGCTTTTATCAAAACAGGGAAGCCAATGCCTCCGGCTATCTTTTTTGCCTCATTAATATCATTTACCGGGTCTTTGGTACCCGGAAGCATGGGTACATTATATTCATGCGCGGCGGCTTTAGCAGATAACTTATTCCCCATCATTTCGATGGCAGCAGGGGAGGGGCCAATAAAGATAAGCCCCGCCCTTTCCACTTTTTCAGCAAAAGAGGCATTCTCAGACAAAAAACCATAACCCGGATGAATAGCATCTGCGCCTGCTTTCAGGGCGGCTTCAATGATCTTATCTGCTAATAAATATGATTGTGATGAGGGTGGTGGCCCAAGCAAATATGCTTCGTCCGCAAAACGAACAAACGGCGCTGTTCTATCCGCCTCAGAATAAACGGCAACAGTACTAATTCCCATTTCCTTAATGGAGCGCATTACGCGCAGGGCTATTTCGCCACGGTTGGCGACCAAAATTTTTCTCATCAGTGCGAAGATAGGGAAGATTAGGTGTTTGGTGTTAGGTTTTAGGTGTTAGTCTTATAAAATTTAGGTTTCAGTGGCTAATTATTTGTCTAATTTCGTTTTTGAATTTAAAAAAGATATGAGCGATATTAAAAATTATAGGGATTTGATTGTCTGGCAAAAATCAGTTCAACTTTCCGTAAAAATTTATCAGTTAACAGCAAAATTTCCTAAAGAAGAAATTTTTGGCATTAGCAGCCAAATGAGAAGGGCAGGAGTAAGTATTCCCTCTTATATTGCTGAAGGCAGGGGGAGAAATACAGTTGGGGAGTTTATTAATTTTTTGGGGATTGCAAAAGGAGCGCTTGATGAGCTTGATACACAAATCGAAATCAGTTTTCTTTTAGGGTTCCTGGTAGAAAATGATAAGGATGATATATTTAATATGATAAATTCTATCGCTAAAATGCTAAATGGGCTTAAAATATCATTAAAAAGGCCTAAAACCAGCAATCCTAACACCTAAAACCTAACACCCAACACCTTTTCCCAAAACCCGGGCAACCAAATCTTAAACCCCTTCGTCTTTGTGAGTACAGAAAGAAATAAAATGGCATATACCCCAAACCCGGAAGAAAAAGAACTGGTGGAAGGGTGCCTGCAAAACAGGGCCAGCGAACAAAAAAAACTGTACGAAAAATATTACGGAAAAATGTTAGGTGTTTGTTTAAGGTACGCGGTAGACAGGGATGATGCAAAAGATATTTTGCAGGATGGCTTCGTGAAGATATTCCAGAACATCAGGACTTTTACTTTTAACAGCCCGTTGGAAGTCTGGATGCGCCGTGTGATAGTGAATACCGCTATAGATAAATACAGGAAAAATGCCCTGACGCCCATCCACCATGATATTGATATGGCAGGGCAGGTTTCGGTGGACGATGATATATTAGGTAAAATATCTGCTGATGAACTTCTGAAGTATATAAACGCCATGCCAGACGGATACCGGATGGTATTTAATATGTATATTATAGAAGGATTTTCGCACAAGGAAATTGGCGAAAAACTAAATATAAGCGAAGGGACTTCGAAATCGCAATTGTCTAAGGCAAGGGCGTATTTGCAAAAAATGATAAAAGGGAATTATTCCAATATCAATGAGTGAAGATGTATCAAATATTGACAAGCTGTTCAACAAGTCTTTCGACAATTGGGAGGCGCCGCATACCCATGCGGAGATGAATTCAGGGTGGAACAATATTTCCCAGAATATCCCTCATGCCAATGTACCCCATGCGCCATCAGGCGGCTCATCTTTATTTACCAATCCTGCTAACTTATTAAAATTACTTGGCCTCGGAGGGGCTGCCGCAGCAGTAACGGTAGCTGCGGTGCTGACATACAACCATTATACAGCCCAAAGCAATTCTGTACCACCTAAAGCAAATATAGTTGCAGAAACAAAAGCGCCAGCTTCTCCTGTTGAAAAAATACCTGAGCAAACATCAAACACAAATAGGCCTAATGAGGTTCAGCAACCAATAGTTCATGTACATACTGCTATAAAAAGCGACTTAACAAGAAAGCCGAATAACCAACAATCCATAATAGCGCCAGCCAACAACCCACAACCTACAACACTGCAATCGAGTACCCAGCGCCTAACACCTAACACCCAACACCTAACACCTAACACCTTAACAGCAAGTAAAGACCTGCGCCCAACAGATACATCTATATGTTTAGGAAAGTCTATTATAATAAATGCTATTAAAACCGCTTCAGGCCAGCAAAGCGCTGTAAACTGGGGCGATGGGGTTTCAAATAATGAAAATGCCCATAAATATGACAAAGCGGGA
>Ga0302280_1000597_pt1 | contig 32059 bp, 30 predicted proteins | sample III_Fen_E1_1_FD_198771 | JGI IMG/M metagenome (GOLD analysis project Ga0302280, IMG submission 198771) | Peat permafrost microbial communities from Stordalen Mire near Abisko, Sweden - III_Fen_E1_1 | ecosystem: Environmental > Terrestrial > Soil > Wetlands > Permafrost | place: Sweden: Abisko... | reverse complement strand
GCATATTCATTCCAAGGACACCCGTTTTCATGTAGATATTTTAGGATCTCCAAATGGCCATTTCCAGCAGCACCGGAACATACATTTGTCTCCAAAAGACGATCCTTTTCGTTGAACTCTATTCGTAGATATTTTAGAATATCCAAATGACCATTACTAGCAGCATAGCAATAAGCATGTTTATCCGGCCAACATCCATTTTTATTTAGATATTTTAGAATTTCAAAACTCCCAGCAATAATTGCTTGTGATTGTAATTCTTGTGTATCAATTGATTGAATCAAACTTGTATCCGCATATAACCATTTGAACATATCTACATCATCACCATTACAGATGATATCAATAACGATATCATGTATAATTGGAGGGCTTTTGTGAACTAAACTCAAGAAAGATTTACAAACTCTTCCCAATGAGAATATGGATCCGATATTCATCAAATTTGTTATAATCGACAACAACTCACGAGGGATGATCAATAGATTATTATCTGTAGTAACTAACGAATCCATTCTTGAATAGATATTTGTGAATAGATGTTGTGATAATCATATACTTGAAACTTCAATTTTTTAAGGTTAAAAAGTTGTATTTTTAAATCTCTATGACACAATCAATATATTGTAATCCCTATACAAAGCTTACAATGGAGCCTATTCGCGGAATAAAAGAGATCATTGATAGTTCATACAGATATAAGATGGAAAAACTCAACTTTGATCGAAGACGCAACCTCACATTTATTACTAATTTCAACAGTATCGCGACAAGTCTCAAAATTCCATCTGCTGATCTGATCATTGCATTCATCAGGAAAAAACTATCGATACAGATAATTGAAAAAGATGGAGTTCACACGATCTCCAAAGATATCGTTACACAATTAGTAGTCAATGCACTGTATGAGTTCATTGAATATTTCGTTCTGTGTAAAAAATGTCGTCTACCAGAACTTGACTATCTTCTAGACAAAAACCGTTTGGAGACTAGCTGTAGGAGTTGTGGACTCTTATCAAATGTCGACAACAATTCACACACCGATAAGATCATCAAACAGTTCGAGACCCTTCTCAAAACTAGTGTCAAAACAAATAATAAACAAAAACCGATCAAAGTCAAGAAAGCCAAGTTTCTCGATCAGGAAGAAATCGATACTAAGATAGATCCAGAAGAAGTAGAGACTAGGATTGAACTCAATATTGAAGTTAAGGATCGAGATTAAAGGTCGAAATTTACTCATTGTATTCACTCACGATATCAAAATAGTGTTCTACCAACGGTTTCCTAAACGTTCTGATCAGTTTCGATACATCATCCATCGTATCAGAGTTAGAAGGTGTTTTAGCGTATATTTTTTCTATGTGTACCCATTCAACGTAGAGATTTCGATAGTAGTCTCTCATCCTATTATCTTTTTCGAGAGAAACTGCTTCTTCTAAAAGGCCATCTATGATCAAAAAATGTTTTTTAATACAATCGAAACATCTCTTGCTTTTGTTATTGAGGTGATCTTCTAAGAGTAAGCATTGTTTCGCTACCTCTCTCATGTTGAATCTAGGATCTAGTATCGGATACAGATTGCTGTTCATACCTCCACACGTTTTGGCCGAACATTTTACAGGTTCTGCAATGATCTTACATGTTTCTATCTCTTGTTTAGAATTAAGTGATATAGGAGGATAAACTGTAGGCATCATCGGGATCATAGAGGACATAGGAATTTCGGTCTCTGATTCAGATATCGTAGGTTGGGACATTGCTGTTTCAGATTGCTCGGACTCAGGCATCTCGGACTCAGACATCTCGGTCTCTGACATCTCGGACTCAGACGTACCGTACTCTGGAATAACGCCTGAGTGTGTTTTATGAAAATAATCGTTCATACTCTTTTCTAGACCATCTAACATCTCGGTTGCATATGGACTTTTAGATGAACTGTACAACATCTCATTCGTAGGATTTTGTGGTTGTTCACTGTTATTAATACTCGACATCGATTCGTGTGTTGGTATTGATGTAGGTTTTAGTATCGGTGTTGATGTGAGTGTTGAAGTAGATGTTAATGTAGATGTTGAAGTTGGTGTAGATACGGACTCAGACCAAGGCCATATCCATGTAACATTAGAATCAGATGTTACTATTATCAGATATATTATCAAAACGACGATTATTAATATTAGTATCAGCCTTAGAGTTATCATTTGAGCCGTTATACTAAAATGACTGTAAAAATATTATATCCTTGTGATGTATTGGGCATGCATACGTCGCAGTTCGTGTTTGTGTTCGATTTTGATGTTATCGATCTTTGTGTTGTAAACGATGGTGAGATCGATTAGTTTCTGTTTTAGAAATTCGTTCTCCTTTTTGAGATCATCGAGTTGTATGTCTTTTATCTTTATTATTTTGATATACTCATTAGTAGAACCATTCGGCCGAATAGATTCAGTCTGATAATACGAATACTTTCTTGATAGTCGATTCAGATCATCATTCACGTTATCTTCGGATCTGATAGTTTCAAGTTGTTCAATAACGCTCATTATAAATTGCATTACCATTTTAATATGGGAGATCCAGACCTTGAGTTCATCAGAGGATTTGATTCCGTCACAACAAGACATCATGAAGAACTACAACACAGACAACGCGAAAGGGAAAAACTGTGTTATGGTTATTCACGACCAAAACCATCAGATAATCTACCGATTCCTGAATGTGGCTGTCGGAGAATACAATATGATACCAAACCTCAAACAAGTAGAATAGGAGATGCATTTCTAGAAAGTATCGTAGATGAAAATATAATAGAAACTGTGACCAATGCCGATAAACTGCGCACATTCTGTTCGGGATTAGACTCGAGGATAGATAACCCTGGTCCCTACAAAAGGGATTACTCTATTACGGACATCAATGAACCAGGGACCGATACGATCCAGTTCAATGTGTATGCGGTGTCTTTGGGTAGAAATACAAGAGTTATAAACCTCACCACAAAACGTAATTCAGACAGACCTATCATCCATCACTATGAAACGTTCGATGATCCATCTACTGTTGTCGATCTAGCATATTCCTATAATTTAGGTAGACCCAGAACCGCATTCAGCAAAAATATCAATCGTAGAACTAAAAATGTATCTGAAGATTTAGTAGAACTAGAGATACTAGTCAAGAATAAACAATACATATCAGATGCCCCTTACGAGACTCTGGTAAAAACTGTGGACTATCTGACATTTTAACTTTTTAATATGTGCGATACAGATAGTGAAGATACGTATCATAAGATCTGACCATAACTTCTTTATCGAGAGTACATTTAGATATGTTGACACGACTTGCATCGGTACCAAAGAATCTGGATGGAACCAGTGAAAACTCTGTACCCAGATCCTTAGGTCTGATGATTGTCCATGGGGTATCTTCACCAACCAAACCTAATCGATAGTAGATGTATGTAACTAGAGCCGAACAGAAGAATTTCGATGTACGATGGGTATCACTAAACTTAATATTAAGCAACCCTTCTAGCCAGTCCCTCGGATCAAAATCATAAGGTTTGTTGTAGATGTCGTTATGAACCTCTTCAATTATCTTATTAAAATTTACATCCCGTTCGATATGAAGTTTTCTCCAAAAGATAGCTCCTTGATACTCTTTACACACATCTTCCAATCTTCTGATTTGGACTCCTGTCTTGACTTTGTTGTCTTCGATATCTGGAATAGCGGTCGAACCGGTTGATTCTAGGATGTACAGACCGGTCAGATCCGATTTGATGAATGTCGGATCTTTTAAAATCATCCCGACATGTGAATACTTGCTCCCGCATAAATATTCAATAATGAGAGATGGTATGTAGGTTCTATCAGAGAACAGTATTATGTCACCCGTATCGTATTCATCCATATGTACCATTGAAAACGGTTCTATGGATCCACACTCTTCCTCTACTTGAATTTGAGGGGTTTGATTTAAAGTATCTTTGTTGCCCAGTAGTTCGATCACTGGATCTGGTTTTAATATTGAGGAGGTATGATCTGACATAATATCTTCGGGATCTAACAACAATTGTTCCATTACTATCTTTTTCATATATGGTATCCTTATGTTATATTGTGGCAAAATAATAAAATCAGGGTGGACTTATTTCAAAATTTTCGTATTTATATTTGAATAAATGAATAATTTTAAGATTGTTTGGTACCTTCTACATCTTCGGACCACGTATTCTCTGTACGTAATTTTTCTTCTTCTTCTGGAGTGAAATCATTTTTGATGTTGAATGTTTTTCTGATCTGTTCGGGTGTCTTTCCTTTGATCATGTTAGCAACTTGTAAACATACGAGGAGCAACAATGGTCTATTCTCTAGATAGTTGGCAACCAACATCAATGAGAACAATTGTGGTTGATCTTTACCGATAGTTTCGATAAACTCTTTATCCCAAGGACACATGGTATCCTTACGTGTTTCTTTCTTTTTGTCATCATTGTTATTGTTCTTCTTTTTCGTATCCTCCTTCTTTGGTTCTTCTTCAGATCTAGGAACGATATCGCTTTTTTCATTAGGATTTTCATGATGATACTTACAGTATTTGATGACTAGTTTGAGCAATTCCATCGTGCACTTCATCACCGGAATTCTAATTCCGTGCATAGAGTCTTCCCCACAGTCCTCAATCATATTCTTAAGTGTTAAGCTTCCTTTTAAAATCTCAGTTGGAACTTTCATAGTCCCCTCAGGAACTTCCATGTTGGAAACCGATTCGTGTTCATATTCCCATTTTTCATCTCCCCAATCAACGATTTTGGGTGTTTCTACAACTGGTGTAGTTTCAACATCCTTATCGGCGTCAGCGTCAGTGTCAACAACATCGTTATCAGTGGTAGTGACATCAGGATTGATATTGGTATTAGTATCAACATCAATATTAGTATCGTAAGTAGCTGTTAAATCTTCTGGTGGTATTAGGGCTGTAAGTGGTGAAATTTCATCAGGCTCCAATAGGACAATAACACCCGAATATTTGACAATTTTAGGTGTAGAAATTGTTTCGGTAGAATCAGGGATAAGTGAGTCGTTCAACATTTAGTACAGATAATGGGTTTTTGTAGTATGCTAATGTGTTTTATTCCTTATAAGGATAGCAAGATGTGTGAATTTCAATTTTTTTAGGGAGGGTTTAGTCATTAAGATTGATAAAATCAGATAACAGAACGACCAACATTAGAATTCCAATCTTGTTCAATTCGATCCGATCTATCATTCCTATCGTTCATTGCTTCGAATATGTAGCTGGGCATTCCGATATCTGCCATCGAGGATAGTAGAGCTTTAGTGTCTTTAGGAAAACACGTTCCACCGAATCCTCTTTTACCGTCGTGTCCAGGGACAGCAGTGTGTGATGGACCGATTCGTTCGTCTTTAGTGGCGAGCTGTCTGACATCTTCATAATTGATACCCTGTAATCTACAATAATCATAAATCTCGTTACAGAAGCTTATCTTTAACGCTAAAAAACAGTTTCGAAAATATTTGACCATCTCTGCCGTCTTGTTCGGTACAAAATTAGTTGAGTTTGAAATAATACATTGGTTGGTCTTTGCTAAAGTAAAAAGTTTATTGATCTTGTTCATGAATATTTGATCATGATCAGTATTTATTCCTTTTAAACCGAACACCCATTCTTTACAGTTTTTAAAGTCCTCTAGATAGCTCTTCTCCGTTAAGAACTCCGGCATGAAATAACATCCTAGTCTATCACACGTTCCTGGTATGACAGTAGAACGAATTACAACAAAATTATCGGGTTCTGCAATGACATTATTGTTATTTAGATTGTTGATCACAGACTCCACGATTCCCAAGTGGCACGATCCGTCCTTGTTCATAGGGGTGGGTACCGATACGAAGATCAATTCGCACTGTTTTAGATCTTTTAAAGTGCACCCCATCGGATCACATAGTTGAGGATCCAAATCGTACACTATGATATCAATATCTTTATTGTGCAGCGCACACGTAGCTTTACCAACGAAACCGTTTCCAATAACTCCTATCTTCATCGATGATTAAGTAGTGAATAATATATATATATACACCATAAAAAGTTAAAAATTATGCAGAATACGAGACCTTCTACCCCTTTGCTCTTTTTCGTTTTACTTCGATCTTTGTACTTTTCGGTTTAGGTTGAAGTTTAGGTTGAAGTTTAGGTTGAAGTTTAGGTTGAAGTTTAGGTTGAAGTTTAGGTTGAAGTTTAGGTTGAAGTTTAGACTCAACCTCATCAATAATACGTTCCAATTTAGTAGAATACTGAATTAACACATCCTCATCATAGATTATACTCTGAGTCATGTGATGAATCTTAATGAATTCATTGTTGGTTTTGGTAGGATGAGGTATCATGTTGAGATATGCTTCGAGTGCTGTATCACATGCGTTATTGAAAAATTTGATGTCAGACATATTGATCCGATTTAGTGTCAGAGTTAATTCGTACGAATTATTATTAGTAATATTGCACGCATTACAATATCTGTAGTGATCAATGACCGATTTTATCTTGCTTGCTTTCAGTTTCAGTCTCTTTAACGATCTTCGAAGGCGACAACAACATATCATCATGATTGGGATGTTTGTCACTATCCCATCATTATCATTGTCATCATCATCATCATCCTCTTCATCATTATTATCATCATTATCACTATCATCATTACTGTCTTCATCTTCATCTTCATCTTCATCTTCATCTTCATCTTCATCTTCATCTTCATCTTCATCTTCATCTTCATCTTCATCTTCATCTTCATCTTCATCATTATTCTCCTCATCATCATCATTTTCATCTGATTGGACCATGATCAGTTTTCCCATCTTGGTGTTTGTGATTTTTTGTTTTTTGGCTCTAATTGTCGCTAATGTATCGGAATCATCATCGATAGGGTCATCGGTAGATTCATTGATAGAATCATTGATAGAATCATTAACAGAGTCAGTCACTAAATTCGTTGATTCATTTGTTCTTTTCTCAGAATCGATATCGAATAATTTTTTAACTATCTCTAGAGCAAACCGTTCTAAAGGTATTTCTATAAATACTCCTTCACCTCTTAGGAATCTCATCGAAAACTTCCGCATTGTCATTGAAGAGGTTATGGTATCTTGCAATTCAGTAGTCTTACAAAAATCATTAAAGATACTTACAACACTAATCTCTGTGAAGAATCTGTTCTGATTTCGATCATCGAATATGCGAAGATTTTTTGTATTCTGTTCCATATCCATGCATGTCTGTCCTACTGCAACGAATCCTGATAATTTTCCTTTTTTGTCCTTCATGTAAAATAGTATCACATCATTCGTCTGAATATCTTTTTTGCCATAGGCACTGATATACAGTAATCCGTTAATCATGTTGGTCTGTATGAACTCCCATTGTTCTTTTCCCAAAATGTAGATCCAGTATCTAGTGATAGAGCCGATCGTTATCCCATCGCATTCAAATAGAATATCATTGGTATCAGTATCAGTATTAGTATATATCTTAGTTTTGGTCTTGCCCATACTGTGTTATTAAGTGCTATGATTCTTGCTATTTTATTTAACACTCCTATAAACAATTTTTTTAATGATGTGAGGTAACTGATGGCGAGTCTAGACAGTATCAATCATAAGTCAGACGAATATGTATTAGTGACCGGAGGGCTCGGATACATCGGATCACACGTTGCGGTACAACTACTCAATAAGATGTATAATGTGGTGATTTTAGATAATCTATCCAATTCAACTCCAGATATTCTAACAAAAATTAAACAGTCATCGAATCCCCACGTTAATTCTCCAATATTTATCGAGGGAGACATTCGCGATTCGATCGTTTTAAATATGTTGTTCGAAATGTACAATATCAGTATCGTAATGCATTTCGCGGCATTGAAATCCGTAGGTGAATCACAGTTGTATCCTGATCTCTATTATGATATCAACGTCAATGGATCAAAAATCCTTTTGAGTACAATGAAGCAGTTCGGTTGTACAAAGTTCATCTACTCGTCTTCAGCCACAGTGTACGGTAACGAGATCTCACCTGTTACAGAGTCCAGTAGAACCGGGCACAATCTCGCATGCAACTATGGATGCAATAAGTACGAGACGGAACAGTATCTAATAAAACATATCGATAGTCTTTTCTCGGGATGGGGAATAGTTATTCTTCGCTACTTCAATCCTATCGGGGCACATTCTGGTGGTCTTATCGGAGAGAATCCGACTGGTGTACCGACAAATATATTCCCATACATGTTGCGCGTTGCCAAATGGACTAATTCTAATTCTAATTCTAATTCTAATTCCAATATTGATATAGAAAGTCCATACAGATTTTTGACGGTGTTCGGTAACGATTATGACACTCCAGACGGTTTCTGTATTCGTGATTTTGTTCATATCGAGGACCTGGCAAGAGCTCATGTAGTTTCTCTATCACAATTAGAATCAAAGTCAGGATTGTTTGTGTACAATGTCGGGACAGGGACAGGAGTATCAGTGTTAGAACTGATCTCAACTCTCAATAAGATTTTGATCGAAAAACAGATGAAACCAATAGAGTACAAGATTGGTGCGAGACGTGATGGTGATATTGTGGTATGTTATGCGAACGTCGATAAAATTTATGAAGATACTGGTTTTCGTACAGAATATGATCTTCGTCAAATGTGTATTGATGGACTGAAGTTTATCGGATTATAAAGAAAATAATTTGTTTATTGTTTATTGTTTATTGTCTATTGTTCATCTGCATCGTCATCATCATCATCATCATCGATCGGTTTTTTAAATATCTTCTTTTTGAACATACCATCCTTTTCGATATCTATCAGTTTATCGAAGAGTTCCTTTGATTTAAGTCTCCAGTTCATCTTGTACTGTATTGTTTGGGGTTTCATCAAAGCATCACGAGCGATCCATCCGATGGTTCGAGGAAATGCATCGTGTTCCTCCATTTCACCAAAATCCGTTTTTTTAAGTTTTTTCTCTTGAACAGTCGCCTCAACAATATACACCACATATTTCGATCTGGGAACATAAACATATGATGCGATCTTCAATCTGTCCAATATATCTTCTGACATGATCTGTTCATTTGTCTCTTCTTGAACCTCACGAGCTACAGCACTAAATACATCAGAATCATCTGGATCGATCTTTCCACCAATGTCTTCGTATTTTCCATCAGTTTCAATTATTAATAACATCATCTTACCCTTAACATATTTGTAGATTATCACACCACCCGCCGTAACAGGTTTCGCTGGATCATCATCTAAGAACATTACGGTTCTTTTGTTTTTCGGTTGTGATTTGACAGGTTGTTTTTTAGGTTTAACAGTTTTAGGTTTAATAGTTTTGGGTTTAATAGTTTTGGGTTTAACCATTTTGAGTTTAGTCGGTTTGATAATGATCTCTTCTTCAGATACGATATCTACATTTACTAAAATCTGACCAAGATTCTCGATATCGATCGATTCGCATTCACTATCATCGAAATCGGGATCGGGATCTATTTTGTCAACCCTAACTGTCTTACTCGTTTTTGGTTTTACAATGATTTTGGTATTCGTATTAGAACCACCACCTATACGTCTAGTCAACGACATTTATGATAAAACATAGTACTATCCTTTATCATAATTACAATATAAATTTCAGTTTTTTGGCACGATAGATGATGAACCGAAAAAATGTTTAAATCTAGGATCTTCTTGAACAAGTCTGATCTGATCCGGTGTATAACGTCTCTTAAGTATCTTTACTTTTTCCTCGGGAATTCTGTCTTTAAAGGAACCAGCAACACCTGCATATCTGTCTGTTATGATAAAATAAGGTGATTCGTTATTTGATCTGAATCTATCCGAACTAACATCTTTTAGTACAACGAAGTCTTCGATAATTCGTGGATCCAGAAGATTGACCATCATAAAATCAACATGATCTTGTGTCCTGTTACGAAAGAGTTTCCTCAACATCTCATATTCTAACACAGCCATCTTGATCCCTTGAAAATACATGTAGTTTTTTGGATCGAGTGCAAAATCTTTGTAATCATTAATCTGTAGGAATTCATAGATATTAGCGTCTTTTGTTTGCCACGATTCGTCCCACATAACCGAACCGTCTTTACTGACACCCGAATCCAGAAAGTAGAACTTGGTCGAATCGTTAGAAAAGTATCTTAAAATGATGTCTATCAGATGTTTTGATTCATTCGGGAGAATATCTATGTGTCCTGCATCGATGTCATTAAAGGCACGTACACCATAAGCATAAAAAATGATCCCACCTACGATTATCATGCGATCTATTTCCAACAATGACATATTCTTGTATGTAACACTACGCAACGTCTGCATTTTCAGATTTGATTCAACAAAACTAAAATCATTTGATGTGTAGTTAGAGGTCTCTTGTTTGTCCAAAAATCGAATAGTATTATCATTGAGTAGAATCTCTGAATATTCGATGGTTTGATAGAAATAATCGTTGATGTGTATCATATCATTCCCTCTGTATCTAGTCTTATCAACTCCCGAGCTTTCGATGATCAGATTTCGAAGCTCTTGTTTAAATGATGCCCCTTGTCCTGATATTTTCTTGGATAGTGTATTATCAAACAGAATGAATACTACCGGATTGTTATCATCGGTCACATCGACATAGTTTAGTTTTTTTCCGATGAACACTAATGCCTCTTCGTAGCTAAACTCATCGTAGTAAGCAAACATCAGATTTTTCAGGGCGTTCTTCGATAGATTGATAGTTTTAATGTAGTAGATCTCTCCATTTTTCTCTAAGAACTTGACAAGACCGTCTAAACCAGGAATTGCTGGTCTCCATAATGTTATTACGAATAGATTCTTACGACATTTGACATACTGTAACATTATCAAATCTCTATCGGAAGGATCGATGTTGTCGACTAGATTGAGTCTCAGTCTTTTATCGGATGCATTATTGAGTTGTGATTCGTTACGTTTTAGAAGTTTAGAATAGTAATTATCGGGGGAATGATAATCGGATAGTTTTATCAAGGGACTCAGATAGTCATACTCGACAATGTTATCGAACATCGGTGATACTTCAAATGAACTAAACCTCTTTTTTGGTAAGATATGATAGTATTTTAGTTGATCGTTTGTAACAGTTTCAATAGGGATGTTGTACAGTTCACTGACCACTTTCGCTTTCGGATTAGATGTTGTTTTGAATTTTACTTTATTTTTACGAAAATCGAATCCTCCACGTTGTTTGATCTCGATATCGTGTTCTGAAAACATGAAATGATTAGTAAGAACCCTACCTAACTGTTGTTTAATCTGATAGTATTCGAAATCATCATCGAAGTTGTTATCATTACTGACTTTAGATAAATTTATTACATTGTATCCAGATCTAGATCCAATATGATCATCATTAGAGTGAATAATGCGATCATAACCTGCTGCAAGTATTCGGTGTATCTGTGGATCTTCAATGATATGTGGATCGATGTAACATGCTAGATCTAGTTTTGGATCGATGTATCTTAATTTCTGAGCTTTTATCAATAGATCGATGATATCACCGTAATTGAAGTCTTTCTGTTTATTATTATTGCTACCTCCTCCTACAATCATCAATCCTTTCATCGAACTGTGTATATATATCATTATCATATATATATTTTTAGTTTTGATATCTTCTTCTGACTAACTTGATCGGAATCTTTTTGCGTTTATGTTCATGTTCATGTTTATGTTCATGTTTATGTTCATGTTTATGTACACTAATCAATTCTTCGGTTTCATTATCATTATTATCGAATGAATCATGATCTCTTTTTTCTGTGACCTCCGATTTTGATATTGTATCTATGCTGCTAACGTATTTGGTTGATCTTGTGTACGAGTTTCTGTCTTTAGACATTGAGTCCACAAATTTAATCAGTTCGGTTCGTGCAGGTTCATCGGTACTAGTAGATGTAGATGTCGATGTAGATGTAGATGTCGATGTAGATATGGATGTAGGAACAGATGTTGATACCTGTGAATCTTGGGATACACTATCGGATGAAAGATCATTTGATTCACTACTGGGACTGTTGGTACCTTCATTAATGTTAGGGTCAGTATTCGTATTGATATTAGAATTGATATTAGAATTGATATTAGAATTGATATTAGAATTGATGTTGGGATCGATGTTAGGATCGATGTTGGTATAGGTATCATGTCTATCAGTAAAAGAACGATAGGGAAGAAATCTACGGTTGCCACGATTAGAAGTTGAATCTATAAGTTTTATCATATCATCAATGGATTTATCAGACGGTGCCTCAAAATCATCTTTTATTGCAGCCAATTCATCAAGATGTTGTAACATGAATGCATCTTGGGTTGTGATCACTTGATACGGATAAGAATCAATTTCAGTAGTGTTATGTTGTGTTTTGGTTTTTGTATTTGTAGTTGAAAGGACATCATTTGAGGCTATCATGATTATTGGATCGAAGTTTTCAATACCTTCAACAAATCCCGTGATGATTTCAAGAATTGCACATAAAGGGCGCATTATCACTAATCTCAATCTATCATAAAACGATTTGATAATACGAGCTCTTGTTAATAGATCATATATTTTAACCCCAACTCGTCGGGCTCGCTCCCTTAGATGAACTCTATCAGCAAAGCTCATACATAACCAAAAAAACAATGTACACGCCATAATACCGATTTTGTACAAATTTAAATATGTGATGAATAGATCTATCATTATATCAGTTAGGATAAAAACAAAAAATGAACACTAGAACCTACCTATTTGATTAAGTTATTTAAAATTGGCTGCCGTAAGATATCGTTTATCTATCAAAAACGATTTGATCTTTGTCCCAAGATCTCCAGCAAATCCGTAAGCATACCCAAACTCGGTCTCTTTGTATGCACATGACGTACCAAATGATTTTTTCATCTGGTTTATGATCGTTTCATCTAACAACTTTTTATCCTTGATATGAACCTCCAAATTAAACACGAACGTACGATGTGCACGTCCATCTTTAATGTATTTTATTTCGACTTTTTTATCTAGAACCGATGGTTCTCCTCCACTCTGATCAGACTTTTTAATTAGTACTCCGTTGATCTTAACCTTCTTTTCATCTGTCTTCACGATATCGGTATCATCACTTGCGATTGCAGTTTCGACGATAGTGTCTTTGACTATAATGTCTGGTTTTTTGGGTGTATCAATTGACGTCTCTACAACATGTGGTTTCCTTTTTAAAAAATCCATTAGTGATACTAGTCGATAAGGAGTGTTTACACAATATTTGATGATAATAATTCAACTTTTTTAAACAAAATAGATATGACTGTGTTTTATCTTTTGTTTCTTTGTCGGTACGAACCCATCATGGCCCATTAATTTCGTCACATATGGAGGGAGTTTCGGTTTTTGATTTCGAGGTCTACCAAAAGTTATTCCTCCTGTATCTGAACTAGATTGTCCATTAAACTGTCTATTGAAATTTCTACGTGTACCAAGACTACCGAATCCGCCAATCGCATCAGATGTTGATACAGATGTTGATGTACCCGAATTGCCAAAATAGTTGTTGATATTGAATGTAGAGTTAGAGTTAGAATTAGAATTAGGATTCTGGTACAGACTGTTATTGTTATTATCGATATTGTACGATTCTATCAATGGATGACCGAATAGGTCGGTATCCAAATCGTTATTGTTATCATATGTCGCAAGATTGATAGTGACACCAGATTGTGTTTTAAGATGGTCTAATATTGTTATCTGTTCCTGACTAAACTTAAGATTGATGTTGTTGATCGCATCATAACATTCGATATTCTGGGGGATGTTGGCTACAGACATAAGCATTGTGTTGTTAGAGATATCGACATATGATACGGTGTCAGGGAGGGTTGGTAGATGGATGATCTCATTATCATAGATGTCCAGATAAGACAGTCCTATCGGAAACTTAGTAAATCCGAAACTTTTAATGTGGGTCGCTTGACATGTAAATTTCATCAAATGTTCAGGAAGTTTACCGATGTGACCGTAGATTTTTTCCCCATTAATCTCACTGAATACATTGACACGAGACAATGTCAGATCAGTGATGGTGTTTGGAAGTTTATCGATACATCCGAGGTTGTTCAATTTTGATTTGTTGATCGAGCTCAGTTTCAAGACCTTCAGATTAAGAAGTTTAGTCAGAACATCAACATTAGAAAAGAAAGATGCAGTTAATAACAGTTCCCGAACATTAGGGGGGAATGCAACAGATTGATCCAAAGGATTGTTAGCCAGATTTACGATCTGAATGTGAAACGATCTCGATAGATCAACGTGCCTGATCTTGTTATTACATGCTATCAATATTGTTAAAGTTTCGGGCAGGTCCTCCGTTGTAATGGATTGAATTTTATTGCATCTAATATCCAATGTCTCAAGATTCGGTGGGAGATTTGAGATATACTCCAATGAACATTGTTCGAGTGTCAGGCGTTTTATTGTGTCAATCGTTTTTAGGACAATGGGAATTTTATCTAATACCAGATCTTTCAAAATCAATGTTCCGGTGGGATTAATTATATAGTTTGATATGATAGTGTTAATCCGATTCGTCTGTACCTGATGATTAACATAAATTGGCGGATCTGTTATGCTCGAATTCGAATTTGAATTTTGTTTAGATTGTAATTGTGAAGGTTGAATAGATTGATTAGATTGATGTTTGATAATATCCATGAAGTCTGACCGATTTTTACATTCAATGGCTGTTAAGGATAAATCATCTAGATCTGGTTCTTCTGGACCCGATGTGCTACTATTTGATGACACATTGTCATTTGACACATCATCATTGTACATATCGTATCCATCGTATGTATTTTTTGCAGAGTAGTTACCATCATCAAAAAATTCATCACTATCATAGTACTCTTTATTGATGTATTCTGTGTCGATGTACTCATCATCATACAATATTTCGTTCGGTGTTTTGACATAAGTTGTGACATTAGAAACTGTTGGGATCTTTGGTGGTCTATTAAATTCGTTGGGTTTATCAAGTCCATCAAAATCATTACTCAATAGATCCCGAATACTTCGACGAGATACATTTTCATATGACACATTAGTCATGAGTGTTGACCTGTTGACGTGTTGATGTGTTGACGTGTTTAATATTCTATCATACAGTAATAACCATCACATGATGTAGAATTTTCAATTTTTCTCGGATATAGTAATAAATAGCAGATGGAGAAGAAATTTGATAAAGATTTAGTCACGTCACGAATTCTGACAAAAGATCTCTACAGTATAATCGATAAAGACTCGTACAAATATTTCAAAATAAGTGATAAAGTGGTGTGTTTCTACAACGGGATCGATTGGCTCATTATACAATTAGATGACATGTTGGCCTATCCGGTTCTGTATTTTGATTTTTGGTCTGAAAAAGATGATACAACATATGTTAATTCACTATTGGTCTGTCCGATCACGATGCGATCGATGATCTACAAAGGAAGGATCAAGGTTCTTGACATCATCAATGATCGTCTCTATCTTCTCAATACCGACACCAGAGACGAATTCTACATGGACTCCCCGTTTACCGGTGCCTATGATGAATCCGGTATTGAAAAAAAGATCAAATCACATGTGAAACGACATGAAGTCAAGATCCTAACTCTACGGGATGCATTTATGTTTCTACTTGATCCAAAATACATAATAATCAACGATACAGATCTCGTCTATCGACCGATCATCTATGATAGGTATTACACCAACAAACTAAACTATGATGGACTCCCCCTCTACACCATACTTCATCCTAAAACCATAGTGTACATGGTCCAGTACTATTCGCACAGTATGAAACGATACAGATACACCGTTATCGTGGGACGCGATATCAATAGGGATACTGTAACCGGATACAGTTATAGGGCGTCCGGTGTCTGGGAGTTCATTATGAAACATATGCACGAATTTGTCAAGAAAAAAGCATACATATATCCTATTTTCTGGTTTATGGTCGATAGACTCTATCATGATGTGAATATTGTTACAGTTGTTTAACATTTAACGTTTAAAATGACAAGGCGATCTGGTTGATTCCATACATGACAGTTTCAAACTCCAGATCGATATCATTTCCGGTAAATATGTTGTAGAATCTTATCTTCATCACTCCATGATTATCAGATGCCACATTTGTAATGATGTACATGAAACTATCCCGAATCGTGATACCTAACAGTATATCCTGTTTGAACATATCATAGACCATCGCGGCATAGTTGTTGTAGGGTCTGGGTTCTTCTCCTGTCAACAGATCCATTATGTTGTTGGAGATCCATGTCGATTGTTTTTCGATCTCTATCTGTTTATGTTTATCTATCTGTTTAATATTCGTAGAGATAGATTCAGTTTTGGTTTTGGTTTTCAATTTTGTCTTGGATCTGTTGGACACTGCATTAGATACTACATTAGATCCTGGTAAAAATGAAGTCAAAGGTATCAAAGATGATAGTTGAGGGGTCAGATTAGTTGATGAAGATGAAGGTGACGATAAAGGCGAATCATCATGAATGTTTTTGACCATAAAACACATATCGGCGAGATTGTCCATAACTTGATGATTGATCTTGAGTTTGTACAGACTATGTCCTTTACAGAGTCCGACAAATGAATTAATATTGATGTTCTTGATGGGAATGTTCATCATATTAGACAATTTAATAAATGCTTTCAGTAACAGATGATCTATCACATTAGTAGAATCAATTATAATAGGTTTGTCTCGATTATCCAGGAGAATTCGGTCGTCTACTATTATATCGATGGGTTTATCATAGACATTAGTTTCCTTGTTGTAGAGATTGAAATGAAATTTTATCGCGGAATTTGAGACTGAATCTTTATCGATAGAATAGTTCACATACTTGCGGGATATCAATACACCCATGAACAGTTTAATCATTGGCATCTGTTGTGTTATCGAATACGTATTATTAAGTGTACCATTAAGTGTACTGTCAAGTTCCCTATCATACATACTATCCGAAAAGTGAAATATCATCTTAGAATTAGAATTAATATGAGTATTCGTAGAAGGTGTAGATGTAGATGTAGATGTCGTATGTATCTCCATCATACTACCATCAGTGTACGATAGAGTATATTTATGATCATCTATCCAATTAGAATCGATATTTGACCTAATATTGGCATCAGTATCGGTTTTGGGCCAGTCATCGTAATCATATGAATTATGTGCATCATTATTGATGGTTATGTCGCATAAATATTTTCCTAAAATAGTCATTAGATCTATTGGAAGCATCGTAGTATTATAATCTATGACTATAAAAAAGTGATGGAGGTGGTAGATTCTTTACGATATTTAGGATACTTGGGTATCGAGGAACGGTTTGAGTGATTGTGTAAGAGATCGATTGTTCGAGGATTGTTGCTGAATGATTGGTTGTTTGTAAAAGTTTACGATATGGGGGTTTGTCGACATAGACGTAGACGTAGATGTGGATGTAGATGTCGCTATCAATATCAACTGTTCGATACATTCATACGACATTGTTGTAGGCTCATTGTTTATCGCGTCATTTATTAGATTTTCCAACATGTTTAAACGATTCATGTCGATGATGTTATCTTCGTCTGAGAAATAATGAGTCATGTGACGATTTGGTGGTTGACTAGACTGAGATGATTCAGAGGACAACAATGCCAGACGTTCATCAATGTTGTGTAACTTCTCCAATACCTTATCTGTCAACCTCTTCATCTTGACCAGATCTAGCGACTTGAACAGTCTAAATACAGTAATGATACTATCCAGTGTTTGTTTATCAAGTGTATATGTCTGTGAGATTTCAGTGTATGGCGATTTTAGTAACGATCCCATAAGTTGTGGATAATGGAGAGTTATGTCACACATGAGAGTCTTGATCTCAGAGTATCGTTTGATTCCTTGATTATAGTTGTTCATCACATTATGAGTCTTGTTATCATAAATATATTTTTTGATCTGATCAATATGATCCAGAACACATCTTCTCTTAATACTTATGTTCTCCATTGATTGTTTGTTCCAATATAATTATAAATCATTATAAATACATTGATTTCGATTCTAATGTGTTATGTCTTTATTGTGGTGTGTCTATGTTTAATTGACTCATCAATGAGTTGTAGTCGTTAATGTATGCTTCGCGCATCTTATCTACGACCTCTTTGTGCACTTCTGTTAAATTGGTAATAGATTGTTTTGAATCGGCGAGCTCTTGTTTGATTACAGCGATATTGTTATCTTCAAACGATTTTTTGCTTTCAAGCTCTGCTAGTTGTTGTTTCTGACTTGCGATCTCTTCTTGAGCCTTTTTCATCAATTCTGTTGCTTTTTGAATCTTATTATCGTCCTTTGTGAGTTTTTCAACACCGATCGCTGTTGCAAGACTATCATAGGCGTTTTGGATCTGTTCTAATTGTTTTATAGCTTGTTGATACTTCTCTTTAGTCGCTACATTCTCAGTTTCAGTATCTTTTAATTTGGTTTGTAGTACATCGACACTCTCTCGGGTTTTTTGTTCAGATTGAAGTTCTTTGATAGTACTGGCAACTATATCGGTCTTTTTTTTTTGTTGAGATCGAATTTGTTCAAGATTGGCTAGATCTTTGGTTTTGATATCTTCAAATGTGTTAGGATCCCCACCGATAATACTGTTGATCTTTTTGATTATGTCACGGGACGTTTCATTGTTTTTTTCATTTCCAATAGTAGAATTGATCTTATCATTGAGAGTTTTGTATTTGTGTACTTTATGTTGAAAAAACTTATTGTGTGGATCCTGTTTTAGAAGCTCTTCGTATTTTCTATATTTTTCTAATGATACGTGACTCATCGCGTTTGTTTTATTAGTAGATGTTCATAAAAAATAATATATCTACATCATACAACATGCAACATTAAATACAGAAATCCATCGACATGGTTTGATCTTGGAAGTTATTGAAGAAGTTATTGAATTGTGGTAGTACATCCATCGACATCTCTGATTCTACCATCATCGATATGTCTGGTTCTGTAAGATCAAATCCATATGTGGGCATGGTATCGGGATTGAGAGTATTTTCGATCTCAAGTAGACATCTATGGTTCAATTGCAGATCGCAGTTTTTACAGACGGGTTTTAGATTGTTGGCAAGAGTCAAACCTCCTAAACGAGGACTGATGTAGTACACACATTCAAATAAATCATGACGATTGATACGATTTTTACAGATGAAACATTTTCCGGTGATAGCAGTTTTACCAAAGTAGTTATCCCATACCTCCTCTTTGATCTCACGGCTAATCATATCGGCGTCGATATTGATACCGGTTGAATTCGACTCAATGAACATTTCTGAATAGTACGGATAGTTACGATATACAGAACGTAACACTTTTGTAATCAATTTTTTCATAAGATAGGATATGTATAATTATGCGTATTATGGTATCCATTTTCGCGAAGCCACTTTGAGATTTCGAAATGACCATGATTGTTGGCGTGATAGTATGTATTCTTCTCATCACACGGACATCCATTTTCACGCAACCATCTTAAAATCCCGAAATGACTATTTTTAGCAGCACCATAATACGCACTCTCATCCCAAGGACATCCATTTTCACGAAGCCATTTTAAGATTTCAAAATGACCATTTTTAGCAGCACCATAACAAGCATCTTCATTCCATTGACACCCATTTTCACGAAGCCATTTTAAGATTTCAAAATGACCATTTTCAGCAGCACCATAACAAGTATTTGCATTCCATGGACATCCATTTTCACGAAGCCATTTTAAGATTTCAAAATGACCATTTTCAGCAGCACCAGAACAAATATTTGCATTCCAAGGACATCCATTTTCACAGAACTTCGCTCGAAGCCATTTTAAGATTTCAAAATGACCATTTTCAGCAGCACCATAACAAGTCTGTGTATTCCAAGGACATACATTTTCACAGAACTTCGTTCGAAGCCATTTTAAAATCTCAAATTTACCATTTGAAGCGGCCTCTTCGTAATAACTGTATCCGAGTGAATATTCATTTTTATGTGTATCATAGAGCCATTCGACAATCTCTAAACAACCACTTTGAATAGCAGCAACAAATATATTTTTGAATTTGAAGTAACCTTTGGACACCACGTCACAATATCCACAATCATCTTCAGACATCAACCATCTAACAGTATCAGTATAACCATTTGAAACAGCATCTATAATTATGTCTTCTTTGATGCGTAGTGAACATAACATGATTGCAAAATATTTTGTGATGAATTTCAATGAAAACTTTGATGACGTATCCAAAAAAGACACTATCAATAACACTAATTCTTTAGGAATGTGTAATATAATCATCCTTCTGATAAGTATGATATTCATTATGGTCAACTGATAGCTATTTTCTTTCAATTTTTCCCATTAGTACATGCGAAATAAATTAAGTGTACTGTTCCTGTTCATATTGGAGTAGTGAAGCGTCAGCAAAACGCAGCCCTCACGCATGGATTATCATAACTAATCGTTCATATCCAATTCTTCTCCTTATCATTGATTATTAAGGAATTCTCGACCATCTGTTGTACGTAGATAAACAGCATCTGAATCTGAGTCAGATGTAGATGTGATACTCGAACTAGATGTAGATGTAGACGTAGATGTAGATGTAGACGTAGATGTAGACGCAGACGTAGAATCCTTGTCAAAACGTTTTCGATATTCATCAGGATAATCGATACCTTCATCGTTGAAATCATACAAAATTCTCTTACGATTCGGATAGTAGAACTCATCATAATGACTAGCATTACCTTCGTAGTGTACTTTGGGTTTACCTTTGATCTTTTCCGTAGACTTATCTTTTGAACGTTTCTTGCCGTTGTCAGCCAAACATGATTCGACCAAGCTATTAAAATCACAATTTCCTCTATTGGTTTTTCGTTGTGATTGTTGTAATTGTTCTGTTTGTTGTGTCTTTGTCTGTTGTGATTGTTGTATTTGTTGTGTTTGTTGTGTTTGTTGTGTCTTTGTTTGTTGTGATTGTTCGTATGAATGTAACCATTTTTCTATTACACTCATAAGATACGAGAAAACATCGTCTTTAACTGTATCGATCGGTACATCATTCGTGTTGATGAACTTATCTATCTTTGATTCTTCGTTGATCTTAAGGTGCATCGGATACGTGATGTTGTTAAGAATTGTCTTGTCTATCTTTGATTTAATATACTGTTCCCTGTTCTCAAGAAGATTCTTCTTGCTTATCTTGATCTGGATGTGAAAGTCAGGTTCGAACTGTAGAAGTTTAGTGGGGAACCCGAATCCTACGATAACGAGTCCATTAGCTTTATGATTGTTCACAAAAGAGTTGAATTTCGCCCAATCAACCGACTTGTAGATATTATCCCAATCTAACACCTTGATATCGGGTTCATTATCATGTTTTATCTCAATGTAGTTCTCTTCTAGATCATAAACATCTTTAGAATAGTAAAAATGTGTCAAACTGATATGTTGGAACTTAAATAGATCCGCAACAAAAGTAGCAATCTTCGTTTTGCCCGATCCAGAGAAACCGGATATTAGTATTATGAATTGACCTTTGAACTTGGTGTAGGCTTGTACTATGTTCATTACCCCTGTTATAATAGAGCCTATTGATTTTTAGTCGTATGAAAATTTTTATTTATATGTTCACACTTATAAGATAAGATGAACGAACTCGTACTGTACATGATAGTAGTGTTACATTTCATATTCGTATTATTTGTAGTTTTAACACCTTTCATCGGTAATAATTATTTCTTACTGCTTCACGCAATAATAGTACCTTTTGTAATGCTCCACTGGTACACCAACGATAATAATTGTGCTCTAACGATGATGGAGAAGAAACTACGAAAAAATATCTACGGTGAAGAACCCGATCCTAACGACTGCTTCACATACAATTTAATAGCGCCCGTATACGACTTCAAAAAGAACAACAACGATATGTCTACAATCATCTACATCGTAATGATCGCTTTGTGGGGATACACATTGTTGAGACTTTACAACAACTACATGGATGGTAAACTAGCTTCATTACGCGATCTGATGATGTACTAAGACTATTCACATAATCCCTCTATCGCACTTGATTCGGAGTCAGAATAGTAGTTAGGATCTTTTACTTTAACAGTATCAATGCCGATACTGTCGTTCTTACCTGCTTTCATGAACTTAACTCCTGTTTTCTTCGTATTTCCAGTAGTATTCCTAGTAGTATTCCTAATGGGATGTTTTACAGTACTTTTTGTGAATCCTCCCTTCTGTTTCTCAAAATCTGATTTATTACTCGAACTGATCGGTGTAGATACAGATACAGATGTAGATGTAGATGTAGATGTAGATACCGATTTAGTATCGTATTCTGATTCGGTTTCTGTTAAAGGGGATTCTGTCTTTTCATTAGATGATGTTTCGGATGTTGAATCTGTCGATGAATCTGTGGACGAATCTGTCGATGAGTCTGTCGATGAGTCTGTGGACGAATCTGTTGATCCTGTTGATCCATTAGATCCAGTAGACCCTGTTGATCCTGAAGAAGATGAAGAAGATGTCGAAGATGTAGAGGCTGAAACAGTTACAGCCCGCGCAAAGATAGATTTCTTTTCGGGTTCTTGTTTAGTCGATATATTATCTTTCATGGGGACTGTGTATTTCCCATGATCAGTTTTGATTAGAGCTGACACACCATCATCGATACCTATAATCTTACCAACATGATGAACACCATCTATCACCACATCACATTTAATACCAGTATTAAACTTGTAATACTTGTCTTTTTCATTTGATGTACCGTTTAATAAATCTTTGGCATGAACTGTTATTTTTGATATCTGTGTGGAGTTTGATAGTATTCTTTTTATCTCATCTTTGAAATTTGGCGCATTCTCTTCGGTAATAATTATCTTGTAGTCTCCACCAGTCTTATTAGATTGATTGAGATTAGATGAAGGTTTGGATTTAGATTGAGATTTAGATAAAGGTCGAGATAAAGGTCGAGATTGAGATTCTGATTCTGACGGAGTCGATGATACTATCACAGGAGATGATGAGGATCGATCGTGTTTAATATGTGTTTTGTCAGGTCGTGATGACTTTTTCTGTGATTTGCTCATGATATTCCTTGTACTATACACAAACAAAATAAATTAAAGGACAAGAGTATTGTCGAATACAACAATCTTATCTCGTGGTTCTAAAATTGAACTTGACATGCAACTTGACATGTAACTTGATACGTAATGTGATCTATCATGAAACATCTCCATAACATCTATCAGTCCACGAAATGAAATACTTTCATCTTTGGTACCATTATCTACTATTTTTTCAGTAATCGTTGTACTAAACATCAAAACGCAATCACAACTATCTACACGTTTGTATTTAGAAGATCTGATTATCGATTGTAGATTCTTTATGGTACTAATACTATCGTTCGAACCCGATAAAGAGATGTTAGATGTTAGATCACCTGTCGGTCCAACCGAAACGCTTATCGATTCTAGATCTTTGGTATTGAGCATCTTATCTATTGAATCCTTATTAATATTATTATTGATGTTAATGTCTTGTACAATCTTTAGTTTGATGTCATGAATGATTTGATGTATCTTTGTATCAATCACATTCGCATCATTATCGAAAGGAAATTTGACATGACGTATGTATGTATTGTTTTTTGTAATGAATAGTTGTACGTTTCGTATTTTAAGATTTTTACAATAAAGTCGCAGTGGTTCGATGATCGCGGTTTTAGATTTGGTATCACCCTGCTTTGTATCACCACGATAGATGTAGAAAATATGGTGCTTCTGATAGGATATGTTATCGTTAAAAGTCGCATTATGATATCGATTACTTCCACCAACAATAACTCTATCTATATCAAAATCATCTACAGTTACAAACAGTTTATCTTTGTTAAATCTATCAACAATCTTCGGCAATGTTATCGTTTGCGGAAGAAACATTTGGAATATGGTAAAGTAGATGTATCTTACACATCTGATAGTTATTTATTCAATTTTCTAGATCTGGATCTGGACTTGGACTTAGACTTGGACTTAGACTTGGACTTAGACTTGGACTTAGACTTTGGCTTAGCCCTTCGGGTCTTGGGTCTGGATCTCGATCTTGATTTAGACTTTGATTTAGACTTAGATTTAGATTTAGATTTGGATCTAGACGTCTTTCTCTTGGTTGTTTTAGGTTTAGAAGTACTCTTCGACTTACTTTTAGTCACGGCCTTTGAAGAGGTAGCATTAGCTTTTGTTTTAGCTTTAGCTTTTTCCTCAGCTGCTCTTTCAGCTTCTCTTTTAGCATCTATCTTTTTAAGTTTTGTGACTACTTTGATTAGATCTTTTTCGGCCCTTTGCCATACTTTATAGTATTCCTTTTTGGCATGAGGATCTTTGGCTCCTTCGTATCTACCCTTGTTTCTACGTATGGTTCCTCTTAATCCTGCCAGAAGAATAAGTAGTTTATCTCGGGATTCAGGTATAACATCTTTTTGTTTGGCTATCTGTAGTGTTTTAGGATCGATCTTTTTGAGACCATACAATCTCACCTGACCCTTTTCGGCGCATTCTCTCATAGAGCCGTGCCTTTTATTCTTCGGAAGATCGTTCGGTCCACAGTAAACGTTACTCATTATAGATCTATATTTTTAGATAAACATAAAAATTACACACCTGCTTAGATAATCTTAGATAATCTTAGATAATATCATTTATTTTTTTGTACTGATCGAGATCACGGTTCGATACGCGCTTTTGACACATCAATACTTTTAGGATCGTTTGGAGGTTATCACTTTGGTCTGTATCCGGCATGTTTCTTCTCATACTTTGTAGATATCGTCGGATGATTATGTGATCTGCAATAGATTCATCTAAATCAACAATCATTCCGATATCACCAACTATTTCATGATCTAACATATTCGCGGCTTTCAACATGTCTTCGGTTCTTGTCGATTCTCTTACAAATATGTAGTCCACGTATTCGTACTCATCGACCATATCATCGTATACGATCTGTAGCTTTTTAAAGATTTCGTGATCGGTGTAGACGGTCTTAATCGATATATTTCCGAATCGCATGATGTTATCAAAGTCCGGTGTAACGTCGATACCAGTTGCATTGATAATTACTAACGATCTCTGATGTATCAATTTTACAACACACGATACGATATCCATCAGATCTTTATTCGTAGTTGATATGTTGAGTATACAGTACTGAGTATCAAGATTTCTGTAGTATTTTATAAAATTGTGTATATTTGGAGCAACATACGTGATGATATCATCACTATCATTGGTATCATGATCATTTTTAGTATTAGGGATCTTAATAAAAGTTGTCTCTATTCTTGGATTGTTCAAGAAATCATCGAGCGACATCTGGGGCGAATCTTCGTTACTGGTTGGAGGTGAAGATAAAATGGATGTTGATGTTGATGTTGATGTTGATGTTGATGTTGATGTTGATGTTAATGTAAGGGCTGAAACGATCTCTAACGGATACAGATTAGCCATGCTCAAAACATTCCTGATGGTCTGTTCCGTAAAGATGGCTTTAATCGCACACTTTAGGGTCATAGTCGAACCAGGATTGAAAGTCTCTCTGTAGCCATCGAGTAAATATTGTTGTTCATCTGATAATTTGGATGGTACATAGATACTTTTTGGATTTAATACGTTCTGACCAGCAAGGATACTAACGTGTCTAGATCCACACAACACATTACCGCTAGTGTACAATATCGATAGATCCGGATGATCAACATCATGGGTATTAGACTTAAGATGTATCATAAAGTTGATAATCCCTAGCAAATCCTTACATTCTCCTGGAGTAAAACAACACATATTTTCAACATGATTGATAGGACTGATCACAAATATCGGTTTGTCATTTTGATCGAACAAAAGATACACACACATATGATCAGTGTAATAAATCATGTATTGTTTCAGATCATACGAACAGAAACAACAATCTTTCCTTTCTTCTATGTATTCATACAATACATCATGAACAGCCTGAGCACATATTTTACGTTTGGTAATGATATCGTCTATGGTGGCACCATCGTCCAAGTTCAGTAATGATTGCAGAGTACAATTGAAATAGTTCTTACCAAATTCGAATTCGAATTCGAATCCGAAATTCAATTCATCGTCATAAGGTTCATCGCACAGTCTCTCAACATGACGGTAGATCCTATTAAGATAAAAGGGATAATATTTGGCTAAATTATCGACATGACTCAAATCTTCAGGATCAGGATCAGAATCAGGTGTATTCAATCCATGATAGATTGCAAGCAGTTCTGGGGCAACGTGAGACATTCTTTTTACTATTTATCATATATACTTATGTACGCAAGTACTTTATTTTATCAATATTTTAGTCAATATGTTCACATTTCACCATAGAGCGTTTGGTTAGAGGATAGACATTAAACGTTGATCTAGATTTAACGTAGAACTGTTTGGAATCTACATCTACATACACCTCCGATTCAGTAAATGCATCTTCTTCAGGTATTCCTCTACCGATCTCTCTAATCTTGAGGGCATATATCTCCTTTTTCTCTTTATTTTCTTTGTTTTCTTTGAGTTTCTCATCGTCATAGGTAAAATCGATACATATGTTTTCACCATATTTATCTTTTAATTGATTAGTGATGGATTGTCTGATCTCCTTGAATGCCGAATCTTTTATTGAATTGTCATAATTTACTGTTTTTGTGAATCCTTCCGCTGTTTTAACACTTTTATCTGGTATGTTAATCATGTTATTTACACTATTCACGTTACTATTCTTATTTTCACCGATGATACGTCTCATGACTAGTATCTGATCATGTAGTTCTTTATCGTAGTCGGTAGACATACGTATGTATGAACATATACTGACCGAAGGTAGAAAACATCTCAAGAAATAAATTAAACATATCTTAAAAGCACAACGAACTATTGCATTAATCGAATTAATTTGAGCCGGATCCGGGTTCATTAGAGTTATATGATCACCAGAAAATTATTTTAGATTAGCCATTGTGATTTTGTGATACAACTCTTCCTTTATCTGGATTAGTTTTGAGTAGTTGTTCAAGATCTCTTTTGCTATAGTGACCCTGTAGAGGGCGTTCTCAAACTGTTGCATATGATAGTTGATATCCCAACATTTTACAAGATTTGGTTCACCCTTATTATTTTCATACATATTTGAATCTGGTGTTTTACCTACCGGTCGATTGAAAGGAGGGATCGGGGATGTACTACTTTTCAATATCTCTCCTTTGTTCAAGGGTGGTTTACAATATCTATCGAGATCGATATGTTTGAGACATAGTTTCATGAGTTTGATTTTGAAATAAGAGTATTTTAGCTCAATATCGGTCTTGTTATCGGTCTTGTTTTCAGTCTTTATATCGTTGAATATGAACAGAGGGAATTTGATAGATGTCGGACAATGAATGGATCTAGATCTATCCTCCACACTATCATGATTCGAAGTGTAGAATATGGGTAGATTCTTATAATACGATGATTTAATGACGGTGTCAGCCTCTTTCAATGTATTGTAGATCTTGATACGAGCAGCATTATAAACTACATACGTACTGCAAGGATTACAAACATCCACAATACCATCGTAAGCTTGTTTTAAAAGTACATCATAGGTATCAAGGTGGATATGACACATCTTGAGATAGTTTTTAATATTGATGATGTTTTGATGTACTATCTCTATATGTTTATCATGAACATAACACTCAAAGTCATGGTTAAAATCATCATCAATGTCACCGTTAAGATCGTGATTATCATGATTATCATGATTATCATGACCATCATGACCATCATGATCCGAAACGGTATTGATATTAGTATTAATGTCGTTAGATGGTGTTTCAATTTCATCTTCAACTTCTGTTTCTGCATCTTCTTTTACCTCCACATCAGATTCCACTCTACTCACTTGAATATATTTATCGTTCCTTCTAGAACTATTTTTTTTCGGAACGATAGTGTAGCAGTTATCGACGAACTCATCATCAAAACTTTGACCATCCACTTTAATCATAGCATCTATCATTTTAGAACCTATCTTACCGGTTTGATGATGGTCATGATGATTATGATAATTTGTAGGTTCATCAATAGTGACATCAACAGTCTCATCAACAGTTTGATCAATAGTCTCATCAATAGTCTCATCAATAGTTTGATCAATAGTCTCATCAATAGTTTCATCGATACCACCACACACTCTATCATGATCGATTCTGATGTTGCGATTTGGTCTAGAATTTGGTCCAACATTCATGATAGATGCAGACATGTCTTGAAGATTAAAACCGGATCGATCGATGAACATGTTGGATCGGTTATTTTTTATTCTAACACCCCTTTCAAATACTTTCGCATCGATTAGACTGTTAGATTGTGTGTAGTTGGTCATATTAGGTTGCGAGATGTTGGTAATTAATGCATTACTATCATAATCGTTGCATTCAGAACAGTCACAACTACTATATCCGCTGTATATCGATGACGATGAATCAAGGTCAGTGTCGGATTCGGATTTGGATTTAGATTTAGATTTAGATTTAGATTTAACAATGTTAGGACTGATGATGTAATAGTTTTTATTTTGGATATTGGATTCAATATCAGACACGGACTCGGATATAGATGTAGATTCTGTATTTTCACTTGTACTTGTACTATTTTCTAAAATCAATTTAACATCGTTGGTTACATCATCTGATTCTGATGAGTTATGGTTATCGTGTTTTTTTTCTGGGAAGATAAACGAATCTGCGTCAGAGTCGATTAGACCGACATCCGTCAATTGTTCAGAATAGGTATCATTATCGCCATTATTTTTAATGGCTTTAGTTTTTAGTTTACATTTACACATAAAAGAGGCATGAGATCCCAACTCTTCGCATTTGTTAGCATAATAACCTTGTTTGGATCCGTACAATTTCCAATGACGTCTGACGGCGATATTATCTCCAACAATACTGTACTTTCGTTTGTAGTATTCTGGATCAAAATTCATTGTCTGACAATAGAATATCTCGGCATCCTTGTTAGGGAAATATCCTTTTTGTTTACCAATTTTAATATAATGTTCGACTGTCTCTGCCTTATTCAATTGTAAACCATACTTTTTTTGATAATATACCGGATCAACCAGTGAAGAACAGTTACTCATGTGTTATTATTCTATCTTGTGTTTATATTTTCCAAGAATGTACCTAAAATGATTAGACATTCGGTGTCTAATAACTTCTCCCCTGAGTACATTTTAATATAGAAAATTATTAGCAATGGACCACATATAGTACACAATGTCGTATTTTTTCATCGAATATAGACATCCAGAAGATGATCCTACTATCGATCTCAGATTCGATGACGATATCATATACACAGAGATAACAGACGGTGATCAGCTAGACAAATACAACACCCCATACGAAGTCAAAGATAAAGATGTTGCTCCCTACAAAAGTCAACGTAAAACGAATCTTAGTACAAAATCTACACCGTCACGTGGTTCTAGTGTGAGTATCTACATATTCTTCATAGTTGCCGTGATATGTTTAGTACTGATATGGTACTTTTATGGATCATCATCGGAGACTAAAAAACCGGAGATTATCGATACGTATCCCGATAAACCAGAACTAACGATGATGAGTCCCGATATGGGGCTTAATTCACGTTTTGCCCGACTATAAACAAGAAGTGGTTTATTCATCTTCATTTCTCTCTAAAAAATATTTATAGATAGCATCCAGTAATCCTGTCGGACATTTTTCAGTAGGGATGATTATACCGATACGATCCGTGGTAAGGTGTTCGTTCGGATTGAAATCGTACTTGTACAGGATCTGCCATCTGTCTGAGTACTTTCTGTTGATTTTTGATCCATGGAAGTAATGTCTGATGACCCCTCCCACATGACCTATCTTGAAACCTTTTACTCGAGCTTGATACTTTAACACTTCATTTTTGTACGTACTATTTAGTTTCGTACCAAAACACTTATCCCCTTTTCCTATCAGAGACATCGCCATATTGTAATCAGCAGATCCTAGAATCCCGATCTCGAACAGACCACCCATCTTCTCAAACGCTTGTCTGGTACATGCCCACGCATACCCAGGATGCCAGTAATTAACACCCCTGATCGGTGAGTATTCTCGTCCCTTCGAATACTGATAACAGAACCCACTAAAAGCCGTCATTGTATCTTCGTCATCGTTCATATCCAAACAATGACTAAAAGGTTGCATTATATCGTATTGTGTAAGAACTCTTAGTGTATCTTCTACCCATCGATGATTTTCGAACTCGATATCCGCATCGATCCATGCCATGTATTTCCAGTCCTCTGGTAGAAGATATTTAACACCTAGATTAACCATATTCTCTTTGTGCCATAAAGGGGTTTTTGTTCTGATACGTAAACAGTTCTTGGCATTTATCGCAAACTCTTGATCTCCATAAGCTAGTTCTACAATATACAGCACCATATTCTCACGATTATCGAGACGAGCAATGAATTCTCTCATCAACTTATATCTTTTTTTGAATAGACAGGGATTCGATACCACAGATATGACATGAAGTTTATCAGTACCTATCGATTGAGACATTAGTTTCTGATATTCTTTTGTCTTTGTCTGTTTCTCTAATACTCTGTTCATAGAAATTTCGTCGGATTCAGTTATTTTAGGCTTAAGTTGAAGTTTAGGTTGAGTTTTAGATTGAGTACCAGACGGTGCACTCTTTCCGACAATATCCTCATAATATAAAATTGTCATTCTAACTATACATTAACAATAGTTTATTTTTTATACGGGATCATCAACTTCACTGTTCTTTTGATCTTCTAACTATCACCTTTTTTCCGGAAACGTTTTTTATTTTTTTGTTCAGTTCTGTCTTTTTAGAGGTTCTTGAATTGATTCTGACTTCGGGACCCAAACCATTGTACATTACATCGTAATATGTCCTGATAAGATTCATCTGTTTCTCTGCAGTAAAACGCTCATCATTATAAAAATGTGTGGGCGTTTCTAAAACCATTGGTACTTTGTGTCGAACGCATAGATCGACGAACTTCATCAACCCTTCAAACTTGATGAATCCCTTCCCTATATCGGCATGATTATCTTTTCTGGATCCACATCTATCTTCGGAATCGTTCAAATGTACTACTGCAACGTTGTTCCATCCAAGATATCGTTCTATGTCGTGATTTATGATGTCAATTGCATCTTTTATTCCTAATTTATATCCGTATGCAAACATGTGGCACGTATCAAGACAGAACTTGACCCTTGACTGTTCGTTCGGAGTCAGACTTGATCTAATCTGTCCTAATTCTTCTAATGATGATGATATCTCATTACCTGTCCCAGCTCCTGTCTCTAGTATCAGAATAGATCTTGCATCAGATAATTTAAGAGCATTCTTAACACCGGTGATGTAGTTTTGTTTGCTAACATCTTGACCGTGTTTCTCGGTATCGTTTCCCATATGAATGATAACCCCTAGCGAATTGAGTCTGACCGAGACATCTAAATCTTCTACCAATATATTGACACCTTTGAAGTGTCGATAATCTTTTGGATCCTGACACAGATTGATGAGATACGAACCATGAATCACCATCTTCTTTTTGTATCTACTATTACGGTCTGCCAATTCTTGTATCTCTTCGTCTGATCTAGTCACGGACCCATAGCTCTGGGGTGCCCGATAAAAGATTTGATACACGTCAGCACCAGTATCA
>Ga0302280_1000596_pt1 | contig 32159 bp, 62 predicted proteins | sample III_Fen_E1_1_FD_198771 | JGI IMG/M metagenome (GOLD analysis project Ga0302280, IMG submission 198771) | Peat permafrost microbial communities from Stordalen Mire near Abisko, Sweden - III_Fen_E1_1 | ecosystem: Environmental > Terrestrial > Soil > Wetlands > Permafrost | place: Sweden: Abisko... | reverse complement strand
TCCCAATCCGCCTTCATCGCCCAATCCCCCGCCCTCGCCGCCGCCCTCCCAGTATCCGCCGCCGCCCAATCCGCATCTGCCGCCACCGCATCCATCGCCGCCCTCGCCGCCGCCCTCCCAGTATCCGCCGCCGCCCAATCCGCATCTGCCGCCACCGCATCCATCGCCGCCCTCGCCGCCCTCGCCGCCGCCAAATCCGTTCTATCTACATTATTCAACCAATTTTTGGCCCAAATAACATAAGATTCTTCTTTGTACACTTCAAGTGAGCAAAGTATCCCAAATGCTATTTTTTGAGTTAAAGAAATCTCTGGTATTTCTATCTCTTTAACTAAAGCCATTCCAGTCCATCCTTCCTTTAATCCATTGTCTGTTTTCATTTTTCCGCCAACCTCAATTTCGAATAATCGAGGATTTTTAATATTTGCATGAACAGGATTTAAAAGTATAGCCAAAAGCGGATGTGTATAACAATGCAGCCATCCGGATGAGCAAAGTTCACCTTTTCCTGATGCTACGCGTTTTTTACCTAATTCCCACTGAAATCCGTTATAGGTTTTCAGATTTTGGTCGGTCAGCTTGCATCTTATTTGCTTGGTTTGATTTGGTGCGTCTTGCGCGATTTGATTTTTCATTTTATTTGTTTTTGTGCCAGTTAAGGCGGATTAATTTAGGTAAATAAAAATCTGCTCTATCTTTGTTTTTTCAAATAGCAACCAATCTTCTCCAGCAGATATTGCCGGAGCTAAGAGGATGTGAAGTTCTTGTACCGGATTGTCTAAAAGCTCCTGCCGGCCAAAAATCCAGATTTCAGTTAAAAGGAAGTTGTGCATGTGATTTGGTTTTTAAGTTCAGGAAATCTTGTTAGTAATTGCTCCAGCGTATAAGGCTCATTTCCGTAGTCGCAGCCAAAAATATCCTCATATTCGAAATAGCATAAAAGGTCGTAAACTTTTATTTCAAATGTTGACTCAAGAAAGCCGAAATCATTGCAGTCGATGAAGTCGTAGAAGGAATCCGAGCAAAGGTCTTTTATTTTCTCATCTATATAAGATTCGTCAACACCGCCAACATGGAAATGAAAATCCTGACTTTTTGAGTTGTGAAGATTTGACCCGATTTTTACTATGTACTGATAATCGTGTTTTTCTGGAGTTTTTTGGATTCTCTTGCGAATGAGAAGATTGTATTTCATTAGGGATTCTTGCAGAGAGAAATCTATCCCTTGCCATTTTTCAAATTCCAAATCTTTGTTTTCCATCTTATTTTATTTTGAAAGTTTTACCGAATATCCGGCATCACCAAAGCCCGCAATCTTTTCAGATGCGGGCTGGCTGGCTTAGGATTTTTACTTTTTCTCCAATTCAGCACACCTAACAATATCCTTCATCGCAATTTCATTTGTTTCAAAAAATCTTGGCGGAAACACTCTTATTTTAGAAGATGATTTATAAATCATCATTGCTGCAAAACAAGTAGAAGTTTCCGATTCAAGTTTATATCCTTCTTCTCCGGCTAAATTAACTATCCATCCGGCTCTACAATGTGTAGTATCACAAGTGTGCCAAGTTGACATATTGAGAGAATCACTTTTAGATTCTACTTTTTCAAGAAGTTTTTGATGTATGTTTTCTATTTTAGGAATATAAAATGATTCTGTGTTGTTTTTTAAATCGCTGCAATCGCTGCAATCGTTGCAATCGTTGCAATCCCTGCAATCCCTGCAACCGAAGCAATCGCTGCAATCGCTGCAATCGATGCAATCGGTTGCATCGATGCAACCGATGCAACCGATGCAACCCATGCAATCGCTGCAATCGATGCAATCGATGCAATCGGTTGCATCGATGCAACCGATGCAACCGATGCAACCCATGCAATCGCTGCAATCGATGCAATTCCAGCACATTTCATTCTTTTCATTTTCTGATTCCCAATTAGGATTTTCGGTTGAAAACTTAACAGAAACCCCATTTTCTGATTTATCTTCACGCAGAAGAAATTCTTGATAATTTTCGAAGATTTTAGTTGACATTTTATTTAGTTTTAGTTTTTTGTTAAGAAAGTTAAATTGTCTTTATAAAAATCCTATAATAGTCCGCAAGGTTGTAAATCTTATTCCAAATTGTGTCAAACTTGGATTCGCTTGGTGCTGCTGCGAGCTTATCTAAAAGTCCTAAAATCTCTAAGTTGTTCATGTAGGGATTTGCCTTAAAGCGAGCGACTATCGCATCCCTCTTTTTAGAAAACCTTAAATCCGAGTTAAATTCGGAAGTTAAGTCTATTGTGTATCTCCATCCTTGTCTTGTTGAGCTTGTTTGATTTTGCATGTTGAAAGTTTTAAATGTGAAGTTAGAAATTATCGTAATTAGAAATTTTATATCCAATGTTGTTATCCAGGCAGAACTGCTCAATTTTAGATGAGTATTTAAACACATTCCAATATCCAGAATTAAATGCCGGAGTTGAAATCGGATGTTCGAGTGAGTTGAATTTGTTGAAATCTGTTATTATGATTAGCATGTTGAAAGTTTTTTGATTTGTTAGTTGAAAGCAAGTAATCTTTATTTCAAATTTATTGGTAATTTCTCCATCACTAAGTTCAATGCTTACGATTTCATCTTCTCCGCCAATTCCTACCGCATGGATTGTTTCAAACATAGAAGCAATCATTTCGTTTGCGGTTTCTAAGGATAAATTGCTATAAGATTCACAGCAATCTAAGTTTTCTAAAATACTGCTGTTTTCGAGATTCGACTTAATTGATACGCTGTACATAATTTTAAAGTTTTTTTGATTTGTTAGTTAAAAAGAAGTTAGTTTGTAGTAATCGGTAAATTCAAATCAGTTGAAAGTTTTTCAGCCATACTTTTTGTAAGCATATCACAAAAGTATTTCTTTTCTCCATTTGGTAAATCTACCGTAACTCCGAGAAAATAAAAATCATCTTTTCCTTTTTTGTGGATGTCGATTTTGCAAGTTGTTTGTATCATAATCTGAAAGTTTTTTCGCTCCATTATTAGAGGTATGGCAAAGGTACTGTTTAGCGTTAATATTAACAAGCATTTTTTAGTTATTGAATTGTTAATTTTAGTCTGTTTGTTATTAATTTGTTAACACATGAAAATAGCTTGTTTGCCTGTTAATATTAACGTACCTTTGTAGCTTATGGCGAATATTTTACATTTAAGGCGTATTTCAGATGAGGATTTAAAAATCCTTAACGGATACCCAACAATTAAGATACCAGGAAAAAAGATAGACCTCTCAAAAGAGATTGGTAGAATTAGGTACATTGTTGGATTTAATGAAAAATTCTATGTTACTAATTTTGAAGTATTCGATAAACTAAATAACGATAATGACGTACAAGATATATAAGTTAGTTAACTCACTGACAAATCAGCCGTTCTATGTTGGAAGGACAAGAAAATCCTTATCCGAAAGATTGAGTGGACATATTAGCGCATCAAAAAATCCAAGATGTTTTGTTCAGTTTTATATAAAACATCTTATATCAAACAATATTTCTATTTCGATAGAATTGATTAGAGAAACAGATAATATGAATGACGAAAAAGTAGAGATTCAAAACTATTTTGAATCTCATAACATATTAAATGCTGTATATATCAAACACTACGAAAATCCAAACAATAAAACTAAAAAATACGATTATTTAGATGGTATGAAAAATACTATTGTTATAAATAAATCTTTTTCTAATGTTGGAAACTACTATCTAACTGTTCCTTCAAACGATTTAACATTAAAACTATTTTTACCGGAAAATAAATACATAAATCTTCCGGAAGATATAAAAGCTCTTTACTCAAGATTTAATTAACCTCAAAAACTTACCACATGCTTATCCTCAAACCAAAGTACAGACCGATTGAATCTCTAAGAGAATTAGAGCAAAAAATCCAGGTAGAAATAAAAAGGCCAATAAAACTTAGATTCATTCTCGCAGACAAAGAAATCAATACAATGCCGAAATTTTTGATGCCGTATTACGAGGCGATATAAATTTTCTTTTAACCAAATTTAAAACTTTCAAAATGAAATATCTAATTAAGGGATTGAAAAAAACTGAGGATGGATTTTCTTTTCATGTAGTAAGTGAAAAGGCTAATTTCTGGATTTCTATTTCAGATGACTGTATGTCATATTTCATTTACAATGCAATCGGAGAACGGGACGATATTGCAAAAATAGTAAAACAAATCACAACAGATAACAATTTAGTTTAAAACTTTCAAACCAACTGATTATGACAAAATACAAACTACCAACAGGGGAATTAATATCCGTAGAAGATGCAATGGATTTAAAAGAGGCTAACCCATCTCTCGTTCTTACTAAGGTGAATGTGGAAGATGCGCCTTCTAAGAAGCCAGAAACCAAAGATAAGTATCCTCTTGAAAGAAAAGCGTTTCTCGATTCCTTAACTCCAGGCCAGGAAGAGCTAATCCGTTTAGGGCTTAGAAGCATCAAGCATAATGCTGAAAAAGGATTTTATCTGGCTGAGAAAAAAGCTCAAGAGCAAGAAGAAATCCACGTGAGTCTACCGAGAGAGATGAGCTTACGCGAATCCTTAAAGAGGCATCTGATTTGGAGTGCTTCCCGCGCAGTGAATTTTGAAGATGTTAAAGAGGCAGACCTTCTTAAAGAGATAGAGAACATCTGGGCCGGAAAAGTTTTACCTTCCGAGCGTGAAATGGAAATCAAGTTGAAAGAAAGAGATATGCTTGAGCTTGAGCTTTCACGCGAAATCGAGAAGAGATATGAAAAGAAAAAGAGACAGTGGCGCGATGAGCTGGAAGGTGAAATCCGGCTTGAGCTAAAAAAGGAGATGGAGTTGAGTTAGGTGTAGATTTTGCCAGCAGCCAGCAATCTTTCGAGATGCTGGCTTTTGGCGATAGAGTAGGTAGCTCGATAAAAACTTTAAAAAATGAATCAGAAACACTTTAAACTAACTTCCAATTTTAAAATTGGATATAATGGAATTAAATTATTCCAAGTAGAATTAACAGTTGATTGTAAATTTGGAAAATCTGGAGATTTAGGAGGATTTTTAGAATCAGAAGAAAGTCTTAAATCCGAAAATTCTTGGATTTATGAAGATGCTGTTTGTTACAAAAAAGGCGTGATACGGGGCGGCGAGATATGGGGCGGCGAGATATTGGGCGGCGAGATACGGGGCGGCGTGATACGTGGCGGCGTGATACGGGGCGGCGTGATACGGGGCGGCGATATATGGGGCGGCGATATATGGGGCGGCGAGATATGGGGCGGCGTGATATGGGGCGGCGTGATACGTGGCGGCGTGATACGTGGCGGCGTGATACGGGGCGGCGTGATACGGGGCGGCGTGATACGGGGCGGCGTGATATTGGGCGGCGTGATACTTAAATCTCCGCTTCAATTTCAAGGTTCGGGACATTTCTCTATTGTTTGTAAACCTGGATTTTTAAAAATCGGATGCAATGAATTTGATTTTAAATATTGGAGTAAAAATTTTAAACTGATTGGAGAAGAAAATAATTACACAGAACAAGAAATATCCGAATACGGAATGTGGATAAAAATAGTTTTAAAATTCGGAAATGATTGTTTCAAGAAAGATGAAAATGGGATTTGTTTACCTTAAAACTAAAAATCAAATTTTATGAAAAACAAAACAGAAGAAGAAGAAAAAGATTACGTAACTCCAGTCTTGTCGTTTTTGATTGTGCTTGGGAGCTTGGCATTAATAATCAGAAACATATTCTTTTAACCAATTTCGGAGCTTTCCAGCCTGCATCTTAACCGATGCGGGCTTTTGGTGGTGCAGGTCGGTCTAATCGGGCTTGCAGATAAGAAATGGGATACGAAACAAATTATAGCCTAACAATAAAAGGCGATTTAAAAGGTGTTGACGTAATTGACGATTTACGCGACAATTTTGGATATGCAGCTTATTGCATAGATAAAAACGGAGAAACTAAAGAATCTGGAAAATGGTACGGGTACGAAACTGATATGAGAGAGTTTTCAGAAAAATATCCTGAACTTCTTTTCTGTCTTGAAGGCGAAGGTGAATCAAATAAGGATATCTGGAAAAAATATTACAAGAACGGGAAATCGCAAGAGTGTAAAGCGGAATTGATTTTCCCAGAATTTGATGAAACAAAACTTTCCTAACTAACTTTTAAACTTTAAAAACTTTCAAAATGCAAACAGATTCAATAATGCACAAAATTAAGCACTTGATTGAAAAGAGCAAATCAAGTGATAGTCAAGCCGAATCAGATTCTTTTATGCTTAAAGCGCAGGAGCTTTTAGCTAAATATAATTTAGATTCTTATCACGTTACTTCTTACGAACAAGTGAAAAAAGAAGGCGTGATGGAAGATAAAATTTCTCATGGTGGCGATTGGGAATACCAGCTTCTAAAAGCAATCTCGCGTAATAATTTCTGCAAAAATATTATTCATACCAAAACCTTATGCAGCGTTATCGGTTTTCCATCCAATGTAGAAGTAGTTAACTTTCTATTCGATTTCTTTCGCAAGGAGATAATGGACTTAGGGATGAAGGCTTACTCTATGTTCCTGTATGAAAACGATGTAGACGCTGACATGCTATCCGATATTAATAAAGGACGCAAAAAAGCCGGAAAGAAAACCAATCACCAGGAGCAGTTTATAGAAGACTATCTTTTCGGTGCTGTATATGGCGTTAAGAAAAAAATGGAAGATGCACAGGCTGAACAGGCGAAAGGAAATGGAGAGTTTGGGATAATGCTATCCGGCCAGAATGATGCTGTTCAAAAATATATAGAGGAACATTATCCGTTTTGCGGAAGTGCGAGAGTTGGAAACGGCAGAGGAGATTCTGGTGCATTTTCGTTAGGTAGTCGTGATGGCTACGGAATCCAAAGAACTGGATTAGGAAGTGGGCAGAAGAGGATTGGATGAGCTTAGGTGCGTTGTTTGTAAATTAGCCGAAATCTTTAGGGATTTCGGCTTTTCCGGTGCAAGTTGGTCTAATCTGGCTTGCGAAATTTATGTCAAAAATATCCAAAGTGATATTCGTTCAAGACGAAAAAGAAGTAATGAGCAACAAGATAAATCTTTCTGCTCCAAAATTGGTAGAGAAAATCGATTTACCTGAAAAGAAAACTAACTCGAAATCAGAACTGCGCCCGCTTTTTTGGAAAAACTTTCCGATTTCAGAATTTCCATTTTACCTGAAAATTGCACAACAAGCAAATAAGGATTTAGGGATTCCGTTTTGTATTACACTATCTAAGAAAGCCTATGTTTCTGGTGAACTTGATGCAAATTTAGGTTCAATCTGGTTTACGTGCGGCTCAAAGGATTTTAAAGAGAAGTTCAGAATCCCGTTAGAGGTTGCGCTCTGCTCTTCTGGATTTAGAGAGTTTTTGTTAAAAGATATCCGTAAAGCATCTCCAGGATTCAAATTCAATATCCTATTTGTTTCAGACGATGGAGAAGTTGAAATGATTGAGTGCATTAAAATTGCTGGAAAAGAGAATGGCGCAAGGATTATATACGAATCAGCGGGATACAGATACGAGATGGACTATTCAGACATTTCTGATTTTGGTAGCGGAAGATTGGATGATGAAAAATTTCAGTTCTATCTTCCGGCAAATGTTGAAAATGTGTAAATTTGACCTGTTTTAAGGTGTATTTTTCAAGCTAATAAGGCGTATATAGGCGAAATTCAGACGTTATTTTAAGTTACTCGGACAAAGGTAGGGTACATTTAAATTTAGAGCGTTAAGCTAATAACAATTAATTAACAAACCAATCCCGCATCGCTGAAAAGCTGCGGGATTTGGTGATAAAATCAACTTAGATATGCTGCTCGGTTCAGACGAATACATCTTAGACGAATCGCAAGAACTAAACATCCTTGCTGATAAGAAACGCGCAATCCAACTTGCTTTTAAGCGGTTTAATTTAGAGAACGTAGATTTTATTGCTGTTCAACTTGGAATATCAGGAAAAACTTTGTTTCGCTATTTGGATTATTTTGGTTTAAGAGGATTGATTGGAGAAAATAGGAAAAATCTTAGAGAGTATAAGAAAAACAAACTAAAACAAAAATGAAATCCGAAACCTTCTGCATGGACAACTTAGATTTTCTTAGGAATTGTCCAGATAAAAAATACGATGTTGCTGTTGTTGATCCAGAATATCTTGATAAGAATCAGCCAAACCAATTTATGAGAGCTAAGGGTGGTATGATAGATTGGAAAGGTTCACCTAAAGAGGAATATTTTTATCATCTTTTTAGGGTTAGTCGCGAACAAATCATTTTCGGTGGAAATTATTTTACGTACTTGCTCGATTTTTCTGTGTTCGCAGAAAGCCAAGATGTTATAGATATAAAACCGTTTCTTTCATCAAACGGAAATTGGATAATTTGGGATAAAAGGATTGCATTTGGAATGAACTATGCAATGTACGAGATGGCATGGACATCAATTAAAAAAGTAGGAAAGATATTTGAATTAAGTCCTGTTGGAAAATGTAGCGATTGGCACTCTACTGGAAAGCCAATGGAATTGTATCATTGGATTTTCAAGAATTACTTATTAGATTTTAAGGAGAAAAACGGCGGGTTTTTAAGCATCTTAGACACCAATCTCGGCTCTGGCTCATCCAGGAAAGCTGCATTAACTTTAGGATTTGATTTTACAGGAATAGAGATTAACGAAAAATATTATAAAAAACAAGAGGAAGATTTTGCTTTGTACTATGAGAAAAATAGGATGTTTCTTCCTGCTTTAGATATTGAATTTAGTTTAGATAGTTTGTAACATTTAAAAAAAATAAAAATGAAAAATCAAGAAAAAAGAGAAGAAAAAATTGAGTATCATTCTGGATTTCTTAGTCCAGAAAAAGCTGACGAACTTGAATCCGAAATAACAAAACTCAAAAAAGATTTAGAAACACAAGAGTATGCTTATTCGAGATTGAACCAAGAAAATCAAGGACTGCATCAAAAGCATAATTCTTTACTTCAAACAAATAGAGATTTAATTACAGGAAATGATGAAATAAATTCTAAACTCGAATCCCAAAAATTTCTAAACAAACAACTTTTAACATCTAATTCTAATTTGAATAACGAGATTCAAGACAAGGAAAGTATAATACTTAGTTCAAAGCAAATGCTTAGGATTGAGGTTTCTGAACGGGAAAAGAAGATTACGGAGCTTAATGCGCTTTTAATTCGTTTCCAGGATTTAGATAAATCACATACTTTTTGGAAGGCACTTGCAATATCTTCTATAACATTATTTGGAATAACTTTAACCTTACTTTTAACTAAACTTTTCAACTGATGGACAAAAAACCAATCTCAGACTTAGAACTAAACCGAACCAAGATTGAACTTGGAAACCTAAAAACTAAACTTCGGATTCAAGAGCAGAAGTTTAAGGATTTAGAAGCAGACCACAACGAACTTTATAATGATTTTTTGAAACTTACAACATCATATAAAACACTTCATTTGGCTTTTGAAAACAAAACTGATGAACTTGCGAAATTGAGAACAATAATTAAATCAAACCGGCTACTACGCCTACTAACCAAAAGATTATGAACATCGTAGATTTCACAAACAAAGTACAAATAGAATACGGAGTAAATCCAGTTTTTTCGGAATTAGAATGTTCTGATGGAAATACTAAAATTCTATTGCAAATTTTTCCACATGAATCCTGTTCATTAAGTTGGATTGGAATTGGATACAATGGAGCGGATGCGAATCAGAGTGTTGTTGATAAAGCTGTAAATTATTTAAAATGGGATTAGATTCTTATGAACAAAGAAGATTTAATTTATCGAATAAAATTAAATCTCAAAATCACGTTTCTCTTGTAAAAAGGGACGGTGGAAAAATACGATACAATGGACGTATTTTTGGAAATATCATAACTGATAATACACAACAACAGAAGTGTATGATTGAAAAGAAACAGTTTACACCAATACACAAAAGCGATATGTCATTAGATAAATTATTAAAAGAATATCCTGGATATAGATATCAAAAATGAATACTCTTAATGCATCCCAAATCCAAGAACTAAAAACTCGCATCTTCCCAAACGAAGATGCTTTTCAGTCTGCTGCGATTACTTTTATCCAGCAGTTTTTTCCTATGTTTCGCGGAAAGGTCTTTCACGCGATGAACGAAATGTATGTACCTCGTAGGCCAGGAGAATCGGATAAAGAATATCAAAAGCGCACCGCTTTTTACGGCTCACAAAACAAAGGTAAAGGAAAATTAGCAGGTGTGCCGGATATTTGCATTAAATACTTAGGAATTTTGTACTCTATCGAACTTAAGATGCCAAAAGGAGTAGTATCAGAAGTACAGGAAAAAGTCCATTTAGATTGGGCTTTAGACTTTCCTGAAATTCAGACTTATGTTGCTCGCTCGATGTATGACGTGTATCAGTATTGCCAGTGGATATTAAAGAGTGGATTTAGGATTACGAGGGTTCAGGTTTAGTTAAATCCATCTAACTATGTAAATATACAATTTCCAGTAAAACTTTATTTCTTCATTTCTTAGTAGAATTTTTGGATTATCGCATCCAAAATAATATCCCCTATATTCGTCAACTAAATTGCAAAATTCTGAAATTATTTTATCTTCCATATTATCTGCAATAGTTATCCATCCAAAAGTGTTTGGTTCATGTGTTCCATTAACTCTTTCGTGATGAAATCCTTGTTGTTTTTCATTCCACTCTAATCTGAAATTCATAATTAATAAATTAAAGATGCTGACTTCAAATTCCTTTCCAAAGCAAGTGATATCAAAAAATCCAAATTAGGATATAGATGGTGGTATTTTAGTAAAGATATCGTGTACACACTTACTACATCCTCTTCTCCTGTTTTAATTTGGTAAATAGAATCAGAAAACAAGCGAAAGAAATAAATCTCTTTTTCTGGATAAAACATTTCGCAAAATAATTCCCATCCTTGCAAATCCAATACAGCCTCTTCTTTAAACTCTCTTTGCATCGCTTGGTGTTTTGATTCACCTTGTTCGATGTGGCCGCCGATGCCGGTTAAAAGAAAACAGCTTAAATTCGTATCATCCTTTCCGCATGGTATTAGATTTCCATCAGCGGTAAAATAATTCCTACGCATCAGCGCAACCCTATCTCCTTTATTTGAGAATAGAAAACCTATTGAGATTTTTTCCATTTTATCTTATTTTTGTATTTTTCTAATAACAACATTTCCAGCAAATTTCTTTAGCTTACCAATTTCATCATCTGAAACCTTTAACCAAGATAGTTCTGGCAAGTAAATATTTAAGTGAGTATCTGTTTTACCGCAAAACTTTTTAACAACATGAGCAACCTGGTCATCTTTTTTGACGATATTTTCTTCTTCTATTTCGTAATAACCGTCAGGCAATGAGAAAATTAAATCGTTTAGTGTAGGCATGTTTATGATTTTGAAATTATTTCAAATGCTTCTTTAAATGTTTTACAATCTTTTATTTTGTACTTTATTAAGGAAAGAAATTTTATTTTATTTTTTAAACCGTCTATCCTTTTATTTTCTTCTTCTATTTGAGAATTTATATCTAACATAATATCTGAAATTATACCATCAGATAATTTATTTATAAAAAATGTAAATTCTCTTTCTTCTGTTGGATTGTTTAATTTATTTTTATACTCAAATATATCTTTCCATTTGTTTGAAAATTCATAAGAAAAAACTCTAATAAATTTTTGCAAATCATTAAAATCGAAAAATGTGTAAGTTTTCATATTTAAATCTCTTGGTTTGTATCGTGATTAACTGATGTAAAGTTTCCTAATTCAAGCTCAACCTGATATACTATCCTTGTATCTAATCCACTCTCAGCCTCATACTTAATTCCACGCACGATTCCATAAACATCCTTTCCTAACTTGTTTCTAAACTCGTATGGATAGTCTAATTTATGAAGTTTAGCGTATGTGTAAAGTACCTTAATCGGAAATTCTATTAGGTCAAAGTCGGTCATAATCTATCGGGAAGCAAATTCTCTTTTATATGTGAATAAGAATTATCTTCATTTATTTTCCAATCACGTTTGTAATTAATATCCAATTTTATTCTCAAAAATGAAAATAAAGTATCTTCATTTATTCCTGAACGCCTTGCGGAATCAATTAAATACATCATACAATCAGCATATTCCATTCCTAATTTTATAAAGTCAGGATTTTTTGTTTCTAACTCAATTTCAACTTCCTTTATCTCACGCTCCAATCCACGAAGAGATGATGTTGGTGTTGAATTTGGAAATTTATTTTTTGCCCAATGATTGTATTCTGATAAAAGCTTTTCTAAAGACATAATAAAGATTTTAATTTTTTTCTAAAAACTCCAGCATAAAATTCCGGATTCCATCCTTCAAAAACCTCTGCAAAGATTTCTCTTTCTCTTGCATCTTTGCAGGTAAAAAAAGGTATCCTAAAAATATATCCAGTAACTAAAGATTCACATTTTCTGAAGTAATCCCAGTCTGTCATCTGGTAAGATGCTTTAGCGTAAGTATCAGCTATTGATTCGGCTCGTTTTTGGAATGAGATGTGCTCTTGTTCTCTAAACTTTTCAGCTCTAACCTTAAAATCAGAATACGAAAGCTCTAAAATGTGCTCTCTAAGCGCATAAGCTGGAATCCTTAACCTTTTAACAAGAGATATGAAAGATTGTTCATAAACGTTTGTTTCCTCTTCAATCCTTGTTAAAAGTGATTCGAGTGCCGGTAGTTCTTCTTTTGATTGATTTAAAGCGTCAATAACAGTATCTAAGTCATCTACTTCTTTTTCATGTAGCGATTTAATTAAGTTCTCCCATGTAGAAAGACGAACTGCTAAATCCGGTACTTTTATTTTAGTAAGGTCAGTCATTTATCCAGTCGAATTTATAAACTGTAGGATTGATATTATTGTAGAACCATGTATAAGGATGTTCTAAAGCCTGTAAAAAAGCAATCTCAAACAAAAAATTAGATTCGCCAAGTAAGTTAGAGTATCTATCTTTATTGTTTTGGTAGAATGTAGTTTTGTTCGTATGAAATCTCGCTCCTTTATCTGAAGTTAAAAGAAATTTAGATATTCTATTTGCGACAAAACCGTGAATAGAAAATCTCCAAGTATCAGCAAGAAATCCTAAGTTGTCGTTCATTTAAATTACTTATCTCCATTATCAACTTTTCTTCTTTGCCTTCTTGCCTCTACTTCATTATCAAATTTTATCAATCCATCAGCAACAGCATCGTAAATATTTTCAGGTTCAAAATCTTTTATGGTTGGCTTTTCGTTTCCCAAATCTGATATGAAATGATATTCTATTTTATGAGATTCTTTGTAGTTTTTTGTACGCTTTAAGGCATCCTTAAATGTCATCAGTTGGCTTCCATTTTTATCCCATATATTTTTATTATCAACTACGTGAAGCCAACCATAAATTGATTTTACATTTACTTTTCTGTCCTTATATTTTTCTATTGCTTTTAGATTTGCCGGCTTCGGCATTGGATGATATAGTATCATTTTGAAAGTTTGAAAGTTTTAAGTTTTAGATTGCTCCTAAATAAGTACCATTAGGATTTAGTGAATTAAAAAGATTTAGAAATTGTTTTTTTACTTTTGAATGTGAGTATTCGTGACTTTTTTCTTCAATCATTTTTCCATGTTCGTACTTTTTTTCGATGTTTGGTTCCGGAAGGCTACCTTTTAACATCAACTCATTCCATTCCATCTCTAAAACATCATTATCAACTTTTTTGTGAAATTCGTTTAATGGATATTTAAATCCGAATTTTTTGGCTAAAATCATCATGAAATTATTTTCAATCGCATAATACCGAGCAAAATTACGTTTAACCGGACTTGGTAAATCCATTAAACCAAATGCCTCCGAACTGTCGTGCATCAATAAAGTAAATAAATCCAAATCTGAAATATGACGATATTCTTTCTTTTTTAATTTGATTTCAGACGCATGTTCTACACATCTAATACAATGTTCAGCTACCGAATAAAATATCGGTAGATGTCCACCAAATCTCGGAATCATAGCCAAAGCGTGAGCTATATCCTGGATTTGTAAGGTATCCGGATGTGGATTTTTTATATTTACGTATTGACCAGAGTAAGTTCTGATGCAACCATCTGTATAAAGATTTTCTATAAATCCTGCTTTATTCATTTGTATAGTTGATTTAAAATATTAGAAACATGTTCGTATAAAGCATCTAATGTTGAATTATTTTGTATCGTGAAGTCGGATTTAATTTTACTTAGTTCTGTTTCTGATGAGTGCGTATGATTGTGTTCGTTGTGGCGTTCTATCTTAATAATTATTCCACCGCGTTCCTTAACTGCTTTAGCTTCGTATAGATAGCGCATGTCGCTAATAATCCAGTTTGATTCTAAGTTTCTTGTTCTCCTTAAAATTCCTGGTTCATCGTTAATTCGATTTGGTTCAGCATTTTTGATTTTACCATCTTCATACGAAGAAAAAAGCTCATCAACAAAATAATTTTCACCTAATAGTTCTTTTATCTTATCCGCAAGATGTTGTAGAAGCCAGCGATAGGTGTGTTGCGAATATGTGATGTGGTTGTCTACTGGATGCTCGTATTTGATTTGAAATTGCTTTGGCATAACCGTTGCCTTAAATTCCTCATTCTCAAAATCTTCAACACTACATCCAACCAAATCTGCGGCTTGTTGTTTTAGTTTTAGAGCGAATTTTTTGATTTGCCAATTTGGATTTTCAAACTTCATTATTCTATCATACCATTCATTTTCATTTTTTAAAAAATCATCTAATAAAAATGATGAAATTCCTTTTCTTTTTGAATAGTGGTAATATTGAATCATCTTCGCAATCGTGTCTTTTCCAGATTGTTGATTTCCTGTTAGTGCGATTATCATTTTAATGGAAATTTTAATGATAGAAAATAAGTAATAAGTAAAATTAAATAATAATCAATAATGGTAAAATATAAACCTTCCAAATTAATTTCATATCAACTTAGTTTTAGGATTTTCGCAAAGTGTTGTGCTTTTTTGGATATTAACAGGTTGTTGAAACATCAAACAAACTAAATAATTTCCTAAGTCGGCTATAAATTCATCGGTTGCATCACATTCTTTAGCCATCAGAGCGGCAATTAATTTAGCTTTATGATATTCAAATTCGTACATCCATTTTGGAAAGTCGTCTTTAATTTTCCAATCCCAAATCGAGTTCTTAGTTTTTTCATTTTCCGTTAGTTCGTTTTGCATCCTATGTGCAAAAGCAATAATTCTATCGTCAATGAAAACTTCTTTGCCGTCTATTTGTAGTATCATACGTAAGCAGTTATATAGTTATATTTAGAATCATAACACTCATGATTTTTACATTCATCGTAAGTTCCTACAAATAGTAGTTTTTCGTCCGATATTCTTCTAATACAATAAATCATTTTAATCCAGTTGAAAGTTTAGCTTTAATTGATGGTTGTGGGTTGTATCCTTCTAATCGGAAGTCGTAATGTGCCATTGAATTTATAAAATCGTCCAATGTGTATCTACCGGAAAGAAATTTATCGTAATTGTCCGGCAAATATCCTTCTTTGTTTCTTTGCCAACATTTTAAAGTCGGTAGTTGCGATGGTTGACGATAAAGTTGTTCATCAACCGCAGCTAAATGATTTTCGTATATATGCACATCTCCAAATGTATGAATTAAATCACCTGGAATAAATCCGCAAATTTCGCAAAGTATGTGTGTCAACAAAGCGTAAGATGCGGTGTTATACGGAACGCCAAGAAAAACATCCGCGCTTCGTTGGTACATTGAGCAATCTAAGTAGTATTTTGGGATTAATTCCAAAGCTGAATCTAAATCATTGTCTTTTGTTTCTATTGGACACATTTGTATCCTATCAGATTGGTGTATCGGCCTACAATTAAATTGCGCAATCACATGACACGGAAATAACGCCAAATCGTTATAGTGTGCCGGATTTAAAGCGGTAAGCATGTGCCGCCTACTTTCAGGATTTTTTTTCAGGTTGGAAATTAGTTCTGATATTTGGTCAATACCATCCCACTTGCGCCACAATCTACCATATTGCCAACCGCAATCGCCAAGTGTATAATTTTGTATATTTTGATTTGATTTAAATCCTTGATTTACGCCAGTAACAAACAAATCGAATGAAATTGGTTTTATGTTTTGTTGATTACAAACCTTAGCGTAGTAGTTATATGCATCCTCATTCCAAATATTACATCCATTATCTACAAGGAATTTAATATTTGTATCACCACGCAAAAACCAAATCAATTCCGTAGCTATATTTTTAAAGCTAACTTGCTTTGTGGTTAGAATTGGAAATCCTTCACTAAGGTTATACCGATATTGCGCACCGAATAAAGATAAAGTTCGCGGCATATTTTCTCTTGCTTCGTTTTTCCAAGTTCCTTCAGATTTGATTTTGCGAAGTAAGTCTAAGTATTGTTGCATGTTTTTTTGTTTTTAATTATAATTGCCTTGATGTAATTTTCGATGTGTTGTGTTTAATAATTATTGTTGTAGCATCTTTTTCGAGTTCTCTCAAAGTAAACTTATTACTGATCCTTGCTGGCAATGATTCTTTAGCAATAGTTGCTGCCTCTTTTTCATCAATAGCCTTTATGATTACAATAAAATCGCAATCCGATCCGCCATCGTCATGCGTGTTATTTACGGTTGCTAAAAATAATCTGGTCATTTTTAAGTTTTTGGGATTCACTTGGAATCGAACCAAGTTCTAATTTCGCTAAGGATTAAATCCTTCTACTTTTAGCTTTACATCCGGTTTTATCACCAAAAGCCATTCCGATTAAGGATATGGCTTAGGTTGTATGGTTGTTTGCGGCTATCTGAATGATATCCAACAACTTATTGGTAGTTTAGGGCTACTAAACAATCGCAAACTTTTTAAATTACATCTTACTAACATCAATATTAATTCGCTCCTTAATTTTATTTATCTCTTCCTTAGTATTAATTTCTATTTGCTTATTTAGTTCAGCCCTAAAAGTAGGATTTCTATCAACAACTATACGATTAGATAAGTAGACTGTCCGAATACTTTGGTTATCCAAAAAGTTCATCTGGTTTCGGATTTCTACAAGCCTTTCAGCATCACCTTCAACTGGTATTGCCGTTGGGATTGAGAATTTCTCCTTAGCAACTGGAGCAGGTTTTGATTTAGATTGTTTTGGTGGCTCTGGTGTTGATAGCTTAGTTTTGTGTTTATCCAAATAGGATTTTAGTTCTTGGTTTTGCTCCCAAAATCCATCTTCGTCGTTTTTATCCATGTAAAATTCTACGCACTCCATTGCTGATTTGAAGGAGTCAATCAAGCCAGTTAAAGGATGTGAGAAAACTTCCTCTTTCTCAGCTTCAGAAAATCTCTCCTGTTCAATCTCCGAGTTTTCTTGCGAAGCAGGCGCATCCTGTATTTCTTGCGATTGATTGGCATCTTCTTGTTTTGTTCGTGTTTTTAAGAAATCAAATTGCTCTTTAGTTAATTCTGTTACTTCGTCAACATATCCGCCTTCAAAAGCAAATCCCTGCTCCGATTCAACAACTTCTTTCAACATTTCTGTTATTGCATCCTCAATTTTTTCTGACCTTTCAACTACATCACTTATTTCTTTTTGCTCGGATTTCCACTTTTCTCCAGTTTCTCTCTCCCATTCAGAAATCGCGTAGTTGTTTAGCCACTTGCGAGAAATCTCTATCCTGGAGCAAAGGTTAAGATAGGCGGCTTGGTCATATTTAACCTCAAAAGAAATAATCCTTGCCCTCAACGGTAAATCTTCCGGAACTTTTACTTTACGCAAAAATTCCAAACAAGCATCCTGATATTCTGGATTTTGTTCTTGGTCTTTTCCGAATTTATATAAAATGCGTTTGTATTCATCTTCAACTAATCCTTGAGGCATATCAACAAGGCAATATCTAAGTATAAAGCGAGATACTCCATAAAGCGCGCAGTAAACGATTCCTTGCCAATAATATATCGCATTTTTTATTGACTGTTCGACATCTTTTAATGAATCTTCTCCATTTTCTGCCTCGTAAACATTTTTACCAATTTCTATTAAATCGATAGTGTGAGGCTGGAAAGTTTCTAAACTCCAGCAAGATTTAACATCCTGTACCATTTCTGGAGCGTCAAGCGGATAGAGAATATCACATTCGCCTTCTACGTGTTCATTATATTTTCTATGTTGTATGCCTGATTCCTCGCACCATTTTTTATATGATACATAAAATTCCTCATCAACTTCCCTCAAAAGCGCGATAGAGTCATCCTCTTTTAACTTTCCGTTTTCAACGTACTTGTTATCAATATCTTTCTTTATACCAAAACGCTTTTGTAGATAGCACTCAAGAAGATAAGAAATAGCAGTATCAGATAAAACTATGTCATCTTTGTGCGCTTGAAGTTCTGGAAGAGATTGCCTTAGTTTGTTTAAAGCTGTTACTTGAGAGGATGTTAATTTCTTTTCGCTGTTTTCGTATCCTGTTATTTTCTCTTGGCACTCTTGATACTTCTGCATCGGACTTTTTCCTCTCGGATTAGTCATCAGTTTTCCGCATGAAGATGCTCGGAATGTGTAGGTTGAGAAATCTATTGGTTTTTCAAGCATGAGATTTAAGTCTTTTTATTAGAGATTTATTTTTGTGTATTTGTAATGCTGTTTTGTACTGATTGGGATGCCAATCAAAAAAGTAACTCATGTTTACTGGACGCAAATCTTTTGAATTTACTGTTCCCATATTTGAAGTTGACCAAGTTGAATCTACGCATTCAAATCCCATAGCACCAAGAAAGCCCGCAATCCAACAAAGGACGCGGGCTAAATAATCCGGATAAACTTTCAAATAAAACCGGATTAATTTTGTATTTAGGATACTTGCGGGAACAAATAAAACAGGACTAATCTTTTTGTGCAGCAGTAAGCTCTGCTTTTCTTTCTTCAAATAAAGTCAAATCCAACATTGCAGAATTAATCTTTTCGGTAGCGCAAAACGACTTAGCTTTTTTAAGCAAATCATCTAAAGTTTTTACTTTATCTTTATTTGAGATACACTTATCAAATTCAGCTTGCTGTCTTGCGGTTGCTTGCTGATTTTCTTCGTCAGAGTGGTTTTGGTATCCGTTTAAAGGCTGGCTTGAAACTTCTTCACTTGGAGATATTTCAACTTCTCCATCTGAAAGCTCAAGTCCGGTAATCTTATTATGTAGCCACTTCAAACATTTTCTTTCGGCTTTTCCAATCAAACCATCTCCTTCCATGCCGGAGTTTTTCTTTACTGGATGGGTTAAAGTTTGGCTTGCGGCCTTTCCTTTATACACCCAATCCATCTTTGTTGTAACGCTCCATTGCCCGCCATCCTCTTTTGGAAGTTGGTGGATAAATGTAGGAAACGTCAAATCAGGTATAGTCCTCAATTTACCAGCAAATCCCTCTTTGGTGTAATAAGGTTTTGCAGCCAGGATATTAACCTGATTACCCATCATTGAAAAACCGTTCAATGTAGCTTCAATAAAGCATCGGCGTACAGTATCCTCGTCATAACCCTTTGGTGTTTGAGAATCGCGGTCTGTTCTGAATCCAATACCGTTTCCTTGCAGGAACATAATCGGGCGCATGATTTCCTTAGTCATCATTGCTGTTAATTTCTCAAAAGCCGTTGCTTGGATGAAAGCCTTTTCAAAAGGATTCATTTCATCCGTCATAAGAGAAACTTCTTTTAGGATTTCAGTTACAGACTTTGAGAAAACGATTTGGTCTTGTGTGATTAGTTGGCGGGATGGAGTTGAAGGTTTCTCGGAAACCACTTCCAATCCGGTTTCAGCATTTTCGTCTTTTGTTTCAACATCTGAAACGATTATTTGTTCTTCTTGATTTTCTATTTTTTTTGCCATGTTTAGTAAGTTTTTTTAATCTCAAAAACCCAAATCTCGAAAGATGTTGGGCTTTTTTGAATTGAGAAAAATTTAGTAATTAGAATGGCAAATCGTCAACGGGTTCAGGAGAAACCCATTCTTTCTTTTTTGTATCCCATTTCATGCCAGGATGCGGAACATTTTTGTCTTTCAAATCGCGGTTATGCTTTTCTTGCTGCTGTTGTTGCTTATCCCATTCTTCTTGCTGCTGCTGTTGCTTATCCCATTCTTCTTGCTTGTCTTTAGCATCCGAATTTGAGTCAGATACTCCTTCCGCCTTTTTAACCAACTCAATCTTCCACGCATTTGCATTTGACATGCAGGTAAGGCTATTTGGATTTTTAGGAGATTTTGGCTTTCCTTCTTTTGGTTTTGCTCCACCAAATGCACCTTTCATTGAGAAATAAACGATAACCTCATCTCCTACATTGAATGGTTCGATTTTTTCACAGTTGTTTCGGACGCATTGAAATTTTATATCATTTTCGGTGACATCGCCCATAGATTCTTCTTCCATAGAAAGGCAGAACTCCCTCGTGAAAAATTCTCCACCGGATTTTGATATATTTGCTTTGTCATCAATAAATTTGATTTTACCTTGCAGTTTAAATTCGTTTTTGTAATCGGACATGATTTGACGTTTTTTGAGTGAAAATATATAAAGCTCAAAGGTAACACTATATATAATACCATGCAACTAAATGAACATATTTATTTGAAAATATTTGTCATAATACATATATTTCTAACAATATTTGTTATAATTATTTGCAGGTCTAAAAAATAGTACTTACCTTTGCCCATACCAATATATAGGTAACGCCCGAATAACCTACAGTTCAGGCTCCTATGTGGCAAAACAGGCATTTTATGGAGCACCTTTTAGACATAGCGAAATTAAAGAAAGAGATTACAACAGAGTCAGTATCTGCTCAAAAATTAAATAGTTTTTTTGATGGAGCGGCAAGCGCATTGACGGATGAACAGATTGATGAACTTGAAAAATTAAACGAATCTAACTATAAATTAGTTAAATTTATTGTTGATTCTGCAAGAGAAAGAAAAGAAAAGATTAATGAAATAACTGCTGATTAAAAACAACTTACTTTTATGACCATAACTCTCCCCCAATCCCAAATAAAAGAATTTCTCAAACTTTCCAGCTATGTTGTATCAGACCAAATTCTGATTGACAACAATCCTAATTACGGTTGTATAAAGGTTGAAATAGTTTTCGGGATGTGTTTTCTTTCTAAAACAAACCAATCAGAGTTTGTTCAATTTTCGTTTCCTATTATCGCCGAAGATACAAGTTTCCTTATCTGGGAAGAGCATCTAAAGTCATTAATGGAAGTTTCAAAAAAGGAGAACATAAGGATAGAGTTAAAACTTGAACATTCAACACAAGATATAACTGACGATTATTTTACTCCAAAATTTGGCAAACAAATTGGAGTTGATATTAAAACGTATCCTAAAATTCCTAAGCCACCTAAAGTTGGATTTAAACTAACTAAACGAATTTTGGATGTTTTATCAGTAGCTAAAGATAATATAGAGAAAAAGGATAATCTTCGTCCGTTTATGAATCACGTTCACATACGAGAAAGTTTTATCTGGGCTACGGATGGTTATGTTAACTTTACTTATGAATTTCCAGAAGTTTTAAACTTCCCTTTAATATCTTTGTCTGAATTAGAGTGTAACTTAATTTCTGGATTTGATGAGTGCGATATATTTCTCACTGATTCTTTTAACATCATTAAATATAAAAACTGCCTTTACGCATCCAGGATAAAAGTAATGGAGAAAGATATGACAGAACTTCTTTTGAAGTTTAAATCTTGGGTAGATAAGAGTAAGTTTGTTAAAGTTCAGGTAAAAGATTTTAAAGACTTTTGCGCCAGTACGGTATCATTCACTAAAAAAATACAAAAGAATTTTAAGAACTCTGGATTGAAGTTGGTTAGGCAAGATACTATTCAATTTTTCTACAAGGATTCTGAAAATGAAATTGAAAATGTTTTGGAATTTCCGTGCGTATCTATTGGATTGCCGGATGGATACTCATTTCTATTTTCACATTCCAGATTTCTTAAAGTTCTTGATAAATTCGCTTATAAAGAAATTTGCTTATCGGATTCTGAAAATCCAACAGGTGGTGCTGCACCATTTGGGATATGGATTGAAGAAGATGGTGCTCTTTGTATAACCGCTGTTAAAATGACGATGTAAATAAAAGTGGATGTTGGTGTAATGGCAGCATACCCGTTTTTCGGGAGGATTAGTTCGAATCTTGACATCTACACAAACGCAAAGCCGAAAGCGATTAGACGGCAAACTAAAAACAACACAATGAAAAAATCAATTTTGGAGTTCCGTCAATTTCATCCTGGTACAGAAGGAGAAGAAGTATCTGATGCGCAAGTAAAAGGAGATGTAGAATATGAGGATAGCGAAGAGGAGGAGGCGGAAGATGAAGATGAAGAAGAAACTGAAGAATCAGAAGAGGATTAATTCCGTTAACTCCTTTTCTTTGTAGCCCGCTAAGAAATTAGCGGGCTTTCTTGGTGAAAAATCTTTCTTTATGAAAATAACAAGAAAATCATATATTTCTGGAGTTGAAAAAACTTATGAAATAGATGTTACAGAAGAACAGATGTTGGAGTTTAATTCTCAAAACAGAAGAAAAATCCAAGAGATATTTCCTAATATAAAAGCATGGGAGCGCGAATTTATTTTAACTGGTATTAATAACGAAGAATGGAATCAAATTTTCTAAATGACCAATAAAACCATCCGCTTTTTCGACATCGAATCCACAGGCACTGATATTTCCAAAGACAGGATTATTCAGCTAAGCTTGATTAAGACTGATTTAAACTTTAGCATTTTAGATAAAAAGAAACTTCTTCTATCTAATTGCGGAGTTCCTATTCATCCTGATGCTTTTAAGGCGCATGGGATTAGTGAGGAAAGTATTTTAAAGCACTACAAAGAATTAACAAAAGTACCATCTTTATATCAAACAATTTCAGACTGTCCTGGATTTTCTGCTTACGCACATAGAATACATGAATACATCCAAGACTGCGATTTTCTTGGAGGATACAACATTAAAGGATTTGATATTCCTTTATTGTATGAGGAATTTGCAAGAGCAGGAATCGAATGGAAACCAAAACCAGCTTTTGATGCCTTTAGGATTTTTAGTAACCGTGAAAAGCGAAATCTTACTGCTGCTGTTAAATTCTATTGCGGACGCGAAATGATTGATGGAGCGCATGATTCCGAAATTGATGTTTTGGAAACTATTGAGGTTTTGAAAAATCAAGTAAGACATTATTCCTTTGATTCCTACCTGCATTTAATTAAAGAGGAAGATGAACACGCAAAAGAAGGATTCCAGCCTTTAGAACAAGTATTAGTTTCGGAATCCTCATTTCCTGATGAAGATAAACGACTAACCTTTGACGGAAAACTCATTTTAAATGAACAAGGAGAGGCAATCATTAACTTCGGAAAAGATAAAGGAAAATTAGTTTCAGAATTGGATTTGGGATATATTAATTGGATTCTAACTTCTGACTTTTCATCTAATACTAAAAATGTTTTACGATGCCTTATAAACAAAAAATAAATATAGGTGATAAAGTTGAAAACAAGCAATCTGGAATAGTGTACAAGATAATTAGTTTTCACGCCGCAACTGGATTGTACACTTGCAGAAATATCTATCACGGAGAAATTTGTGTTTACGAAAATGATTTAATTATTGATAAAAAAGATAAAATTAAATAATTATGGCAGGTTGTTTTGGTAATTCAGATTTCGACAGAAACGAAGAAAGAAAATTAATGAATCATTTAAATGAAGAATCCAACTTTGATTCTTATTTAAATTCTATTTTGGAAGATTGTTCTAAAATAGAACCAGTTTTATCGGATACTGGAGATTTTGAAATATTTTGGGATAGAAGTGATGAGTGTGATACTATTTTGCAAGAAAATTACGTATCCGAAAAGACTTCAAGCGAAATCGCAAAATTAATAATGGATAAATTTATTTCTCTTGCTCGTTAAATCCCTCCTCGCAGAATCCCTCCACATAATATCATCTTGCCTATACACTCACAAGCAAGGATATTTCTTTATTGTTATTAACAATAAAGATGAGGTTTTTACTCTGGACAAATCCGAACTAACAAATCCGCCAAAACACGAAACTAATAATAAAATTCCATACACAAACAAAACACCTAAATTTACTGATTTCACTTAATCTAAAAAAAATATATTATGAATGTAAAAAAATGTACTGACGAATTAAATGTAAACGGAAAAATTACATCTTTAGTTGCGCACGATTTGGATGAAATGGAGTTACTTGAATCAGTAGCTACTTTGTTGTATAAAACTAAGTCGGTTAGGGATACAATAAACATCCTTGACAGAGAATCAAAAAGACAAACAAACAACTCAAAATCAGACAAACGCGAATCTTTTACTAACTGCTAATGCCTACACCAATCCCATTCGATTACCAAGAAGAGGCAGTTCCAAAGATTGCTGAACTTTTAAACCAGTTTGATTCTGGATTAATTGTTGCGCCAGGAGGCAGTGGCAAGAGCATGATGGCAAGTTTGATTACTTACCGTATCCTTCTAAAACGCCAAACCGGAAAAGTCTTATTTTTCACCCATCGTGATGAGCTTTTCAATCAGATTCGAGAAAGGATGCTTGAATTTGGAATTGTTACGCAAGGAATAAATCAAGAAACTACCTATATAAATCCTTCTTCAAGGGTTTTTATAATAATGGTAGAAACATTCAACCGAAGATGCGAACTTCCTGCCTTCTTAGCTAATTTTGAAGATACTTTCCTATATCATTGTGACGAGGCGCATCGCTCTGACTTCAACAAGATTTTTAAACACTTTCCAAACTCTAAAAGATTGGGATGGACTGCAACTCCAATATCTGCTGTTAAAGCTCATCCGTTAAAAGAGTTTTATCAGTTTATGTTTGAGGTTGTTAAAGTATCTCACCTGCACGAACTAAACTCAGAAAATCCCAAAATAGGAGTAGTTCCAATCCAATGCTACCATTTAGGAAAGGTAGATAGAAGTAAGTTTGGAATTAAAGGCGGAGAATTTATAGAATCTCAAGTTAGTGAGGAATTTCGTAAAAAACTTCAAATAGATAACGTAATCAGTTCTTACTTTAAACTTGCTCGAGGATTGAAAACACTTTGTTTTGATGCTGATATAGAACATAGCATTGATATGATGTATGCTTTTAAATCTGTTGGAATCAATGCAAGGCATGTAAATGGCGGCGGCAGTAAATGTAAAAAGTATCCTGATGAGGCTAAGGAATTTGGCAAAAAATCTTGGAGAAAGGATTGCCTAACTTGGCTAAAAAAAACTCCAGATGCCGTATTAGATAATGTAGGAATACTGACTACTGGATTTGATGAAAAAAGCGTTGAGGCTGTTTTTATTAATAGCTCAATGCTTTCCAAATCCTTATATATTCAGAAGGTTGTTCGTGTTTCAAGACCATATCAATATCCAGATGGAACATGGAAAACTCAAGGGCTTTTACTTGACTTCGGAAACAATGCACCATCAGAAAAAGGTGGTGCTGGATTTGGTGATACTAATAAAGACGAGGATTGGGAGTATGAATTTAATCATCCTTATGAAAAAAAGCGCGAAGGCGTAGGAGGATACAAAACCTGCCCAAACTGCTCAAACTTAAATCCAGTTTCCGCTCGTTTCTGCACTGGATTTCTACTTGATTTTCTAACAGATTCTTATGTACAATGCGACTACGTTTTTCCTATCTCTGTTAAAGAAGTTGATTTAGTTCCGAGAGAAATGATTAAGTTTTACCAGGATAAAATTCAAGTTAGTTCAATCCTTATAGAGATAGAAAGGAATGGCTATAAAGCAGGAAGTGCATATCACAAAGTGCTTGACGGAATAGTGGGATTGGCTAAGGATTTAGGAGTTTACCTTGCTTCAGAGCAAATCTCATTTTTAGTAGAGATGGGAATTTCTAAAATCAAAGAGTTGGGTAAATTGACTGGTAAGAAAACCTTTAAGGAATCAGTAAAAGAAGATATCTTAAAGAAGTTGCAGGAAAAAGGATTTATTGTTAATATTAATGAAGTAAACCAAATTTAAAACCGCCAACAGGCACAAAACACACGATTATGACAAATCAGGAAAAGAAAATTAAGGATTTAGAATCCGAAATTAAAGGATTCGCGCAATCAGAAACTGTTTACTTAGAGAAAATAAAACAACTCGAAGAAAAACTGAAATCATCCGAAAAGAAAATATTGGAACTTGAAGAGGATTTTAATAGTCCACTTGATATTCCAATAGATTTACTTTTTGATGTTTTGCCGGAAAATGAAGCTATAAATACACTATCCAGACTTTCTGCTAAACTTCACGGAAGGATTACAGAAAATCTAACTCGTCTTAGAAACGAAACCGGATTACTTGAAAACAACCTTGAGATATTCGAGCTTAATGCAAAAAATATATCTCTTGGAAGAAACTTCAAAAAATCCTAATTAGCTGAACTTTCTTTTTCGAGTTCGCTCAACTCTGATTTTAATTCATCAATTTTCTTTTCAGATGCAGTTTCCTCTTTAGGTGCTGCATCTTTTTTTTGCTCTACGTGAACATCTGTTCCGCCTATTGTCATGTGCTTCGTCATAGCCTTAGCCAAATCTTCGCTGTACTGATTTCTCATTTTCTTTTGATTTTATTCGGTAAAAAGCCAGCCTAAGATTAGGCCAGCCGCTTACCTACATGATAATTTAATTTCCTTTTAATACGCTATTGGCAGATACTGTTACGTAAGGAGTAAGATATGCCGTTGGTGATGTTCCAACTCCGTGCATAGCTGCTGATACATTAGCTCCAGCAATAGCTATTAATCCTGGCTGCAATGATGCATCTACTGTTGAAAAAACCTTACCGAGAGTTGTTAAAATGGATAGTATAGCCTCTCTCGCCGGTTCTGTTTCTGGTACAAGTTTTGTAAAATCCGTTACAGTTGAATTGTTTAAAAGTATTTCAACTTTAATGATTAAAGCATTTGCTTTCTTACAAACAACATCAATCTCTGATGGAAGTTTGTGTTCAATTTTGAGAATAAAATTCTCGATGTCTGTTAGCACGATTTGTGCCTCTGTTTTTAAACTCATATAGATAAATTTGCCCCTACTCTTTGATTGGATTTTCGGGTTACTCCAGTTTAGTTTTTTGGTGCAGATACCGCATCTATAAGTTTATTCGTCTGCTCTGCATGTTGAACATCTGAACTTGATTTAACAAACGAATTTGCGAAATCCTTAAACGCTACTACAAAAGCAACTACTATACCACCAGATACGCTATCGCTTACATGACTTTTTACAAAGTACATAAATACAAGTGCTACAAGGCAAAGCAATGCGAAAACTCCTGATATTAATTGATTAAATGTTGGTTTTTGCATTTTAAGTTTTTTTAAAGTTAATTAAGATATTGGACTAAAGTATAAATCCGACTCAGCTTTCCTTCTTTTTACTAAATCTTCCAAAATATCTCCGCCGGCATAAACCCATTTACTGAATTGAGCGCGGATTTCAGATTCTAATTTCTTTCCCTCTATCGCCAAAAGCAAATGAGATTTCAAAAACCCATCAGTTCCTTCATTGTAACAAAAAGAACAGATTGCATCATATTGGTTTTGATTCCAATTGATAGGCAAAGAATTTAACTGTCCTTCTATGTTTCGACTGATGTAATCTAAAAGATAACTTTCTGCTTGTTCCTTAGTTATCGCTTGGTCTTGCATGGTAACTCTCGTTCCATTAGGATATCTTATTGTACCATATCCGATAGTTGGTATTCCAACTTGATCTTTGTATGGATGTAGCACCAATCCTTCCTGAATTGTTATTAGGTCTATTCCTTTTTGTGAGATTTTCATCGTCTTGTTGCTATTAAAAATTTTTAATCATTATTTATGCCTTAACGGAAATATCTGCGTGTTGCTATTAAAATTATTTGATTTCTTATGGTATCTATGCTTCCGTATATTTCAGCGTGAATACGCCTGTTTTTTTCATCCGAAGCAATATCTTTTATGCTATCTCTGTATTGGTGTGCCGCTATCTTTTCTTCATAGCCATCCCATTTAACAACTTTAGCCTTAACATCAGTCCAAACAATACCTACTTTAAAAGACAAAATCATAGCAGCCGTTAGCGGGCTAAGAATCTTTAACCAGTCTTTCAACTCTTTATATCTGTCTTTTGCCGTGTCTGTCATTTGTTAATGAGATTTTAGATTAGATTGTCACCCATGTTAAGCCAACGGCATCCCACTTATACCGCGTTCCTGTCGCGAGGTCAGTGTAATAATTATTTAGGCCACGTCCTACGATGCTAACGGCGTTAGTATTTGGGTTGCCTTCCCCGTGCGTTTCTGCCCATGATGCTGATGTTGCTATTATTACTGGATTCATTTTGTTTAATTTTTATGGTTAAGAAAATAATTATGGAGTTATTATTTGATACCCTATTGTTACCGTTATCAATCCGTCCGCACCTGCCGCACTTGGTGACAAATCAGCTTTTAGTTTCAAGTCTGTATTTGTGACATATTTCGGAGTGCCGATAACCGTAGATACGGATGCGCTTGCTAAATACGGCGAAAAAGATGTAATACTGATTCCAGAACCTGTATTACCAGCCATTGCATCATTAATAGCGGATATGCACGTAGCAATTGTGCTGCCCCCCTCATCGAGATACAGCATTCTATTCGCCCTGTAAGGCGTAGTTACGAAAGTGTATTTCCACACCGCCCATATCGGCACTATTATTGTCCCCGCTCCCTGAGCAGCGATCAACGTTACAGGCGTTGTAGTTACCGTGTTTACCTGTGCCGGAGTAAGATTTACGGTTACGGTATAAACAGGATTTAATACGGCAATAGTACCGCTCGTTGTAATCGTTCCGCCAGATAGTCCTGTTCCAGCGGTTATGGATGTAACAGTACCAGCACCACTTGGATGAGCCGAAATACTATCAGAAATTGCTATTTTGATTTGAGCAGAGTTCCAATACCAACACAACGTATCTCCAGTTTGCAAATCAATTATTGCATACGGAGTATAATTCAATGGATATCTAACATTAACACTTTGATTTGTTAAAGTTTGACCAAAAGAAAATAATGGCAAAAACAATAAGGATATTAGTAGTTTTTTCATTTTAATTTAGTTTACTTGAGTTATTAAAGCCCCTATATCGTATGTGATGCTTCCTCCACCTGTTGCAAGTGTTGTTTTTACTGTAATGGCTGTACTTGCGTGTGCTCTTATCGTTATCGGAGAAAATGAATAATATCCGGTGGTAGATAACAATGCAGATGTTCCGCCGTTTGGCCACACCGTCATTTGTTGTGAGTTATTATTTTCATCTGTCCATGTAATCACAAATTCGAGAACATCTACACTTATAGCTGTTATGTTTACATATCCTTCTACCTCGAAAGTTTCAAGCGCAGGCACTGCATAAGCCGATACGCTGCTTAAAGCCCCCGTCTGTCCGGTTGCATCATTATTTACCCGTATCACCTTAAGACCGTTGCCCTGCGTTGCCGTTCCGTTGTATGTAGTAACAAATCCAAGAATATTTATGCTGCTCCAAAAACTGTGTTTGTTTCCATCGTTCATAAGTGCCTGCCCTGCATTTCCATTCGATAGTGTCAGATACCAGGCATCGCCTATTTTGATGCTATCTGATGCGCTTGCGCCTTTATCAATGAAATTCATCATTATAGTAGAATCGTGACCCTTAATGAGCCATTTAGCGGTGCTATCTAATATATTTATCCATCCCACAGACCCTATTTCCCATCTATAAGACAAAAAATTAGTCATATTTATTCCGTATCCATTACCATTTTGTATGTAGTTTCCACTCCATGTTTTAGATGTGTCGCTCCAGCTTTTTGAACCTCCGATTCCTGGAAGGATTGAATCATATAGATTCTGAATTAATTGAAGATATGACCTTCTTAATGAAGCGTCAGAAGTATTAAAAATATTATATGATTTAGGAACAAATCCTGGAGAGTAGTGTTTATATGGATAATCAATTGTAGTATCTGTTTGATACGTAAGTTGTGTGATTTGCGTAGGGATACTTACTTGTGCGTTAGTTGTATGCACCGCCATAATCACCGTAAACACCAATAGAATCCGAATTAATGTAGTTTGTCGCATAAGGATATCCTATAAATTTTGAATTAATGTTTTTTGCACCTGAATCAAAAAAGTAAGAGTTTAAAAGCGTTGTTGAACTTTTGATTTGATTGTCGTTTAAAAGTTTAACAAAGAAATCTAAGCTGCCGTATAACTGCATACATAAGTCGTAGTTACTTTGCCCGTTCTGCGCTCCCTGTGTGCTTGCCATTTGCTTTTATTTAGCTTGCCTTAATAGTACCTTGTTACGCAAAAGTAAACCCATTTTGCCTCTAAATAATTATTTGTTTATAAACAAAAAAAACAATTCAATATCAGTAATTAGGAAAAATAAAATCAGTATCAATGTTAAATCCATTACTTCCATCTGATGAAATAGCTCCATTTTTAACCAAATATCCATCAGATTTCATTTGATCTGATAGGCTTGAGAAAACTAAATTTTTATTGTACTCTCCATTTTGATACTGAAATAATCCAAAACCCAATAAAGGAAATTGTTTTATCGCTCCCTTCCAAATAAATATAATATCAATTATGTGTTGATTGTCGCTGTTTCCGTATGGCGTTGGCAAATAAACTCCATCAATAATTGTATCGTCTAAAGGAAAATCGTAATAGACGTTTCCTTGAGAATCGGTATTTGGCTGTAAAAGAAAATCTTGTCTTGGCATGATTAGATTTTTTTAATTTTAAGATACAACAACCGTAGCCATAGTTCCGGTAACCGGACTTCCTGGACTTGCCGATACTAATCCTGTAGAATAAGTTAAAGTTAATGTTTTAACTGTATCAATTATTGCTTGAGCTAATCTTGCATTAGCTACCGCTTGTGATTCAGTATCTCCTGCAGCGGCATTTGTAGCCATAGCAGATTCGATTAATGATGTCGTCATTGCCATAAATCATCAAAGTTTGATTGGTCATTAGTTAAATCAGATAAATTATTTGGAGTTCCTGTTACACCTGCTCCATTTGTAAAAGTCATTGCTTGTATGTGTTGAAAGAAAGAATCCATTAGTGTTTTGAAATCCTTACTTCCGTTCTTAATTGAGATTTTTCCTGAACTTAGAGTTATCTTAACCTCACCTTGTTCTATTAGGATATTTCCATCAACCATTTTAATTTCAGTATCTCCTACTATAAAATCTTTTTGGTCTAACCAAGTAGCAGATACGATATAAGGGTCAGTAAAATCAGTCATTGCAACAGTTACAGTAGAATCTACTTGTGGAACAGACATATCTCCGTCAGATTGTTCTAACATAAAACGAACAGTAATTCCGTTTAAAGAAGAATCTATGCTGTCAACTACGCAGGTAAAACTTGGTAAATCTACGCTAACAACATTTCCATCAAATAGCTTAACATTAGCCTTACCATAAGTACCAGCTATCTTTTGGATTAGTTCTTTTATTTCTATGTTGCTTACCATTTTTTATAGCATGTGGATTTGCTGAACATTTGAAGGTATCTGTCTAACTTTTAAAACTCCTAATTCTAAATCTTGTAACAAGTAATCGAGATGAATTTCTTGAGTGATACCTTTGGTTCCGCCTTTTCTTATTACTTTTCTTACTTTGTAAACTCCGTTCCTATCCGCCATTATCGGGTCGAGTAGATTTACGTTGTCATTCCAATCGACAAACGGAAAACCTAAAGTAACAAAACTTCCTTTAAATCCAGTATAGTGATACTTACTTAATTGCTGTTTCCCTAATTCAAATAAATCATTAAGTGTTGGTGAAGGTAAACTTAAATCAACTGGATACCAACAACTATGCCTTTCGCCATCACTTGGATTTGGAAGAGCTGTCGTTC